>Ga0179587_10000645_pt1 | contig 14729 bp, 14 predicted proteins | sample CZODoug2_1_08_16_FD_185932 | JGI IMG/M metagenome (GOLD analysis project Ga0179587, IMG submission 185932) | Vadose zone soil fungal communities from Angelo Coast Range Reserve, California, USA - CZODoug2_1_08_16fungal | ecosystem: Environmental > Terrestrial > Soil > Vadose zone | place: USA...
ATCCGAGAAGGCGTCGTGCATGACCGGCGGGTTGACTCAACCGATCTCGTGCCTACGATTGGCGCGATCATGGGATTTTCCGCTGCGCTATCGCAGGGACGTCCTGTTTCGGAGCTTTTGTAATCGCAATGTTGCCGAGCCAACTCAAGCCGGAGCATTTCAATGGCTACCCGCCGTTGGCGCGGAAGCTTGTCGTCGAAAAGTTGCCGGTACTGCAGACGGTTCCTTTAAGTTTTTTGCCCAGCTTGCTGCGGGAAGCTATCGAGTATGACTACAAGTTTCCCGCTGAACGGCTTGCACTGGAAAAAGAACTTGCCAACCTTGCGTCGCTTTCGGCGGAGCAGCGAGAAGAGTGGTTTAGGGAATTTGCGCAGATCAAGCTGGCTACAGCACTCGAGCGGTTCGACTGGGTAAATCAGCCCGCGCAATTTGTCGAACAGCTTTCCTCGCACCTCTGGACAACGCACCAGCAGGACGCGTTTCGCAAAGCTGCGACCGAGTATTTCGACCGCTTGACGCGCGCTATCCCGGCGGTTGAGCCGGAAATTCCGAGAGTGGGCATCACGATTGTTGGGCAGGGCGTTAGCGCGAGCGAATACCCTCTCTTTCGAAAATTGCGGCCGCACGGGGCTTTCTATACCAAGGTCGATGCAAAGAATGGTTTGGAAGTGTTGCTGGAATTTGCGGCGCAACGCGCGAAGGCGCATCCGGTGCCATACGCCCACTGGTACATCGACGGCGGCAAAGAAGTTGCCCATGATCCGTCGCTCACTTCGGTTTCGTACGCCGCGCTCGAACCCGCTCGCAACCTCTTGCTGGCGAAAGTGCAGAAGCAGAGCGATTCTCCGGGAATGGGTCCCGAAAATTTGCGCACCGCGATGGCAGCGCTGCGGCCATCCGACCTTCAGCTCGACAAAACTGCCGACCCGGTATTGTCGCGGTTTGACCTAAGAGTGCTTACCGAAGGATCCGGCACGCAAATTTTCAGCACGACCTTTGCGCAATGGTCAGCGCGAGAGGCCCTGCGGCGCGCGCAACCGTTAACATTGGTCGTTCGATTTGCTTCGCGCCAGCGCCAACGACCGATGAACGAAATGTTGACGGTCACCAAGGAAAGTATCGGAGATGATCCTGCCGGGTCGCTGGTTGATGCGGACATGGGCGCCTATTACAACTGGCTGAATCAGCAGCGGCTGAGTGGAGCGGCGCGATCGTCCTTCATTGCGTGGTTTGAGGGGCACGAAACGGCGATCGCAATCGGGCCGGCAGTGCCGCGAGGGACGGTTTCCAATTCCCCCGTGGACGTTCGGAAAGTTCTGGAGTGGACGGTATAGCGGCACGAGGACCGTCGTTCGCTAAAGGTGGTGAGTGTCTGGTACTGCACGAAGGTGCTCTGCGCTGGTTTCCGGAGTGATGTCGCGCTGCGGCATCCCGAGTAGTTCGAAGCCAACCATGAATTTCCGGACCGTTGCCGAGCGAAGAAGCGGCGGAAAAAAATGCGCGTGGAAGTGCCATTCAGGATGGCCGACGCCATCAGTCGGGCGCTGGTGAAATCCCATGGAGTACGGAAAAGACGTTTGGAATAGATTGTCGTAGCGTGTGGTGAGCCGCTTCAGGATGTCGCTCAGCGCGTCTCGCTCGGCCGAATTTAATTCGTCCATCGATGCGACGTGCCGCGCGGGGAGAACCATCGTTTCAAAGGGCCAAATGGCCCAGTAGGGAACGATCGCGAGGAAGTGCTCGTTCTCGATAACAATTCGAGTCGCCGCGTTTTTCTCGATCCGGAAGTAATCGCAAAGCAGGCATCTGCCCGTTTTCTTGATGTGGTCGGCTTGCGTGCTTTGCTCGGTCAGCGGAATATTCGGAATGGTCGCAGTCGACCATATCTGGCAGTGAGGGTGAGGGTTGCTGGCACCCATCACAGAGCCGCGATTTTCGAATATCTGGACGTAGTTGACGTTGTCCTTCGCACCGAGCTCCACGAATTGTTCGGCCCAGCAATCGATTACGGCGCGAATATCGGAGAGCGCCATCATGGAGAGCGTGAGGTGATGCTTGGGGGAAAAACATAAAACTCGGCAGATTCCTGTTTCAGTCTCGGCGAGCAACAGATCGGATTCGTTGATACGGCCACTTTCACCTTGCGGCAGCAATGCGGGAAAATCGTTGTCGAAAACAAAAACCGTTTTGTAAACGGGGTTTGCCTGGCCGGTCGAGCGCTTATTGCCCGGACACATGTAACAAGATGGATCGTACGAAACTTCGCTTCGGGCAATCGTGGATTCCACCTGGCCTTGCCATGGGCGTTGCGTGCGATGGGGCGAGACCAGAATCCATTCGCGTAGCAGAGGGTTGAAACGGCGGTGCGGTTGTTTGCTAGCGTCGAACGGGTGCGAAGGCTCAGTCATCGTTGGTCACTTCCGTGACACCCGCACCGGCTGAGGAGATATAGATTTCCGCATCAATCTGGGTGGCGGCTTTGTAGGCGGCCAAAACTTTCTGTTTGAAATTCTCGACTGCTCCCAATTCGACGAGGTTGATGGTGCAGCCGCCGAAACCGCCACCGGTCATACGCGACCCGATTGTGCCGGCAAGTCCGCCGGCGACATCGACGAGAACATCCAGTTCGCGGCAGCTGACTTCATAATCATCGCGCAAGCTGCGGTGAGAGTCTGCCATGCAACAGCCGACGTCGCCCAATGCGCCTTTGCGGAGCGCCTCAACCGTTGCGAGCACGCGTTCATTTTCGCTGATCACGTGATGGCAACGACGGAAGATGAGATCGGACAGATCGGAACGATGGCCTTCGAGTTGAACGAGGGTGACGTCCCGCAGGGCGTTTATAGCCGTGAAAGCGCGTTTCAAGCTGCGCACGCCTTCTTCGCACTGCGCTCTGCGGTCATTGTATTCGCCGCCGGCGTGTTCATGCTTGACCATGGTGTTACAGATGACCATTGCCACGCCGGGTGGAAGGGGGAGCAATTTGTACTCCAGCGAGCGACAATCGAGAAGAATGGCTTTACCGACGCTTCCAAAACACGAGGCGAACTGATCCATGATGCCGACACGCGCGCCGACAAATTCGTTCTCCGCGCGCTGGCAAAGCTTAGCGATTTCCGTCAGTTCGAGAGTTTGACCGCTGGCTGCAAGCAGCGCGCTCGCCACGGAAACTTCCAGAGCGGCCGAGGAACTCAATCCTGAGCCGAGTGGCACATTACTGTAAACAGCCAGATTCGCGCCCGGGAGGGGGACGCCGCTTTTCTGAAGCATGGCTGCGACGCCATGAACGTAGTCGAACCAGCGGTCGCGTGCAGCGATGGTTGGTGAATCGAGATCGATCTCGGCTGCCTCGTCCAGGTTCTGAGAAAAGACGACGAGCTTGCGATCGGTTCGCGGCGCGATTGCTGTCCAAGTGTAAAGATCGATTGCAGCAGGCAAAACGAAGCCGTCGTTGTAGTCGGTGTGTTCTCCGATCAGATTGACGCGGCCAGGCGCGCGAAAAATTCTGGGCTTGACGCTTTCGCCAAAGTGGGCGGAAAACGAACGGAGCAGAGGATTGAGCATCGCGGCAGCGCTCGAATTGGATGACAGCTGTTCCATTGTGGACTTAGGTCATCACCTTTGACGCGCGAAGAGCGACGGCAGTCGGCTTGGCGAGAGAAATCCGAGGCAAAGATTGCAGGGAGCGAGGAACGGGAGACAAATTGTTCCCGTAACCGTGCAATCGTTTACACTGCAACTTTTGACTGTGCACCGGCCACTCACAAAGGCCTATCTTGTTGCAACCAAAGTACTTTGTCAAGACGGACGCAAGGCTGAGTGTCAAAGAGTTCGGGTCGAATTGCGCATGACCAAGTGCGTGGAAATGAAGTAGTCGGCGGCGTCGCCACTCTCTTTTCGAATGAGTTTTTCCAATGCCGCGAGGGCCGTTATCGCGAGCTGCGAGCGCGAAAGTAGAATCGTGGTCAGCGGCGGCTGGGTCAGATGCGCAAAGGAAATGTCGTCGAACCCGATGAGAGAAATATCGCGAGGAACTTCGAGTCCGGAATCGTGAATTGCGCCCAACGCACCAATCGCCGTGAGGTCGTTGGAAGTGATTACTGCGGTTGGCGGCTCTTTCAGACGAAGCAGACTGCGCATGGCGGAAATTCCACCTTCGATGCGATGATCGCCCTTTTCAATTAATTCAGGTTCCGGATTCAAGCCGCGCGCCTGCATTCCCGCGACGAAAGCTTCGACTCTTCGTTTCGCCGATTGCAAGTTGAGCGGCCCCGAAATGAAAGCAATGCGTTTGTGGTTGAGGGAGAAAAGATGTTGCAGCGCTTCCTGAATGCCCTGGCTGTAATCGATGATTATGTTGGCGGTGCGCGCGCTGTTCGTGCCCGTGTCCATGAACACCATTGGAATATCGCGGCGCGCTAATTCGGTAAGGAGCGCGGCATCGGCTTCGGACGTCATGATGGCCGCGCCGTCCACTTTGCGCTCCAACATACGGCGAACGCACTCCGCCATGCGCTTCGGCTTGTAGTCCGTGTTCGCGATTATGACTTCGAAACCTTTTTGAACGGCTTGGTCTTCGAAATGTTTTACGAGCTCGGGGAAGAAGGGATTGGTGATATCGGAAATAATCAGACCGAGCATGCGGCTGCGGCCGGAGACGAGAGTCCGTGCGTGGGTGTTCGGGTAAAAATTGAGCTCTTTGATTGCCTTTTGGACGCGCTCCGCTGTGCGCGCGCTGACTTTATCGGATCCGTTAATCGTGCGCGAGACGGTGGCCGTGGAAACTTTAGCGAGTTTCGCGACTTCTTTGATGTTCATATCCAGCTTCAAGGGGCCGTCGATCGTCGCGCGCGGAGACAATAACGCGGTTCGGATACGGCTAGTGTTGAGACGTCGCTTATAACTCCGGGCTGAGCCCAAGTGTAGCGCGGATATTAGGGCTTAACGCCAGGGATTGTCATCTGATCAATTTCCTGCCCATCGGCGACAGGGAGAAGATACCGCAGGGTCTCTTCTTGTTCAACTTCGCCGCGCGGGTTGGTCAAGACGAGCTGAAGGGTTGCGTGATGGACGCTCGGATCGCCGGGCCATTCCGCTTTCAGTTTTTGCTCGGTGTCCAAATCGGCGAGGTCGAAATTTCCGGTGTGGAGGAATTTGCCTTCGCCGTCGCGGAGTTCCCACGTTAATTTGTAATTCTTCAGTGGATACGACGGAAGTTCAGTGAGCGGTTTGCGCGAAATCGTCATGTCGAAGCCGCCGGTCTCGTACCAGTTGATGTATTTCCACTTGGCCGCGATGACGGCTGGCGAAGTGCGGTCTCGCCACGCAAAAAACGATGGCCGCCGCTGGCGATATTCGTCCACGACCCCATGATCGACGTAGCCTTGCTTGAGCCCGGGCCAAAGATTGCGATGGGATTTATAGTCCTGGTAGCACCAAAAAAGAGCGCCAGCAATCCAGTCATATTTCTGAAAAACGTCCAATTGATGCTGCAAGATATGCACGCGGAGTTTGTCGGCTTGCACGGTGTCAGTTCCGAAAATGCCTGGCGTGCCGAATTCGGAGATGATGAACATTTTGTCGGGAAATTGCTTTCCGGCGCGATCGAGCATCGTTATGAGGCCGTCTTCCGGACCATTCCACGCGCCGTAGTATTGGTTCATCATGATGAAGTCAGCGTCGTTCGCGGCTTCTTTCCTGGGGTCGGCGCCGTAGGAAATATCGTTGTCGGCGAAAGTGACGAAGCGGGTGGGGTCGAGCTTGTTCACCCACGCTTTCATTTCCTTAAAATACGCGCGCCCGCCTTCGGTGCTCATATCGCTTTCGTTGCAGACGCTCCACGCGAAAATGCTGGGGTGATTGGCGGCCTGTTCGATCATCTCCTGCATCATCTGTTTGGCGAGGGCGACAACTTTTGGATTTGCGAGCTGCGCACCGGTGAATTGCCAAATCGGAATCTCGGGCATCAATAAAATGCCGTGCTGGTCGGCATATTCGAGCACCAGCTCATGCTGCGGATAGTGAACAGGGCGGGTCAGCGTCGTGTGGAGAATTTTTAGGTCGTCGTAATCGCGTTTTATTGTGCCAGCGGTTTCCGCCAGACCTTCCCAGGGTGATTCTTCGTGGCGCGTCATTCCAACGAGGCGAACTTGCTGGCCGTTCAAGAGTAGATGGCGGTCGCGAATTTCGACTTTTTTGTTGCCGAAGGAGTCTTGGTTTGCGTCGATTAGGCGCCCAGATCCATCACTGAGAGTCGCTCGAACGGTATAAAGGTTGGCGTGGTCGAGATCCCAGAGCATGGGGCTGTCGAGCGTGACGTCGAATTCGACCGCACGCTTGGCACCTGCCGCGACAGATGCAGTTTCAGTCTTCCTGCCAACTTCTTCGCCGGAAGGAGAATAAACCGCAGCGGCCACTGTGAACTTTTGCTCCTTTGCACCGTTGTTCTCAACGTACACCGAGTCGTGGACTTGCGCCGAGTTAGCCGCGACTTGGGAGCGAATTTGCTGGCGGCGCACTAACGCGCCTTCGTTTTCCGCTAGCCAGACGTCGCGCACGATTCCGCCGTAGTGCCACCAGTCATACCAGATGTTTTTGCCGGACTTCAGTTTCAGGGCGAGTCCCGGAATGCTGGTTTCGGTGGGGCGGTTGTCGAGTTCAACGGCGATGAGATTCTCGCCGGCCTTTACGAGTTTTGTGATGTCGAAGAAATATCCGGTGTGACCGCCTTCATGCTTTCCAGCTTCAACGCCGTTGACCCAGACGCGAGAGAGATAGAACGTGGCGCCGAAATGCAGTTCGATATGTTGCTGGGGGCGAAGAGCGGGGACGTAGACATTTCGAAAGTACCAAGCCAGGCCTTCATGATCTTCGTACTTGCCGATGTTCCAGGTGTGCGGAACGCGGACGACGTCTGTACCACTGGGGATGGTCTTAAACCATTGTTGCGACTCGCCTTCCGATTTGGCATCGATTCGGAATCGCCACTCCCCGTCTAGTGTGGTCTTCTCCGTGGCTGCGGACTGCCGGACGGCGAAGCCGAGCAGGACTGCTGCGAGGGAAAGACCGAGCTGAAGCGCGCGAGAGAAAGCCGTGAAGCGGGCCATACTGCCTCCAAGGATGCGATGTGAGTGAAAAATGTAAACGCTATCGTATGCCGGGAGAGGCCTGGCGGCAACCGACTCGGGCGGCGAAGCAGTCGGCTTAACTGCCTGTTATTAGCAGCTTATCGATTCTGCGGCTCACGTCTTTCAGATAGGCTTCGTCGCCCGCCTCAAGTTCGGCAATGACGCTGCCGTTGTAGCCGATGTCGAGAAAGGCGGCGCGGACGGCTCGCCAGTCGATGTCGCCATCCCCGAGATTTGCCCAATTGTAGGAGTTCTTACCGCGTTTGAAATCCTTGAGATGAACTTTATAGATTTGGGAGCCAAGGGTGCGAATCCAATCTTGCGGGTAGCCGTAGAGCACGACGTTGCCGACGTCGAACCATGCCCGGACCCACGGGCTTTTGAATTCAGAAATGTAAGTGGCCATTTCGAGTGGGCTCAGCAGGAACTTGTTCCAGACTTCTTCGATGGCAATGACTATTTTCAGCTCTTCGGCGAGAGGAAGCAGTTCGCGGATTTGCTTTTGAGAGCGCGTCCACGCGTCGCGATACGAAGTGCCAGCGTTTACGACGGCCGGGACCAGCAGGACCGCATCCGAGCCCCAAAGTTTTGCGTTATGAAAAGACGTGCGCATGCCGTCCATGCTTTTGTCGACGACGGCGGGATCGGACGACGAAAGTGGATAGTCCCAGTGGGCCATGTTCATGACGGAATCAATGTGGACACCGGAAGATGCCGCAGCCTTCTGGATCTCCTCGGCGACGCGTTCGTCCGGAGTGGTCAGCGCTTGAACGACTTCGAAGCCTGCGTCGCGAGCGAGTTTGAAGCGGTCCGCATAGCTCATCTTGACCGGGAGCATATTGACGACGATGCCTTTTTTCACTGCGAGAGCGGTTGAGGCCGGGAGACCAGCGTTTAATACGGCTGCGGCCGGTGCATGCTTTTTTGCCGCGCCGAGATGCATCCCAAATGCGGCGCCGGCGGAGCATTTCAGAAAATCACGACGAGTCGGTTCGCTCATTTAAATCGCTCCTGTTTGCAATGGTGCTAGTTACTTCGTGACGAGTTTATTCAGGTCGATGCGTGCGTCCCAGACTTCTTTGGAACGGAGCGTCTCTTCCCAAGTGATTTCGCGACCACTGTAAGCCGCGGTGCGAGCCATCATGCAAGACATGGCAGACTCGGCGCCGGCAGCAGCTTGATTGTGAAATTTGCCACTTAGAATGCTTGCGACAAAAGCTTTCTTCTTCTCCGGGTCGGCTTGTTCGAGGTTTGAGCGAAAATTTCCAGTCACCGAGAATGCTTGCGGCTGGCCGGCGTCTTTCGGTGCCGAACTCGGCGATTGCCATGGTTCTTCGCCCCAGATGCCGAGCGGCCCGATGTACGGCGACTGCGAAGTACCTTTTGTGCCGAAGAATCGCTCGGTGACGTCCCACCAGCCTTTGGCAAATTGTGTGGAACTGAACGTCACGTCCACGCCATCGGGATATTGAAATACGAGGTTGTAGTTGCCAAAGACATCGCCATCGGTGGGACGTCCACCGCGACCCCCCGTGCCCGTGGCTTTCAGCGGATGCGATTTCAAAATCCAGTTGCAGATATCGATCACGTGGATGTTTTGCTCGACGATGATGTCGCCTGAGAGGACACGATCGTAAATCCAGTTTCGCAGGCGCCGCTCGTCGGCGGATGCGTTGGGCCATTGAGGGCGCTCGATATAGCCGGTCAAGTAGTGAGCCTCTCCGCAAACAATCTTGCCGATAGCTCCCTCGTGAATGCGGCGGACCATTTCAGCGAATGGCGGACAATCGCGAATTTGAAATCCGACGTCGAGGCTGAGTTTGCCTTCGGCGCGCTTGCCAATGTCGATGACCTTGAGTGCGCCAGGAACATCGATGGCGACGGGCTTTTCAAGGTAGACATGCTTCCCCGCCGCTACGGCAGCTTCAAGATGCATCGGGTGAAAGTAGGGAGGCGTTGCGATAACGATGGCGTCGATTTCTTTGGACGCGAGAATTTTGTGATAGGCATCCGGCCCGACGAAGAGTTGTTTGGGATCGAGGGCAGGAAAGCTTTTTGCTTGCTGAATTTCGTCGAAATGCTTCCGGGCCGTTTCGAGTTGGTCAGGGAAGAGATCGGCAAGCGCAACGACCCGCGCGGAGCCGGTATCGACAAGATTGCTGGCATCTTCCGTGCCGCGGCCACCACAGCCAAGCAGGCCAACTCGCACGTCGGAATTTGCGGACGTGCCGCGGACTAAGGACGGATTTACTATCATGAGTCCGGCTGTCGCGGCAGCGGAGCCGATGAATCCGCGCCGATCAACACTTGGCGTGTTCGTTTTTGGTCGATTTGTTTCGTCAGTCATGTTCCCTCCGCAGAATTTCCGTAACAGCGCCTGAACGAGCAAAAGGTATCACAGGAACGGCGTCGGTTTCGCGAGTTCTATGGAAGTTTTAGAAATGGCCGGCGGGTTGAATCTCTCACGCACAGCTGATACAAAGACCGGGTCGGCGCAGGCAAGGCGTGACAAGGATAAGGTTCGGAGAAGACGAATGAAGAAAGCGCGGAAAAAATCCGACACCAAAGGCAGTGCCAAACCCAAAACGGTTGACGAGTATCTGGCGAGAGTGCCCGAGCCAGCGCGAGGAACGTTGAACAAAATTCGAGCCGCGATCAAAGCCGCCGCTCCAAAAGATGCGACAGAAACGATCAGTTATGGAATTCCCGCGTTCAGGCATAAAGAAGTGCTCATCTGGTTCGCCGCGTTTGCCGACCATTGCAGCCTGTTTCCGACGGGAGCGATGATCGAAGAATTCAAAGATGATCTTGCTGGCTACACGATCTCGAAGGGCACGATTCAATTCCCGCTGAACAAGCCGCTGGCTGCGTCTCTCGTGAAAAGAATGGTCAAGGCGAGAGTTGCGTACATCGCGGCTAAGGCTCGAGGCTGACGTCCGGGCGTGGGACGCGATTAGTTGACAGGACCGAAGGCGAAGCGAGCGCGGCTAGACTTCGTTCTTGCGGAAGCGATCGATCAGATTCGCGCAGGCGCGAACGGTGATGGCCATCATCGTAAGCGTTGGATTCTGGCACGCCGACGAAACGAAACTCGCTCCGTCCATGACGAACAGATTCTTGACGTCGTGAGTTTGATTGAACGGTGTGAGCACCGATTTTTTTGGGTCGGCTCCCATGCGAGCTGTTCCAAGTTCATGGATTGCCATGCCAGGCATTTCGACGCGTGCCTGGACTTTGATGTCTTTTGCTCCCGTAGCCTCCAGCATTTCCGCGGCCTGGGTGGCAGCGTCTTCCATCAGAGCGGCTTCGTTGTCGCCATGCGTCATCGAAATGCGCAAAGCAGGGATGCCCCAAGCGTCTTTCAGGTTTGCGTCGATCTCGCAGTGATTGTCCCGGCGCGCCAGGGACTCTCCAAACGCGCCCATGCTGATGGAGTAGACGCCTTCCTTCACGGCGTCCTTGAACGTTGTGCCGTAGCCTTGCGCGGAGAAATTGAACTCTGCGCCGCCACCGCCCTGGTAACCATAGCCTCGGAGAAATTGAGAATGCTTTTTGTTCGATGGTGTATTCCGGAATCGTGGAATGTAAATTCCGTTCGGTCGTTGCGGCTCGTTGGCATCGGGGCGAATCTTCATTTCGGGGAGGTAACCGGTGGCGCCGCCGCCCGTTACATGGTCCATTAAATAATGACCGAGCGCGCCGCTCGAGTTCGCCAAGCCGTTCGGATATTCGTGCGTGGAGGAATTCAAAAGAATGCGAGTTGACTCGAGCGCCTGTGCGCACAGGATGATCGCTTTGGCGCGAACTTCCTTCACTTGCCGCGTCAGGCGATCTACATAAGTTACGCCACTGGCTTTGTTCTGGTCGTTGTTCATGTTTACGTGGCTGACGACCGCGTTCGTAATCAGGGTGCAGTTGCCGGATTTTTGTGCGTCCGCGACCGTCGTAAACGGGCTGCTGAAGTAGGAAAATGTGCTGCAACCGCGTTCGCATGGCCCGCAATAGTGGCAAGCAAGACGGCCGTTGTGGTTTTGCGTCACAATGGCGACGCGACCGATCGTTACGGTGCGCCCGAACTGCGCCTTCACGCGATCTTTAAGAAGAATTTCCCCGCAACTCATTTTCATTGCCGGCAGAAATTGGCCGTCGGGCAGCATTTCGTTGCCTTCGGCCGCGCCGCTGATTCCGACATATTTCTCGACGATGTCGTAGTACGGCGCAAGGTCAGCGTACGAAATCGGCCAGTCATCGCCGTAGCCGTCGCGGCTGGCGGCTTTGAAGTCGTTGTCGCTCAGGCGATAGCTCTGCCGGCCCCAAACGAGAGAGCGGCCTCCGAGCACGCGCAGACGTTGCCATGTGAATGGTTTATCCGCCGGCGTGCTGTATGGATTTTCAAGGTCGTTCACGAACCACTCGTAGTTGTACTCCATGCACGCATAGCACTGCTTTTGAATTGGACGCGTGCGCACAATTTCCGGCGAGTGGTCACGATACTTCAGCTTGTAGCCGGGCATGTGCTCGGTGAACTCTTTCGGGCTCACCGCGCGGCCCGCTTCGAGCAGGGCTACTTTCAGCCCGGCCTCCGAGAGTTGTTTCGCCGCCCAACCGCCGGTCGCGCCGGAACCCACAACTATCGCGTCGTAAGTCTGCGTAAGAGGATCGGTGTCGAAGTTTACCCAGCTCATTTGTGTTTCCCTTCGGAATGTTCGCAACCTTGATAGACGCCGTGCGCCGGCGCGCCGTCCCATCCCAACTCTTTCGCGCCAATCTGCGAACTGTAATACGCCATGCCGATGCGCTGCTTCAGATGCTGAAAATGTCCATGACCTGTGTCGGGGCCGGCAGCTTCGCCGGTCCAACCGCTGTTGCCCATCGGAAAGGCCAGCGAGTGCAACAGATCGTCCTGGTCTTCCCTCGCCAAATAGCGGAAGGCCGCCTTGTAACGGCGAATGCTTTCACCATCGAGGTAGCCGAGACTGTTCAAGAACGCTTTCTGTGATTCGTGCGGCTCAGCGGCGAGCAGCAAATCGATATAGCGATTAGCCAAGGCTTCCTTCGCACCGGGAGTATCTGTCGCCGGAATGATTAGGTCGCTGAGAACAATGAGCGTCTCGTTCTGGTGCTCGTCGAGGAAGAGCGGCTTCCATCCTGGCGCGGCGAGGTCGTTCGACGCATCGACTCCGCGCTGCGCTGGCGTTAACTCGGATGTTGGCGCTGGAGTTTGCGCCGCAGTCTGCGCGATCGACAGGGAAGACCCAAGCGCGGCGGTGGCGCCGGTGATTACGCTGGCTCGCAGCAATTCACGTCTTTTCATGGAGATGCCTCCCTCGACTCTGCCTGGCCGCACAGATTGTATCCGAGAAGTCGTCTGGATTTCGAGACTTCCGACCAAATTCGAGCGAGGGCTCTCCGACGTATTTTCTGCCGCGACACAAATTCGGCAAATGAGGTTGGAGACGACACGGTCGATTTAGCGCATAATATGCCTTGACACGTATATGCTCCATGGCGTATGTATAGAGCATGGAATCCGCGTTCGATATCATTGCCGAGCCGAATCGCCGCGCGATACTGAGCCTTCTGGTCTCGTCACGCCGGTCGGTGGGAGAGATCGAGCGTCAACTTCGTATGTCGCAGCCGGCGGTGTCAAAGCATTTGCGCGTACTGCGTGACGCCGGTTTCGTGGAGTCCACAGTGGACGCACAACGCCGCCTCTATCGTCTGAAACCTGAATCACTTCAGGAGGTAGATGCCTGGCTGGCTCAGTTCCGCCGGTTTTGGTCCGCTCACGTCGATGCTCTCGAACGCCACCTCGACCGCATGGATCAGTCCATAGCAAAGAAAAGGAAGCCTAAGCAGAAGGCGACGCGGCCAAAATCGCGAACCAAACAAGGAGAAACGAAATGAAAATCAAAGTGACCAGCTTATATGTGGACGACCAAGACAAGGCCCTGCGCTTCTATACGGAGGTGCTGGACTTTGCCAAGAAGACTGATTTCAGCCAGGGCCCGTATCGCTGGCTGACCGTGGCCTCGACCGAGGACCCGAACGGCGTTGAGCTGCAACTGGCGTTGAATAGCAACCCCGCAGCGAAAGCGTATCAGCAGGCGATTTTCCAGGAGAGCCAGCCCGCGATCATGTTCTTCACGGAAGACATCAAGGGCGACTACGAAAAGGTCAAGGGGCGCGGCGCCGAGTTCACGATGCCGCCGACCGACGTGACCGGCTCAACCATTGCCATGCTGAAAGACACCTGCGGCAATCTTGTTCAGCTGACCCAACTGGCGAAGTGGTAGGGCGCGTTCACCAGCACAGCCGTCGTGAATTGACTGTCGCTGAACGACTAGGAGAGGAACATGATCCAGCGCGAGCAGTACACACCGGGTCCCGCCAACTTGGCGCGAGTAGAGAAAGTCGGAGACAAGTGGACGCTCGTCCTCGTCAAGGAATTGCGCCACTCCCCGGAGAAAGTCTGGCAAGCACTTACCGACCCAGCGCATCTGCGCGAGTGGGCGCCCTTCGACGCCGACGGAAACCTGGGTACGGTTGGAAGCACGGTGAAGCTCACCACCGTCGGAGCCCCCACGCCGCTTGTTTCCGAAACAATAGTGACGCGAGCCGACGCTCCCAATGTGCTTGAGTACAAGTGGGGTGGTTTCGATATGCGTTGGGAACTCGAAGCCTGGGCCGGCGGCACACGCCTGACACTGTGGACCAACATCGGTCACCGCTTCATCGCAATGGGTGCTGCCGGCTGGCATATTTGTTTCGACGTTCTGGATCACCTTCTCGGCGGAACTCCGATTGGCCGCATGGTCGGCCCCGATGCGATTAAGTTCGGCGGCTGGCAGCGGCTGAACGCCGAGTACGCAAAGCAATTCGGAATCGAAACGCCTAAATGGCCGCCTCATGCGGATCAAAAATCGTGAAGCCGGGTTCAGGGTTTGTACTTACAAACCCTGAGCTGAAAAAGGAGGATCGCAAAACCATGCAAGAGCCAATTCTGAAGCAAAGCACCAAACGTTGGATTTTTCGCTGGATTCACATTGTCTTTAGCATTCCGATCATCGGCTATATTTATAGTCCGTTTGAACAAATTCCAAACTATGCCCGGCCTACTCGGTATTTTTTCGTTCCGGTGATGGTCCTTTCCGGATTGTGGATGTGGAAAGGCCACTGGGTTCGGCGGCTGTTTTCGAAAAACCCGGCCTAATACTTGCGGCCGTTGCGCCCAGCGCCGAGCGCAGCTAAATTTAAGTACAAAACTGGAGCTATTCATGAAGAGCGCCGTCTCGATGGAATCTGCTTCCGCATTAATCGACGAGAGAATCAAGGAACTTGGCGACTGGCGCGGCAAGACGCTAGCGAAAGTTCGCGATCTCATTCACAAGGCTGACCCTGAGATCGTCGAAGAGTGGAAATGGATGGGGACTCCAGTCTTTTCCCACGGCGGCATCGTCTGTACGGGAGAGGTGTACAAGAACGTCGTCAAGATGACATTTGCCAAGGGAGCCGCGCTGAACGATCCTGCAGGTCTATTCAACTCCAGCCTCGATGGGAATGTGAGGCGCGCCATTGACATCCACGAGGGCGAGAAAATTA
>Ga0179587_10000647_pt1 | contig 14711 bp, 9 predicted proteins | sample CZODoug2_1_08_16_FD_185932 | JGI IMG/M metagenome (GOLD analysis project Ga0179587, IMG submission 185932) | Vadose zone soil fungal communities from Angelo Coast Range Reserve, California, USA - CZODoug2_1_08_16fungal | ecosystem: Environmental > Terrestrial > Soil > Vadose zone | place: USA...
CAATCTCCTGTCCGAGAGGATCATCAACGCCGACGGGACGCCGGGGCCGAACTTCTCGGAGGCGCATCAGTTCCAGATTACCTCCGCACCCAATGGCGGGAAATTCTTCAGCAGCGCGGATCTGAATAGCAAGATGCTTTATGGCACGCTGCCTCCGCCCGATGTCGCCGGCGTTGGAGCGGTGTCTCCTTATTTCGGCATACTGAGCATTCCGGGCGGCGATCCGGGATTGCCGCCGGAGGATCAATTTCTGTTCGGGACAGGCGGTACTGGGCTTGCCTTTACCGTAGGCCCAGATACGCGCATTACAAATGTCAACGGTTTGCCGCCGGGGCCCTTCCAGTTGACCGGACCGACGATGCCGTACGACGCCTTCACCGGCGACACCATCCATCAGTATTTCCAGATGGTGCAGCAAGTAGATTGTGCCATTGACAAGGAGCACGTATCAAAAGGCAACCCGACAGGTTGTCTGCATGATCTGCAATCGGCTGTCACCACGACCTACAGCACGCCAGCCACCCGAACGCCTCACGATACCGGCCAGACCATGGCATTTTTCAATATGCAGCAGGGTGACGCTCCGCTGCTCAAGTCACTGGCCGACCAGTACACGATGAGCGACAACTATCACCAACCGGTGTTGGGCGGTACGGGGCCTGACAGCCAGCCGTTGGGGTTCGCCGACCAGGTGTTCTTCAGCGATGGCAAGGGCAATGCGGCGACACCCGCCGCGGCCAACATCTACAATCCAGACCCACAGGCGGGCACCCTCAATCTTTATACCCATCGCGCGCAGTGGTTCAATTGCTCCGACGACACTCAACCTGGAATCGGCGCGATAACGAACTACCTGAAGGCGCTGCCATATGCAGTGAAAACCAACTGCGGTCCGGGAGAATATTTTCAGGCGGTTAACGTAAACCCGGCCTTCACGCCCAAGGGCTCGGTTCAGAGCGGGCTGGTCGTCCCGCCGACGATGCAGCGGAGCATCGGTGATGTCCTGAGCGCGAACAATATTCCCTGGAAGTATTATGGCGGCGGCTTCAATGCCGATGGCACGACCAGCCCATTCAGCAGCAGCTATTGCAACATCTGCAATCCGTTTGAATACCAGGCGAGCTATCCCGCCATGGTCGCCGATCATATGCGGGACATTACCGATTTGTTTACCGACCTCAAGAACGGCACGCTTCCAGCGGTCTCGTACGTGAAACCCGACGGCACCATGGACGGCCACCCCGCCTCCTCGAAATGGACACTGTTCGAGGCCTTTGCGAAAAATATCATCGAGACCGCGCAGAGCAATCCGGAGCAGTGGGCTGAAACCGCAATTTTCGTCACGGTCGACGAGGGCGGCGGTTACTACGACTCCGGCTTCATCCAGCCGGTTGATTTCTTCGGCACCGGACCGCGCATTCCGATGATCGCCGTCTCGCCCTTCTCCAAGGGAGGCCATGTCAGCCACGTCTACAACGAGCATTCCTCCTTCGTGAAATTCGTCGAGCGCAATTGGAAGCTAAAAGGCACGCTCAGCGAGCGCAGCCGCGATAACCTGCCCAATCCCAAGCAGGATGATTCCAATGTCTATGTGCCACGGAATATGCCCGCGATTGGTGACTTGTTCGATCTCTTTGACTTTGCTCGCGGTCAATGACCGCGACGACCGCCACTAAGATCGGCTCATGACACGATACGTTTAAGTCTTACGCCGGCAGAGGCCAACCTCTGCCGGCGTCCTTTTTCGGGTGCCGCGAATTTACACATGCGCATCGGCCGGTACCGCATCCTTGGGCGGAATTTTGGGTCTTTCGCGCATCGGCAGTTCCGGAATCATCAGCGTGCCGGTCAGTGCGATGATCACCACGATGATGCTCAAGAGGAACACGCGCGTCACTGAATCCGCAATCAGAACGCGGATGGCCTCCGGAAGATTCATCACGCCTGAATGAATTTGCGCATCGACCGATAGGCTGCGCAGCTTGGACAGGTTCATGGACGGCAGGCCCGTGGAAGCGGCCCAGGCCGTGAGCTTGGTATTGAGATTGTTGGTCAGCAGCGTCCCGAATATCGCCACACCCACCGTCGAGCCGATCTGGCGAAAAAACTGATTGGCACTCGTTACCACGCCGATTCGATTCATCGGCACGGCATTCTGAATGGCGACGCCATACAGGCTCTGCAGCGGGCCCAGCCCGATACCGAGAACCGCCATGCGCCAGCCGAGATCGAGCCGCGTCGTGTGATACGTCATTTGGCTCATCAATAATGTCGCAATGAGCAGCACGGCCATGCCAAACAGCATGAAAGGCTTGTACCGGCCGGTGCGGGTGACCAGCCGCCCGCTCACTGTCGCCGCCGCGATCAATCCCAACATCAATGGCAATGTCGACAGCCCGCTGGTGGTCGCCTGCACGCCCTGCCCCAGCTGCATGAACAAGGGCAGGAACGCCACCACGCTCAGGAAGGACATCGACGAAAAGAATCCCGCGGTATTGGCCCAGGCGAACACCTTGTTGCTGAACAGCTCCATGTGAATGATCGGGTCGTTCACCCTTTTTTCCACAATCACGAACAGAATCGTGCAGACGACGAACATGGCCAACAACCCAAGAACGGTCGGGGAGTCCCAGGAATATTTTTGTCCGCCGAAGGTCAGCGCGAGCAGCAACGGCACGCAGGCGGCCACGATCAGCACCGCACCCAGGTAGTCGATGCTTCCCTTGGCGGCATGGGATAGTTTGGGCATCTTGGCGATGACCATGAACAATGCCACCAAGCCCACCGGCAGATTCAGATAAAACACCCATCGCCAACCTTCGACGCTGTGGCCGGCGATGGACACGGTTCCGTGATCGGTAAAATAGCCGCCCAACAGCGGACCGACCGCGCTGGCGAGGCCAAACACACCGCCGAATAGTCCGGCAAATTTGCCGCGCTCTCGCGGCGGGAACAGATCCGCGACGATGGCGAAGGCCGTCGTGAATAACGCGCCGCCGCCCAACCCCTGAATTGCGCGGAACTCCACCAGCTGCACCATGCCGCCGCCGAGCAGCGGCAGCGTGCCGAATTCGCCCGCAAGTCCCGACAGCCATGAACCGAACAGGAATAGGCCGATGCCGGCGAGCAGCACGGGCTTTCGTCCATACAGGTCGCCCAGCTTACCCCACACCGGCACCATGACCGTTGAGGACAAGAGGTATGCGGTGGTCACCCACGAATAGAGCTCGAGACCATGCAATTGACTGATGATCACGGGCATCGCCGTGGACACTATGGTCTGGTCCAACGCCGAGAGCAGAAACACGATCATGACGCCGATTATCGTTATCCTTCGTTCGGCGTCGGTGAAATGCGCTGTCGTCAAGATTCAAACCCGGTCATTGGTGCATTATCGCAGCGCGCCTACCCCGCAGCACGAATTTTTGAATCTTTCCGGTCGCTGTCTTCGGCAATTCAGTCACGAAATGAAACGCGCTGGGAACTTTGAAATGCGCCAGCGCACCGCGCGCGAAATCACGCAGCTCGGCCTGCGTCGCAGACTCACCCGCGCGTAGAATGACGAATGCGTGGGGCGACTCGCCCCATTTCTCATGCGGCATGCCGACCACCGCCACTTCGAGCACGGCCGGGTGCCGCAATAGCGCGCCCTCGACTTCGATCGAGGAGATGTTCTCCCCGCCGCTGATGATGACGTCCTTGAAGCGATCCCTGATTTCGATGTAGCCATCGGGATGCACGACCGCCCCATCGCCCGAATGAAACCAGCCGCCGGCGAACGCCGCCGCGGTCGCCTGAGGATCATTGTAATAGCCGCGCATGACGACATTTCCCCGGGCGACGATTTCACCCATGGTCGCGCCGTCTTGCGCAACGTCCTGCATGTCACCATCCACCACGCGCAGCTCGCCGGAGGTGATCAATTCAACACCCTGGCGGGCCTTCACAGTCGCGCGGTCGCCACAGGAAAGCGCCGCGTGCTCAGGCAGTGCCTCGCAAATGCTGATGAAGGGTGCTGTCTCGGTGAGGCCATAGACCTGCGTCACGTCCCAGCCGAGCTCGGACTCCAGGCGTTCGATGGTTGCGGCGGCGGGAGGTGCCCCAGCGGTCATCACCCGCACGCCCCGGGGCAGACGACTGCGGCTCTCTTCAGGGCCATTGGCGATGCCGATGAGGACCGTGGGCGCGGCGCACAGATGCGTCACGCGTTCGCACCGCACCTGCTCGTAGATAGCCGATGCTTCCACCGCACGCAGGCATACATGCGTTGCTCCGGCGGCAGTCGCCGTCCATACGAAGGTCCATCCGTTGGCATGGAACATCGGCAGCGTCCACAAGTACCGATCGGCGGGCGTCAGCGGCCAATGCGCCAGCGTCCCCACCGAATTCATCCAGGCATTGCGATGCGTAATCATGACGCCCTTGGGGCGTGACGTCGTGCCGCTGGTGTAATTGATCGACAGCAGATCCGTCTCGGCGATTTCCGGAAACTCGCAGGATTCAAGGCTGCGTTCAATCAACGATTCGTAAGAAAGCCATCCGGCCTTATCGCCCTCCAGCGCAACGAAATGCTGTACCTGCGGCATCCGCGCTCGAACACTCTCGACCATATCCAAGTAGTCGCCGTGCACGCAAAGGACCTTTGCGCCGCTGTGTGTCGCCACGTAGACGAAGTCATCGGCGGACAACCGGTAGTTGATGGGTACGATGACCGCCCCGAGTTGTGGTATGGCGTAGAATTGCTCGAGATGCTGATGCGTGTTGGGCGCAATGGTCGCAACCCGGTCGCCCTTACCCACCCCCAGCTTGGCAAGCGCAGCGCTCCAGCGGTCGCAACGCCTACCGAATTGCTCATAGGTGAGGCGCAGATCGCCGTCGACGACTGCCTCGCGCCGGCCATGCAGTTTGCGAGCGCGGCGCGCGAATTCCAGAGGTGTCAGCGGTGTTTCCATGCGCAAAATCGTAACAGATAAAGCCGTGATCGAGTCCTGCGATGAACTCTAAGAGAGCCCCATCCCGCGGATCATTGTGCGCCGGCCGGCAAAGTCCCTGGCGATATGCGCGCTGATTCGCTGCCGTACTGCCTCGGAAACGGGAGTTTTCTCGAGTAGCTCGAGCAAACGATCCTTCGACACGATTCCTCTACCGGCAAGTTCGCGCGTGAATGCGGCATCCTTCTGACGGCCGGCGACATACTTCGCAATCGCAAGGTCATGAGGGTCCAAACAAAGCCCCGCCACGCCATCGGTATCCCCCGTGGGCAAGTTCACCAGTCGGCCTTTCCAGCCCTTGGGGAGTGTGGCTGTAGCCTCTTCGACCGGGTCTGCGTAATAGCCGAACTGCTCTTGAAACTTGGAATCTTGACCGATGGTGTTCAACCATTCCGTGCGCGAGGCGTCTCGCTTGGCGATGAGATCGACTTCTGCCGATCGCACGATGTCGTCGGCCAGGTCGGGATGTTTGCCGTGCAAAGACTGGCTGCCAATGATGATGAACTGCTTCTCGCCGGTGATCCGGCCGGCGGCACGCAACACGCGATCAACCTGCCGCTTCTTCATTCAACCCGGATATCATCGGCCGCGGCGACAATAAAAAGGAGGGGATGAATGCAAGCGCGGCACAATGGGCAATCGATGGCGGCATCCGTGAACGTGACCGAACTCCCAGCGATCGCTGCCAGCCAGCGGCAAGTCGATGAACCCGACGGGCAGCTGACCCTGCAGCGCACCTTGGGTTCGGGCCAGCTGATCCTGCTGGGAATCGGCGCCATCGTCGGCGCTGGGATATTCGTTTCGACCGGCACGGTGGCGGCGGTGTATGCGGGGCCTGCCATCGTCATTTCCTTCGTGCTCGCGGGCCTCGGCTGTTTGTGTGCGGGTCTGTGCTACGCCGAATTCGCGGCGATGCTCCCCGCATCGGGGAGCGCGTATAGCTATGTCTTTGCGGCCTTCGGCCGTGTGCCTGCATGGCTCATCGGTTGGTGTCTGTTGCTCGAATACTTGATGGCTGCGGCGAACGTTGCCGTCGGCTGGTCAGGCTACGCGCAGGGGTTTCTGTCCTCTCTCGGAATTCGATTTCCCATGGCGCTGGGTGCCTCACCCTTAGGTGTAGCCGCGGGTGGCGCCGTCATCTTGAGCGGCTCGTGGTTCAATGTTCCCGCCGTACTCATTTTGGGAGGAATCGCGCTGCTGTTGTCGCGCGGCGTGCGCTTGACGGTCGGCGTCAACACGGCGCTCGTGACCATCAAGCTGGCCATCCTGGCGCTATTCGTCGCATGCGGCGCATTTTTCATCGATCCGGCGAACTGGTCGCCGTTCCTGCCGCCGAACCGTGGGACTTTCGGCGAGTACGGCTGGTCGGGAGTGGTGCGCGGCGCCGGCGTGATTTTCTATGCCTACTTAGGTTTCGATACGGTGTCGACGGCAGCGCGCGAGACGCGCAATCCGCAAATCAATCTGCCCATCGGCATCATCGGTTCGCTGCTGATCTGCACCGTGATCTACATTCTGTTCGCGCTCGTACTCACGGGCATCGCGCCATACCCGATATTGCACGTTGCCAATCCGATCAGCGCAGCCCTCGCTCACGCCGGGAACCGATTGCTGTTCCTCAAAGTCGCGGTGGAAATCGCCGCGCTGGTCGGATTGACTTCCGTCATGCTGATGCTGCTGTACGGTCAGAGCCGCATCCTTTACGCCATGGCACAGGACGGACTTGTTCCCCGCAAACTTGGGCTGATTGCGCCGTCGAGTCACGCACCGCAGCTGGCCATTGTCGGCGGCGCGGCCATTGCCATTCTGGCGGCGGGCTGGCTGCCCATGGATGTGCTGGCGGAATTGATCTCCATCGGCACTTTGTGCGCATTCATTTTCGTGTGTATAGCGGTGCTCGTGCTGCGCGTCCGCCGCCCCGCTCTTCGGCGGCCCTTTCGCGTTCCCGCCGTGTGGGCGATTGCACCCGCGGGGGTTGCGATATGCGGATATTTGATCGCAGGTCTTCCGGCCGGCACCTGGATGCGTTTCGGTGCGTGGACGATACTGGGCTTGGTGATTTATGCCTGTTACGGCCGCAAACGCTCGAGTACCGCGCCGCGGCCGACACCATTTCAGCCCTGAATGAATATGGCGCGAAAGTCGTTGACGTTGGTGAGCGTGGGCCCGGTGATCACCGAATCCCCGAGCGCGCCGAAGAATCGGTGCGCGTCGTTGTCGTCGAGCATTTCGCGCGGCTTCAGTCCCAAGGCCCTGGCGCGCGCCAGCGAGTCCGGACTCATATAGGCGCCTGCGATTTCCTCCTGGCCGTCGACGCCGTCGGTATCACCGGCCAGTGCATGGATGCCCTCATGACCTTCGAGCGCAATCGCCAGCGACAATAAAAACTCGACGTTGCGTCCTCCGCGGCCGCCGCCGCGCACCGTCACCGTGGTCTCGCCACCGGACAACAAAATGCACGGTGCACTGACGGGTTGTCCGCGCGCAGCCACCTGCAGCGCCACACTCGCGAGAACTTTGCCGACATCACGGGCTTCCCCTTCGATGGCATCGCTTAAGATGTGCGCCGCCACCCCGGCGGCGCGGGCCACACCCGCGGCTGCCTCCAGCGCCATCTGCGGTGTGGCGATGGTGCGCACCGTGGCGTGCGCCAGCCGCGGATCGCCCGGCTTGACGGATTCGCCGCGCCCGCTTTCCAGACACTCGATTACCTCGCGAGCGGCTTCGATGCCATGGCGGCGCAGGATGCCGAGGGCATCGGCGCAGGTCGTGGGATCGCCCACCGTCGGCCCGGACGCAATGTCCACCGGCCGATCGCCCGGCACGTCGGAGATCAGCAGCGTCAGCACGTTCGCCGGAGAGCAGGCGGCGCCGAGCCGGCCGCCCTTGATCGCGGAGAGATGCCGCCGCACGCAATTCATTTCACTGATGGTCGCGCCGGACGCCAGCAGCGCCCGGCTCACCTGCTGCTTCATGTCGAGGGTCAGGCCCTCCGCGGGCATCGGCAGCAACGCGGATCCGCCGCCCGAGATCAGACACAGCACCATGTCCTCTTCGCGCAGATTGCTGACCACTTTAAGCATTCGCTGTGCGGCCTGCATTCCCGCCGCATCGGGGACAGGATGCGCCGCCTCGACGATCTCAATATGCTTGCAGGGCACGGCATAACCGTAGCGCGTCACCACCAGCCCCGACAGCGGGCCCTGCCAGTTTTCTTCCACTGCTCTGGCCATGGCGGCGGAGGCCTTGCCGGCACCGACGACGATCAACCGGCCGCGCGGTGCCTCAGGAAGATGCGGCGGGATGCATAGGGCGGGCTGGGCCGATGCGATGGCCGCATCGAACATCCGCCGCAAAAGCTCCTTAGCGGCCTGCTCGTGCAAAGTTGTTTGCGCACTCGGCATTGCGATCATTCACGAGCCCCCTTATATGCTGGAATCCCCGCTCATACGCGGGGATCTCCTCATACTCGAGTATCCCGAATCCGGCGCCGGTTTTGCCGCGAAACCGCGCCCCCTGAATCACTACAACACCGACTTGAGCAGCGTCGCCATTTCAGCCGGATTGCGCGTTACCTTGATGCCGCACTCCTCCATGACGGCCAGCTTCTCGTTGGCCGTGCCTTTCCCGCCCGAAATAATGGCGCCTGCATGACCCATGCGCTTTCCCGGCGGCGCCGTGACGCCGGCGATGAAACCCACCACGGGCTTCTTCATGTAAGCCTTGATCCACCGCGCGCAGGTCTCCTCATCGTCGCCGCCGATCTCACCCACCATGATCACCGCATCGGTTTGCGGATCATCATTGAACAGCCTCATCACGTCCACATGCTTCAAGCCGTTGACCGGATCGCCGCCGATTCCCACGCAGGTTGACTGGCCCAAGTCTAAATCCATCAATTGCCCCACCGCCTCGTAGGTCAGCGTACCGGACCTCGAGACCACACCGATGCGGCCCTTTTTATGGATGTGGCCCGGCATGATGCCGATCTTGATTTCATCCGGCGTGATGACGCCGGGACAATTGGGTCCGACGAGCACGGTCTTCTTGCCGCGCATGCGATTGCGCGTGGCGATCATATCGCGCACCGGAACGCCCTCCGTGATGCAGATGACCAGGTCGAGGTCGGCATCGACAGCCTCGTCGATCGCGCTGGCGGCGAAGGGCGGCGGTACGTAGATCACGGATACGGTCGCCCCGGTTTGCTCCTTCGCGTCGCGGACGGTTCCATAAATGGGGATGCCTTCGAAGTTCTCCCCTGCCTTGCTCGGATTCACGCCGGCGACGAAACACGCCTTGCCGTTGGCATAATCGCGGCATAGGCGGGTATGAAATGCGCCGGTCTTGCCCGTGATGCCTTGGGTCATCACGCGGGTATTCTTGCCGATCAAAATGCTCATGACGGCCGGCCCTGGCCGCTCACCGCGGCGACGATTTTCTGGGCGGCGTCCGCCATGTTGTCCGCGGAAATGATGGGCAGACCGGAATCCTTGAGCGCTTTTCTGCCCAGTTCCTCGTTGGTGCCCTTCATGCGCACCACCAAAGGAACGCTGAGCTTCACTTCTTTGGCCGCCGCGATCACGCCTTCGGCAATGGTGTCGCAGCGCATGATGCCGCCGAAGATGTTCACCAAAATTCCCTTCACCGCCGGGTTCTTCAGCATCAGTTTGAATGCTTCGGTCACTTTTTGCGTCGTGGCGCCGCCGCCGACATCGAGAAAGTTTGCAGGCTCCGCGCCGAAAAGCTTGATGGTATCCATCGTCGCCATCGCCAGGCCGGCGCCGTTGACCAGACACCCGATGTTGCCGCCCAAGGAGATATATGAAAGATCGAACTTGGAGGCTTCGACCTCGGCCGGGTCTTCCTCGTCGAGATCGCGCATGGCCACGATTTCCGGATGCCGGAACAATGCATTCGAATCAAAATTCAATTTCGCATCCAGAGCCAGCACATCGCCGCCGCCGGTAATGATCAAGGGATTGATTTCGGCCAGCGATGCATCGCATTCCACGAAGGCGCGATACAGTCCGTGCATGAACTTGCGCGCCTGCGCGACTGACGCCTCGGGCACGCCGATCTTGCGCGCAACATCGTCGGCCTGAGCGTCGGTCAGACCCGCCTCGGGATCGATGGCGACCTTGTGTATTTTTTCCGGATGGTGTGCGGCGACCTCTTCGATCTCCATGCCGCCTTCCGAGCTCGCCATCAGGGTCACGCGCTGCGTGGCTCGGTCGACCACCATGCCGACATAGAGCTCCTTGCGTATATCGGCGCCCTCTTCGACCAGCAATCGCTTGACCAGTCTTCCCGCGGGACCTGTTTGATGCGTGATCAGCGTCATGCCGAGAATTTTCGACGCGAAGTCATGGACTTCTTGCGGCGATTTTGCCACTTTGACGCCGCCGCCCTTGCCGCGGCCGCCGGCATGAATCTGTGCCTTCACCACCCACACCTTGCCGCCGAGCTCTCGTGCCGCGGAATCCGCCTCAGCCACCGAAAAGCAAGGCACGCCGCGCGGCGTTGCGACCCCGAACTTGCGCAGAATCTCCTTGCCCTGATACTCGTGAACATTCATATTTGATTTGAACTCCGCAATTTACGATCTTCCTTCATCCAGCGTTTTCGCCAGCAGCTTGGTCAGCGCATATACGGTATCGATATGCGGAGTGGGCGTGTTGGTCCGCCGGGCCAATTCCACCACTGAACCGAGCAGCGCGTCGATTTCCAACGTGCGCGCGGCCTCGACATCCTGCAACATCGAGGTCTTGTGGTGACCCACCTTCTCCGCTCCCGCGATGCGCTTGTCCAGCGAGACCCGGAAGTTGACCCCCAATTGATTGGCAACGCTTTGCGCCTCGCTCATCATCGCCGCCGCGATCGCGCGGCTGGGCGGATACTGACAGATGCCGGCGAGTGTTGCCCGCGAGAGCGCGCTGATGGGATTGAAAGTCAGATTGCCCCACAGCTTCAACCAAATTTCCGAGCGTATGTCGCTCAAGATCGGCGCCTGCATTCCGCCGTTGACGAAGCAGCGCGCAACCTGTGCTACGCGCTCACTGGTCGTGCCGTCGGGTTCGCCCACGGGGAAGCGGTTTCCCTCGACATGCTTGACCACGCCGGGCGCAACCAGCTCGGCTGCCGGATACACCACGCAGCCGATGACGCGCTCGCAAGGGATGTTTTCGTAGATCGCGCCGCTGGGATCGACGCTCTGCACGCGCGCGCCGGCAAATTCGCCGCGATGGCCGTGGAAGTACCAGTACGGTATGCCGTTCTGCATGGGGATCACGACGGTCTTTGGACCGAACAGTTTGGGCACTTCGCCGGTCACTGCTTCGACTTGATGCGCCTTCATCGCCAGCACCACGATGTCCTGGGATCCCGCCTGCGCATAGTTGTCGGTCGCCTTGACTCGCGGCACAACCTCTTCGGTACCGTCGGTGTTGATCATCCGGATGCCCTGGGTGCGCAGCGCCTCGAGATTTGCGCCGCGCGCAATGAACGTTACATCCTCACCGGCCAGTGCCAGTCGAATCCCCACGTAGCCGCCAATTGCGCCGACTCCGACAATCGCTATCTTCATGTACAGCCGCCGCTTCGACAGAACAAAGAGGTTCAGTTTGCACTGGATCACTGTAGAGCGCACGGCCGACATTCGAGCGGTCGCGTCCTACACGGCAATTTGCAACCGGCGGCCTATTCGTTCGGGATCAGGCCGGCGCCTCGCGCCCACTTGTACTTCGCGCCGAGAACGGCCACCGGGATCTCAGTGGAGTAGGCATAGGCCGGGATACCGTGCTGATACAAATATTCCGCGGCTTCTTCCACCTCGACATCGCCCGCGAGAGAGGCCACCACAGGCTTCTCGAAGCCTTTGGCGCGCATTTCATCGACAACCTCAACCATCAGTTTCGCGAACACCATGGGTGGCGTGATGATGGTGTGCCAATAGCCCAGGATGAGGGCATGGATGCGCGGGTCTTGCAAACCCAGGCGTACGGTATTCTGATAAGTGCTCGGCGGCTCGCCGCCCGTGATATCCACGGGGTTTCCGGCCGCACCGAACGGCGGAATGAACTTGCGGAATGCCGCATCCAGATCCGCAGGCATCGCCATCAATGACAAGCCGTTGTCCACGCAGGCATCCGACAGCAGCACCCCGGAGCCGCCGGCACCGGTGATGATGACCACGTTGTTGCCCTTGGGTGTGGGCAGCACCGGAATGCCCCGCGCGAATTCGAGCAGGTCGCGCAAGCTGCGCGCGCGAATGACGCCCGACTGTTTGAACACGTCTTCATAGATCTTGTCGTTGCCGGCCAACGCACCGGTGTGCGAACTTGCCGCGCGCGCCCCCAAGCTGGTGCGCCCCGCCTTCAACACGACAATGGGCTTCTTCTTTGACACCCTCTTCGCCACTTCGGCAAAAGAGCGGCCGTCCTTCAAGTCCTCGCAGTGCTGAGCAATGATGGTGGTGTTGTCGTCCTGCTCAAAGAACGTCAGCAAGTCATCTTCGTCGATGTCGGACTTATTGCCGAGGCCGACAATGGCGGAGACACCCATTTTGGCCGAGCGCGAGAAGCCGATGATCGCCATGCCGATGCCGCCCGACTGCGACGACAGTGCGGCGTGGCCCTTGACGTCGTACGCGGTGCAGAAGGTCGCGCACAAATTGCTGGGTGTGTAGTAGAAGCCGTAAATATTCGGGCCCATGAGGCGCACGCCGTACTTGCGGCCGATTTCGACCAGTTCCTGCTGACCCGCGACGTTGCCGGTCTCGGCAAAGCCGGACGGAATCAAAATGGCGCCGGCGATTTTCTTCTCGCCCACTTCGACCAAGGCTTGCGCGACGAATTTCGCCGGTATGGCGAACACGGCCACATCGATGACGCCGGCCACGTCTTTGACGCTCTTATAGGCCTTCTTTCCCATGATTTCGGTGGCGCTGGGGTGGATCGGATAGATCTCCCCTTTGTAGCCGCCGTTGATCAAATTTTTCATCACGGAGTTGCCGATCTTGCCGTTCTCGTTTGACGCGCCGATCACCGCTACCGCCTTCGGCTTCATGATGCGGTTCATCTTCTCGACGATGGCCGACTGACTCGGCCGATCGCGCGCCGGGGCGGGATTGAAATTGAGGACGATGCGCACATCCGCCGCGGTGGCGCCGCGGTCGGTGGCAAACACCGGATTCAAATCCATCTCCGAAATCTCCGGGAAGTCGGATACCAATGATGAGACGCGCTCGATCATGCTCGACAGCGCCGCGCGATCCACGGGCTTTGCACCGCGGACGCCGCGCAGGATCTCCGCCGCTTGGATGCCGTCCAGCATCGATAGTGCGTCCGCGTTCGAGGCGGGCGCCAGCCGGAAGGTAATGTCCTTGAGAACTTCCACGAGGATGCCGCCGAGCCCAAAGGCCACCAGCTTGCCGAACGCCGGATCGGTCACGGCGCCGATGATGACTTCCTGGCCGCCCATCAACATCTGTTGGATCTGCACACCCAGTATTTCCGCCTTGGCGTCATACTTGCGGGCGTTGGCGACGATGGTGGCGTAGGCCTCTTTGGCATGTTCCGCCGATTTGACGCCAACGATGACTCCGCCGGCTTCGGTCTTGTGCAGGATCTGCGGCGACACGATTTTCATCACCACGGGAAAGCCGATGCTTGCGGCCAGCTTCGCTGCCTCGTCCGCGGACGTTGCCACGCCTTCTTTGGGAATCGTGATTCCATACGCCTCGCAAACACCGCGCGCCTCGGGTGCCGTCAATGCCTCGCGGCCCGCGGCCCTGGCATGATCGAGAATTTTGCGAACAGCATTTCTATCGTGTGACATTCTTAAGGTTTCCTCGGAAGCTATGCGCGGGCTGTTGGCACTGCGCCGTCCAGCCGGCGCGAATCAGACGACTTTTTTCGATCTCAAAGCAGCGACATGCGCCGGCGCATATCCCAACTCCGCGAGCACCTCGTCGGTGTGCTCACCGAGCAGCGGCGAGCGAATGACCTCGGTGGGGCTGTCGCTCATTTTGATGGGATTGCCGACGGTGAGGTATTTACCGCGCTTGGGGTGGTCAACCTCGACGATGGTTCCGGTCTTGCGCAGCGAAGGCTCATGCGCCAGTTCTTCCATCGATAAGATCGGACCGCAGGGGACGTCATGCTCGTTGAGCAGCGCCATCGCCTCGAACTTGGTCTTGGTTGAGGTCCATGCCTCCACCGCCGCGAACACTTCCTTCAGTCTCGGCAATCGCGCATTGGGGGTGGCATAGTCCGGATCCGTGATCCATGACTCCTTGCCGATCACCTGGCAAATGGCCTTCCAGACCGGTGCTTGGGCGATGAAATACAGGTAGGCATTAGGATCGGTTTCCCAGCCTTTGCATTTGACGATGGTTCCCGGTTGTCCGCCGCCCGAGGCGTTGGCGGCGCGAGGCACCGCGTTGCCGAACTTGCCGCTCGGATACTGCGGATATTCCTTCATGACGTGCGTGCGCTCGAGGCGCTGTTGATCGCGCAGCTTCACGCGGCAGAGGTTCAAAACGCCGTCCTGCATGGCGGCCAGCACCTTCTGACCGCGCCCGGTGGTTTTACGCTGATAAAGCGCCGCGACGATGCCTAAGGCGAGATGCAAGCCGGTGCCGCTGTCGCCAATCTGCGCGCCGGTTACCAGGGGCGGACCATCATCAAATCCTGTCGTTGACGCCGCACCGCCGGCGCATTG
>Ga0179587_10000648_pt1 | contig 14710 bp, 15 predicted proteins | sample CZODoug2_1_08_16_FD_185932 | JGI IMG/M metagenome (GOLD analysis project Ga0179587, IMG submission 185932) | Vadose zone soil fungal communities from Angelo Coast Range Reserve, California, USA - CZODoug2_1_08_16fungal | ecosystem: Environmental > Terrestrial > Soil > Vadose zone | place: USA...
GGTTGTGTCAACGATGGTCCATCCGGAGGATTTGAGTTTCTCCGTGGCCTTGTCGGTCATGTCAGGTCTTTCCAGTCTTCCGCGAAGAATTCAGGTCTCGTGGACATTTCATCAATCGCTGACGTGTTGTAGTCAAGCGGGATGACCCGGCCATTCGACCATGCCACCCGGCGGAATATCGCAGAGCGTTGTGCGGCGTTTGCGCGACTGCCGGCCGGCGAATCCATGCTGGCGCTGAAACGGGCCGCCGTCGCCATCGCGCTCACCGAGGCCGATGATGCGGCAGGCGGAACGGCCGTCCTGTTGACCCTGCGCGCTGCGGGGCTGCGCGCGCACAGCAGTCAATGGGCGTTGCCGGGCGGGCGCTGCGACGAGGGCGAAACACAGGTCACGGCGGCGTTGCGCGAACTGCACGAGGAGCTCGGCCTTGATCTCCGCGAAGCGAATGTTCTGGGCCTGCTCGACGATTATCCCACGCGCTCCGGCTATCTCATCACGCCGGTCGTGGTGTGGGCGGACGCGAGTGCTGCAATCGCGCCGAACCCGGAAGAAGTCGCCTCGGTACACCGTATCGCGCTTGGCGATATCGAACGGGCCGATGCGTTCGACTTCACCACCATTCCCGAAAGCACGCGGCGCGTGATCCGGTTTCGTCACGCCGGCCAATTTATCCACGCGCCGACGGCGGCGCTGATCTACCAGTTCCGCGAAGTGCTCGCAGGCCGCGATACCCGCGTTGCCGAGCTGGAACAGCCGGTATTTGCCTGGAAGTAGGTGCTTGAGATCGTCATTGCGAGCGCAGCGAAGCAATCCATTGCGCCACAAAAAGAAAGAATGGATTGCTTCGTCGCTTCGCTCCTCGCAATGACGAACGAGAGACCGAAAATGGGTTGCAGACTGCTGACCTTTCGGCGACGATGCGGCCAACAAGAATAGGGGAGGTCCTGCATGCGCATCCGGAAGATATGGCTTTGCGCCGCGGCCCTCGCGTTCGGCTTGCCCGGCGCATCGGATGAGGCGCAGGCGCAATCCTTTCCGAGCCGCGCCATCACGCTGGTGATTCCGTTCGCGCCCGGCGGCAGCACCTCGATCGTCGGCCGCGTCATCGCCGACAAGATGAGCGAGCTGATCGGCGAAAAAGTCGTGGTCGACAATCGTCCCGGCGCCGGCGGCACCGTCGGCACCAAGGCGGTGGCCAAGAGCGAGCCCGACGGCTACACGATCGCGCTGGGATATACCGGCACGCTCGCGATCGGACCGTCGCTCTACAAGAATGCCGGCTACGATCCGCGCAAGGATTTTGCGCCGATCGGCCTGATCGGCAACGCGCCGAATTCGCTGGTGGTGCATCCCTCGTTCCCCGCCAAGACCGTGGCCGAGCTGATCGCCTATGCCAAGGCCAATCCCGGCAAGGTCAATTTCGGCTCCGCCGGCGCGGGCACGGTGAGCCATATCACCGGCGAATATTTCGCCGCTTCCGCCGGCATCAAGCTGGTCCACATTCCCTACAAGGGCACCGGCCCGGCGCTGACTGATCTGTTGGGCGGACATATCCCGATGGCGTTCGCGCCGATCCCCGCGTCTCATCCCAGTGTTACGGCCGGATTGCTGCGCGCGCTGGCGGTGACCAGCACGACCCGCTCCAGCCTGCTGCCGGAGGTGCCGACGATTGCTGAATCGGCATTGCCTGGATTCGACGCGTCGCTTTATTACGGCCTGGTGGCGCCGGCCGGCACGCCGCGGCCTGTGATCGATAAACTGAACAAGACCCTGCAGGCCGCGCTCGCCTCCGATGAGGTGAAGAAGCAACTCGGGCTCGACGGCACCGAGATCACACCGGGCACGCCGGAAGATTATGCCGCCTTCATCGACAAGGACGAAAAGAAATGGGCGCAGCTGGTGAAGGCCAGCGGCGTCGAGCAGGAGTGAGCGGCGGCTAATCCGCTCTGATCATTTTTCGATCGCGCGCGATCGCGGCCTTGGGCTTGACCAGCTCCGGTTTCACCGTCTTTTGAGGATCCGGTTTCGGCGCCCGCGAAAGACTGTCGTAGCAGGCAAATCTTGAATGCATGTCCGGAAAGAGCCCGCAATCGACGGGCTCGGCACGTGCGGGGGCTGTGAGGGCCATTAAAACCGTGAATCCAGGGAGAGGCGTAATTTTCATGGATGTGCTCCATGGAACGTGGGGTTCCTTTGCCGAATCTTACATCGATCCGGGGCCAAGGTTGGGCATCCGGTCTGTTTTGAACGATTCAATTCCCTGGCTGACTTCAGCCGCGGGCTTGCTAAAGAGATCGGATGCGCCCTCATGCGATTCGTTATGGTCCAGGGTATCTCGCGCTCGCGCTGCTGCTGATCGCGCCGCAGGCGGGGGCCATGGACGCGGCCACGCTGCCGGCCGCAACCGCCGGCGCGATGGCGCAGGCGGCGTCGCCGCAAGCGATCGCGGAATATCGCCGCAAGCTCAGGGAATATCAGGAAGCGCGCGCGGCGTTTGAGCAGGAGGCCAGCGCCTATTGGAACTCGATTGCCGAGAAGCGGCGGGGCCGCAACGCCAAGCGGCGAGATCGCCAGTCGATCGCGCTCGATGACTACGTGCTGACGCAGCCGCCGGTTTACAGCGGGCCGAAGCGGCCGGTGGATCCACAGCCTTCGCCAGAACCTGAAGAGACGCCGCGCCAGCGCAAAACCATTCCGGTGGTCGCCGATCTGTTGAAGGCAGCGCTCGAGCATTTCCAGTTCACGCCGCAGCGGCCCGCCGACGAGGTCGAGTTCAAGCGGGCCTATGCCCGCGTGGCGTCGGCGGCAGGGTTGACGCGCGAGCAGGCGGTGCGGGTCTATTCGTTCGAGACCGGCGGCAACGGCAATCACGACATGCAATCCGGATTGAGCGCCTCGCGGCCGGGCTCGCGCGCGATTTCCACCGCGATCGGCTATAACCAGCTGCTCACAACCAACAGCGTCGAGCTGCTTGCCGAGCAGGGTCACGAATTCGTCCAGGCGTTGACGGAAAAGGCCGCGCGATTGTTAGGCGCGCCGCGCCAGGCGATGGATCGCAAGATCGCGGTGCTGAAGCGGATGGTGGCCTATGCGCGCTCGGTGCCGGACGAGTGGGCGCAGCACGAGAAGCTCGGGGATACGCCGCAGGGCTGGGCGCTTCATGCCATGGTGCTGGATATCGATGTCGGCCCGTTGCTGCAGACCCATAAGCTCCTGACCTCCGTTATCTTCGCACGCGCCAAGGGCTATGGCCGCGCGCTCAGCGCCGCCGAACTGGAGATGATGAATCTCACCGGCGACGGCACCGGGCTCGACATGGTGACGATGCCGCAGCCGATGCGCGAACAGGTTCCGACCTCGAATTTTTTCCAGCGCGGCGGCTACGAGCGCAATCCGGTGGCGATCCGCAACAACACCGTGGCGAAACTGCTTGATGTCACCGACCGCAGGATGGACAGCAACAGCAATCTGCCGGGCGCGAAAGATCTCGCGGCGGCGTTTTAGCTTACCCTCCCCTGGAGGGCCGGGCTATCGATATGACGAACTTCGGCCGTGCGTTGATACAGTCGTGGCCTCGCACGATCTCAGCGGGTCGTCCCTGCGAACGCAGGGACCCATCACCCCTGGCCTCAAAAGTGAAAAAGGCCTCGGCTCCAGTGCCAGAACGAGAGTCCGCGCGGCCGCGATGAGCGCAATTGCGCTCACGCTGGGGTCCCTGCGTTCGCAGGGACGACTCATTGAAACGTCACGCATATGAAAACTTCATATGCTATAGCCCTGCCCTCCAGGGGAGGGTAAGATCAGCGCAGTTGATAGCTCAATTCGTCCCGAACATGAACCTGCCGTCGCCTTCGAGGTATGGTCCGGTCCGCATATAGAGCTGTCCGTTCTGGCCGATGAAAAACAACGTGCCCTTCGGCACCTTCTTGGCACCCTTCAGCAGCAGGCCGGCATTGTTGGTGCCCATCTTGTAGGAAAACGTCTTGCCTTCCTTGTCGTAGCCATACCCCATGTCCGGCGTGAGCACCCACGGCGTCGGCGCGGCCGCTTGCGCGAAGGCGGACGTCGCCAGCGCGGACAGCGCGGCTGCCATCAAGAGGGTCTTGGTCGAAAATCGCGTCATCATCATTCTCCCCGGCGGCCGGTCTTTGAGAGTTTTTGTCGGTCCGCCAGTCATTGAACAAACCACGAACGCTGTTCTCCCGTCAATACGGCGGGTCCATTCGCCGCAGCGCGTCACCTTAGACTTTAGACTTTGGGATTTTCCGCTCCCGGCTTCGCGACTATGTTCCGGTTTCAGTCTAGAACCGTTTTTGAAAAAAAACGTCACGGGGGATGATTCGGATGAACTACGTCATGAAAACTTGTTGGGGCGTTGTGTTGTTGTTCGTGACACTGGTTCCCGTTGCCCATGCCGACGACTTCAAGCTCAGCAGCAACCAGAGGATTTCCTGCAGCCGCGGCCTCAGCGCCGGCAAGCTCAGTACCGCGACCTGCAGATCCTACGCCTACCTCTTCAACGTCAAGACCACGGAATATTTCAGATGCCAGGTCAGCCTGGCGCTGACGCGGGACAACAAGGAAGTCATCAACGTCCAGACCGACGGCGGCTGCACCAAGAAGCCCCGCGTCTTCGACACCGATTCCAACTACTCGTTCGACGCCACCGAAACCGAGCCGCCGAACACCAATTCGTTTTTTGGGCCCGGCGGTTACGCGGTGTGGGCCAGCGACAACAACGCGCAAAAGGTGCGCGGCTGCATCATCATCTCCTCCGGCCTCGGCTCCGACATCTCGAAATGTCTCGACATGACGTTTCAGTGAGTGCTGCGACTTGCTCCTCATCCTTCGAGACGCGGCGAAGACGCCGCTCCTCAGGATGAGGGCTCGATGCGCCCCTAATGGCTCATGCGCGCGGAAGCCGGATGGCCCGGCACCTTGAAGCGCTTGCCGGTGTCGGTGACCCTGGTGCCGTTGACTTTCAGGATCGAGAAATCCTGGGTCATGTAGTTTCCGGCCAGAATGTATTTGCCGTCGGGGGTGAACATGACGGCCTCCGGCAATCCGCCGACCTCGATGTCCTGGGTCTTGGTCACCTTCTTGCCGTCGATCTTCAGGATCGAGAGGCTGCCGTTCTTCTGGTAGAAAAAGGCCTTCTTGTTGTTGGAGCCGCGCAGGATGGCGGCGACCGCGAGATCGCCCTTCGGCGACATCGCCAGCCCTTCGGGGCCGTCACCGACCACCACCCGATCGATGATGCGTGGCGGGTTGGCTTCGAGATCGATCACGCTGGTGGTGTCGACGCTGCCGTCGGAAGATCCGGCGCCGCCATTGTCGGAGGTCAGCGCGATCTTGCCGTTGGGCGATACCACGACATTGTAGGGCCACTGGCCGGTCGGCAGGTCGACCTTGTTGTAAGTCACCTTGTCGCCCGCGATATCGAGCACCGACACTTTATGCGCGGGAAATCTCACGGCCAGCGCACGCTTGCCGTCCGGCGTGAACACCACATGCGCGACGCTGTCGGGAAAGGTGATGGTGTCGGTGACCTTGACGTCGGTACCGTTGACCGAGAGCACGCTGACCGAATTGTCGCCGCGGTTGGCGACCAGCGCCATCTTGCCGGACGGGCTGAAGCTCAGCCCCGACGGCTGTTTGCCGCCGGTGACGGTCGCCGCCACCTTGGGTGGATTGGCCTTGAGATCGATGACGTAAATCTTGTTGTCCGGCACCTGCTTCATCGTGTCGCCGTCCTTGGTGACATCGACCGAATCCGCCACCAGCGCGACCGAGCCGGTGGGGTCGATGTCGAGATTGACCGGCGGTCCGACGATCGAATTCTTCAGCGGCAGGGTGGCGACGATCTGGGGACTTTCAGGATTGGCGAGATCGACGATCAGAACCGTGTCCTTGCCGGGCGCCGACAGGACCGTCTTTCCGTCATCGTCCCACCAGACTTTCTCGTCGTTGCCGACGATCATGAACGGCTTGGCATAAGCCAGATTAAGGCTGGAGCTGCAGAGCAGGATTGCCGCTCCCAAGGATAATCCAACGGCACGACTGACAGGCATTGAGGCGTTCTCCCGGATAGGACCGGCCTCTGATGGGCCGGTTTTGCAACCCTAGAGTACGCGGGGAACCGCATTGTTGCCAGTGCGAAGCGCGCGCGGGCCGCGCCATCGAATCAACCCTGTTTTCGGGCATCCGATCGGGGCCAACGTCACGACGATGCGTGGATGTGATAACAACTAGAATGGGAGAACTCGATGGAACGGCTCAAGGGCAAGACAGCGATCGTGGTCGGCGCCGGTTCGATCGGGCCGGGCTGGGGCAATGGCAAGGCGACCGCGGTCACCTTCGCGCGTGAGGGCGCGCAGGTGTTTTGCGTCGACCGCAACCAGGCTGCGGCGCAGCAAACCGTCGATATCATCACTTCCGAAGGCGGCGCGGCGACGGCGTTCACCGCCGATGCCGCAAGCGCCAGCGATGTCGAGGCGATGGTGGCTGCCTGCCTCAAGGCCTATGGCCGCATCAACGTGCTCGACAACAATGTCGGCATCGCCGAGATGGGCAATGTCGTCGACGTCTCGGAGGCGAGTTGGGATCACGTCTTCAACGTCAATCTCAAAAGCGCGTTCCTCACCATGAAGCACGTCATCCCGTTGATGGCGCGGCAAGGCGGCGGCTCGATCATCAATATCTCGTCGATCGCCTCGATCCGCCATCTCGGCATCTCCTATGTCACCTACGCCACCACCAAGGCCGCGATGAACCAGATGACGCGCACCACGGCGGTCGAATACGCGCCGAAAAATATCCGGGTCAACGCGGTGCTTCCGGGCCTGATGAAAACCCCGATGGTCGAACACTCCGCCGGGTTGGCGGCGAGTTACGCCGCGGGCGACGTCGAGGCGATGTGGCGCGCGCGCGACGCGCAGGTGCCGATGGGCCATATGGGCGACGCCTGGGATGTCGCCAATGCGGCGCTGTTTCTGGCGTCCGACGAGTCAAGATATGTCACGGGGATAGAGCTGGTGGTCGATGGCGGGATCACCTTGAAGGCGGGGTAGTTTCAGTTGTCGTCCCGGCGAACGCCGGGACCCATAACCCCTGGCGCGAATGATTGCGGGCTGCTTGTCTAACGGCTTCACTCAAACGAGACGGCACGGCGTATGGGTCCCGGCGTTCGCCGGGACGACGAGAAACATCATCCTTGCGCGCTCAATTCCGCCCAGTCGAATTCTTCCTCGAGTTGATGAAAGGCGTCGTCGCCGATGGTTTCGGACTGGCGCAGGCCGAGCAGGGATCGCCGCGCGGCGCCGATCGCGCGCCGCCGCAGCGGATCTGCCGGAAGTTCGCCGGTCGCAACGCCGCCATCGGGGTCGCCTTCCGCGCGCAGCAGCAGCGCGCGGTATTCGAGCCGGAGGATCTCGGCTTCCTCGGATGGATCGCCGTCGATTTCATCCAGCGCCGCGCGGTAGGCGACCGCGCGGGCGCGCGCGACCTCCGATGCCACCGGGTTCTCATCCCTGAGCTTCAGTGCCGAGATCAGCGGCCGCAAGGTCAGGCCCTGAATCACCAGCGAGCCCAGCACCACGGCAAACGCCGTCAACAGCATGAGATCGCGAAACGGAAAAGCTTCCGGCAGCGCGTACGCCGCCGCCAGCGTGACGATGCCGCGCATCCCGCACCAGGACACCACGATGCCGCCTTCAACGGTGGGCACGGCCGTCGGGCGCCTGGGATGAACGATACCTCGCGCGATCAAGAACCGCATGGTGGTGCCGTAAGTGGTCACCCAGGCAATGCGCGTGACAATCACGGTGGCGAGAACGCAAGCGGCCACCGCGCAATATTCCAGCCGCACCAGATCGTCGAGCCGTTCCCAGATCGGCCGCAGCTGCATCCCGATCAGCATGAACGCCAGCACGTTGAGCACAAACACGGCGGTGTCCCACACCGCGTAGGATGGTACGCGCAGCCGCGCCGGCGTTCGTGCCGGCGCCGTGCGCGCGATCGTGATCGCATAGGCGACGATGGTCAGAATGCCGGAAAGGCCGATATGCTCGGCGACGATCCACACCGTGAAGGTGCCGGCGAATTGCACGATGATGGAGCTCGGCGCATCGGTGATCCGCCTGGTCAGCAACATCGACGTCCGGGCGAACAGATAGCCGGCCACCAGGCTGCCCGCCAGCGCCAAGACGATCGACGGCGCAAACTCGCTCCATTTGAAGTGCTGGACCGCGGCGGCGCCGACGGCGACGCGATAGATCAGCAGCGCGCTGGCGTCGTTGAGCAGGCTTTCGCCTTCGAGGATCTTGAGAATGCGATAGGGCAGATTGATCTGGCGCAGGATCGCCGTCGCCGCGGCCGCGTCGGGCGGCGCCACGATGGCGCCCAGCGCGATCGCCGCCGCCCACGGCATGTCGGGCAGCAGCCAATGGACCAGCACCGCCACCGCGGCGGTGGTTAGACCTACCGCGATGAAGACCAGCGTCGAGACCGGCAGCCAGTTGTCGCGGAGGTCGCGCACCGAGGTGTCGAATGCGGCGTCCAGCAGGACAGGGGCCACGAACAGCGCCAGCGCCAGATCGGGCTCCAGCGTCCAGGACGGACCTGACGGCACGAAGGCCAGCAGCATGCCGCCGATGGCGAGAAAAGTCGGGTAGGGCACCTTGATCCGCCGGGCCAGCGCCGACAGCACCACTGCGCCCAGCAGCAAGCCGATAAGCCATTCGAATGTCGTCAAGCCTGATATCCTTGCTGGTCGATCGAGATCAATACTGCCCGCCAATCTAGCATTAAAATCCGCAGGTATGATCGTCCGAAAATCCGCGGTTGTTCGAACCGCACACCACTTGCTACGCTCGTTCCAATATCGAAGAGCGATCCACAGGACAAATCGATGCGAGATTGTTTCTCAGCCCTAATCCGGAGCGTGGCTGTCGCTTCCGTCCTGTGGGCAACACTGCCGCACCACGCGTTCGCGACCAGCACCGAACCGGCCACGGACCCGCAGGTCGACCCAGCGCCTTGCGTCGCGGCGGCGGCGGCCAATGACGCCGACAGGATCATCGCCATTTGCGGCGCGCTGGTCGACAACGACAAGACGTTGAGGGCCGACCGCATCAAGGCGCTGATCGCGCGCGCCGGCGCTTACGACCGCAAGGACCTGATCGACCGCGCCATCGGTGATTACGACACCGCGCTGCGGCTCGATCCGACGCTGGCCGATAGCTTCAACATCAGAGGCGAACTCTGGCGCAAGAAGGGCGACCGGCCCCGCGCGCTGGCCGATTTCGCCGCCGCGATCAAACTCAACCCGGATCACCCGGCGGCGAAGGGCAATTACAAATCGCTGGCGCAGGAACTGGAGCGTATCGGTGCGCTGATGGCGGTCAACAACAAGCCGAGCTTCAATTGCGCCACCGCCAGACGCGCGGTCGAAAAGGCGATCTGCGCCAATCCGGAGCTTGCCAATCTCGACCGCGAGATCAACGCGGTGCACACCAAGGTGGTCCGTGAGGCCGCGAGCGACAGTGCACGCGCCGGCCGCGCCTTGCAGCGCGAGCAGGACGCCTTTCTCGCCGCGCGCAATGCCTCGTTTGGCCGGCCGGGATACGATCTGCACAAGGCAATGAAGGCGCGGCTGGACCATCTGCTGGCGATCGAGTCGAATTGAACGGCGCCTGCGCATTAGCAGAATGTCGCAGCGTTTTCGCCTTGAATTATCAGGTCATCGCGTGACAATGGCAGACGAATGAACTCGATTGGACCCACGCCGTCATGGCCGGGCTCGTCCCGGCCATCCACGTCTAGCTTCGTCGACGAGCACAAAGACGTGGATGCCCGGGCATAGGCGAGCGGAAGCGACGCCGTCCTTCGGACGGCTATGCCCGGGCATGACGGAAAGAGTCGATCGACTGCCACGGGGAGCGACGTCATGAACATCCAGGACAACAGCAGGTATCATGAGGTTCATGCCCGATCGCTCGCGGACCCCGAGGGCTTTTGGGGCGAGGCGGCGCGCGAGATCGACTGGATCGAGCCGGCCAACAAGGTGTTCGATCCGGCCATGGGGCTTTACGGCCGGTGGTTCGTGGGCGCCGTGGTCAACACCTGTTACAACGCGCTCGACCGCCATGTCGCCAATGGGCGCGCCGGCCAGGTGGCGCTGATCCACGATTCGCCGCTGGCGGGCACGGTCACCAAGCTCACCTATGCGCAGATGCTGGCCGAGGTCAAAACGCTCGCCGCCGTGATGGCCGATTTCGGCGTCGCCAAGGGCGACCGCGTCATCCTCTATATGCCGATGGTTCCGGAGGCCATGATCGCGATGCTGGCCTGCGCGCGGATCGGCGCGGTGCACAGCGTGGTGTTCGGCGGCTTCGCCGCGAAGGAACTTGCGACCCGGATCGAGGACGCCAAACCAAAACTGATCTTCTCGGCGAGCTGCGGCCTCGAGCCTGGCCGCATCGTTCAGTACAAGCCGCTGCTCGACGAAGCCATCAGACTCTCCAGCGCCAAGCCGCAGGCCTGCATCATCCTGCAGCGGCCGCAGCAATCTTGCGACCTCGACACCGGTCGTGATCACGACTGGGCCGAGCTGCGCAGCAAAGCCGTGTCGGCGAAAAAATCCGCCGACTGCGTGCCGGTGCTTGCGACCGATCCGCTTTATATTCTCTACACCTCGGGCACCACGGGCAAACCCAAAGGCGTGGTGCGCGACAATGGCGGCCACCTGGTCGCGTTGAAATGGTCGATGTTCAATCTCTATGGTGTTGCCCCCGGCGAGGTCTGGTGGTGCGGCTCCGACATCGGCTGGGTGGTCGGTCACAGCTACATCATTTACGGACCGCTGCTTCATGGCGCGACCTCGATCATGTATGAGGGCAAGCCGATCGGCACGCCCGACGCCGGCGCGTTCTGGCGGCTGATATCAGAGCACAAGGCGGTGGCGCTGTTCACCGCGCCCACCGCATTCCGCGCCATCCGCAAGGAAGATCCCGAGGGTAAATTCATCCGCCAATACGATCTTTCAAAATTCCGCACGCTGTTTCTGGCCGGTGAGCGTGCCGATCCGCCGACGGTCGAATGGGCGGAAGCGCAGTTGAAGGTGCCGGTGATCGATCACTGGTGGCAGACCGAAACCGGCTGGTGCATCGCCGGCAATCCGGTGGGGCTCGGCATGCTGCCGGTGAAGCACGGCTCGCCGACGGTGCCGATGCCGGGCTATCAGGTCGACGTCGTCGACGAAGCCACAAAGCCATTGCCCGCGGGCACCATGGGATCGATCGTGATCAGGCTGCCGTTGCCGCCGGGCTGCCTGCCGACATTGTGGGAGCAGGACGAGCGCTGCAGGGAAGCCTATTTCAACGAATTCCCCGGCTACTACAAAACCTCCGACGCCGGCTACAAGGACGAGGACGGCTATGTCTTTGTGATGGGCCGTACCGACGACATCATCAACGTCGCCGGCCACCGGCTCTCCACCGGCGGCATGGAAGAGATCCTGGCTTCGCATCCCGACGTCGCCGAATGCGCGGTGCTCGGCATCAAGGACGCGATCAAGGGCGAGGTGCCGTGCGGATTCCTGGTGCTGAAGGCCGGCGTAACGCGCAGCCATGCCGAGATCGAAAAAGAGACCGTGGCGCTGGTGCGCGAGAAACTCGGTCCCGTGGCCGCGTTCAAGCTCGCGATCACCGTGGGCCGGTTGCCGAAAACCCGTTCGGGGAAAATCCTGCGCGGCACCATCAAGAAGATCGCCGACGGCGACCAATGGGCGATGCCCGCCACCATCGAGGATCCCAAGGTGCTCGACGAAATCGGCGACGCGCTGAAGGGAAGGGTGTAAGTTGCCCGCTCTTGAATAGGCCGCATTTCTCTGAGCCTCATCCTGAGGAGCGCGCTTGCGCGCGTCTCGAAGGATGGCAACCTGGACTGATTGTTCCGCATGGTTCGAGACGCCCGCTGCGCGGGCTCCTCACCATGAGGCGGAGAAGGTGGATACGTATGAAATTAAAATCGCTCGCTGCGCTATTGCTTGTCGCGCCCTTGCTAGTGGGCTGCCTCGAGCGGGGACAGCCGACCATGGTCAATTCGGGCGGCGATGACGACGACGCGTTCTGCCGCGCCAATAATGTCAAGATGGGCTCGCCGGAATACGTCGCCTGCCGCAAGGACCGCGACGTTCAACGCAACAACGCCAACACGCGCGCCGACCGCGCGCAGCGCAATCTCGGCGAATACATGCTGAACCATCCGGAACATCCGTAACACCAGGAGGCCGTCATGAACGAAGACGTTTTCAACACCAGCCTGCGCGGATTTCTCAAGAAGGTCGGCATCACCTCGCAGCGCGAGATCGAAAAGGCGGTGCGCGACGCGGTAGCGGCCGGCCGTCTCAAGGGCAATGAAAAACTGCCGGCCAGGATGGTTCTGACCGTCGGCGGCATCGGCCTCTCGCATGAGGTCACCGACGAAATCGAACTGGGGTAGTCCTGGCCGACGGCACGCGACTCATCTTCGGAGTCTGGCTCGAATGCAGCCGATAGAATGTGTCCTGTTGGCTAAAGTCGTCATGCCCGGCCTTGTGCCGGGCATCCACGTCTTAAGAGCAAACCGCAAGAGAGACGTGGATGGTCGGGATGAGCCCGGCCATGACGGAAAAACGAATCGTGTTCAAGTTGTAAGAGAGCATTGAGAATGCTCGCTGCATCGGTCTTACTCTGAGGAGACGCGCAAAGATACTCCTCACCATGAGGTAATCATCGCGCAGGCGCAGAGGAACAGAATCATGGACATCAAGGTCAGGGATTCAAACGGCGCGCCGCTCGCCGAGGGCGACAGCGTCACGCTGATCAAGGATCTGAAGCTGAAGGGCTCCTCCACGGTGCTGAAGCGCGGCACCGTGATCAGAGGCATTCACCTCACCGACAACGCCGATGAGATCGAGGGGCGTACCGACAAGGTCAAGGGCCTGGTGCTGCGCACGGAGTTCTTGAAGAAGGCGTGAGGCAGAGTTGAAATGGTAGCTCGCTTGTGTAAGCCTGTACCCGTCGCGAAATGATATTTCTGGCCCGCAAAGCTTTTTAATGAGTGTGGAATTCGAATTTCCTCTCGAATTTTTGGTGGCCGGAACACCAGTTTCGCTTCAGGCCAAGCGCCGTGAATCGGTGGACCAGTGGAAGGCCCGCATCATTGACGCAAGTCGATCAATCTTGCCCGAGGGCCATTTTGCAACGGGAAACCCGATCGCGGCAACCTTGTTTTATTTCCCAGCGGCCGAGATGGCGGGCGACATCGATAATATAGTGAAACCCGTGCTTGATGCCTTGGGTAACCACATTTATGTGGATGATCGACAAGTACACCGGGTCTTGGTTCAGAAATTCGAGCCTGGAAACGTTTTCGGGTTCGGAGCGCCTAGCCCGACACTGCAGGATGCCCTAAATAGTGCTAAGCCGATCCTGTATGTTCGGTTATCGAACGATCCATTCGAGGATCTGGCATAATGAGCGTTTTTGGAAGCAGTGAAGCGGAAGTTATCGAGAGTCTCCTGCCGCGCTATCAAGCGGAAGGTTTCGACGTATATGTAAACCCGTCCCCCTCAATCCTTCCGCCTTTTATGCAAGCCTACCGACCGGACGCCATCGCCCTTAAGAAAGACAAGAAAATCGCAATTGAGGTCGTCGGGTCAACCAGCCGCTCAGAACAGAAAATAAAAACTCTGCAGTCGTTGTTTGCTGACCACGATGATTGGGAGCTCCGCGTCTTCTATGCGTCACCTATCGCATCCAACAAGTTGTTGGAGATAGCATCAACTCCTGCAATCAATGAATCTATTCAGCGAGTCACTGATTTGAAGGAGGCGGGGCATTTGCTGCCCGCTCTCGTGATGGCGTGGGCCACATTTGAAGCCGTTGGGCGAGCTTTGCTTCCCGAGCAATTTCAGCGGCCACAAACGCCTGCTCGCCTCGTCGAGGTGCTTGGGTCGGAAGGGTATATTACGCCCGAAGAAGCCGACACATTAAGAGCCGCTAGTACAATCCGAAATGCGGTGGTTCATGGTCAACTTGATTCCACCGTCGATCAAAAGATGCTGGAAGGCTTCGTTGCTATTCTAAAGACCTTAGTCAAATTGCTGCCTGCGGGAAATTTGTAACAGGATACGGTGTGTGGCGGTTAGCCTGGGGAGCCGAAGCTGAAGGGCTCCTCCACGGTGCTGAAGCGCGGCACCGTGATCAGAGGTATTCACCTCACCGACAATGCCGACGAGATCGAGGGCCGTACCGACAAGGTCAAAGGCCTGGTGCTGCGCACGGAGTTCTTGAAGAAGGCGTGAGGGAAAACCCTGGGCAGGCCGTCTGTTGATTTGCCCGGCGTCAAGTTATTTTTCTGATTTTCCGAAAAATATTTCTGTTCCCATGCACCCCAAATCAATTCTACAACTCTCGCCATCCCACCCCACAGGAGGGGCGTATCATGATCGTCACGGACGCGGGGAGGGGTGCGGTGGACGCGGCAGCGTTTTGCGCGCGATGGGATTGCAGGGCGAGTTGAAAGACTTGTGAGCGATCAACAGCGAGCGGACGAGAGATGTTGCAGCGTACGGCGAAGTCGTGTGGTCCTGACGCCCCGACGCTGGCGTCAAGTTTGCGGAGTTAAGTCGGCCCAACCGGGCTGGACAAAACCTTCAATCCGCAAG
>Ga0179587_10000649_pt1 | contig 14709 bp, 12 predicted proteins | sample CZODoug2_1_08_16_FD_185932 | JGI IMG/M metagenome (GOLD analysis project Ga0179587, IMG submission 185932) | Vadose zone soil fungal communities from Angelo Coast Range Reserve, California, USA - CZODoug2_1_08_16fungal | ecosystem: Environmental > Terrestrial > Soil > Vadose zone | place: USA...
GGTGTTCTTGGCAGTGCCGGTCGAGAGCGTGGGACCGCCGTTGGAGAGACCGTCCTCGTGGCGCACGGTTGTGTACTCGAGGTCGTACCATCGTACTCCGGCGGTGGCCTTCCAACGGCTGGTGATAGCGTAGTTCAACTCGGTGAACACGGCGGATTGCTTGGGCGAATAATCGCCGTGCTGCGAATAATTGGTGTCGTTCAACGGCCCCGGCCCGAAGAAGGCGATGGAGGTGGGTGAATTTGCGAACAGCGCGCTGTAGTTCGGCACAACATAGTTCACGTAATAATGACGATTGGCGTTGTTGAAGTACGCTCCGGCCACACCGGAGAGCGGCGAGCCCGCGGGAGCGAACGTAAAACGCAGTTCCTCCGTGAGCTCGCGCGTCGTGATGATGGGCGCGTAGACGCTGGGCAGGAACTGACCCTGCGGAATATTCACTTCGAGCGCCTCGGTCTGGTCGTCCGGGGTGGTTTCGCTGCGATGCATGTACGAGGTCGTGGAGAGCAGGCTGCCGAATCCCAGCTCGTAATTCACCGTGAGATTGCTGAGCACGAACCGGTCCGAGTACGCCTCGTTGACGTTGAAGGGGCGGCGTTGCACCAACGGTCCGCCGGAAGCGCCGGTGGTGACGTCATAGTCGGACGGACCTCCCTCCTGCAGATCCTGCACCCACACCGATGGCGTGATCGTCAAGTCATTTGTGACCGCCAGCTTCAACACCGTGCGCAGGCTGTAGAGCTTGTCCGTATTGACGTTGCGAATGATCGATGCAGGCTGGGCGGGGGAAACCGGATACGCCGGGAAGCCCGGCGTCACGGCCGGGTTGGACGCCCAGACGCCGATTTGGCGATCGATGAAGCCGCTGAAGTCCTTGTAGGTGGCGACCACCCGCAGCGCCGCGCGGTCATCGATCAGCGGGACGTTGACCATGGCATCCAGGCGCACGTTGCCGCCGCCGTGTTGCGTGTCGGAGCCTTCGACCTTGATCGCGGCCTCTTCCTTGGCAAGGTTGGGCTGATTCGTGATGAGGCGTACGGTGCCGCCCATCGAACTCGCACCATACAGAGTGCCCTGCGGCCCGCGCAGGACTTCGATGCGCGCGAGATCGAACAGATCCGGATCGATGCTGGCCGTGGCGCCGTCGCCCCCGGAGGGCAGGATGGGAGTCTCGTCCACATACAAGCCCGTGGTCGGCGCATTGCCGCCCACCGAGGCGACGCCGCGAATCGAATAGCTGCTGCGGCCGGGGCCCACCGAAATCAGCGTCACACCGGGGATGCGCGCGGCGAGCTCGGAGAAATCCTCCACCCCGGTTTCCGCCAGCGCTCCGGCACTGTAGGCGACGATGCTCATGGGCACCTTCTCGAGACTCTCGCTGCGCTTCTCGGCGGTGACGATGATGTCGTCGAGCGCGCCGGACGCGGTGGTGTCGACCGGGGATGCTTGCTGGGCGGCGGCGACGCCGGCTGCGAACCACGCCGCGCAAAGAGCCGCGCCTCCCAGGGCTGCGCTGCGAAATCCCGCCCTCAAGATGCTTGCGCAGCGTGCGCAACGATGTCTGGTCATTCCTAGTCTCCGGCGCGCGCGTGTGCGATCTGCATTGTCTCCAACGAGGCGCCCGAGTCCGACGCGCCGCGCGGCGGCCCGCTGGTCTGGGCGCGGGCCAGAATGGGAACGAACAACAAGCAGATTGGCAGGCAACTGGCGATGAGTCGGCTCATGTACGTCTCCCATTTGTACGGATCTGCGAATGCCAGCCGCATCCCTTATCACTGCGTCATCCGCACGCAAGGAAACGCATCCCCCATGCATCTCCTCAGCCGAATCTAATCCGATTTGCAATTCATTGCAATGACATACTCAATCATTGTTCGTCCGATCGAGTAGAATTCGCATCGTGAAATCGCTCTACGAAAAAACCATCGCCTTCGTTCTTCAGTACATCGACGAACAAAAACTGGGCGAGGGAGATCAACTGCCCACTGAGGCGCAACTCTCGGCGCTCGCGGGCGTGAGCTTGGTGACCGTGCGCCGCGCATTGTCGGAGCTATCCTCGCAGGCCGTGGTGCGCAGGGAACAGGGCCGCGGCACGTTCGTCGCCCGCCCGCGCGTCAAAGCCGAGACCACCAAGATCGGCGGACTGCGCAATGGGCTGCATCTGGATGCGCACTCGAAGCTGCAGACCCGCGTGCTGAGTTGCGCCGCGCGTCCCTGCAATGCGGAGGAGGCCAAGCGCCTGGCTCTGTCGGCCGGCGCCACCGTGTGGGAGATTTCGCGTCTGCGCTTCCTCAACAAGCAGCCCGTGATCTGGGAGTCGTCGGTCGTGCCGAAGATCCTGGCGCCGGATCTCGGCGCGTACCTCGACCGCGCCGACAAACGCTCCTTGTACGACCTCCTGGACGAGGTGTACGGGCTCAAGGAGGCGCGCGAGGAACAAACCCTGCTGTCGCGGCCTGCCCTGACGAAGGAACACGAGTTGCTCGATCTGATGAGCTTCGAATGGGTGGTCGAAGTGTCCGGCGTCAGCTATTCGTCGCGGCACCAGCCCATCGATGCATTCAAGATGGTGTTCGTCGCAAAGGCCTTCGCCTTCCGCCTGGAGACGGCGCCGACGTTCTACGTGGAGGCTGTCGAACTGATGGATGCGCAGCGGATCAAGAAAGCTCGATAGTCGTCAGGCGCGGTACCCGACAGGGACGTCACTCGCACGCCGCTGCTCGGGCCAGATACTGGCGGTACAGGATCGCGTATACCTGCGACGTGGTCGGTTGCGGGTTCGTCACGGGGGCCACGGTCGGCGCGGACGCCGCCGCGGCGGGGTACGGAACTTGGGCGATGGCCCGCGCCAGCAGCGCGGCCCCGATGGCTGCGGGCGACCGATGCGGGGTGACGCCCACCGGCATCTGCAAGATGTCCGCCAGCATTTGCAGGGTGCTGTCTGAACCGACGAGAGTACCGCTGACCCTCACTGTGTCGACCGGCGCCGTCTCAGCGAGCACTTCGATGCAGCGCTTGACTTCGTAGAACACCCCTTCCAAGTAGGCGCGCGCGATGTCGGCGCGAGAATGCCGCAAGGTCAGTCCGATCAGTGCGCCCCGCAGGCGAGGATTCCACAAGGCGCCCTGTTCGCCGCCGGCGAGGTACGGCGCGAAGGTCAGGCCTCGCGCTCCGGGAACGGAGTCCGCGGCTTCGGCGTCGATCCGCCCGTCGGTCCACGAGAATAGTTCCGTGAGCCAGCGATAGCCCGTGCCGGTCGCCAACAGATCCATTTCCCGGCCATACCAGGCGTCGGACACATGCGGCGTGACCAGGTAGCGCGCGGCGGGGTCGAGCCGCGCAGCCGCACTGGCGCCGATGACGACGGCGCTGGACCCGAAACTAATCGACACCACCCGTTCGTCCAGGCCCGCCATCGCATACGCGGCGCACACCGAGTCCGCTGCGCCGGTGCTCACCGGCACGCCCGCGGGAAGGCCGAGCAGCGCCGCTCCGGCCGCGGTCAAGGGTCCGGCCAACGAGTTGGCGGGCCGGATGCACGGCAGCAGCGCGCGCGGCAGCCGCCAGAAGTCGCTCAAACCTTCATTGAAACGCCGCTCTCGCAAATCGTAAATTCCGTAGCCGGCCGCGGTGGACGGCTCGGTGGTCGCGACACCGGTCAATACCGAAAGCAAGTAATCCTTGGCGGACAATATGCTGCGCAATTCGGCGAGACGCTCGCCGAAATGAAATTGCAGCATGGGCGCAAGATATCGACCGTCGATGGGCATGCCGGTGATGGCGTACATCGACGCGCGAAGCGCTGCATCGACGTGCCTGGATGCCCACTCGTCGGCACGGCCGTCTTTCCACGTGATCGCGGGTGCAATGGGACCTCGCTCGGAGAGGCACACCAGCGTCGGCAACTGACCGGTGAGTCCGACGGCGGCGATGCGCTCGATCCAGCCAGGGCCCGAGCCGCGGACGACGGATTCGCCGAGCGTGTGCATCGCTGCGGATACCGCGCGCAGCCAGTCGGCTGGATCCTGTTCCGCCTGAAGCGCAAGCGTGCTCCGTGTCGAAAACGCGGCCGATGCTTCCCCGACAGGGTGCGAATCGGATGACAGGGCGACGACTTTGACGGCGGAGGTGCCCAGATCGATGCCGAGCGTGAGCGCCGATGCGGGGATCGAATCAGACATGGGCCCGGAGCTGTCCCGCGACTTGATCGGCGGCTTCAAGCGTACGGGCGATATCCTCATCCGAGTGAGCGAACGATACGAATAGATTCTCGAACGCTCCGGGATGGAACAAAATATCGCGCTCCAGCATGCCCTCCCACCAGCGCCGGAACATAGCATGGTCGGCGTATCGCGCAGCGTCGCGATAATTGTGAATCGGCTTGGCGGCGAACCACACCTGCAGTACGGGTCCCAGTCCCGCCACGTACGCGGGCAGTCCGTGGCGGGTGAAGATCCTCGCGAGACCATCATAGAATCCCGCGCAGCGGGCGAACAACGCCTCGTACTTCCCGGGCGTGCGGAGTTCGTCGAGCGCGGCAATCGCCGCCGCCACGGCGATGCCGTTGGCGCTGTACGTGCCCGCCATCGACACTGTTCCGTCCGCGACCAATTTCATGATATCGCGGCGCCCGCCGAGGGCTGCCACCGGGTAGCCGCCGCCCAGGCCCTTCGCGAAGACGGAGATGTCGGGTTTGATGCCGAAGAGTCCTTGAGCGCCGCCGTACCCCAGACGAAAGCCGGTGATGACTTCGTCATACAGCAAGACGATGCCCCTGGAATCCGCGATTTCACGCATGGCCTGCAGATAGCCGGGCTGCGGCAGTATGCAGCCCGTGTTGCACATCACGGGCTCCGTCAGAATGGCCGCAATCGAGTCGCCCTCGCGTTCGACCGCCGCCCGCAGCGCATCGACGTCGTTCCACGGCAAGATGATGAGCTGATCGCCCGCGGCCTTGGATAACCCGGGTCCTTGAGGAACCGCGATCGGGCTTTGATCGGGACCCGCCTGGTCAAGATGCGGATGCTTGCTCCAATACACCCCGTCGGAAAATCCGTGATACATGCCTTCGAAGCGGATGATCTTGTCCCGGCCGGTGAACGCGCGCGCCAGGCGAATGCCGTAGAGGACGGCCTCGGTGCCGGTGTTGCACAGTCGCACTTGCTCGATGCTCGGCACGGCTGCGATGATTTTCTCGGCAAGCTGCGCTTCCTGCGCGGTGGGCAGCGCGAACACCGTGCCGCGGGTTTGGATTTGCTCCACCACCGCCGCCGTGACCTTGGGCGGACGGTGACCCAGGATCATGGGGCCCAACCCGAGCAGGTAGTCGATGTATTTATTGCCGTCGACATCGAACAGATAGGCGCCGTCGCCGCGATCCACGAACAACGGATAAGGGTCCCATCCCGACCACTTGGCGCGAGCGGTGCTGTTGACGCCGGCCGGAATGGTCGCGCAGGCATGCCGGTAGAGTTCAGCGCTGCGCATCGAGCGTGCCGGATTTCGGTATTTCATGTTCTTTCGTCCTTCAGCGCGCAGCGGAGCGCGCCTCTTCCCGGGAATCAAAAAAAGCCACCGCCTTTACGCGATGCAGGAACACGGCCACCACCGCACCCGCAACAATCGATCCCAAGCCGTAGCTCAGCACCGCGCCGCCGACGGCGCCGCTCAACAGGGACTCGACCAGCACCCAAACGCTGAACAGCACCCCGATGGCCGGCAATACGCCGCCCAGAAGGCAGTCGCTCCAGCTCTCGGTCAGGGTCGCGCGCTGATGCCAGACGGCGGCGGCGGCGGTTATGCCGTAGAACACGAGGGAAATGAGCCCCAAACTGCTGGCGGCGTTGCTCAACGCCGCCGCAATACCGCCGGTTCCCAGGGCGAGGGCGAGCAGCAGCAGATTGAGCACGCTCATGGTCAGCGTGGCGGCCCATGGACTCGCACGGGCGACCGTCAGCCGCTGAAAGAAGCTCGGCATGACGTGGTCGCGCGACATCGCGAAACCCATGCGCGCCGCCGAAACCACCGCGGACTGCAGCGAGGCGAGGGTGCCCGTGAGCACCACGAGGGCCATGACGGAGTTCCATGGAGGGTGCAGCAGCCGGGCGCCGATGGCCGACAAGGCGTTGCCGGCATGGGCTTGCAACTCGTTGGGGGCCAGCACGCTTTGAAACGCCAGGGTCGTGAGCGAGTACATCAACGCCAGCATCACGACGCTTGCGAGGGCCGCCTTGCCCGGATTGTTGGCGCGGTCGACGGTTTCTTCGTTGACGTAAATGGCCGCATCCCAACCCGAATACATGAAACAGGCGATGAGTATCCCGCCCATCAGACCCTTCATTCTCCCCATGCCCTGCCACGAGAACCAGTCCCAGCTGAAGGGAGCGGCCGTGGCGCCGTTCCACATGGCGGCTCCGGCCACGCCGGCGGCCAGCAACAACACGGCATATTCGAAAATCACGATGGACCACTCGAATCGGGCAACGACTTTCAGCCCTTTGATCGCCAACGCGGTGACCAAGAGATTCCAAAGAGCGCCGACGGTGAAAATCGCGGCGTGGTTGTCGATCAGCGACGGCGCCAGCAAATCGAGCGTATAGATGCCCGCCGGTATGGTGAGAGTGGTGGTTCCGAGCGTGTAGTACAAAAGGATCATCCAACCCGATAAGAATCCGAGGTAGGGATGGAACACGTTGGCCACCCAGGTGTACGTGGCACCGGAGCTTTGATCCCAGCGATTCAGCCGCTGATAGGCGATCGCAATTCCCATCATGGGCACGAAGCACACCAAGATGGGGACGATGCCGCCGTAGCCGCTCACCGCCACCAACCCCGCCAAACTCACCGCGATGGTTTGGGAAGGCCCCGAACTGGACAGGCCAACGATGATGGCATCACCCAGCCCGACGCTGTTGGCGCGAGTGTTTGCGATAGCGGCTGTCCTTAAACCTTAGGTCATTATAAGGAATTCTCCGGAAGGCGGCAACTGGAAGGCCGCACATCGCTGGGGCTCTGGCGCGGGGCTACTTGTCCTGTTTGTAGACTTTGCCCTCCTTCATGACGAAGTCGACCTGCTCGAGCGCATGTATGTCGGCCAACGGATCGCCCTTGACGGCGATGATGTCCGCGGATTTCCCGGCCGCGATGGAGCCGAAGAGCTCGGAGTGTCCGATCAGATCGGCGGCATTGACCGTCGCGGCCTGAATGGCCTGCATCGGCGTCATTCCATACTTGACCATGAAGGCAAACTGTCGTGCGGCAATGCCGTGGGGGCAGACGCCGGCGTCCGTACCGAACGTCATTTTGACGCCGGCCTTCACCGCCTTCCCGAAATTGCGGCGCTGCGCCTCGCCCAAATCGCGATCGTGCACCAGAAAATCCGGCGGGGTGGAAGGATTGGATTCGATGCATTCTTCGTCGTAGATGTCCATGTCGAGATAGGTGCCGTGCTGCTTCGCCAGCGCGATACCCTCATCGTCGATGAGCGTGGCATGCTCGACCGATGCAACGCCGGCTCGAATGGCGTTCTTGATGCCCTCGGCCGCGTGGGCGTGCGCCTCGACGCGCAGACCGAAACTGGCGGCCTCTTCGACGGCGGCCCGCAGCTCCTCCGGCGTGAATTCGATGGATTTCGGATTGCTGCCGTGGGTCAGGACCGCCCCGGTCGACAGCACCTTGATGTGGTCCGCGCCGCGGTGCGCCAGAACGCGGATCTTCTGTCGCACCTCCCAGGGACTGTTGGCCTCGCCGAACCGCAGATCCGGCGGCAGCTGAATGTCCGGCGACAAGCCCGTCATGGCGCCCGCGCCTTCGCTGATGGTGACATACGCTCCGGCCACATACATGCGCGGGCCGACGAACACCCCATTGGCGATGGCGTCGCGCATGGCAACGTCGCTGAGCGCACGATACACGCCGACATCCCGCACCGTCGTGAAGCCGGAGAGCAGCGTGAGGCGGGCGTTTGGAATGGCGGCGTACGCCGTTTCCACTGCCGTTCTCTTGACGATCTCCAGAGGCTCGGACGCTCCGAGATCGGCCAGATGCGTGTGACAGTCGATGAGCCCCGGCAGCACCGTCATCGATGACAGATCGATCACCTCCGCACCGTCGGGTACGCTCACGCTTGGGCCGACGGCATCGATCATTTGACCGCGCACCAGGATGACGACGTTGCTCAAGGTCCGCCCGGCCGCTACGTCGATGAATCTTCCGGCGCGTATGGCGACCACGGGCGCCGTTCCGGGGAGCGATGGGCGAACCTGCTCGGCCCGGGTCGTGGGTAACATCGAGAAGAAGACACCAACGGCGAGCAGTTGCTTGAGCATGGACACCTCTTGATTTGGCTTTCCGATCGAAGCCCGGCCTCAGCATACCCAGTCGTCAGATTACTTTACAAGCGTTCAATAATGCCGAACGCCTTGCATCGACGCAGCAGCGGTGTACCGTATGCGCTGGCTCCGGAGGAAACAGCATGATCATATACGGCTCGTCGGTGTCGCCCTACGTACGCAAAGTCGTGGCCTTTGCGGCGGAAAAGGGACTGGAGTTCAAAGTGAAGGGCGTCACCCTGAACTCGCAGGATCCCGGGTTCCGCGAAGCCAGTCCGTTCGCCAAGATGCCCGCGCTACGCGACGGCGATTACCTTCTGGCCGACTCGAGCGCAATTGTCGCCTACATGGATGCGGTCAAGCCCGATCCCGCGCTCATCCCGGCGGACCCGCGGGAACGAGGGAAGACGATCTGGTGGGACGAGTTTGCCGACACCATCCTTATCTGCGCGGGCGTCAAGGTCTTCTTCAATCGGGTGGTGGCTCCGCGCTTTCTCGGCCAGGAGGGGGACGCTGCGGTAGCCGACCGGGCGGTCGAGACGGAGCTTCCACCGCTCTTCGCTTACATCGAACAGTGCCTACCCGAATCCGGCTGGCTGGTGGGCGACCGGCTGACCCTGGCGGACATCTCGGTGGTCACGGGATTCGCGAACTTAAGCTACGCAGGCTGCACGGTGAACGGAGCGGCATACCCCAAGCTACTGGCGTTCGTCGATAAGATGTTGAGCCGTCCATCATTTGCGCGCTCTCTGGCGCATGAAGCGAAGATCTTGGCCGGCTAGCGCGCACCGCCCGGAAGGTCGAATACCAATACCTCGGCTTGCCGGCCGTCCGCGATCGTCAACTCGGAGGCGTCTTTGATCTGTACGGCGTCGCCGGCGCTCAACGTGGACCCGTTGGCATTCAATGTGCCGCGTGCGACGTGAACGTAGATCCAGCGGCGCGGCCCAACGGGCAGGGTTGCGCGCTCCGCGCCGTCGAACAGCCCGGCGTAAATCCTCGCGTCCTGATGGATCAGCACTGATCCGTCGGCGCGGTCGGGCGAGACGATGAGGCGCAGCCGGCCGCGCTTCTCTTCGGGTCCGAAGCGCTTCTCTTCATAGCTGGGTTCGATGTTGCGCGCCTTGGGCTGAATCCAAATCTGCAGAAAGTGTGTTCCCTGGCTTGACGATGGATTGAACTCGCTGTGACGCACCCCGGTGCCGGCGCTCATGCGCTGGACGTCCCCTGGCCGAATGGTGGAACCATTTCCCATGGAGTCCTTGTGCGCAAGTTCGCCCTCGAGCACGTAGCTGACGATCTCCATATCCTGATGCGCGTGGGTACCGAACCCCGCCCCGGCCTGCACACGATCTTCGTTGATGACTCGCAGCGGTCCAAACTCCACGTGCTTGGGATCGAAGTAATCCGCGAACGAAAACGTATGGAACGACTTCAGCCAACCGTGATCGGCAAAACCTCTCTCATCACTTCGTCGAACTGTGTTCATGAACACCTCCTAGGCGCACACAATAGCCTCGAAAGACCGAATGAAAAAGCGCAAAATTCGGTTCTTATCCATCGAAAAACCGGATGTATCAGATGGCGTTCAGCAAGACGACCTTGGAACAGTGGGCCGCGCTCGCCTCAGTGGTGGACGAGGGCGGCTTTGCGCAGGCGGCGAACGTGCTGCATCGGAGCCAGTCGGCGGTAAGCTATGCCGTCGGCCGCCTGCAGGAGGCCCTCGGCCTGCCTCTGCTCGAACTCGACGGCCGAAAATCCGTGCTGACTCCGCACGGGAAGACTCTGCTGGGCCGTGCGCGGCCGTTGCTCCGGGATCTCGACACCTTGGAGGCGGTGGCGCGCAGCCTCAAACAAGGATGGGAACCCGAACTCAAGCTGGTGGTCGACGCCGCGTTTCCGAGAACGCAGTTGTTCGCCATCGTGGCCGACTTGCAGAGAGCCTGTCCCAGCACCGACATTCAGCTCGCGGACGCCGTGCTGTCGGGTGCCGAGGAAGCAATCACGGAACGGCACGCGGATGTCGTGGTGAGCAGCCGCGTTCCGCCGGGCTTTCTCGGCGACCGTTTGCTCGATGTGGAGTTCATCGCCGTGGCACGGTCGGATCACCCGTTGCTGCACATCGACCACGCATTGACGTTGGATGATTTGACGCGGCACGTACAGGCGGTCGTGCGCGATTCAGGATCCACCCAGCCCCGGGACGAGGGTTGGCTGGGCGCGGATCATCGATACACCGTGAGCAGTATGGAATCGTCCGTGGGACTGGTGCTGGCGGGACTGGCATACGCGTGGTTGCCGGAACATGTGCTCGCGAATCATCTTCGCGACGGCGTCCTCCGCCGCATTCCTCTCGCAGGCGGCGCTTCCCGAACGGTGACGCTGCACATCGTGATGGTTCGACCGGAACTCGCGGGACCGGCGGCAACGGCGGCCGTGGCAACATTCAAAAGTCATGCATCTTCATCTCGGTAGGACCTGCCCTACAGGACGTCGCACGACCCGACGGACTGAACGCGATTGAACCATCGCATAGTCTTCATTTCAGTTTTCGAATGATTAAACGGGATCGGGAGACGAACATGTCGATCGGCACGATACTACTCATTCTATTGGTTCTTCTGTTGCTCGGCGCTTTGCCCACCTGGCCGTATAGCAGCGGCTGGGGCTATTACCCGAGCGGCGGCCTGGGGCTCGTGCTGATCGTGCTCCTCGTGCTGGTGGTGACCGGCCGATTGTGAGCGGAGGTCGGAGTTGCGCCAACGGTTCGGTAGGGAGCACAAGAGTTCGGTAGGGAGCACAAGAATGAAATTTCCTCTGTTGCGACTGCTCGTCGCGTTTCCCGACGCTGGCGGCCTATCGTGCGCCCGAATCGGTCAGGGTGGGGCGACCGCGGGATTGATGGCCAACTCCGCCAATCGGCGTTCGTCGAAAATCACCGCGATGCCGCTCGCCACGACAATGGCGGCGCCGATGACCAGCGTCGCGGAAGGCGAGGCCGACCAGAAGATCCAATCGATGCCGAACGCCCAAAGCATCTGGGTGTATTCAAATGGACCAACCACCGAGGGCGGCGCTTGCCGGAAGGCTTCCGTCAGCCATAGCTGACCCAAGGCTCCGGAAACCCCGACCGCGGCAAGCCACAACCAGTCCGGGGATGCCACGGGCTGCCAGTCGCCGATCGCCAGCACGCCCGATCCGGCGCCCACCAGTCCCAGATACCAGAAAACCATGGCCATGCTGGTGTTGCGGCGGCCGAGAGACCGCACCGTCAACGCGCTCAACGAATAGCAAACCGTGGCAAGGGCGGCTGCTGCCGCTGCGACCATCGAGAATGAGCTTTTGCCCCAGGGCTTAAGGATTAGCAGCACGCCGCCCATGCCGCAGGCAATCGCGAGCCAACGCCGGCCGCTCACGCGTTCGCCGTGGACCGGCACCGATAACGCCGTCATCAGTAGTGGCGCCGCCAAAAAAACCGAATAGGTCTGCGCCAGTGTGAGCCGGCGCACCGCAAATACGAAGCTCGCAAGCATGATGATGCCGAGCAATCCGCGAAAGGCATGCAGCATCGGCGCCGACGCTCGGAGGGACGTCCACGAGCGCCGCCAGGCAATGTACGGCAGCAGGAAGACCAGCGAAGAAAGGCTTCTTAGGCAGGCAATCTGCAGCGGTGCATAGTGCGCCGACAATCGCTTCATCAGCGCGTCCATGATCGAAAATACGAACACCGCCGCGATCATGAAGCTGATCCCGCGTAGTCGATTGTGCGGATGTTCGCGATTGGGCATGGCTGGTCTTAAGCCATGCATTGTAAGTCAGGAATGTCCGGCGCGGTTCGCTACATCGTGACCCGCAGCGGCTGGGCGCCGATCGCGCGGCGCCGGCCGTCCATCATTTTCAGGATCATGGGCGTCAAGATCAGCTGCATCGCGAGCTCCATTTTCCCGCCGGGCGCCACGATGATGTTCGGACGGGACATGAATGAGTCGTGGATCATCGACAGCAGATACGGGAAATCGATGCCCTTCGGATTCGCGAATCGGATGACGACGAAGCTCTCGTCGGCCGCCGGGATGTAGCGCGCCGTGAAGGGATTCGACGTGTCCACCGTCGGCACGCGTTGAAAATTGATGTGCGTCTTCGAGAATTGCGGGCAGATGTAATTCACATAGTCGGGCATGCGCCGCAAGATGGTGTCGACCACGGCTTCCGTGGAATAGCCGCGCGTTTCCTTGTCCCGGTGCAGCTTCTGAATCCACTCGAGATTGATGATGGGGACCACGCCGATGATGAGATCGGCAAGCCGTGCCACATTCGCTTCCGGCGTCACCACTGCGCCGTGCAGTCCCTCGTAGAACATCAGATCGCTGTCCGTAGGCGTGTCCTGCCATTCGGTAAACGTGCCCGGTTCCTGTTTGAAGGGCGCGGCCTCCTTCTCGTCGTGCAAATAGCGGCGGATCTTGCCACGCCCGATTTCGCCGTAGGTCCGGAACAGCTCCTCCAATTCTGTGAACAGGTTGTTCTCGGGACCGAAATGACTGAAGTGGTGGTCCCCCTTGGCCGACGCCTCGGTCATCATCTTCTTCATCTGTAGCCGGTCGTAGCGATGGAAGGAATCTCCCTCCACCAGTACGGCGTTGATGTGCTCGCGCCGAAAGATCCAGTTGAAGGTGCGTGTCACCGAGGTGGTGCCGGCTCCGGAGGAGCCCGTCACCGCGATAATGGGATGCTTTGCCGACATGGTGGCCTCTCGCGAAGTCTGATTAGGATTGAATGAACAAGGAGCGCTCTTTGAACAGGGGCGAGGTGTAGATCCGGTCGAGTCCCTGATCGTGCTCGTGGTGATACTGTTCGATACGCTCGACCTCCGCTTTGCAGCCGAGAATGAGCGGAACGCGTTGATGCAGCTCCAAGGGTTTAAGATCCAGAATTCGTCCCCGGCCGGTCGATGCGGCGCCGCCGGCCTGCTCCACGATCATGGCCATGGGATTGGCTTCGTACAGGAGCCGCAGCCGGCCCGGCTTGGCGGGATCCCTGAAGTCCTTGGGGTACATGAACAGACCGCCGCGAATCAGGATGCGATGAACCTCCGCGACCAGCGATGCGATCCATCGCATGTTGAAATCCCGCCCGCGCACGCCGCCCCTGCCTGCCAAGCACTCGACCACGTAGCGCTTGACGGGCGGTTCCCAGAAGCGTTCGTTGGAGGCATTGATGGCGAACTCCTTGGCTTCGTCCGAAATCCGCATATTCGGATGCGTGAGGATGAATTCGCCGAAGCCCCGGTCGAGCGTGAACCCGTGAACGCCGCGGCCGACGGTGAAGACCAGCATGGTCGTCGCCCCGTAGATCGCATATCCGGCGCACAGTTGCTGCGTTCCCGGCTGCAGAAAGTCCGTCTTGGTGGGCAGCGCCGTGCCGTTGGGAGCCTTGAGGACGGAGAAGATGCTTCCCACCGGCGCATTGATGTCGATGTTGCTGGAGCCGTCCAGCGGATCGAAGGCCAATAGATATCGGCCGCGATCGTATTCGGCGGGTATCTCGTAAGGCTCCTCGAGTTCCTCGGAAACCATGCCGGCCAGGTTGCCGCCGTATTCGCTGGTGCGCAGAAAAATGTCGTTCGACACGACATCCAGTTTCATCTGCTGCTCCCCTTGAACGTTGACCGCCTGTGCGGAGCCATGTGCACCGGCCAGGGCACCGCGGCCGACGATGAAACTGATGCGTTTGCAGGCCAACCGCACATGATTCAGCAGGGCGGTGAAATCCCCGATCGCCCCGGGAAAACGCCGCTGCTCCTCGATCATGAATTCGGTAATCGTCTTTTCTCGAGTGCTCATGAATCCCCCCAGTCGTTGATCGGTCGTTATCCGCATTCTCGTAAGGCGTCGAGCTGGCGGCATATTTCTCGAATCCCCAGCATCGTGTTGCCCACCAGCGCGGCCGCGCGCGGCATCAGCGGGCGTAGGGCGGTGCCCAGCGAGGGCAAAACCAAATCGGCGTCGGAAAAGTCTTCGGTGCGCGTCCAGAAGCTCGGGGTCACGATGGTGTACAGCCCCGCGCCCTTGGCTGCGCGCAACCCATTGGCGGAATCCTCGATCGCCACGCACTCCTGCGGCGCTGCGCCCAACTGCCGCAGCACATACTCGTAAATATCGGCGGCCGGCTTCTTGCGCACCGCATTGCCGGCCGCACCGATGACCGCAAACCGCTCGAGCGCCGCGGGCCCGAGGCCGGTGCGAAGCAGTGCCTCGACATTGGCGAACGTGGTGGTCGTGGCAATACATAGGCGAACGCGGGCGCGCGCGGCCTCGTCGATCAGCCGCGCGACGCCGTCGCGCAGGGGGACTCCGCCCGCCAAGACCATCCGGGTGTAGTT
>Ga0179587_10000650_pt1 | contig 14703 bp, 19 predicted proteins | sample CZODoug2_1_08_16_FD_185932 | JGI IMG/M metagenome (GOLD analysis project Ga0179587, IMG submission 185932) | Vadose zone soil fungal communities from Angelo Coast Range Reserve, California, USA - CZODoug2_1_08_16fungal | ecosystem: Environmental > Terrestrial > Soil > Vadose zone | place: USA...
ACAGATATATCTTAGAGACGGTTACCTAGTACACCTCCAATGCCTGGATATTTTCGATTCCTGACTTTGGTTGCATTCCACGCATTCCTTGCGCTTAAAGTGAATGCAACGGTTCTTGAAGTCGGGGTGGGAGGCACACACGACAGCACCAACATTGTGCCTAAACCTGCTGTAACGGGAATAACAGCATTGGGAATTGACTACATCTCAGTCCTCGGCCCTACATTGAAAGATATTGCCTGGCAGAAAGCAGGAATATTCAAGGTCAGTTTTGAGCTGCAGGATTATCTTTCCATCTACCAGATTCCTGCTTCAGGAGGGCGTTCCCGCGTTTACGGTAAACCAGCCGAAAGAGGGCATGGGTGTGCTTGAGGACCGAGCAAGAGAGCTCAAGGCAAGTGTTACATGATTCCACCGTACCATTATGCTTCTCTTTACACAGACATCCAGTTTTACTGTGACTTCTCCGGTGCCTGGTCTCTCTGAGATTACACTTGGTACGACCTGTCATCGTATGATGCATCTATCAGCATTTCATCTTACTATCAGGCCTCGCTGGTATTCATCAGCTGCAAAATGCAACACTCGCCGTTCATCTTGCGCGGTCATTTTTACAATCGCAAACGCCATTTGATGATCATGGTAACTTGCCTATATCCTTCATCAGTGGTCTGAAGAATACTAAATGGCCCGGACGTTGTCAAACTGTCGATGACCCTCGGTATGAAAAACTCATTTGGTATTTGGATGGGGCACACACCACCGAAAGCCTTGATTGCTGTATGCGATGGTTCGTAAGCCCAGGTGTGGGGCTGCAATCTGCACAACTTACGTATGTTGCCACTGGACGCCTGATTCTTCCGATTTTTAATATCATGAGTCCTTAGAAAAGGAACCCGTGTACTTGTTTTTAATTGCACAAGTGGTCGTTCGGGCCACTCTTTCTTGAGTTCGGTTCACTCAATGATTTCAGCACAACTCAAATGGCATGAACGAGCGGAGGCTCCAGAATTCTTCTTCGACCATGTAATCTTTTGTGCCAACGTGACATATGCCGATGGTCATTTCAAAGGGGGTGTGTTGTTTCCATGTCAGATGATCTATAACTTTGCTAAGGAAATGGCAGATCTGACCTCACTTGCCATTCCAACCGACGATCTCGCGCAATTGAAAACACAACGGCAACTTGCGTCAGCTTGGTCGTTGCTTATTCCAAGCTTCCCTAGCTCCAAAATACATGTATTGCCGTCCATTGAGCATGCTGTAAAGGAGGTTGGAAAGATAGCATCGGATTCTTTGGAATGTACGAAGGTCCTGGTTACTGGCAGTCTGCATCTTGTCGGTGGGGTAGTTGAGGTCGGGGGGCTGTCAGCTGTTGCGTTGTAGATTCATAGCCTGGATCACCTTTGTAGAACTAAAGCTTGACACTAACGTTAGACTTTTTCCTCGCCAGATCAACGCCTTGGGCTTTTCGGCCCTGCTCCATAATAGCTGATGGCCTTGAACAGTCATGAGCGAGATCAGCATCATACAACTAATATATACCTCTTTGTCAAGATACTTTCGTAGATGAGCCCTCAGTTTCCCCGAACTGGGACATGAGGACTCATCCATGGCTAGCTTTACGAACACTTCGAAATGTATCGGCTTTGCAACATTCACATTGCGAGTCAACAACGCTGTCAAACACATGCTATACTCACTGACCTCATATCGCAAGATACGGAGGTGTAGATTAACGTCTCGAACTATCCTCTCTTTCAAGTGTGCCTCCCATAGTTCGCCGGGATATTCCTCTGGTTCAGCCAATCCTTTTCCTTTCCTTTTTGCGCCAGTTCCCTTCGTTCTTGGGATGTCCTTGAAGATGTCTGCTATGTATGTGGTTTGGGGTTGAAAGGATGTCTTCGATTTGGGTCCCGGTGAATGTACAGTAATGATGTTGCCTACAGAGTGTGGGGGACTCATTGCTTCGGGCGGGACAAATTTTTCAGAAGGTGCTCCTAAATGCTGCTGATCATCAACCCCAGGATTGAAGTGAAGATATGCGTTGTCATCATCCATTTCAGGGTCACTGAACTGTTCATGCAGATCATGCAGATCCTCTATTTCACTGATGTCACTGATGTTGTACTGTCTCCCAAAAGTTAGTGTCGGGCCGTTAAAAGCGTTCAGGTTTGACAATTGCTGTTCTGTGAACTTGCTCCCCCTCGGAAGAGATAGAACGCGCTCTCTTGCGCTGTTTGCATAGAGAGAAGAGGAAGTAGGTTCCTACATGTTTTCAGCCACATTCGGATAGCAAATGAGTGCAACCCACATTTATTGGGTTAGTGGAAGGAAAATGAGAAGGCGGGAGAGCTTGGGACGCTTGGCCTCCGAGATTGGACGGTTGGGCACCACCAAAGTTCGATGGAGTGAGGGCCTGAATGGCCAGCAAACTACTTCTTTCCTCATCGGAACTGCTTGATGACGAGTCTACGATGTCGTGTATTTCCTTTCGGTGTTTTAGGGCTAAGGCGCTTTTTCCAAAAGGCTGAGTTGATGGCATCGGGAGACCATTTCCAGCACTACAGGTTGGCAAATAGACTGGGAGGTCACTGCCCAGCTCTGTCCGAGATTCCGAAGGGATAGAATCTAGGACCACTCGAGCTCGGCCCAGGATCGCATTGCGAGTAGAGGCAACACTTCTGACTGTCTCTCCGGCTTCCACACGCCGTCCTTTCTTCTTTGGCGCAGCATCGGTAACGACGTGTTCATAAAAAGTCTTCGGCGTTGGGGACTGCACAGAACGCACTGAAGCTTTACCCTTCCCTTTCTTGTCTGTGGTTCTGGAAACATCTCCCATAACACTTTCAATGTCCTTTCGAATGAGGAAACGGATGGTTTCGTCGTTGAAGGAATGCTTCTTCGCACAAGACTGGACATGCTTGATTTTTTGGGCTGCAGTCTTCCTCATTGTCCATCGAACGTTGCAGCTGACACACTTATCCAGCTTTGCCAGTTCAGCATCGGAAAAATCAGCAGAAAACTGATGTTTGGTCACCATCTTCCCATTTGGAAGAGCTTTGAAACTAGGTTCCTTGTGGGAAGACCCCCGCCCAGAGGGGGGATCCCTCACTGACGGCCTGGAGCCTGTGAATGCAAATCGACCAAAGTTCCCCCTTCCAGCGTTGTCTTCGCTGCCCTTTGGTGAATCGTTGAGGGGCAGTAGCATGACATCCGATCGGGGGCTTATGTTAGAAGGCGACATGGGAGGCGTAGATGTCCTCGACGCCATTGGCACGAGTTGAGAACCTTCTGCTGCCAGGGGTACGCTTGTAATGGTGATGCGCGTCCTTGGCATCCCTTTATAGTGAATGTGTTTGTTGGCGATGGATGATATGCGATTGAGGCGCATACCTTTCGGTTCCAGCAGGTTCTCGGAATCATCCTTTGTAAAAGATATGGCATCCAGGGGAATTTCAGGAGGGCTTGAGGTGGAATCTGGCAGGTCTAGTGTCAATAGTTGAAAGAGGTTGTTCGATAGTTGCGTTACCAGATATGTCAATGACATTGGTGGGCTGAAGGTGACTGTCAGATTCTTCATCGGTGAGTTCTATAACTTCACGCGTCGGGGCAGGTTTAGAAGGCTTTGCCCTCGCTCTTGGGGTAAATATCCCCAGTGCTTCTCTCTCTCGCCTCCATGTCTCTCGTTCTGGTTCTGAGTCATCCACAACCTCGTCTCGAAAGCCTCCTGTCATCATGTTGAACGACGGAGCAATTATTTCAGACTTGCAAAGCAGATGAAAGAATCTTACGTAACAGTGAGGAATTTTGTAACGCGACGCGTTGTTTGTGCTTGTTTGGGCCGCCACACTTATGATGCCTGCCGCAACTCTTCTCGTCGTCTAACAGTTTCTAACAGATCTTCGAGAGTTTTTTCTCTCTAGTCCGCCTCTTCTCTTCTCCTTGTTGCAATAAACAGTTCATTTACGTTTATCGCATACCAATGAACCTCGCCAAAGCCGCCTCATTGGGCACGGGCATGATTGTAGAGCATGTATCTCCACAGGAGTTATACAATGTCATGACTGCTGCTTCCTCCCAAGACCCTGCACAGATTCAAGAATCCAGTAAACGTCTCAAGCATATGCTTGATATGTTCGGTACCTTCGATGCTTTACATGAAATTGCCGCACAAAGGACGGTGCCGCTAATTATTCGGCAGCAATCCATTATCCAATTCAAGAATGCAGCTTTGGGCCATTGGAGATCACGGAAGTCAGCACTAAACATTGGTTTCTTTTTATTTATTCTGACATCAGCATTGACAGGGTGCTCTCCGACGAGCAGAGGATTCGTATCCGGAATCGTTGCCTCACCTTTCTTGATGAAGAAGATGACACCGTAAGATCGCCTCTTACCGCTTCATTAACTTTCCTGACTTCTTCCATCTACTGTAAGATCGCTCAATGCAATGAGATCATAGTGGCAAAGATCGCACGGCAGGATTTTCCCACTAATTGGTGATTAACCATCTTTTCCTTCCATTCAGATGTATCCAATATGTTCAACTTCAGGGGTTCTCTTGTCAACGATGTCATTGGTATAATCGATATGAAATTGCAAGCGCGATATACAACTATGGACGAGGACCCACGGAACGTGCTGATGTTGCGTAGGTGTCTGAAGCTCCTGAACGGGATATTAAAGGAGTTTGCGAGTATCAAGATGTTGAATGGCGTCAAGACCATGGCAAAGGTGAGATACTTCTATGCGCAACGGTTCTCTCCAAACGGCCCCTCTGAAATTTACAGATCGTCGTGGACCTGTATCTCGTACTTTACAATTATTATTCGCAAATGTCCACAAATATCTCCCCCAGCGCTGTGACAGTGCAGTCTATTGGTTCGAGTCGCATCTACGAGGATATCTTGCTGGCTCATCTGGTGTATAAATGTATCGTAAAAATGGCCGTCTGGCTGTGGAGCAGGATAGACAAAATGGCAAAAGACGAATCGGAGAGGAATCAAGCTTGGGTGGGATTTTTTCCTTGTATGAGAAGCTATGGCCTAATCACTGGATCTACTTGTAGTTGCGCGAATTGTTCCAAAATTCTGCCATCCAACTCAGAGCCCTGACACAGCTGCGCAACGTCGTCGTTACGTCTCTCACCCGCAATGGACTTGCAATTGACTCGACTACCCGTCCCTCCGTCGATATTCTCACTCGACACATCCGGCATTTTGGTAAATTTTTCCGACGCCTACAACAGCTTTCGCAATCACAATTCGTCGAGTTGCCTATGTGCGGTGAAATGATACTTTTTTATTGGTCTCAGGTCGATGAAGCTACACGCGGCCCACCGGAGCTGATTAGCGGTAAGCATTTTCGTCCTGCCCTGAGCTTTCCTAACTTTCTCTCGGCAGATACCAATGAAGCCGTATATCCTCTCCGATTTCTTGTACAGGGTATGGTACTCTTCAAGGAGAGTCTCTCCAGATGGACTCCCCACTCCCGGAGAGATGGCATGTCGAATAAGAATAGTGCGTTTTACTACCTCCAATTGCCCCAGTACATAATTGAATTCATAATTGTGCTAGTACTTTCTGAGGAGTTTGTCAAGAACGCCGTGCAGTTGCTCATAACACGGTTCATGCCTCTTAATCCATCAGATCTGGAGCTTTGGATAGCCGATCCTGAGGAATGGGTTAATACTGAAGATAAGGAAAATGATCTTTGGGAGTATGAGATACGGGTGCGTCTTCTATATTGCTGTAAGGCCCATCCTTTTGAACTATCTCTTCAGCCTTGCAGCGAAAGAGTACTGATGCAGTTATGCACTCAATATGCACATGTTGTTATACCATTATTGGAGGATATCTTCAAACAGGTTGCTGGTAAAGAGGTTTATTTTCCCCTGGTTGTATAGAAGTTGACTTCCGACTTAGGCAAACGTTCAGTTGATCTTCAGAGTGTTGTCCAAAAAGAAGCGCTCTACTGCGCCATTGGACGTTGCGCCATACGATTAAAAGACATAATTCCTTTCACACAGTGGCTGGAGCAAACGCTTGCTGTGGAGGCTCGTGATCCAAATCCAAAGTGGGTAACGACGTTCTAATCCTGTTACTTGTATACAGTTCTGAGCCCAGAGTGTCTAGTTATCCTATCATCAAGCGCCGGATCGCGTGGCTCATCGGGAAATGGGTCTCTGAAGATTGCGCATCGCCCAATGACCCACGGATCTGGGAGATACTAGTCCATTTACTGAAGGGTCGTGGACCAGGGACGGACTCCGTTGTGCGCTTAACCGCAGCCATGGCCCTAAAGGAATGCCTTGATGTATGCAATTCCACTGGATATCCAGAGAACCAACTGTTGATCTGAAATTTCTACAGACTCTTGATTTCAAACTCGAGTACTTTGCGCCGTTCTTGCCAACAGCTGTATCAGAGCTGATAAGTTTGCTTGGAGAAGCGGACACATTTGAAAGCAAGCGCCGTATCGACCACAGTCTCAATGTCCTCATTGAGCAGGCAGGAGCACAGGTAGCTGCACTCCATGTTTCCCTCACTTATAAATTACCGTCTTCCTCCTTTTCAGATTGTTCCCTTTATGGCTATGATCATTGAACCTCTACCTGAACTTTGTAAGCCAGCTCTTGGTGCTCTTTGTCGCAGAAATTCCAACGCCTGATTAGGGACCGAGGCTGGCGACCAGTGGCTGTTCAAGTCTTCGCTTCTTATCACCGTCACGAAACTGGTCGAGGTTAGTCCATCGTCATGCATCGGTTTATATCAGTACTCACGGTATTGTTAGTCCGTCCGTTCAGAATCGACATCCTTGGGCGCAATTATAGTTCCGTTAGTTCGCGAAAGTTTATCACCTGGGGTATGCAGATGTCTTTTTTTTCTTCCTGATTCTTATTGACGTGTATAGGTTATCGTTAATCTCGACGAGGACGGCCTAAATCTTTGGCTAGCTGCCCTTCGGAACACGCTTACGCTATCAAGTGTCAACAGCGCTCCTGCTTTGTTTGATCTCTTCCCTCAGACGCTGATACTGCTCTCAACAAACCTGGATCTACTCGGGAAAACAACAAGCATCATTGAATCCTACTTTTTATTGGATGCACCTGCTTTATTACAGGTCGGTCGGACATCTTTGAGCGCGTTACATACTGAGACTATCGCGGTTAGGCCGCAGCTGTGGAAGTATTTAGTACCCTTCTTACAGCTCTCAAGAGTCAAGTGGTCATGGTGAACATAAAGGACATACTGACCGCTCTGAATCTACTTATCCAACTCACTCCATCGAACCTATGGGGAGAGCCTATGCATACGTCTGGCCTTTTCGCTCATATATTGACAGCGCTTATCGATGGAGAGGTATCAATCTTGGTTATCTGCTGCGAGATGGGACTAGAACTGATAATTGGAATAGACCTCAACCCTTTTGCTTACGGAGCATATCTACCTCCTTGCGCGGATTGTAATGGCGGACGCCCAGATGTTCCTCCAGTTGATGTCTGCTACTGCGTCATCCCGAAATGTGACGGAAAGCTATCTATATGAAGGACTGCTCGATCAGTGGTGGAGTAAAGTGAGCATCCCTTTCAATTTTTCTGTCACAAAGACGTTCATAAGAGGACACCAGTTTGACAATATGAGTGAACCTCGCCACCGCAAGCTTACTGCCATGGGCATTGCATCTCTCGTTTCAACGGGGCGCCCCGAAGTGCTTCAACGACTTCCGATTGAGATCTTCAACCTTTGGGTTGATGTCTTCTGCGAGATTAGGGAGGCTATAATATCTGCTGAAAACGATAGAACTGGGTTTGTGCTAGTTATCTTACTCGTCGGCCCTAATTGGTGGACCTGATCTCGTTTTAAGCTCTCCTGCACCCTCTCCGTCAAGCCTTAGGCGGTATTGGGAGCTCGACGAAGCCCCGCTCCATTTCTACATGGGAACAGAAGGAACACCAGAATACGAACGACGGAAAGCTGTACGTATCATACCCCTAGGTACTTGTTATGTGCGATTCACCCTGGTTATACAGGTCTATGATCGTGACCCAGTTCGGACGGTACAGCTTGGCGCACACGTTGCTGTACACCTTCGCCAGGCCGAATCGATATGCGGCGCAAAGGCATTCCGAGTAAATTATCTAGACAAGGCAGACCAAGCCATCCTCAGACAGATCCAGGACGAATTAGCTCGTACCTGACAGATGGGTCCTTCAAAACGAGTTACAGGAAAAAGGATATCTAATGGAACATGTCTCTCAACGATATTATGCCTGGATCTTCGGATGTCAGTTTCCTAGTTGCTTTATAACCCAGGCAGCAAGCTCAGAAAAATCTATTCGGTACATCTACCCTGCTCCTGTTCGGTAGTCTTCTGATTCGGTATAACTTCCCACCGACCCCCAGATGTCAGTAGTGTCCATATCAAAATCGCTGCTGAACTCGTAGTCACTTCCGTTAGCCTCGCTCCCAGGTTCTACAGTATACCTCTCTGCACTCACGACTATCTCCCTGCACCGTAAACATTCCCATCCATCCTCTTCCCCGTCGTCGGCCACTCGCATCATCCTCTCCGTAACACAATAATAGCAATAAAGGTCCCCACATGATGTAATATAGGGATTATATATAGGATATGTGGGCGGCTCAACATCCGATCCAGCAGACAAGGGCTCAGAGGACGATGGGACTGACGACTGATAAGGCCCCGCTGCTAGTGTAGTGAACATATTAGCAGGGTCTGTGGGATTAAGATTAAACAACGCATTTTCAGCGCAGATAGCACATTGGTCCCGTGGTAGTGACCAATACTTTCCGCGTTTCTGGGAATTGCTTCTGTGTTGACTTTGTGGTGGTGAGGGGGATTTGAATGGCAGCAAATCCACTATGGAAAAAGGGGAAAGAGATTTTCCTAAACGGTTCAGGCGGCGACGTATAGCCCGAGAATTAACGAGTGGGAGGAAGAAGAGAAGGAATTCCTGGCAGTAAATATAGTAAACTGCAAATTATTCAGTAGTTGTATTCGACATACGGTGAAGGCGTGCCAGACCATTTGGCGATTCATAAATTCATAACTAACGTCGCGTCTCACAAGCTTGCGCAACGATCCTAGTCTCATTTTGAGAATTCTATCGGCGATGGTCCGATATCTACGAATAGCATGGGGATAAATGGAAAGAAACGTAAAGTAAATTACGGACCGTCCATTCCATAGGAATGCAACAAAATTTGTGAGTCCCAGCAACGCATACGTTGATTCTATGGAAACCAAAACATCCCATGCTCTTCGCCGCCGATCAAATGAAGGCGCATCGGGCCACGCAGAAGAAAGAGCGTATGACCGAAGCCTTGCGTGTAAATATGGCAAAACCATGGTGAATGTTCCATGTAATAAAAGTATTCGCCGAGGAAGGCGAGATGCTATAAAACGCCATGAGACGCTGGACTTGGAAGCAGGAAAGAAGAAGGTACGCACGAGCAAGATATCTGTCAGAAGACGCAGGCACAATATATCGAAGATCCTGCAGCTTCGATCCATAGCTCGCACCCGTGTTCCATATGGACAATTTGTACAGAGTTAGCTGGATAAGCAATCTCAGTTCTGGATCAAACCGTGCTTTGAACGAAGCCTGTATGCAAGTATGATAAGTTGTGATGAAGACGGTGTATCACCTGTCAGCATACGTTTATCAACGAAAGGGCATTATTCAAAGGCCCCTGGAGTAGCTGGAGAAGTTCCAGATCCAAAAGTTCCGAGTCCAGCTGGCCAACTCGAACGATGCGAGGATCTGGTGAGTCGTTTGGGTTTAACCTACTCCGTATTGAGGAGAGTCTTATCTGGGCTCTATTCCATGCTTCCTCCCAACTTGAAGTGCTGGACATGTTGTGCAGTAACGTGCACGTGATCGAGCGATCGACAATATCTTCGAGTCATTGATCTTCCTTCAGCAACGCAATGGCCGAGTTATTGCAGCAGCTTATCCTGGATACTCTCGATGCGCACTCACCTATCGAGGACACGCGATCTTTGACAATTCCAGGTCAAACACAACCCGCTGCATCACACGACGACCAGACCGCTATACTTGGTGCACTCAACTCATTGTTAAGTCGCGATGTATGTGACAGGTCTGGTCAATTGTTATATCTTGTAACCATTTTCTTCAGATGATAAAATTTGAAGCGCATGAGAACATTGCTCACGTACCAACACCTGAAGGAGTACAAATTGTAAACGAAGGCTCGCATGAAGCTCGTGTCTGGGAAGTGCTTCCTGAAAAGGGGAAAGGAGCACCACTCAACCCAGCGCAACTGAAAACAAAAGTTGGAGACGAGGCGTCCAAAGTTGGGCAAGGACGCGCCTTTAAGAACGGATGGATTGGAAAAGACGGTGATGGCTTGGTCAAACTTGTTCGCTTTTATCATTTTGCAGAGAAGCAACATTTCACTGATTGGTGAATGCTTGCATCAGGTTTCTGAAATTGAAGATACCACACGAACAGATCTACAGGAAATCACATCTACAGGAACGCTGAAAACAAGAGAAAAAGCCCTTGTCGACTTACGAAAGCGCAAACTTGTCGCTCAAAGGTATATTCAACTTAAACAATCCAATTAAAAGTTTTATAATCATCTCGTAGGAAGATCCAGTGGTTCACTGTACACAAGGGACCCAATTTTAGTACATCAACAGCCAAGCCAGAAACCGATCTGACAGTTGACATGTTGACATCGTGAGTTGCTGTATTTCTCTGCTATGAATGTACGTCTTCACGACTGCACTACAGAGGAGCTTGGAAGACATCGACCTTCAAGAAGTATAATTTCGAGGCCGAAGGCATTCCGACAAATGGTGGAGCGCTGCACCCACTTCTCAAGGTTCGTGAAGAGATTCGGAACATTTTTCTGGAGATGGGGTGTGTGCAAGTCGTCCGAGTGTCGAACAGTGACTCACATGAGAACACAACGAATGAAAAGATTTGCAGAAATGCCTACATCATCCTTTGTTGAATCCGGTTTTTGGTGTTTCGATGCGTTGTTTGTGCCCCAACAACATCCTGCAAGGGACTTACAGGACACGTTCTATCTCTCCGGTAATCGCGGGTTCAGCCAGTAATACTCTCATCTTACATCCATATCCCACAGATCCGAAATACTCACTTGCTCCCGAACCGTCCTATTATGAACTAGTCTCAACTGTTCATGAACACGGAGGGTTTGGCTCAACCGGATATCGTGCCCCATGGGTCCATGAAGAGTCTTCTAAACTGCTTCTACGAACCCATACCACAGCATCCTCGGCGCACATGTTATACAAACTTGCAGCGAAGTGCAGAGGAGAGGAAGTAGCTGGAGACGAGGACAAATTCACTCACGGCGCCAGTCCTACGACGGGAAGCCCCAAGACGGGAGAGAAAGACGATGGCTTCCGACCTGCCAAGTTATTCAGCATCGACCGGGTGTTCAGGAACGAGACAATGGATGCAACGCACCTGGCTGAGTTCCATCAGGTGGAGGGCGTTGTCGCTGACCGTGGACTGACGTTAGCTGATCTAATCGGTGCCTTTTCGTTCCCGCTAGTATATCATAATGTCCAGATGCTTATTTAAGCGCTAGGATTTATGAGGGTTTTCTTCCGAAAGATGGGCATTGACAAAGTGAGATTCAAACCCGCGTACAACCCATACACCGAGGTCTGTCTGTCGCCTGTATGATGACCCTTAGTTGATCACCACACCATAGCCCTCTCTTGAAATCTTTGCCTTTCATCCGATGCTCAACCGGTGGGTAGAGGTTGGAAACAGTGGAATGTTCCGTCCCGAAATGCTGGAGCCGATGGGCTTCCCCAAGGATGTGCGTGTTCATGGATGGGGTCTAAGCTTGGAGCGACCTACTATGATCCGGTGAATACTACTGTCTGGATCTAACACTGCAAGCTAATGTATCGGATACAGATATGGAATCAATAACATTCGGACATTAGTGGGGCACAAAGTATCAATAGAAGGTATCGAGAACTCGCCCGCTGTGATGTTCTAGTCACGGAGACTTAGACGTAGCAACAATAAGTGATTTCATAGACAACAATAAGGGCCAGGATAATCGTATCGTTGTGCCAGACACAGGTATACAAAAAAGATCTACCCAAAAGGGAGGGTACTTCAAAGGTTCTACTGGTCCCGAATCAAAAAGAGAACACAGCAGCACCTTTCCTAGTGCCAAAAGCATATACAAGAGCCTGACTCATGAAAAGCCCAACGGTGATACCAATCGTCACTGCGATCATAGCACCTCCAATATCAATACCGTTGCCGTTCGCAGTGATACCTCCTGCTTGAGAAAGCCCAGACTAATCACTTCATGAGGGAAACAGAAATACGATGAGACGTTGGGGGAGATACATACGGGTACCAAGAACAAGACACCTGTGACCATCGATGTGAATGCCGTTCCTCCCATCCTTCGCGAGTACGCGTTACCCAGAACTCCGACAGTGAATGCGCCAATGGCAGAAACGACGTCCGAGCGGTTGAAAATGTAGTGATTGGCAACCTTATTGGACGCGTACGAACAGCATGATATGACGACCATTACAGGGAGCTGCTTGCTGCGCAATGGCTGCAGGTTTGCAAGTGAGGATATGGTGGAAAACATAGGGACAATCAAGAACGAGGTCCACCATGGGAATGGCTGAAGATACCATCCAAAGTTATTCGGACGATAGCAGCCATCGTGGATATCGTAGCGGTTGGGAGCGACTGCGTGTGTGAAAGACCATGTACCAACCAACGGGACAACATTATTTGCAGTTGCGTTGTCGGCCGTCCAACTTCCCGTCATTGTAACAGTGGACGAGAGACTAGCTGCGAGCGAATCTAGATGATGGCGGGCCTTGGGATCAACCAGGAGGTAGAAATCAGACCCGATCTGTAAGCCAAAGCCCTACACATCCGGTGTGAATACCGCAACTTGACTCGCAAGTAAAAGCGCTCACCAAGAACAAGGTATAGATTAGCGCGTAGACCATCTTAACACTGCCACACACGATATTCTTAGAAGCGAGCTCAAGGGAACTGCTCACTGTGAGGGAAATATCAGTAAGACGTCTTTGTAGACTGTGAAAGATGTACAAATCAAGTATCCAGGCAGAATACCGATTATGGCAGAAGAAGAAATAGCTGTATAACAGAAAATCTGGGCTCTAATACTGCTGAGACCTCGCGCAATGAATGAAACTACAATTGCGATGGTGATCCTAAAGTAGATTAGCCGGCCAGCGAAGGACATAACTAAACAACGACGCACTCGAGCACGTTAGCATACATGGCACTTTTCGTGGCAACATTGAGCTGAAGGATCGCTAAAACTAGCGCACCAGCGCCGGCTATCCACATGTCCAAAAAGGAGCCGCCAAATGCGAGGGGACAAATTAGCGCCGAAAGGCAAAAGGCAAAGCTACATCGTGCGAAAACCGAGTAAAGAGGAGGAGCATTGAGCAGTTCTTCCAAATACTCTGAAGCCGTCTTTGCGCTCATCTCATCGTGGACTACGGCACGATAGAGGATGTGCACTTTATGAAGGGCGCCCAGTGAAAGTCTCCCGCCACATTTAACGAAATGAGTCTCGGAGCAACCAAGTTCCTGATCTCCAAACGAGCAGATGATGACATTTGGGAGATGTATGAATTCGGCTTCCACTTCAAGAATTCGAGCTGCGGCCACTAGTTGTGATTCAATCCTGTGGGATGGTGCTCCAAAGGTCATGAGTGCTTTCGCAAGCATGATTAGGTATTCCTGTCTGTTGAGCATTGCTGTAATCATGACGTTAAACTCGATAAACTGCAGAGGAAGAGTATATACAAGACACATTGAATTCAATCTTGACACGCCTTCGATGCTTGCGACGAGATCGATAATCCATCCCACGAAGTGTATGTTTTTCGATATCTTCTGGATCTTCCAAGTACCTTGCTATTACACCAGTAATTCGAGGATCATCCGGATCAAGCATATCAGAACCAGTGGATACCGTTGACGCCGCCGAGTCTTTGCGGCGCATGAAACTGCGAGCGCTCGTGTATGCATAACTATCCGAGTCGGCATTGGACACTTGTCGTCGCATTCCCGTTGGTCCCCTGATATCCTCACCTTCAGCGTTTAGTGCATAGAGATCCAGCATGTTGGACGGTATTCCACGCTTCTTAAGTGCCCGCTCGGTTTCAGGATCAATTTCTTCTTCGTCGGGAATGTATTCGCGGACAGTGGGCTGTTCGTCTGAGAAGCTGACACCACGACGGGGAGCAGAGGGTCTTTGGGACGACCGCGTACCGCCAGGGCCAGAGTATGCATCCTGTGGAGGCTGTATATCGTACGGATGTTGATAAGATGAGAGAGAGTATTTCGCGTAAGAGTCAGCCCCGTCTTCTCTTGATCTTTCGTTGAGTATCGCATCGTTTGGACCAGAGCCACCATCGGGAGCGACATAGTTGACATGGCGAGAAGGGAATTCTTCGGGACTTTGATCACCAGCAAACGAGTAGTGCTGTGCAGTGTCATAGATCGGAATTTGCCATTGAGGTTCTCCAGTATAGTCAGGGCGGGGAGTGGGGTGAGGAGTAGCTGCCATATTGACACCTGATGGATATTGGGCAACAGAACGTCTCCGGGAAGCAACAGAGGTAACTACAGGCGGAAGCGATTGT
>Ga0179587_10000651_pt1 | contig 14676 bp, 13 predicted proteins | sample CZODoug2_1_08_16_FD_185932 | JGI IMG/M metagenome (GOLD analysis project Ga0179587, IMG submission 185932) | Vadose zone soil fungal communities from Angelo Coast Range Reserve, California, USA - CZODoug2_1_08_16fungal | ecosystem: Environmental > Terrestrial > Soil > Vadose zone | place: USA...
CGCTCGCCAGCATGAACCCCAAAGCTACCAAAGTAATGGTCGCCACTGCGATGTTCATTATAGAGATGACCCAAAGTCGCTTAGGGCGTGGCAGAGACGTGGTACGCATAGTCAGGGACCTAACTAGTAATTAGGCGACGGTAACGACGTATAGCGCGTCGCACGTATCCAATGACATTTTGTGCACTCCTTGCGCTTCAGCCGGGTGTCGAGCATCGCACGTAGCTTACCGCAGGCTGCGAATGGCCGCTTTATGGCGACGATTTCGTTGGGTCCAGCGCCGGGTATTGGCCGGCTGCCGCCGAATTGAGTTGTACCGCCCGTTTCGACCCGTTACTGTCTGTCGTGGGCGGCAGCTTTCAGGTCGGACAGAACCAGGGCAGACGCCCCACGTTCTGCGCATTCAGCGGTTACGGAGGTCCAGGTAGAGTTCCCAGCCAATTAATGACAAGCGACTGGAGACCGATTCGGTGGTCGGACCAGCTGTGATCGGTGACGACATATCTCTCGGCGATCGTCGTACCACCTGCGGCCTTGACGTCTTTGATGAGTTCCAAAGAATTAGCTTTAGCGAAATCGTTACTGTAAAGAACGAGGAGGTTTCGGTGAATGAGCTCAGGAGCCAGCGTCTTGAATGACCAATCTTTTCCATGATCCTTGAGTTCATCCGCCATGGACTCGCCCGTCACGCCGGCAAGGGCTTCTCTATTATCGTTCATCGCCGCAATCACCGCCTCTCGATTTTGTTGCGCCCGCAAACCAACAGCACCGAAATCGCCCGCAGAAATGATGACGGCACCGAGGAGGTTGGAATCATGCGCGAGCGTCTCCGCCGTGACCCACCCACCCATGCTGTGACCGCCTAGGGCGACGCGAGTCGCGTCAATCGAAAGACGCTTGGCATTTTCGGGTGACCGAATGAACGCAAGCGTTGCCGCGGCATCTTCCAGATTTTGCGCGAATCGGAAATTGCCAGGACTGCCCCAAGAACCTCGATAGTTTACGGTGATGACAGTCCAACCTGCGCGACGGACTGCCTGTGCCAGGTCCAGATTCTTCTCGTTACCAGGAAGGCCATGAAACAACACGAACGCCGGATGTGGACGTTCCCCTGACGCTACATAGACCACACCATTGATCTGCACTCCCCCACTCGGGACGTGAATCACCTCCATACGGGCAGGGAACTTCGCATCCGCGGGTGGATCCGCAATTACCGCTTTAGGAATGGATTCCATCGCCGGTGCTGTCATGGAATGAATAGCAGCGATCAGAAGAAGGGCAGGCAGGCGCAAATTTATCTCCCTATATGGCGACGAAGCCGAATTGCCAGATACTTTAGCCGATTGCAGGTCGCGAGTGGCCGCTCCAGGGTGGGATTCTCGGTTACCCAACCGTCGGTTGTTGGCCGGTTAGCGCCTGTCGGCGACGCGTCGGTACCGACGAGTGCCCTTCATGGCTCGGGCGCATCAATACATGTCCAATAGCTCACTACGGGGTGCCGACGCTGAAAGATGTCCGCTTCCACGAACCGTGCTGCAAACAGGTTAGCCCCTCGGCATATCGATGAGCGGTTTAGCAGAGATCAAAGGCTAGCACTTCCTCGTTAACGAGCATCGGTGTTCGATATCATTGCGCGTCGTGCGCGCCAGGCCGCGCGGCTCTGCCCCCAGATTTCCACGTCAGTATCAATCGGAGCCGGCATACGCGCGACCCCAATGATCTCGGACCCGAGCTTGCGCGCGACCGCCTGCGATGCCGCGTTTTTTGAATCGATCGCGTGAATGACCTCGCTCCAGCCGAGTTCATCGAAGACCCAATCGATTGCGGCGGTTGCGCCCTCGACCGCATAGCCGCGTCCCCAGCAATCGCGAATGATGCCCCAACCGACCTCAGTGCCCGGCCACCCGTCCGGCATCCAGGCTCCAAGGCGACCTATCCACCGCCGGCTCGAACGTTCAATGACTGAAAACATGGCAAAGCCTTGCAGATGCCAGGCGCCGGCCATGGTCATGAAGCCGCGCCAGGCAAGCGCACGCGGCTGAGCTCCCCCCAGAAACCGAGTCGCCTCGGGATCGGCCATGAATGCCGCCCAGCCCTCGAAGTCTGGCATCTGCAGCGGCCGCAGGAGCAGCCGCGGGGTAAGGATTTCTAGACTGGCAAGGTCTGTCGCCATCAGTCACCTCCAGCCGTCCTTCTAAAATGAGCAGCCTGATCTCTTTGGGTCAGCGCACCATCCCCATTGAAACGATATTAATCCAACCCGGCTGATTTCCTCTAGCTCGAAGAATGCCCGCCGAACTAAGGGCCTAGTCCGATTGAACTGCCTTAGCATTTATGTAACATCCAGTCGAAGCTGGCAACCACGCCGCTCGCATCGCAATAAACCTTCAAGAGGAGTTTGCTATGTGTGTGCGAAATGTAGGACGAGGCCGTGCGCGAATCGCGCGTGAAGTCTTTTTGCGATCGATGCTCTTTGTGCCGCTGCTTGGCGCAATGGCCGTGGCCGGCAATGCGCTGGCCTGGACGGGCAAGCCGCTAGCCTATGTCACCAATAGCGGTAACAATACTGTTTCCGTGATCGACACTGGCGACAACGCCATTGTGGATACGGTCCACGTCGGCTCGGCTCCACAATGCGTTGCAGTAGCACCGGACGGTAAACATGTCTATGTCGGAAATGCTGACGGCACGATTTCCGTAATCGAGACCTCGGCCCAATCCGATACGCTGTCCGGCACGATCTCTGGGCTTCCGTCGCCCCTCGCGCTTGCCGTGAACCCCGACGGTCAAAGCGTTTACAGCTTGGCGTTTAACCCCGGTTCGGTCTCCGTGATCGATACGGCGACGAGCAGTCTGACCCATGCGTTCAGGGTGGGTAACGATGCCGTCGGTATCGCGGTGTCGCCGGATGGCGCGCGCGCATACGTCACCAACAGCAACGACAACACTGTGTCGGTAATCGACACGGCCGGCAATGCTGTGGTGGATACCATCAATGTACAGGCGCTGCCATTCGGGATCGGCGTTTCCCCTGACGGGAAGTTCGTATACGTCGCCAATGCCTTTGCCGAAGGCGACCTGGGCAGTGTTTCCGTAATCGATACCAGCACCGATGCAATTGTGGCCACCATACCGGTCGTGAATCCGACCGTTCTCGCGCTGAACCCGGCGGGAACACGGTTCTATGTCGTCGGCAGCAATTCCACCACGCTGTATGCAATCGATACCAGCGCATTGAAAATAGTTGCGACGATTCCGTTGGGGCACACGCTCGTTGGAATCGCGGCTACACCGGATGGCACGCGCCTTTATGTTCCCAGTTTCTTCGGTGAGAATGTTTTTGTGATTGATACGGCCACGAACCAAGTGACCGCCACACTCACAGGATTCGTATCCCCCAGCGGGGTCGGAATCATCCCGCCCGCGTCGATCCAGCCTTTTCGAGCTTTCAATGTCGCAGGGCTGGATATCCGGTTGCGCGATGAATGGGAAGGGCGGCAGCACGAAACGCGCCGCGGGGACTCATTCGCGGTTCGCGCCGAGTTTGTTCTGAATCGGGACGAGAGGGCAGGTTTCGATCCGGGCACTCAGCCGGTAACGCTCCAGGTGGGGCCCTTCACGACGACCATTCCGGCGGACTCGTTCACGAGGCATGGGGAGCAGCACGATCGCGTGTTTCGCTTCGAAGGAGCTACCAACGCGGCAAGGTTGGAGATAGAGATTAGGCCCACAACCTCACTGCGATACGAGTTCCATGCCAAGGCTACCGGCGCGAATCTCATGGGCGTCTCGAACCCCGCCCGAGTCGCACTTCACATCGGTGATGAGGCCGGAGCGGCGCAGGTCAGGGCGCATTTTGATCCCGCGGTTACTGAGTTTTCGGTTCCGCCAAGGTCTTCGGATCCGTGAGGCTCCCGCCGGGCACGGTCAATATGCTTACGCCGATGATGGTGATGGCCATGCCGATGAGCTGCACGGCGGAAAGATGCTCATGCAGCACCAGCCACCCCAAAAGCGCGGCGATCGCGGGATTCACGTAGCTGTAAGTGCTGATGATGGTGGGTGTGGTGTTCATCGTGAGCCAGCCATAGGCCGTGTAAGCGAGTCCTGAGCTCAAGAATGTCAGGTAGCACAATGAGATCAGCCCTGGCGCATTCGGCGGCCAATGGATCGAGTCGCCGCGGGCGAGCGCAAAAGTCAGCAACATCAGGCCGCCTATCAGCATCTGCAGCGCCATGAACATCATGGAACTTAAGTTGGTCGTGATGTTGCGGTAGTACAGCGTGCCCAGCGACCAGGATGCACACGCAGTCAACACGCCGAGCTGAGCCAGCGATCCTTTGGAGAATATCGGCCCTTTGGGAACCAGCATCAACATCGCGCCGATGAATCCAATCACCAGCCCTAAGACCGCTGATCGGGTCAGCGGGTGTCCGCGCCGTCCGAACACCCCGAGTCCGGCAATCCAAAATGCGGAAGTGCCATTGAGCAACGCCGACTCATTGCTCGGCAGATATTGCATGGACCAGGTATTCAAGCCATTGCTGATGAAGACCATGAAGAATCCGGCGATGGTGACGTGGCGCCACTCGATCAGCTGCGTCGGCAGGCGGCTATGCCCATGGAATTCCGCGATCAACGCCAGCAAAACACCGGCCGTGACGAATCGAATGCCGGCAAATAGCGCAGGGGGAAGATTCGCGACGGCGATCTTCGTAAATACAAAAGAAGACCCCCACACCAGGTACACGATGAGGAGGCATAGGAAGACTTTCGTGGAATGACGTGAGTCGCGCAAACTACTTAGATGGGCGCGGCGTACCGACCCGGAATACCCAATAGCAAACCCCGAACAGCACTGCCGCCGCAATCCACTGCGCCGCGGGCGCGTGATAGCCCAGGGCCAGAATGTCCGGGTTTTTGCTGATCCAGATGCACATGGCGATGAAAATGCCCACCAGCGCCTCGCCGGTGATCAGTCCCGCGGCGAACAACATGCCATTCTGCGCGAGCTTTTCATGATCGTCCGGCTCGTTGTGCTTGCGGTGCCAGCGCGCCACGAACTCGGCGACCAGTCCGCCGCCCAGAATGGGAGTGGAAACATCCAAGGGCAGATAAATACCCACCGCCACAGCCAATACCGGCGCGCCCCAGCGCGATCCGATCCGCTTCAGATACAAGTCCAAGACGATGATCAACGCGCCGATGACCGCACCGATGCCAATCATGCCAACGGGCAGGGTGCCGCCGAACATACCCTCCGCCACGGACCTCACCAGGTTGGCTTGCGGCGCCGGCAGCGCTTTCACGCCCGCATGGGCGGGCTCGCCGATGCCGTATGCGTACAACAGCACATTCATCACCGGCGCCATGACCGCCGCGCTGGCGATGACGCCGACCATCAGCATGACCTGCTGACGCCACGGCGTAGCGCCGACCAATTGGCCGGCCTTCAGGTCCTGAAGATTGTCGCCCGCCACCGCCGCGGCGTTGCAGACCACCGCGCCGATGAAAACCACCGCGACCGCGCCGATCGTGGACTTGCCGCCGACCATCCACATGAGCACCAGCGAGGCGAACAGAATGGTGCAAATGGTAATGCCGGAGACGGGATTGTTGGACGAGCCGACCAGTCCGGCCATGTAGCCGCTGACGGAAGAGAACAAGAACCCGGCGACGATCATGATGACGGCCATGGCGAGCGCGACGCCCATGGTCCCGACCACCAAGTAATACAACACGAACAATGGAATGACGAACAGTGCGATGCCGATGAGCACCGCACCCATCGGCAGTTCGCGCTCGGTGTGCGGAACGGCAGCCGCTCCCTTGATACCGACCTTCAGGCCGCTGCGAACCGCCGATAGCAGAGATTTGCGCAGCGACCACAGTGCCCAGAGCGCTCCGGTCAACATGCAGCCAACACCGATGTAGCGCACCTGAGCTCGCCAGATGGCAAAGGCGGCATCTTCCGGACTCAAGCCCACCAACTTGTGCAGCAGCACAGGATCCTGGTTGAAAAAATAGGCGTTGTAGATCGGGATGGCCAGCCACCACGAAAACAGGCCGCCGGCCGCAATCAATATCGCGACATTGAGGCCGACGATGTAGCCGACGCCCAGCAGCGCCGGCGAGAACCCGTAGCTGAAGAAGGCAATGCCGCGCTCGCCGACGAAGCGATCCGCGACGAAGCTCTCGGGCAGAAGTCCGAAGCCCGACGTGATGAGCTTGAACAGGCCGCCAACGACGCTGGCTAGACCCAAGACCTTGGCGCCCACGCCGGGATTCGCGCCGACCTTCAGCACTTCCGCCGCGGCCACGCCTTCTGGAAACTTGAGCTTTTGCTCGATGATGAGGGTGCGGCGCAGCGGCACCGAGAACAGCACGCCGAGCAAGCCTCCTAAACCGACGATGGCGAACGTCCACCAGTAATCGAAGTTCGTCCAGTGGTGCAGCAGAATGAGTGCTGGCAGCGTAAATATCGCGCCCGCCGAAATCGATGTGCCGGCGGACGCACCGGTCGCGACGATATTGTTCTCGAGGATGTTGGTTTTGCCGAACAGCGGCAGCACGGCCATGGAAATGACCGCGGCGGGAATCGCGGTCGCCACCGTCAGGCCGGCGAACAAACCGACGTAGGCATTGGCGGATGCGAGGATGACGGTGAGAATGATGGAAAGAAGAATGGCCTTCAGCGTGAGCTGCGGCGCCGAGGCAGCACCGGGAGTCATTCGACGTTGCCCATGAGTTTTTTCACCGGTCGGCTGATGATCAAGAGTACCGCGCCCAAGCCCACGCAAAAATAAACGATGTGCATGTACTGCCCCGGCATGGCGGCCACATTATTCGCGTCGAAATCTCCGGCAATCAAGCTCGCGACGAGGTTGCCGAGTGATGTCGCCAGGAACCACATGCCCATCATCTGCCCCACGAAGCGCTTCGGCGCCAGCTTGGTGTAATAGCTCAGGCCCACCGGGCTCAGGCACAGCTCGCCGAAAGTGTGCAGCAAGTAGGTCATGATCAGCCAGTACGGCAACACCTTCGTGCCCGACGCGACGATGGCGGCGGCGGCGGCCATCACCAAAAAGCCCGAGCCCATCAACATGACGCCGATGGCGAACTTTGCGGGCGCCGACGGATTCAAGTGGCGCTTGGCCAGCATGACCCACGCCCAGGCAAAGAAAGGCGCGAAGATGAAGATGAAGAAGGAATTCAGCGACTGAAACCAACCCGTGGGAATGACAAAATGTGCCCATCCCACCAGGCGATCGGTGTAGCGCTCGGCAAATAGATTCAACGACGAGCCGGCCTGCTCGAAGCCGGAGAAAAACAGCGCGCAGCCAACAAACAATACGGCGAGCACCACGCCGCGCCTGCGCTCTTCGCGGGTGAGGTCGGCGATCAAGAAGAAGTACAAGAAATACAATACCGCCATGGTGACGATCACGTAGGCGACCGTTCTCGCCAGGCTCACCGGGCTCACCGGGATGACGCCGAAGCTCACCAGCCCCAGTATCAACAGGGCAACCGCGGTTGCCACCCCGAGTTGCCGCCATTGCTTGGTGCGGACCGATGCTGAGGGTGCAGAGGAGGAGTCGCCGTTGGCGGCCCGCGCAGCGGCCGGGATGTACGCGCCGGAAGAACCCAAGTGTTTCCTCGTCAAATAGAATTGCGCGACACCCACGGCCATGAAGAATGCAGCGGAGGCGAAGCCGGCGCGCTGTCCCCAGAGAACTTGCGCCTCGCCGGTTACCAAGGGCCCGAGGAACGCGCCGATGTTGATGCCGATGTAAAAAATGGTGAAGCCGGCGTCCAGGCGCGCACCGCCTTCCGGGTACAGGTCCGCAACGATGGCACTGACGTTGGGTTTGAGCAGTCCTACGCCCAGCACAATGACCACCAGGCCGATGTAAAAACCGTGCGGTGAGGTCGAGGTTGCCAGCAGCGTATTGCCAATCGTGATGGCAATGCCGCCGGCCATCACCGCGCGCTGCGCGCCGATCAGGCGGTCTGCGATCCAGCCTCCGGGCAGCGCCGCCAAATAGACAGCCGCGTTGTACAGTCCATAGATCGCAATGGCCGTTTTGTCATCGAGATCGAAGCCGCCGGTCGTGACCGAACTGACCAGGAACAGCACCAGCAGGGCGCGCATGCCATAGAAGGTGAATCGTTCCCACATTTCTGTCATGAACAGCGTGGCGAGACCACGCGGCTGACCGAAAAAAGTAGCGCTCAAATCAAGCTCCGGCTTCGCGCTCAGCCTGTTCCGCTTCCTCTTTTTCGCGCGCCGCTATTTTTTCTTTGAGTAGCAGTCCAGCCATGATGATCCCTATTTCGTAGAGCAAGTACATCGGCACCGCCATGGCACTCTGCGACACCGCGTCGGGAGGCGTGACAAAGGCGGCAAAGATGAATATCCCCAACAGCACAAAACCGCGATTCTTCTTGAGCGTCTTGATCTTAACAAAGCCCGTCCAGACCAATAGTACAGTAGCCACAGGGACTTCGAACGCCAAACCGAACGCCAGCAGCAACACCATGACGAAATCCAGGTAGCTGCCCATATCGGTCATCATCTGCACACCGGGCGGGGTGGTGGCGACGAAGAAGCTCAGCATCACCGGAAATACCGCGTAGTAGGCAAACGCGGCGCCGAGATAAAACAGGATGATGCTGGAGATCAGCAGGGGAATGGCCAGCTTTTTCTCGTGTTTGTAGAGGCCCGGGGCCACGAATGCCCAAGCTTGATAAAGCACAATGGGAATGGCCAAGCCAATGCTCAAGACCAGCGCCAGCTTGAACGGCACCGTAAAGGGGGCGACGACGCTGGTGGCAATCATGGTAGCGCCGGCGGGTAATTTGGCTATGAGCGGTTTCGCCACGAAGGTGAAAATCTGGTTCATGTAGAACGCGCAGGGCACGAAGCAAATGCCCACCGCCAACATCGCTTTGAGCAGCCGGTCGCGCAGCTCCAGCAGGTGCGAGATCAGGGTACCTTCGGCGAGCCCGCCCGGTTCGCCGGACTCACTCATTGGTGGGTTTGTTTTCCGGCGGGCTCGCGTGCCAATCGGCGCCGTGCACGGTCGCCGCGGTTTCCGGTGAATACGCGGCGTCCGGTGTGCTCGCGGGCGGCGGCGCTGCCGGCGGCGGGGGTATGTTCGGTGTGTAAGAGGTATCAAAGGCCGCAGGCGCGCTGCTCGGTGCGGCACCTGAGTTCGAGCCGGTCGATTTGGTTGTCTTCATCAGTTCTTCGGCGCTGACTTCGCGTTCCAATTGCTCGGTCAATTGACGTGCCATTGCGCGCGCGCGCCCCACCCAGTTGCCGACCTGTCGCGCAACCTTGGGAAGTTTCTCAGGACCCAACACAATGAGTGCTATGGCTGAGGTAAGCAGTATCTCCGAGAACCCAACATCAAGCATGCGGCATCAAGCGTTGGTTTTTGGAGGTACCTTCACTTCGCTTTCCCGCGCGGCGGCGCTGGGATCGAAGTCCGCATCCTTGTCCTGCTTGAGCTGCTTGGCCTTTTCTTCGGTTTCGCCGTCATTCATGGCGGATTTGAAACCTTTCACGGCTGCGCCCAAGTCCGAACCGATGGTGCGTAAGCGTTTGGTCCCGAAAATGACCAACGCAATGGCCAAAATGACCAGTAGCATTTTTGAGTCGAACATCTCGCTTCTCCGATTCCAGCTGTTGCCGATTGGGCGCCAATGATACGCCAAAGATATTATGACATTGGACCGCGACACATCGATGCGTGTTCGGTCGCATTTGGCTTTTTAATCAACTTTCAAGCCAAATCGTCACCGGGCCGTCGTTGGTCAAGGACACCTGCATATGCGCGCCGAACTCCCCGGTTTCCACGCGTCCATGCTGCGCACGCGCGGCCTGCACGAAGAAGTCGAACAGCCGGCGGCCGAGCTGCGGAGGGGCCGCGGTGGAAAAGCCGGGTCTTAGGCCCTTCTCGGTGTCTGCCGCCAAGGTAAATTGCGGTACCAGCAGCAGTTCGCCCTTAACCTGGGTAAGGCTCAAGTTCATTCTGCCGGCTTCATCCGCGAATACTCGGTACTGCAGCAAACGGCTGAGAAGCTTGAGAGCGGTCTCCTCGTCGTCCGCGGGCCGGACGCCGAGCAGCACCAGCAAACCCGGCCCTATTGACCCGACCGGCTGGCCGTCAATTTCAACTTTTGCGTGTAATACGCGCTGCAATAGGGCAATCATGGGTATTTTTGTCCCACTTTTATACAGAGAATGCCAACTTCGCGCATATTTAGATCCATATCACAAGAATTTACATCGATTTGCGGGGCTAGAAATCTATTTCTCTACAGTCTGATGGATTAATTGGTATTTGTGGTATTCGGAAGCGCTGAAATGGCCATAAACCGGCAATATGTGGAATTAAGAGCGCCGCATTGCAGGGCAACCCCGTATTTACCCCGCTTCAGACCCAGTCCCAAAGGTTGGCGCCGGCCGCTACAACACTCCCCAGGATTGGGCGGGGAGATTGAGCGACCGAAGGCCGCTTTTCTGTACATTACCAAGAATGCAGCCCACCGCCTTCACCGAAACCTATTGGACCAGCCTGGATGGGCTGCGCCTTTACACCCGAGTTTACGAAAGCGAAGCCGCCGGGGCCGCAACGGTGTTATGCCTGCACGGCCTGACCCGCAACAGCCGCGACTTCGAAGATCTTGCGCCGCACTTGCAGCATCGCCATCGCGTCATCGTCCCGGATCTGCGCGGCCGAGGCCTGTCTGCTCGGGATACGAATCCGCAGAACTACCAGCCGGCGATCTATGTGCAGGACATCCTCGCCTTGATGGATACCGTCGGCGCGCCGCAGGTGACCGTGATCGGCACGTCTCTCGGCGGGTTGCTGGCGATGATGCTGGGGGTTGGCCACCGAACCCGCATCGCCGGCATTGTACTGAACGACATCGGACCTGAAGCCGATCCGGTTGGCATCGAACGCATCAAGGGCTATGCAGGCCGATTGCCGCCGCCGAAGGACTGGAGCGACGCCATCGCGCAAACGCGCACCATGTTCGGCGATGCGTGGCCCAACTTGAGCGAGCAGCGTTGGTCGACGATCGCGCGGCGCGGTTTTCACGAGGATGCAGCGGGAGCCATTCGTGTCGATGCGGATCCCATGATCGGCGAGATGTTGCGTGCGGCTCCCGCCGCCACGGCAAATCTCTGGCCTTTCTGGAACGTGCTGCGCGGCATGCCCATGCTGGCGATTCGCGGCGAACGGTCCGACATCTTGAGCGCCGCCACCTTCGCGCGGATGAAAGCCGAAAATCCCGACCTCATGCAGCTTGAAGTTGCGCATCGCGGCCACGTGCCGTTGCTGGATGAGCCGGAGTGCCTCGCCGCCATCGATACTTTTCTCGCGCGAATCCACTGATTTGGATGTACCCGGAGCATTGTGAGAACCGCATTTCTCGTCGCCCTCAGCTTCCTGACCTCCATCCCGGCTCAAGGCAGCGCCCATGAGTACTACGAGGTCAACGGCGCCAAGCTGTATATCGAGTCCGTTGGAAAAGGCGCGCCGGTGCTGTTTCTGCACGGTGGATTGATGTTCTTCGACAACGCCTATGCAAAGCAGCGCGATTACTTCGCGGCGCATCATCGGGTCATCGGCATCGATCAGCGAGGGCATGGCCATAGCCTGGACGGACCGTGGCAGCTTTCCTATCAGCTCATGGCCGACGATACCGCAGCGGTGATTCAAAAACTCAAACTTGGGCCCGTCGATGTGGTGGGGCATAGCGACGGAGCGAACATCGCCATGCTGCTCGCCCGGGATCATCCGGAACTCGTGCGGCGCGTGGTCATCTCGGGCGCGAACCTGCGAGGCTGGTCTGCGGAAGTGTGGGAGACGCGCAGGCGATTGCCGCCTGCCCAGGTCGAGGAAAAAATAACGAATCTCGCGGCTTCCTTGCCGCCCTATTTCCGCTCCGATTACGCGGCCGTCAGCCCGGATGGTCCCGATCATTGGCTTGCCTTGGTGACAAAGTGTTTTTGGTTATGGGGCCAGCCGATAGTGATCGATACCAATGACCTGAAGAAAATACAGGCGCCGGTGTTGGTCATGGCGGGCGATCACGACTTCACTCCGATCGAAGAGACCACGGAGATATTTCGAGGTCTGATGCGCGGGCAACTATTCATTGTGCCGGAAACCGGGCACGGCACCTTCCAGAGCCGGCCGGAACTGGTCAATCTCGCCGTCAGCCGTTTTCTTGATGCGCCGGACAGTGAAATGCCGGTGCGCCAGACCGGGGCGTCAATCAATCAATGAGTGATATTGACGATGTGAACGCGATCGAAAGTGCCGTTCAATCCCCCTGCAGCGGAAATTGCTGCTTGGATGATGACCTCAACTGTCTCGGTTGCTTTCGATCCTTGGAGGAAATCAAGGAATGGGGCCTTGCCGATGAGCAGCGGCGCCGCATCATTCTGCAAAACGCCAAGGCGCGCCGCGAAGCATCAGCCCAATCTCCGTAGCACTAAGGCGCTGCAAGGCGCGTCGGACTCGCCGAGGCACCCCTCGCGGCTCGCTACTTGCGCCACAACGTCGGCGTGAACAGAACCAGGATGGTGAAGACTTCCAGCCGGCCAAGCAGCATCGCCGCCGAGCATACCCAGGTCTGGAAATCGCTCAACACACCGTAATTGCTCCCGGGACCCACGAGCCCCAAGCCCGGGCCCGCGTTGTTGATGCAGGCGATGATGGAAGAAAATGACGTCATGAAATCCAAGCCGCTGGCCAGCTGCAGGAAAACCAGGGTCACGATGCTCATGAAGTACAGGAACACGAAAGCCAGTACCGCGAACACCACCCGGTTGGCGATCACCACGCCGCCGACTTTCAGCGGCCGCACCATATTCGGATGCACCAGCTGATTGAGTTCGCGATGTGCCTGCTTGGCGAGCACCAGCGTGCGGATCATTTTGATGCCGCCGCCGGTGGACCCGGAACTCGCCACGATGCAGCTCAAGAACATCATCCACATCGGCGCGAATATCGGCCATCGCGCGTAGTCTTGAGTATGCAAGCCGCTGTCGATCGCGATCGAGACCAGATTGAAGGTGGTGCTGCGAAGCGCCGTGGGAAAGTCGGTGTAGGTGCCGTGGAAGTACAAGAATAACGAGACGCCGATGCAGCTCGCGAAAAGCACTCCCAGGATGGCCTTGGCCTCGGCGTCGCGAAAGTACGCCTTCACGCCGCGTTGGCTCCAGGCGAGAAAATGTGTCGCGAAATTCAATGCCGCCAAAATCGAAAAGAGGGTCAGCACGATCTCGATGGGCAGCGAATTGAAATGGCCGATGCTGGCGTCATAGGTCGAGAATCCACCGAGCGAGAGGGCGGAAAATCCGTGGCATACCGCGTCGAACCAGTTCATGCCCGCGAATCTCAACGCCACGATGCAAGCCGCGGTCAGTCCGGTATACACCGCCCACAGCAGTTTCGCCGTCTGGCCGATGCGCGGCGTGAGCTTGCTGTCCTTCATGGGACCGGGCATTTCCGCGCGGTAGATCTGCATTCCGCCGACGCCGAGCATCGGCAGGATCGCGACCGCCAACACGATGATGCCCATGCCGCCCAGCCAGCTCAACAAATGGCGCCACAGATTGATCGACCGCGGCAGGAATTCGAGCCCCGAAAGAACGGTGCCTCCGGTGGTGGTCAGCCCGGACGCGGCTTCGAAGTAGGCATCCGTGAAATTGATGGGCAAGAAGTCCCACAGCGGGAATCCGGCCACCGCGGGCAATGCCACCCAGGTCAATGCGACCAGCATCAAGCCGTCGCGGGTTTTGAGCTCGCGCTTGTAGCGGCGGGTGCCGAGCCACAGCAGGGCGCCGAGGACGAAAGTCGCCAGGGCGGAAAGAACGAATGACCATAGCGCCGGATCCAGTTCCCACACCGCCATGACCAGCGGCGCCAGCATGGTCGCCGAAAACACCATCATGACGAGGGCGAATACGTGGGCGACCGGCAGTAAAATGTCTTTCACAAAAAGGAGGCGGAGCCTTGAAACAGCTTCTCGACGGCTTCGATATGGCGGCGGTCGGTGAGGAACAGAATCAAGTGGTCGTCCGGTTGAACGGTGGTGTCGTGATGCGCAATGATGACATCCTCGCCGCGAACCACAGCACCCAAGGTCGTGCCTTCCGGCAGCGATATGTCCTCGATGCGCCGGCCGATGACCTTCGAGCTGTCGGCATCGCCGTGCACCACCACTTCGAGCGCTTCGGCCGCGCCGCGGCGCAGTGAGTGCACGCGCACCACGTCGCCGCGACGCACGTGAGCCAGCAATGATCCGATCGTTACAGTCTGCGGCGAGATCGCGACATCGATCGAGCCGCTCTCGATCAGCTCGGCATAGGAGGGCTTGTTGATCAGCGCCATGACCTTGTGTGCGCCCAGGCGCTTGGCCAGCATGGCCGATAAAATATTCGCCTCTTCGGAATTCGTCAGCGCGGCGAAAACATCCGCGCTGTCGATGTTTTCCTCGAGCAGCAATTCCTCGTCGGCCGCGTCACCGTGCAGAACCGTGGTGCTTTTCAATTGCTCAGAGACACGCCGTGCGCGTTTGCTGTCGCGTTCGATGAGTTTGACCTGATTCTTGCCTTCCAATTCGTTGGCAAGCCTGAGTCCGATGTTG
>Ga0179587_10000653_pt1 | contig 14652 bp, 15 predicted proteins | sample CZODoug2_1_08_16_FD_185932 | JGI IMG/M metagenome (GOLD analysis project Ga0179587, IMG submission 185932) | Vadose zone soil fungal communities from Angelo Coast Range Reserve, California, USA - CZODoug2_1_08_16fungal | ecosystem: Environmental > Terrestrial > Soil > Vadose zone | place: USA...
CCTCGCCCTCCGCCTCTCCGAACTCCCCCCCTACTTCCACCGTCCCGACTTCTGCCTCGACGCCGCCCTCGTCCACTCCGCCTCTCTCCGTGCTTGATCTCGGTGGACGATTCACCCCAAGCTTGCACGGCCGCCAGCTAAAACTTCACGATGTTTCCCTTCTCATCCAAATGATAAGCAAGGTCACGGAGCTGCCGAATCTCGTCGGGCAAAAGAAATCGCGACGATGCGCCACCGGGAGCGGCGAGCAGACCGGTGTCTAATCCTTTGTCCTGCAACTCCTGGAGAATCCCTACCATTCGGCTCTTATAAAGTTTCATGTAGAGATCGAGCGTCGCCTGGTCGTACTTCATCGTGTCTTGGCCATGGCCCGGAGGACGCTTCGCCCACCGCTCCCCCAGAAATACATTCAGGTCATTTGCTAAACCGAGCGTTCTTTTTCTCAGCGAATTCTTCGGCTCTACATAAGGCGCTGCCATGACGGGCGCAATAGGCTTGGCGAGCTGCTTCCTCGCGTACAAACCGCCACCGCCGAGGACTCCTGCCAGCACGACCATCCCAAACAAGCCGTGGCCCCAATGCACTTTGCGAGTTCCGCCGCCAACGGTTAGGACTTCCTTATGGAGCAGCCAGGGTGTACGGAGGACATGCCATAAGGCAATGCCCCATACCGCAATCACCATCGACAGGCCCGCGCTCTTGAGGCTCGTCCACCCAACCACATTCACCCGTTGGATCAGGAGATACGTGCCCGTGGCCGTCAGCGCCGCGCCCGCCAATTCTCCTCTCCAGGTGCGACTGCACTCGTTGCCAAGGCGCTTAAAGAAACACCCATAGTAGGCAAGGAATGTCCGGGTTGAGCGCTGTTTCTCCATGGGAACGGCGTCGTCTTGAATCGGTTGTGTTGCAGCGACGGTTTGCGCTGGGGGCTTTGCCGCTGCTTTTATCTTAGCCGGAGCAACCTCCTTAATCCGTATTTTCTCCTCCCAATTCTTCCATGTTCGCAACACGCGATCGTGTGCATGGGCGCAGCCTTCCATCAGACTTTGCTCCGGATCACATGGCACCGGAGTTCGCCTTGCCCGCAAGAAATTATCGATGAAAGAACTGGAATGCTTGACCTGCATCTCCCCCACGGTCTTGAGTTCCTCGAGGATCTCCTCCAATTCTTCGTCTGTCGGAACCCTCCCGGTTTCTCCGTATGCTCGCTGGTAGGACTCCAATCGCGCAATCATGCAGCGTTCTATATGCTGCACCTGGAATTTGATGATGCTGTTGATCTGGCTATCCCTGACGGGCATTTTGGCAGTTCGTCTGGTGATTCTTTGCTTCAGCAGGTTTGTCGTATCGGCCCTCGTCGATACCGCCGATTCCACGAAGGATTGCTCGTACATCGAGTCCGCGTAGCCTTTGATCTGGGTATCCATGGGGTCGATTACCTTCCCTGCCGGATTGTACTCTGGAATTTCACACTCAGGCACCCGCGCTTTTCTCTCGATTTTGTTCCTCCCACCTCCGGTTGCCGCGTTCCCGTCTGAATGCTACGATTTGGTGTTCCATGATTCCTGCTAATCCCCAACAGAGCGCCGCCAGCCGCCCCCGTGTGGGCATCCCTTGGCGCACTTCCGCCGAAGAGGAGATAGCCACGAACGGCGGTCCGACGGGCAAGACTGAGGATTATCTCAAGGCGGTCGAGAAAGCTGGCGGCGAGGGGCTCCTCATTCCCCTGAGAGATCCAGAGGCCCGCAACGCAATGATTCCTACACTCGACGCCTTTGTTCTCCCCGGCAGCCCGGCTGACGTCGCCCCTGGCGAATACGGAGCAGTGGATCGTGGCCTTTCCGCGCCGCCAGACCTCGCCCGGGAAGAAACAGACCGCACGATCTTGAAGTTCGCCCTCAAACAAAGAAAACCTGTCCTGGCCATCTGTTACGGCTGCCAACTTCTGAACGTTTACCAGGGTGGAACGCTTATCCAGGATCTAAGGGCCGAGACTGGCACTGCCGTGCCTCACCGCAAGAAAGACGTCGGCCCCGAAGCCAAGGATGATCCCATTCACGGCGCTACATTTGAGTCCGGCAGCCGCATCGCCTTAATTGCCGGCAGCACGGAGGCTGCAGTCAACAGTTCGCATCACCAGGCCATTGCAAAACCGGGCAAGGATCTGCGCATTACCTCGCGCGCCTCCGACGGCACGGTCGAAGCGATTGAGTGGACTGGCGATTCCAACTGGGTCGTCGGCGTTCAATGGCATCCAGAGCGAATGCCCGCAGATCCGCTCGCCAAGCGCCTCTTCCGGGATTTCGTTGTTGCCGCAGGTGCCCGTGAGGCCGTTGCTCACAAGAAATAGGCTGACCGTCTTTTTCCGGTTTCTAGTTTCGATTTTCTAGTTTCCAACTTCGGGGGCTTGATGATTTCTCTCGCAGGCAAGGCGGCACTCATCACTGGCGGTTCACGCGGAATCGGCGCAGCCGCCGTCAAACTCTTCGCGCAAGCCGGCGCCGACGTGGTTTTCAATTACGTCAAAGCCAAGGACGCCGCGCTGCAAGTGCAGCAGGAAGCCGCCAAGCACGGCACTCGCGTGGAAGCGTTCAAGGCCGATGTCGGTAAGCATGCCGAAAATCAGAAACTCGTCGAACACACCATCGCGCGACTCGGCCGCCTGGACATTCTCGTCGCCAACGCAGGCGTTTGGAACTTGGAAGATCTCCCGATCGAGAAAATGACCGAAAAGCAGTGGGACGACATGATTCGCATCAACCTCAAGAGCGTGTACTCGATCATTCATTTCACCGTTCCGCACATGATCAAGCAAAAGTCCGGAAAAATCATTCCCATCAGTTCCACGGCCGGACAGCGTGGCGAAGCCTTGCACACGCATTACGGCGCAAGCAAAGGCGGCATCATCAGCCTCACCAAGGGCCTTGCCACGGAACTCGCGCGGCACAATATTCTGGTGAACTGCGTCGCCCCGGGCTGGGTGACCACCGATATGTCCGTTCCCGTACTCGAAACGAAAGCGGGCCAAAAAATGGCTTCCACGGCTATTCCCCTTGGCCGCGCCGCCACCGCCGAAGAAATCGCCGGCCCCATTCTTTTTGTTGCATCGGACCTGGCCAACTTCATGACCGGCGAGATCATCAATGTAAATGGAGGTTCGGTCTTGTGCGGCTAAGGTCTCTCCATCTCGCCCCGCTAATTCTTGCCGCGTCCCTGGTCTTTGCTTCGGGCGCAGCGGCGCAGCGGCCCGATACCTTGATGCCGGAGCAGAGCATCGCAAAAGGTAAGCAAATCCTCTCCGATCTGACCAACGCTCTGGGCGGACCGGGTTACCTGGAAGCCCGCGAAAGCCAGTGCGAGGGACGCCGCGTGCTCTTCGGTCACAATGGCGAGCCGGTCGGCAACATCGGATTTGCCAACTACCGCCGCTATCCCGATAAGGATCGCACCGAATATATCGGCAAGGGCCGTCATTCGATTCTCCCGTATCTGATCGGCATCGACGGTTTGGATTGGTCGCACGGCGGCATCGTCATCACGCTCTACAGCGGCGATCACGGCTGGACTTTCGATCGCAGCGGCGTCAATGAATTGCCGGCTACCTCCATCAGCGATTTCCAGGAACAGGTCAAGCGCAACGTCGACAATCTCTTGCGGCTGCGGCTTAACGAGCCCGGCATGGCCATCCGCTTCGGCGGCAACGACACCGTGGACCTGAAGCAGGTGGATTGGGTCGAGATCACCGACGCCCAGGAGCGCGTGTTTCGCCTTGCCGTTGACCGTTCCACGCACCTCCTGGTTCGCAGCTCGGTCACGACCAAGGACGAGGAAACCCAGCAGATCAACGAAGACGTCTCCATCTACTCCAACTACCATTTGAAGGACAGCGTCTGGACGCCGTTGCAGGTCACCCGAGAGCACAACGGCCGCCGGGCCGTCCAAATCTTCTACGACACTTGCAAGTACAATCCCGGCTTTTCTGACGAACTCTTTGATAAGTCTTCTCTCTCCAAGCAGGGCGCCCAATCCCTCGCAAAGAAGAGCAAGAACTAGCCAGACGATCGGCAAAAAAGAGCCTTTCCCGCGTATGATTACCATAAACGTAAATAGATTTATATAACTTAAAAGTAAGCATTCTATGGCAAGATGTTACATTTTCACCCATTCCTTGCACGCATGGCATAGAATGTAAGGGTCTACTGCGAGCAAGTACTATGCTTCGCAGTCAGTTGCACCCCGTCGTCCCTGGCATGGCAACTGCATCAGAATGGTCGCTGGACCACCCTTAATAGGTTGGATCGCTGATCCTGCCTTTGAATGAGGAAACGATCTTGTTCAGGAGTGCCACACGCTCTCGCACTCGTCGCAGCCGCATTGGCGGCTTTAGCATGGTGGAATTGGCTGTTTCGCTGACTGTCCTAATGATTCTGTCGGCGATCGCAATTCCTTCGCTCATGCACTCGCTTCGAACCTACCAGCTTAACGATGCGGCTGCACGCTTGTCGGACATGCTGAAGTTCACGCGGTTCGAAGCGGTTCGCCGGAACAAAGCGGTTCCGTTCCAATGGCAGCCGTTCGGCAACGACTGGGTCGCCTGGGCAGACACCGATAACGACGGAAACCTGGAAACAACTGAGAAACAGGTGAGGATCAGCGGCTTCGTGACGCGACTACCAGCAGGGGGAGGACTGCCGGCCTCTACCGCTATCACAAACGCCAACGCCGTGGGCGCGTTAACCGCCACGCCCGCAAGTCCTGGCCCGCTGCAATTTGACGCGCGCGGAGCGGTTCGCGTGAACGGCACAGTGACCTCTAACGTATACGTGTTCTACTTCGGCGGTGCGGCCAACCCCGACGAGTTTGGTTATCGCGCCGTGATTTTGCTTCCTTCAGGCGCCACACAGATTTGGACCGCGCCTGCGGGCCGACCTTGGAAACGAACCGGCTAGGTGGCACACGAAGTATAGAAGAACCAGAGAATGCGAAACTCATCCACAAGGCTTCGCGAAGGACAACGTGGCTTCAGCATCCTCGAGATGATGTTTGCCACCGTCATTTTGCTGGTGGGCCTTGTGGCCATAGCGCAACTCGTGCCGGCTTCCATCCTATTGAATTACCGGAATCGAACGGACTCTTCAGCTCTCGTTTTTGCGCAACGAGAATTGGATTTCATGATTGGCCAGCCGCTCATTTTGACGAACTTCACCGATCTGAACGGCGTCTACTGTCCCGGCGGAAACACATGCAACCTAGGAACTCCGGCCCCAGCAAATCAGGTGCAGGGCAGTCCGGTGGTAGTTTTCAATAGTCAGACTCTGATTGATTTCACAAATCCCACTGGCGTCCCCAACTGGAGTTTCACTTATCAGGACCCCAATGATCCCAGCGGCACTACCTATGACATACGCTGGGCGGTGATCGTCACCGGGAACAACGGAACACCCTCCGCGAAGCGTTTTATTCTTGGCGTCCGGCAAGTAGGCGGCAGCGGATATTTCCAGCCCGTCACCCTTGACACGATGGTGTCAAAATGAATCCGGCCCCGGGCGACAAGTTCCGGCGCGGGTTCACGCTTATCGAGCTGCTGGTTTCTCTGGGCATTTTCCTCCTGGTCATCGGCGCGGCCTTCACCCTGCTGGGCTCCTCACAAGCACGCTACCAGACGGAATCACAAGTGCTGACCTCGTTCCAGGAAGCGCGGCTCGGCTTAGACCAGATCGTGCGAGACGTCAACGATGCTGGTTTTCCCCCGCCGAGCTATGTCGGCACCAATTTCAATCTCTTTACGATCACGCCTTTTGCCTGGAATCCGGGCTACGCGGGCAATAATCCTTGCGTGATTGGAGCGACATGCACCACTCCGAGCGATTTTGACTTGATCATCGAGACGAATCCCAACCCCCAGGATCCCACCTGCGCTCCCCTCTGCCCGGTTCAGTGGATTCGCTACCAATTGCAGACTCCCCCAGCCGTTCAGGTGCCCACGCTCATGCGCGGAGTGATCTCCAAAGTCGCGGGCGGCGACCCAGACGCAGTTACGAGCGCGGCAGGTGTGCTTGCCCCTTTCGTGCAAAACGTTGTGAATAGTCCAGCACAGCCCATTTTTTCGTACACCTGCGACACTTCGGCGACGACGCAATCCGCGCCTCTTGCGTGTCCCATCGCAGCGGCGGTCGATAATTCCCCGGCGAACATTCGCGATGTCATAATCAACTTAATTGTGGCTACTCCTCAGCGGGACGCCACGACGGCACAACCGCGGGTCGTGGAACTGCGTGGGCGCGGCCGTCGCATTAATCCCAATCAGTGAGACAGGCGAGTAATGGTGAAGCGAAGGAGAACTCGAACCAGCAAATCCGAAGAAGGAATCGCTCTGCTCATCTCGATATTCGTTCTGTTGCTGATCAGTGTCGTGGCCATTGCCTTGATTGTTTCCTCGGGCACGGAGTCGGCTCTGGCGGGCAATTATCGCTCCTCGACGGGCGTTTACAATGCGGCCATTGCCGGCCTGGAAGAAGTTCGCGCGCGCTTACGCCCCCAGAGCCCCATTTCGTTCAAGAACACCGATGCTGCATTCCTGCCCGCTGGGGGAGCCCCTCTGGTTCCTTGCTCTCCTGTCTACGTCGTCAATCCGCTGGGGGGAGAGCCTGTTACGCCGTGGGTTCCCGGATCAACTTACGGCGATACGGAATTCAACCAGGAATTTGCAGGCATATGCGCGCTTCCCAATCCCTCGCCGAGCACCATGTCAATCTGGAATAGGCCCCCGCTGAACGGCTTGCCTTTCCCAGGTCCGCTCTATAAGTGGGTGCGCATCAATGGCGTTACGGAGCAATCTCTGAAGCTTGACGTGGTCACATACGATGGTACGGCGAACGATGCCGCACCGATTTACTACGACGGTACATTCAACAACAACAGTTCCGGGCACCAAGTGCTCGAGGTCACCGCGCTCGCTGTACTGCCCAACGGCAGCCAGAAGCTGGTTCAATACCTCGTTGCGCCGGTCCCCATCACGTTACCGCCTTTTCTGGCGGCGCTTACACTCTCTGGCAGCAACGGCGGTGCTGACCCGTTTTTCCAAGCCCCGGGTGATAATCATACATACGCGATCAAGGGGGACGACCATGATTGCAACGGCAATCCGATCCCCGGATCGGCATTCAGGGCGATTGGGATTTACGGCGATTACCCGGGTAGCAGTTACAACTCGGCCGTCACCGGCATAAAAAACGGCATTCCATCCTTCCCTCCATCCACCGCTGCTAAATCGAACTACACCGGCCTGGGTGGCTGGCCGGATGTCGACTACCTGAACGCGTCCCAAACGCCGAGTCAACTCAACGACATTGTTCAGGCCATTATTCAATCGGCAGATGCCGTCGTCCCCGCGGGTTCCGCGGCAACCCAGACCACCTATTTGAATTCCCTGAACATGTCTCCATCCAACATGCTGACTGTCGTTGCGAACGGTGATCTGGATTTGACGCACTGGGGCAACACGGGATACGGACTTCTCCTGGTGACCGGCACTTTCACCATGGACCCTGACAATGGTTGGTACGGAATTATCCTGGTTATTGGCGAAGGTGCAATTATTAACGTAGATCCTTCAGGAAGCCGGGAATTTGACGGCGCCGTTTTCGTCGCTAAAACGAATGTAGCGGGTTCGCATCTGGGTCCGGCATTTGTATCGTTTCACGACGATATGCTAGGCAACGGCATGCGGTACAGCTCCTGCTGGATCCAAAGGGCCCAGCCAATGGGCGGTTACAGGATTCTCTCCTTCCATGAAATCGCGCAGTAGGAAATTCGGCTGAAGACATTCTTACTTCCGTTTCTTGTGGTGCGGTCTCCGATGCTCTCTGCGTTCTGAAAAGCAACCCTCGCACTTCTCTACTTTTGGCGCTACCGCTCGGCGGCGCTATAATGCTTGGATGCCAAACAGCCGGGGAGACGCACAGATGCACGGCACCACGGTTCTGTGCGTGCGCAAGGACAATAAAGTCGTGCTCATCGCCGATGGCCAGGTGACCATGGGCGATCATGTGATGAAGCACACCGCGCGCAAGACGCGCCGCCTTTACAGTGATAAAGTTGTCGCCGGTTTTGCCGGTTCCACGGCGGACGCCATCACGTTGTTCGAACGATTCGAAGGTAAGCTCCAGGAATTTTCCGGAAATCTCCAGAAGGCCGCTGTCGAGCTGGCCAAGGAATGGCGCAAGGATCGCGCACTGCGGCATCTGGAAGCGCTGCTAATCGTGGCCGATAACAAGGGCACTTTCATTCTTTCCGGGAACGGTGACGTCATCGAGCCCGATGATGGTATTGTCGCCATCGGCTCCGGAGGGAGTTACGCACTGGCCGCCGCGCGCGCGCTGCTGAAACACTCGAAACTCACCGCCAAGGATTTGGCCATGGAGGCCATGCGCATCGCTAGCGAGATTTGCATTTTCACTAACGCCAACTTTACAGTCGAAGAACTCTAGGGGTGACGCACCGGCACGCCAAGGGGCGTTCGCGCATCAAAGGAACTGAGCTGGGTACATGACGAGCAAGTCCGAAAAAGAAGTGGTTTACCTCCCGGGAGGCAACGGCGCCGAACCAGTCGGAGAGCAGGAATTGCTTCCCGCCCTCGACGATATGACGCCGCGTGAAATCGTGCTGGAGCTCGACAAGTACATCGTCGGGCAGGCGGCGGCGAAGCGCGCTGTGGCCGTCGCGTTGCGCAACCGGGTCCGCCGCCAGAAGCTTCCGCCGGAAATCGCCGAAGACGTTCTGCCGAAAAACATTCTGATGATCGGCCCGACCGGCGTCGGAAAAACGGAAATCGCCCGCCGCCTAGCGCGCCTCGCCGGCTGCCCCTTCGTAAAGGTTGAAGCTTCGAAATACACGGAAGTCGGCTATGTGGGTCGCGACGTGGAATCGATGGTCCGCGATCTTGTCGAGACCTCCATTGACATGATTCGCGAGGAAAAACTGGACGAGGTCGCCGACCGCGCCGAGCAGGCCGCTGAGGAGCGCGTGCTCGACCTTTTGCTGCCACCGTCTCCACCGCCCGTGGCCGGAACGCCGGAATCCGAAGTTACCGCTCAACGCGAACAAGCGCAACGCACGCGCGAAAAACTCCGCGCGCAACTCCGCGAAGGCAAGCTGGACCAGCGCATGGTGGACCTCGAAGTCCGCGAGCGCGCCATGCCCTCGTTCGAAATCGTCTCCAACCAGGGCGTCGAAGAGATGGACGTCGGCAAGATCCAAGACATGTTCTCCGGCATATTCGGCCAGCAAAAGAAAAAACGCAAAATGAGCGTGGCCGACGCCTTCGAATACTTGATCCAAGAAGAAGAGAACAAGCTGCTGGACATGGACCAGGTTACGCGCGTGGCCGTCGAGCGCGCCGAGCAGATGGGCATCATCTTCATCGATGAGATTGACAAAGTGGCCGGGCGCGAATCCGGGCACGGCCCGGACGTTTCGCGCGAAGGGGTGCAGCGCGACATTCTTCCAATTATTGAAGGCACCACGGTCAACACCCGCTATGGCATGATTCGCACCGATCACATCCTGTTTATCGCGGCGGGCGCGTTTCACGTCACGAAGCCCTCTGACCTGATCCCGGAACTTCAGGGACGGCTGCCCATTCGCGTCGAACTGCAATCCCTGAAGGAAGAAGATTTTATTCGCATTTTGACCGAGCCGAAGAACGCGCTCATCAAGCAGTACGTCGCGCTACTGGAAACCGAAGGCGTCAAGCTCAACATCACGGAAGACGCTGTCGCCGCCGTCGCCCGCTTCGCCACCAGCGTGAATGAGCAGACCGAAAACATTGGCGCTCGCCGCCTCCACACCATCCTCGAAAAAGTTCTGGACGAAATCTCGTTCGAAGCGCCCGACCTCAAGAAGAAAAACGTGAAGGTTGACGCCGCCTACGTTTCCAAGCAGCTCGCGGACATCGTCAAGAACCAGGATCTGAGCCGCTACATCCTGTAGTTCCTGAAATTGGAAAATGGAAAATAGAAAAGGGACGAGAACGTTCATCGAAAAACGCCCCGCGCACTTCTTCATTTTCGATTTTCTATTTTCCATTTTCCTGGTTTCGGCCGGCTGCGGCGCTCCCGGCGATCCCGTTCCGCCAACTCCGCCGGTTCCCACAGCGATCAAAGATCTTGCCGTGCACCAGGCCGGGGACGGCGTGGAGCTTTCCTTTGCTCTCCCCTCGAGCTCCATCTCCGGGGAAAAACTTCCCGCACCGCCGGCGGTCGAGATCTTGCGGGGCAGCGTGAAGCCGGACGGCTCGCCCGACACAAAATCTTTTCGCGTGGTTTACACCATTCCCGGGGCCCTGGTTGAGAATTACCGGGCCGATGGCCGTGTGAACTTCGTCGTTCCCATCGCACCGGAAGAAATCAAATCGCATGCGGGCGGGATGGTGACATACTTCGTTCGTACGCGTACCTCCCAGAAACGCGCGTCTGCCGATTCGAACGTTGTCTCCGTGCGTGTTTACCCGGTTCCGTCTCCCATCGCTTCCGTCGAGGCTCGCGTGACCGAGTCAGCCGTCGAATTGACCTGGGCAGCGCCGACCGTTACTGCCGCAGGAGAGCCCGTATCAAACATCAAGGGCTATCGAATCTACCGCGCGGAGATTCATCCTGAAGTTCCCCCTTCGTCGCCGCAAGGGCTTCCACCTGGCAAACCGGAACCAAACCCTGCGCTGCTCGCTTTTTCTGAAACCGACAGCTACCGCGACACTTCCATCGTTTTCGATCATACCTACGTCTACACGGTGCGCAGCGCTGTTCAAGTTGACGGCAACGAACTGGAATCTTCTGACTCTCAACCAGCGACGGTCACGCCACGCGACATTTTTCCTCCCGCGGCGCCGCAGGGCCTCGTCGCCGCTGTGCTTCCAGGCGCCACTCCGGGCACGGGCGTTGTTGATCTCTCCTGGAGCATCAATCTTGAAACCGACCTGGCCGGTTATCGCGTCTATCGAAGTGAGCACGAGGGCGCGAGGGGCCAGCCCCTCACCCCGGATTTGTTGCCCACGCCTGCGGTTCGTGATACGTCTGTAGAGCCCGGCCACCGCTATTGGTACGCGGTGACCGCCGTAGACCGCGGGGGGAATGAGAGCGCGCCCGGCGCACCAGTCGTTGTTGACGTCACGCAACCGTCACCTTGAGCCAGGTGAAACGATTTGCTTGGATCTTGGGAGCCCAGCACTCCATGTTGGTTCGACCGCATCTCCCCGGTTATCGTTGGTTTCATGAGTTCCGCAACGCGGCGATCCGTACCGGAGTTTACGTTGGTGTTTGCCTGACATTGGTTTTCTCAGCATGGCTGGTGATTGCCAATCGTGCGCCATTTCTGGAACGCTTTGTCCTGGAGCGCAATATCGCCGCTGCCGCGATCCTCGGCTTTCTTGCAGCCGTGCCCGTGTTCCGGTTTCTGCGTTTGCCGGGGCACCTGCTGGCTTCGAGCCTTATTGGCTGGCTCATCTTCAGTCTGAGCTATGGCGTGCTCTGCTTGCTCTTTCGCGGGCTCAGCAGCCGGCTCAGCACGCCCCACGTTTTCATGCTGGGCGGCGTGGTGTACATGATTCTCACCACCCTCTCCTGGATTGCGACGACGATCTGGAGGGCCCGTGAAGCGCATGCTTCTCATCCCAAGCATCACGCGAGTTAAACACTGATGAAAATTTGCCGTTACGTGATGTGCGACGCTTCCTCTGCGGGCTCTGCTTCGTCGCGGTATGGGCTGATCGAGGGAGAGAATGTCATTGAGATCTCCGGCCCGCCGTGGGGGCCATGGTCCCGCGGCTCGCGTTCTACGAGCCTCACGGATGTGCGGCTGCTGGCACCCGTCGAGCCTACAAAAATCGTTTGCATCGGCCGCAATTACGCCGCACACGCCGCGGAGCTGGGCAACGAGGTTCCGAAAGAGCCGTTGATGTTCCTCAAACCGCCTTCTTCCATCATCGGACCGGAAGAAGCAATCGTGTTGCCCAAGTATTCGCAACGCGTGGAACACGAGGGCGAACTTGCGCTGGTCATTGGCCGGTGCTGCTCACAGCTCAGCGATGCCGAAGATGCTCTCTCTTTCGTATTGGGTTACGCCTGCCTCAACGACGTCACCGCGCGCGACCTGCAGAAGAGCGACGTTCAATTTACGCGCGGCAAAGGTTTCGATACTTTCTGCCCGATCGGACCGCACATCGAGACGGCTCTCGATCCATCCAATGTGCTGGTCGAGGCGTACGTGAACGGCGTGCGGCGGCAATCCGGGGTGACCTCGCTGATGATCTATCCTCCCGCATTTCTGGTGCGTTGGATTTCCCGCATGATGACGCTGATGCCCGGCGATCTCATCGCCACCGGCACGCCCGCCGGCGTCGGTCCGCTTGTTGCCGGAGACACGGTGGAAGTCGGCGTTGCCGGCGTTGGCGTGTTGCGCAATCTGGTGCAGGCGCCAGGGTAGTTTCACGTATCCCGCGGGGATTCGGTAGAATACCGTCAGTGGGGCACAAGCGGATGGGGAAGACCTCCGCCGTTACTGCGCGCAACCCTCTGCGTGTCTTATGCAATCCCACCCATTTTAGATGTGGGGAGTCTGCTCGTTGAAAGAATTGCTTGCCGATTGGAAACTGGTGCTCGCCATAGGCGGAGCTGCGATCGCCGCGTTTGCCATGATCGCCTATGCGTTTTTCCGTCCCGCCGAGGATCCAGAAGAGGCGGAACGCAAGCGTCGCCTCCATCTGAATCAGATCGGCCGCATTGCCGAAGGGCAGATTGTAGATCTTGTCGAGCGTCCGCCGGAATCGAAAGAGGTGCGCAAGGGATTGTTTGGTTCCAGCGCGCGCCCGTTGCAGGACATGCGGCCGCGCCACTTCGTCTCGTACAGCTACTTGATTTCTGGCGTTACCTATCACACCGCGCAGGACATCACCGGTCTGGAGAGCCAGGTTCGCCTGGAACGCCTCGTGGCAGGCCAGCCCGCGAGCATCAAGTATGACGCGGCGAATCCCAGCGATTCCATCCTTGTCGCGGATGATTGGTCGGGTTTACGCTGAACTTCGAAGTGCTCGCGCTGATTGCTTTTCCGCTGACTCATCGTCTTCTGCGTGCAGCTTTCCCTCCGGTTGCGCTATCCTTCTCCATGCCGCTTCACGGCGGCCCAATTCCACTTGCATGAAGATGATCCTCGCTTCCGTGGTGACCACCGTCCTCATAGTGGCGTTGACCTTGTGGGCCATGTTCGTCCTTGTGAAGGCTACGGAATACGTGACTTCTCTCGAATCTCCTCTCCAGCGTGCCGCCGCCATGGGTGCGGAGCTGCTGCTTGGCGTGGTGCTGCTTCTCGGAACGACTTGGATCGCCACGCATCTCGCGGTGCGTATATTTGCCACGAAGGAACCTCCTTCCGAGGGAGGTCCCGTTGTCTAAGCCCAAGCGCGGTTTGATTCCCGAAGGCAAGCATCGCGACCGCATGGAAGAGCTTCGCCGCATTTCCGAAGAAGCCGAAGCCGGTGGCGGCCCCGAGCGCCGCGAGCGCGAGCACCAAGCCGGCAAACTCACGGCGCGCGAGCGCATTCACCTTTTGCTTGACCAAGGCACGTTCGAGGAGCTGGACAAATTTGTCCGTCACCGCTGCGTGGATTTCGGCATGCAGGAGCAGCGGCCAGCAGGCGACGGCTTTGTCACCGGCTTTGGCCGCATCGATGGCCGGCTGGTCTATGTTTTCGCGCAGGACTTTACCGTGTTCGGCGGCTCGCTTTCCGAAACCAATGCGTTGAAGATTTGCAAGATCATGGATCTTGCCATGCATGCGGGAGCCCCCGTCATTGGCCTCAATGATTCCGGCGGGGCGCGCATTCAGGAAGGCGTGGCCTCTCTGGCTGGTTACGCAGATATTTTTCTGCGCAACACGCTGGCCAGTGGAGTCATTCCTCAAATCAGCGCGATCATGGGCCCTTGCGCCGGCGGGGCGGTCTATTCCCCCGCCATCACCGATTTTATTTTCATGACTCGCGAAACTTCATACATGTTTGTCACTGGCCCTGACGTCATTAAGACCGTCACGCATGAGGAAGTCACCAAGCAGGAACTGGGCGGCGCCATGACGCACAACGCCACAAGCGGCGTGGCCCATTTTGTCTCGCGTGACGATGCCGATTGCCTGGCCATGATTCGCGAGCTGATGGGTTTTCTACCCTCGAACAATCTGGAAGATCCGCCACGCCGCGCGACTTCAGACACTCCGGCTCGCCGCGATGAATCGCTCAACACCCTCGTTCCGGCTGACCCGCAGAAGCCGTACGACATCAAGGACGCCGTCCATTGCATCGTGGATGACGGCTACTTTTTTGAAGTTCACGAGCACTACGCGAAGAATCTAGTTGTGGGCTTTGCGCGCCTTGACGGCCGTCCCGTCGGCATCGTCGGCAACCAGCCTGCTTTTCTTGCTGGAGTTCTCGACATCAATGCCTCCGTAAAAGGCGCGCGCTTCGTTCGCTTCTGCGACGCTTTCAATATTCCTCTGGTTACTTTTGAGGATGTCCCCGGCTTTCTGCCCGGCACGCAACAGGAATTCGGCGGCATTATCAAGCACGGCGCGAAGCTGCTCTTTGCTTCTGCCGAGGCGACCGTTCCGAAA
>Ga0179587_10000655_pt1 | contig 14606 bp, 19 predicted proteins | sample CZODoug2_1_08_16_FD_185932 | JGI IMG/M metagenome (GOLD analysis project Ga0179587, IMG submission 185932) | Vadose zone soil fungal communities from Angelo Coast Range Reserve, California, USA - CZODoug2_1_08_16fungal | ecosystem: Environmental > Terrestrial > Soil > Vadose zone | place: USA...
TCTTCGTCACTTAAATCACGAGTGGGTTCATCTTCGGGGTGAAAGCCTTGAACCGTTTCTGCAGTGACGGTGTGTTCGAATCGGCCCCCAAGTACACCTTCTGCTTGTTCGAGGATAACCTGAGTACCCGTTGCTAGACGTGCACCCAGCTTGATGGCCTCGATTGCGGTAGACTTAACAAATGCTGTGGTGCCCTTCTGGACTCCGCGAACAATTCGTCCATCTTTCTTGTACTGCTCAATTGGAAGCAGAACAAGATCAGCAACGCCAGACCCTACGTTAACAAGGGAGCGAATGGGCGCTACCCCAGAGATAACGTCAACTAGTTGTGTGGCTTTCACATCGGGAGTCCATAGATCATTGAGCAATTCAAAGAACCGCGGCCATCCAGTTATCTGAAGAGAATGTCAACTGGGAACCACGGCTGATTTGTATAGTGCGCACCCCAGCCAAAGTTATGTGTCGAAGAGTCATTTCAGCACCATCAAAATGAAAGAAGTTCATAAGCTCGATCGTTCTTCCTTCACGCAGAGCTCTGTAATCCACACGGCGTGGCTTGTAGTCCAGCTTCAGATCAACAGGAAATACCTCGGCCAGCTCTAATACCAGCTAAGGCAAATTACTTGAAAAGGTAGCAGACGACATGCTCACGAAAGTAGATATTCCCATTATCTGTGTCTGTATCAGGAGCCTGCGGAACTTGGGGATCTTTAAAACTGAAGAATTTCTTCAAAAAATCGACAGCATCCTGATCAACATACAGGCGGAGAGGAAGTATTTTCGCCTTGAAAAACAACATTTTGAGAATAATAATAATAAAGTTCGGTTGTCTTAGACTTACGCGTAGTCTAGCTTCCTCTGAGGGATGATCAGGAATAGGCCGAACGCTAAGTAGTTCGACGCGAACCATGTTGGAATTTGTCTCCCGAATGTTACCCCGTGAGTCTGACCGCAATTCGGTTAAGAACTTTCTCCAGGTCGAGGTCTTGATGTGATCAAGAATTTCTACATCACGGACAGTCACGAGCGTCCTGGAAGCCGTAGGTTCGTGGGGTTGAAAATGGTCCACCTCCGACTTGATACCTAAAAGCCGAAATTCCATACTGGGGCTTTTGGAACGTGTCAACCGTTTCCCCTTGACTCGGGGTGAGCGAACTGGGGTGCTGGATACAGCTGGCTTGAGAGATTGCCATGAACTCAGACTGGCTATCTCGAGATCATCTTTCAGTTCTTCATCAATGGCAGCTATGAGAGCTCCCGGCTCCAATGCGTCAACGTCCTGCTCTAACCCGATGTATAGGGAGTTAAAGAGAAGTGCACCAGTCTTTTCAAGACTCTGATCTTGCGTCTGGCCACTTGCAACAAGCTGCCGAATTTTGGTTAACCGGCGACGCATCTCCTTGACCTCCTCTGTGATCGTTTTCCTCGTTTTTGCCCAGTCATACCCATCGTAGAGGAGCAGCGTAAGATCACCGCTATTGATACGCAAACGGAGTATTGCTTCGCCCAAACTGTCGATAAGTAAGTGATGACGTGACGCGACGATACAAGTTACAAGTGCAGAATTGACGCACGCAGCAGTTTCGCCATCAGTATCGAGCTGCAATGTATCGAAGAAGTTGTCCAACATGTGGATGCCCTCTGATCGTAACATTTTGATCGTTTCCCCACCCACTCTGGATACTATCCCAGATGCGTCGATACGTGCAGTAGATGCCACTCTGCTAAGTTCATCTTCTTCGACGCCGAAATCTTCGTCGGACAGTTCTCGCAAACCGGCAGCTGCGCCGAAAGATTCATCTAAGTACTCCGGGTTCGTAGGGAGATCATCACTGATCATGTCTGGCGGTGGACCCACTTCCGGCATGTTCTTGAAGGCAAGTTCTTCTACAGAGGCTTAAAATGGACTGAATGATAAGCCATGAGATACAATCAATAGTTTTACCCATGATGCCCGCACCAGTCGCAGGTCGTGTGGAGAACATAGTGGGTTCTCTCTTCAATTTGAAGGTACTGGAAACATTGAATGCTCAAGAGAACGCGATGAAGGCAGGACATACAGGTCTTCCTTTTCGGGCTTGAAGAAAGAACTAAGATCGTGCGCGAAAGCCGTGACTGCTCCTAACGAATCCGCGCAAAGGTATACCCGAAGGCCCACACCATCTATCGTTACCTAACAGCAGATGTCAGATGAATTCATCACTTAATGCAGGAGCACTATACAAGGGGCGCGGATGACCGCGCGACATGGGTATGCTTGAAAGCCATGTCTAGGTCCGCAATCTCCGCAAGGAGCGCAAACCCTACTCCCTGGAGAAATGATGACCTCCAGATGCAATCCAGATACCATAACAGAACGGACCTTCCAGAACGCAGTTCCGTGCTGTGAAGTCGATGCCTCGCTATTCCCACATTCGGAGAGATCGTCGACAGCAAGGATAGCAAGTGTGGGGATGGAAAGCCGGAAAGATGAATTGATGAAACTGCCGACAACTTCCGTGGAGAAATCCAAGTTGCCGATATGAGCGACCAGAGCACCTGGGTGAGAAGGAGCAAAAGCGCGGATGGAACCATCGGAGATCTTTAGAGATATTAGAGTCCGTTCATTTGGTATAACGGATTCAAATGTCTAAGGAGAACGCATGAGTCATGCAGAGTATACAATCATGTCCGCTTACACCAGGCGGCGACTTGATGAAAGTCGTTAATCCGGAGATCCATGCGAAACCAGGAAACACATTGCATGTAAAGCCCGTAAGTATTGCTTTAACTCTGGATTCCTTGGCTGCCGTCTCTGGCAGAACTGATGAACTGAATCGCAGCTTCACCATAGGTTTAGGCACTGAAGACTGGAAAGTCATCAGCATAATGTCATGGAGATACTATGTCACTCACCAAATTGCGGCGTCTTGTGAGAGACAGAAATGCCGGAGTCGCTTTATTCATCGCAGCTGCATTGTTGTTGATAGTTAAATCCATTATTACAAGAGAGAGAACGGTTTCATTCTACAAAAGTTACTGCAAATATTACAAGTGGGAGTGAAGAGACACTGACCTTTCCCCTGGGGTTGAGTTCAACCACGACGCCGACATCGAAAGCAGATGCGATAAACGGACGCACGATACGGTGATCCTGAGGTTCAGGAACCATTGCCCTAGCAAATGCTGTTGAATGTTTCGTCAGCCGCGAAAGGACACCGAGAATTAATTATACCATCTGAAATAGCAATCTCTACGACTATTTCACTTGTATCTCTGGAACGTACACTTTTTGGAGCAGCCGTATTTCGCGTTTTCAAATAGTCCATGTTCTTTACCTGGCCATTGTTGCCATCGTGGCTAAGTGTACGCTCCATCAGTTGAGATACGTCATCAGCCCAGAACTGTAAACCGTCGAGCACATCCTTGAAAATATCAACTTGGACGAAGGGAATGTTGAAGCTCAGCATAGAGACTGAAGAACTCTCTTTCGAACGCGACGTTAACTTCGTGATCGATATTTGTGGTCGTAAAGCTGGTAGAGTTTCACTCGTTCCAAATGATTGAGATTCCCGAACGTCCTCAGCACCAACAGTAGCAGGGTGAAGAGGACCCAAGGAAAGGACGGAGGTCGCTGTGCGCTGACGTACAGGTGAGTATGCAACGAGGAGCCTTTTGAGCTCCATCTCCATCAAAAGAGTCTTGTCAAAACCGTTAGGCACCACAGTTGTGTCCGATTGGTTTACTGCTGAAAACGCAGCACCTTGTCCCCGTAACGGTGGCAATGGCCCGGTGGTTATCATAATCTCATATAAGTCGATAAGGAGAGCACCAGACCGCGGAAGACCTCCTGCAGGAGGTGGACATTGTAATTGAAACCGAACCATGTCAACCTTGACCGATATCTTTGGGTTTGTCTGGTAAGTGCGAAGCTGCAGAGACTTTGTAAGATATATTGAAAAGCACATTAAAGCAAAGTTCCACCTTCCATGATTCTTTTCCTCTGTGTCCCGCCCCTTCAGCCTTGAACCGCGTATCTCCGTGATCAGGATCTAAATCCAAGTCTCTCTGTTTTTCTTTCTCCGTTTCCCGGGCACTACGAGACCGCGGTGATGCAGGGGGGGTACCTGCTTCGGAGTCACCACTTCCCGGCTGTTGAAAAGTAACACCTCTCCCAAGATCGGACTTTGGCACTTCGTCAGCAAAATCCAAAGCATCAATCACTTCGGAGAAGAAGGACCAGTTTCCTTCCCTTCTGAGTACCTGTCCAAGATCGACAAAGATATGCATCGGCACAGCTTTAATCTCCACCTCCAAAACTGGCTTTCGCTGGGGAGGAAGGTATTCTTGGCTTGTGGCATTGAGAGCAAAGGCTGTAACACATGAATTTGGCGAACTTTCATCCTTTCTAACCCCAGGGCCAGATATGGGCGCTGAACCAATCGTATGGCTGTGTTCTGGAATGTTATGCTTGTGACTACGCCATAGAGCAGGCTGAAAACCACCACGACGGCGCTTTTCACCTGTCCAACCTACAAATTCAAACGTGGGGAGATGTGGATGTTCCTCCCTTTGGTTGGGATCAGGATGGTGACGATCATGCTGAAAAGGTAGGCTACAATCCGTTATGAGGATGGGAGAAGCATAAAAGCTTGAGTCATCCTTCGGCGTGCGAGTATCGTTGACAGTAAAAAGGGAGATGTCGCCAATTGAAAGATCGAAAGATGACTTCTTTGTGGTGATGGCTCGCCCTGTGTGTCGTTGTTTCGCCTGTCTCCCTGGTACAGACGAAACAACAGCACTGTCGGAGAGTGTTGTTGACTTTACCGAGCCAGTTATAGTCTCTAGGAATAATCGGAAATAACCATGCGGCGATGTTAAAGCCAACAAAGGTTGTTTGAAAAACTCCGCCAGAGAGGTACTCCCATGCGAAATGGACGCGACAAGCGCTGGTGGTAATACAAGCAACACTAAACCGAGGCTTTCGAATGTAAACATTGTGTCTGGCTGGGAATCTGCCACGGAGGTCGAAGTACTCGACTCCGAACTTGATTGATTGGCTGTCCAGAAGCTTGCAAATTCTGACATGCCCCGAATATGCCATCCTTGAAGTGCACAAGCTATTATACCAGTCTCCACTGAAATGTAAAGACTCTCGTTACCCTGCGATTCCCCGGGAGGCAGTGGCTTTTGGGAGGCCCCCTCGACCGGTGGATCAGTGCCAAGCTTGATCAAGATAGGGTGAGAGACAAATGATATTATGACATCATCCAGTCCCCGTTCCTCATACTTGGAGCAATTCGGAAACGATGATTGGGGCATTTCCTGACACTGGGATATGGTAGGGTATGCATGTTCGATTTCGTCATTAGCATCCTGGTGTCCTCTAGTAAAATGTGTGGATGGTGTGGAGATAGCACTTTGATACATGCTACTGATGATGGAACCTGTAGGAGAGCTAAGTCTAGGCGGGAGGAAAGCAATCGACTGTGACATCTCGAAGCGCGTTTCCCCTTCCGATGATGTTGGTGACGCCGGTGCTGGAGACGCAGATCGCGAACTAAGTGACGAAGGCCTAAGACCCTCAGGAGATGAGGATAGTGAACTGGGGGATCGCGGAGATAAAGTGCTGAGCGAGGAATCCTCTGTCTCAGAAGCCCGCAGGTTGTGCACACTGACGGTTAACCCAGTGACAGTTATGTTCCTGGACTTGTCCCCAGTGATGTCATGTTCTCGCAAAGCGTCAGCGATGACCCCCATACTTTCCGTTCTATAACGAAATTCTGGAATAGAAATTGTCAGGCCGATGTTTCCTGGCTGTATCACAGTGATCTTGGTGTCAACAGCACGGAACTCGAAACGAGCGAGCAGCCGCTCGAAGAGTGTTGCGAATATAGATACGCCATCTGGGTCTACATCAGAATCGGGCGTATCATCTTCGGGAGTAGAGAGGAAGGGGTCGGGTTCAAGGCCACCTGGAATGTTGGTGCCAGAGTGTATGGAAGAAGCTAGGTCTGGGTTGACCGATTCCCGGAGGATAACCTCCTCTTGTGGTGTCAATTCTTCATGTATAAAGGATTCTGCCACGGAAACGACCGAATTAGCTAGTATGGGGTTCGTCTGGATAGGTATGTTGGATCTCTGGCGAAGATGAAAAGTGAGATGTAGGGACTCGACAGAGAAGCCAAGAGTGGAAGTCAAGGGATTTGGCCATGGAATGCGGGCTGTGACAGAAGATATAAATCCATCGTGTAATATTAGCGGTAGGTCAGGCAGGAAAGCATTGATAGCCTACATGGCGTGTTAACTTCATCGAAAGAGATAATACGCCGCAGGATAGACGGACCTCATTATCCAATTCAACATCATTTACTTGAACATATCCTGAACCAATCTGTGTGTCTATCTGTCGAGAATCGAGCTGGCCAGGTTTAAGGAAATGACCCAACGATTTCTTGAGGACAAAGGAGATGAAACGACCCTGGAGACCTGAAGGGAGGGCGAAATCGATAGTTGGAAGTTCTGGAAGCCAGGACGAGAACCATGAAACCATTAAGATTGAATATCGAGACAGGGCAAGTAGGTATGTACACAATGCAATACCAACTTCCACATACACTGACGTAACAAAACGACCTCACAACTACCACAGGGATTACACAGGATCTTGGCTGAGCTCAAGCGCAGCTGTAATGTTCTTCGTCAATGGTATTGAAGATATACCCCTCCTCCACTAAGCCTTCGATACAGTCTCTGAGATCACGATAAGCCTTTTCAAAGAGAAACTTAAAGTCACTGACCGAAATCCGTGAAGCTCGAGTGAAGATCGGTTTTGCACTGATCTTACGATGTCAGATAAATGGACCCCTTCCCAAGTGGGTTTATCTTCAGAAGTCGGGTACAGGGACGACATGGGGTTCTGTGCCGCCGCTCTTTGGATGCACAACAGAACTTCTCGCTGCAGCGATGATAATTCTGAATATGGGTCATTTAGGATGAAGGGTCGATTAGGAGACATCGAGGATTGAAGGCCATGTGGCACTTCTGAGGTTGTGTTCTTGTATTGAGCGGAAGTGCCATGACTCTCATGCAGCACAACGCCAGAACGTTTAGGGATTACTACGTCCTTGGCTCCCCAGTAGTGAGTTGGTGAAATGGGCAAAGATGCAAAACTTGAGGGCAGGGGTATAAGCGATTTCTGGTCAGTCTTGCCCTTACTTATATTTGCATCGGTGGACCGGGCGGCAGGGCCTGCGTGGCTGCCTCTCCTTGCATTCCCCGGTGGAGGGTAAACGATGGAGGTGAATTGTGAAGCTACTGGTGCAGCGTAATTTGGTATGTCAGGCTCCTCTATGCCTGAGGCTGGGTTCTTGTGTTGATCACCAGGTTTAACGGAGATGTCATGATTACCTGTTATACCTACATCTTTGGCTCGTTGGTGGTGAGTTTGTGGAATGGGCAAAGGTGCGGAACGTGGGGGCGGGGGCGCAGGCGGTTCCTGGTCAGGAACCGGGGCCTTGCTCTTCTCCGCCTTTGCATCGACAAACTGAGCGGCAACTGCGAGGCTGCCACCGCTTACATCCCCTAGTGCATGATGAGCAGTGGAGGCGAGCGGCGAAGCTACTGGTCCTTTATGATATAGTGCTATGCCAAGCTCCTCTATATCAGTATCATTGTGAGAGGTGTTAGACAGGTCTCTAGTCTCTCCGGCGGCGGATGGAGGCTATCAAGTTGGATCAGTTTAATGGGGAGAGTGAAAATAATTATGGGCGCACAGATCCGCGTTCATACGTCAGGGTGTCACAAATAGTATGCAATATATGATAGTAAGGCTCATAGGGACTTGAAACCCTTCGTATATCTATCACTTTGATCGATTTCTTGCCCATGAACTGTTCCAGGTCCCCAACGACTCGGAGATAAGGGAACTCACTTTGCGTAATCCCAATAAGATCCGCTGGTGAAGATCATTGAAGTCACAAGAACGAGAGACTCACTGGACTCCAAACGTATCACCTAGAGAGTCTAAATTGTCATTCCATCGACGTGCCTTGATCCTGCCAGTTCCATCGTCAAGCCCGAAATCGGTGAACGTTTGGCGTATGTCTAGAAAACACAGATTAGCAACGATTGTGATCTGTACGAGCCACGTTCAACATTGTACATATCATTAGTAAATGCAACTCGACCTTCTTGGTTTTGTTTCCATCGATTTTAAATTGTGAAGTCGAGTGAGTCTGGGTTGCCTCTAGCAGTTGCCGCACCGTTACACATCGGATTGCGTCCTATAGCAATACAAAAGCAACGGCGCCAACCCTGGACTGCATGACATACCTGCGACCCTGCATCGACCATTCTCGATGTATCGGTTTCCATGGGATTGATTTCAAGCCTGGAAAACAAACGTACTTATATTTGAAGGGCTCCGGAGTCTCCCGGAAACCAGGGAACTCAGGGAGACTGGGGAAACTCCGGGGAAACTGTCATTGTAATGACAGTTGGGTGTCAAGAAGTAAAAGACCACGACACAGGATGTTCAGGCTTCGATCCAGCCGCAGCCGGAGTGTATATGAGTGTCCTCACCACAAATAACAAAAGACGCGAATTTAACAGTCAGGAGAAGGACATTTACTTATATATAACCTTTAATTTTGGTTTACTACGCACTTCGTTATGCAGCTTCACATCCGCGGGCAACCTGAAGACATTCTTCTTCAAGTCCCTTGACCCAGATCACTTCAATTCCAGCATTCTTTAACTTTTGCGCACCCTCGCAAATGACAAAATCAGCTGGCTCGCCAACACCTATGAGACAACGCTTGACCTTGGCAGCAATAAGAGCATCTGCACAAGGAGAAAGTCCAGATGTTCTGACAGAGCAAGGCTCCATTGTCGTGTAAACATCGACGTGGGGTAGAATCTCATCCAAAGCAACTGAAGAACCAGAGAGGATAGAGAGTTCGGCAGAGGAGAGACCACGAGCTTTAGATAACGCATTAGCTTCCGCATGAGTGTTTCCAGGAAGTTCCCTGGAGTAGCCTGCGGCGAGGACAACAGGAGTGAGATCGGAGGGCCATCGAATAACCAATATGCACCCCACAGAGAATGCTGTAGGCTTGGGATCACATTTTCTGGCTTCTTCGAGTGCAAGGCGGATAAAGTAAAGATGTTCGACTGGGCAAGATTTAGCGCGAGAAGGGAGAAGGTGGAGAAGCTTTAACAAACCAGACTCGTCGGACATGGTTGCTACTAGTGCCAAACGTTTGCTTACGTACTCGCTTGTGTGAAGTTGACTTGGCGTCCACTCCCAAGATTTATCATGTCTTCCCCAGCTCTCGACGACATGCAAGCACTTCCCGTCGTCATGGATGATCCAATGCATGGCTCTGATCAGGAGGATGAAGAGGGGGAAGGCGATGTGATCATGCCCAATGTCACGGATGACAGTTCGGAAGAGGGCGAGGACGATGAGGAAGAGGAGAGACTAGTACGAGAAGGGTTTATCGTGGGTGATGAGGAGGAAGAGGAGGCGGACGAGGCGGAACCGAGGAAGCGTCGCAAAAGGCGGAAAAAACACCACCGTCGGCGTAAGTCATAACTCTAAACGGCCTTCTTGTTCTAATGTGTTCACAGATGGAAAAGAAGAGGAAGCACTAGAGGACGAGGACCTAGAGTTACTGGAAGAGAACACTGGCGGGTCCTTCAAGAAAAATCGTCGTTTGACTCGTCTCCGTCGCGGACGTGATTCTGAATCTCCTGCAGCGTCTTCTTCCAAAAGAATAGCAGCCATTGCATCGTCCGATGATGATATTGACAATGATGATGCTCTACCCCGAGTGCAAGATATCCAGAGAATCTGGGATGACGACCGTGGCCGAGACGACGAGGATGATTACGGTGACATGGATATGGATGATTTCATTGAATATGACGAGGAAGAAGAAGGTGGTGTAGCCATGGATGAGGAAGCGCGCGAGGAACGTAGGAAAGAGAAGAAGCAGGAGCAAGAACGTCGAAAGAAGGCTCGTGCTGCTCGTCCAGAACTCGCCGGTATCGACGCAAAGTAAGTAATTTTATGAAAATACCCTCATAATCGCTGTTCAATAGTTCTCAGTGCATGGGACGAGATTCACGATGTATTTGGAGACGGCCATGAATACGATTGGGCGCTGGAGGCAGACGACGAAATCCAATATGATGAAGAACACCTTAAATCAGAAATGAAGTACCAGGACGTAAGTACAAATCCGCCTCATACGTCTTGCATATCAGTTTCATCCGTGATACAGGTATTCGAACCATCAGAGATTCGAAAAAGGTTACTTACCGAGGATGACGATTTAATTCGGGCTCAGGATATCCCAGAGCGAATGCAACTGGCTACATCGTCTCTATCACAGTCTTCCACGCTATCCATTCACACCCAACTCACAGAGTCAGATCTCAATGGTGCAGCCATGTGGGTTACTCAACGCTTATCTACACGCAAAACCCGGGAGTTTTTCAGCCCAGATGGTCAGCACCAGCATCTTAAAGGTGCCCTCGTGATGGCCGTGACCTCCGCCCTCCGCCATATTTTTGTTGAAGAGTTTGAGGTTCCATATGTCTACGCACACAAACGGGATTATCTGTGGCATTTTGACCCGAAGGACATACGAGCGCGTTCCGAACTTCTCAATCTCAGTGAGTTATGGCGCGTCTACACGCTTGGTCAAAAATACCGCTCTCTTCTCGAACGACGCCGGGCTCTGAACGCTTCCTACGAGAGGCTAAACGTGAAGGATGAGTATTTTGAGGAAGAAATTTTCCCGCAGATTGATAGCGTGGAGGTAGTTGCGGATACTACTGAATGGTTATCGATGAAGTACAAAGATCAGAAGCAAGTGGAATCGGAATTCCGCTTCCACGATGATGATGAGGTAGAAGTTGCTAAAAGACGGAAAATGCCTAGTCGGATATCTGCCTATGAGGTGACGAAGAAAAGCGTTCTCTCCAAATTAGCTCAAGTAGGTTGGTGAAACACAGGCTGTGCAGCACACTAACTTGTCGCAGGGCTTCGGGATTGAATCTCACCAAGTTGTTCTAAACTTCATGGCATCCAACCATGTTCATTTCGTGGAGGATCAAGACTTGAACCCCATGGTCTATGCTGAGCAATTCGGTGACCCTGATCCGAATAGGGCACAGCTCCCCGAAGAACTTCTCCGTCGTGCTCGAATGATTTTATCGACTGAACTCGGCAAGGATCCCCTACTGAGGAACCAAATGCGAAAACTTTTCCAACAAGAGGCTCGTATATCTGTCGAACCCACAGAGCGAGGTATAACGAAAATAGATGAACATCATATGCACTTTGTAAGTGCAAATAATCCTAGTGTCTACACCAATTACCATTTATCATGCAGAACTTCAAATATCTCTACCACAAAAGCATCCAAGACATGCTGGATTCACCCCAGTTTCTTCATATCCTTGCTGCTGAAGCGGAACACTTGATCAGCGTTTCAATTTTCGTTCCCCCTGATGCTAAAGCCTCGTTTGAAAGAAGACTTAACGAAGCTTTTACATCCGATAGTTTTAGTGATGCAGCTAGAGCCTGGAACGAAGAGCGTTCACGCGTCGTGCAAGACGTGCTTGATCAGCACCTCATTCCAGCTGGAGTCAAATGGGCACGTGAATATATCAGGGAGGAGGTTGAAGATTATCTGGCTAGTCGTTGTGGCCTCCAGCTGAGGAAGGCAGGTCATTACTCGTCCATTTTGAGCTTGGTTTCTCAAACTCCCACAGCGAATTGATGTTGCACCTTACATGGCACCAGGGGCGACAACGGGTGATACAGCGTCCGTTCTTGCCGTCTCGTGGGGTAAAGGTGATCCTCATAAAGATGCAATAACTCTCGTTTTCGTGGATGAAGCCGGCCGTATGCGTGAGCATACAAAGATCGATAACTTGTTCGACACCGAAATGGTCGATGAATTCATTGATCTGGTCAAACGGAGAAGACCCCAAGTAATTGTGATTGGTGGATTCAGCGTCGCAACACTAAAACTTATGAACTTGGTGAAGAAAAATATTCATGGCTCAAACTCCCAGCAGGACGGGCTGAACGGATGGGGACAACCGGAAGCGACGAACGGGCAGACTTTCGACATTCCAGTAACCTATGTGCATGATGATGTGGCTCGTATGTATCAGCACAGTAAGCGCGCGGAAGTCGAGTTTAGTGCCCTATCACCCACTGCCAAATACTGTGTCGGATTAGCGCGGTACATACAGAGCCCACTCAATGAGTACGCGGCCCTGGGTGCGGACATCACAGCTATTGCGTTCGAAGAAGAAGACCAATATCTGGTGAGCTAGAGCTGCGCAAGCAACCCCCACGATACTAATATTCTTTTCCGCAGGTCCCACACGAGAAGCTGCTATCAGCTTTGGAACGTACTCTGGTCGACGTGACGAATAAGGTCGGAGTGGACATAAATCGAGCCGTTGCTGATGGGTACTACCAGCACCTTATTCCTTTTGTGTGCGGGCTCGGCCCCCGGAAAGCCCAGGTTCTTATTCAAAAAATCGGAGCATTGGTTTGTGATCTGGTTGCCCGTCGCTTTGTTTAGCCTTACATTCAACTAGGGAGGCAATCTTGTGAACCGTGACCAATTCATCAAAGGTGGCCTCTTGACTACAAAGATCTTCCTCAATGCTGCTGGATTTCTTCGCATCTCACAAGACCATGATGACCACAAACATCCTAAGAATCGTCATGATGATGACATGGCTCCGGATCCTTTGGACGATACGCGCATCCATCCAGAAGATTATGAACTAGCTCGTAAAATGGCTACTGATGCTCTGGAGCTTGACGAGGAAGATATTCACGATGAGCACCCCTCTCATGTTGTTGCCCTCATCATGCACGACCCCGACAATGAGAAGAAGCTATTAGAACTGAATTTGGATGAATTCGCAATAAGCCTTTACGAGGCCAATGATGATCGGAAGCGACACACGCTCAACCTGATTAGAGACGAACTCCTGAAACCGTTTGCGGAAGTACGGGATGCATTCTCGACTCCGAGTGCTTGGGACGTAGTCACGATGCTTAGTGGAGAAACCCCTCGAACATTGCGCATCGGGCTCATCATCTCAGTCCTTATCCAGCGCATCAAATCTAGCTTTGTCTCTGTTCGCCTTGATTCTGGCATAGAAGGGGTGATCAACACCGAATACCTTGCTGATCAAATGCCCTCAAATCCGCAAGATGTTGTTTCCAAGGGTCAAACTCTGCCTGGAGTCGTGATCGATCTAAAATTCAATTTGGAACAAGACTCGTTTCTTGTTGAATTATCTTCTCGACCCGCAGATGTTTCTGCTGGAGATGGTGTATTCAGGCTTGTACGACATGATGATTGTTGGGACCACACACATCATGACAAGGATAAAGAAGTATTGGCCAGAAAGAAGAGGGCGGAAGTCGACCGCACGCGACGAGTTATCAAGCACCCTAATTTCCATAATTTCAACACAGTTCAAGCAGAAGCCTATCTAGAAAAACAGCAGCGGGGAGATGTTGTCATCAGGCCATCCTCAAAAGGGATAGATCACCTTGCAGTGACATGGAAGGTAGATACGAAACTGTATCAGCATATTGGTGTGTCAATCCGCTTCCAACTCTGAGCAACCAACCCAACGGCTATCTTTAGATGTTACAGAGCTGAATGCTGACCCTACCGGGCAAATTGTCGGGGGTCAACTCATCGTGGACAGTACTCACAGTTACGCTGATTTGGACGAACTTATTGTGAACCATGTGCAAGCCATGGCTCGTCGAGTAGAAGAGTTGATGGCACATGAGAAATTCAAGAATGGCTCTGAGGATGACCTGCGTGATTATTGCCCCCATTGCCGCTTGAATGCACGCTGAAATTCAACGCAGACCTCTTCTTAAAGAATTTCCTGGCCGCCAATCCTGCGAAGAGCATGTATGGATTTACTCTCAATCGCAAACGGCCCGGTCATTTCAACCTCTGCTTCCTGGCCAATAAGAACTCGGCAGTGCAAACCTGGGTATGCTCATATATTCCACCTTTACTTCTGTCAATATATTGATTGCTACCTCAGCCGGTGAGGGTTGCCCCGGAAGCATATTACTTGTTCGATGCAGCAGCGGTAGGTGTTCCAGAGCTCTGTGATGCTTTCAAAGTCAGGTACGCATCTCACTAGTTTGAGTTGGTAACTTGATGTATCTCGTTCCTAGACATCTTCATGAATCTCAAAATATTGCTAATGCCGCTAGTGGTAAAACGCCATTTGGCGCGGGAACCCGAACACCTGCACGACCTGGCGGTGCGACACCGGGACGGATGTCCGTCCGTCAGGTTGGCCGGACACCGAATCCTTACGGCGGCGTCACCCCAGGACTATATGCGCCTGTCCCCGGTTATGGCTTGCCTCCTCGAACACCTTATGGGTATCAGACCCCTTCCCATCGACCACTAAATTTTCCCCCCCAGCCCCCTGCTGCTCCTCCGGGCATGAATCCCGATCGTGCCGCTATGATACAACAGAGCTCGGGAAGCTCAGGATGGGGCCAGGATTCCGTTTGGTCTTAATATATTATTACTTGGTGT
>Ga0179587_10000656_pt1 | contig 14596 bp, 11 predicted proteins | sample CZODoug2_1_08_16_FD_185932 | JGI IMG/M metagenome (GOLD analysis project Ga0179587, IMG submission 185932) | Vadose zone soil fungal communities from Angelo Coast Range Reserve, California, USA - CZODoug2_1_08_16fungal | ecosystem: Environmental > Terrestrial > Soil > Vadose zone | place: USA...
GATGGCCCTGCGTGGTCGTGGGGCGGATGAGGCGCTGGGAAGCTGCGACACGATTCGATTGACGTCCTGATTGCCGCCGGCGATTTTCCGCGTTACATCCGCGCCTGACCGGGCGAGAATGCCTTCAATTCCAGTGGGATAGCCAATCAACACAACGGGATCTCCCGTCACCGTGGCTTCAATGCGATCGTCGAGTTCGAGGACTGCAGGGTTGGGAGGAAGCGGAGATTCCAGCTGAAGAGTGGCAACGTCGGCCTTCGAGGAAATGCGATCCAGTTTGGCGCGCAGACCCTCCACTTTTCCTGGGAAGTAAACCTCATAGAACAAAACGTAAGCGATGGCACCCTGATCGAGGAGTTGCTTTAGATCCTCGTCATTCCACCAAGGTTCGACTGCATGCTGATTGGTGATGATTTTTCCGTCGCGCTTCACGAGAAAGCCGGTAGCGAAGACGTCAATCTGGAGATGGGGTCCCGCGCCGCCGTCGGCGAACCATGCCTTTGTCGTCGACCAGCGGCTTGCCTCCAGCATCGACGGCGACCTGAATGGGATGGCCGGATTGCTTGTCAAGGAATTCGACAACAACGTGGAGCAAGCAGACGCTGGGGCCGAAATCGTGGACGACGGTTTCAGCAATCTTGCCTTCGCTTTCGAGAAGTTTCAAGCGATGCTGCGTGTCTGCGAGTTGGCGCTTCAGGGAATCATCGTCCGCGCCGCCCGCCGAAGCTACTTTCTTACGGAGATCCTCAGACTGCTTTTTCAGAGAATCACCTGTGGTAGACCCAGATTGCGACTGCACCTCAAGCGATCCACGCGTGAACTCCGTGCGATGCAGGAGCTCACCTTGCAGGCCCAGACCGCTGCTCAGACACGCGATTTCCGCTCGCAACTGACGAGTTTCCTTGCGCGTGCGCCGGCTGGAAATGCCCAGATCGATCGCCGCGAGCACAGCGGTCGCGCTGAGCATGAAAATAGCAGGGATCAGCCACAAGCGGCGTTTGCCAAGAGGGCGGCTCAGCAATTGGAGGACGATATCCGCGAAATGCTCTCGTTGCACGGCGTACTTGAGCATGGTCTTGAGATCTTCTTGCGCCTTGCGTTCCCGGAATTGCGCTCGGATCCTGGCCGCAAATTCCACCGCTTCGAAGGGAAACGAGATCACATCATCCGCGCCGAGGTCCAAGGCACGAGCACGCTCCACGGCGCCACCTTGAACAATCATCACGATCTTGAGTGACGACTCCGTCTCCGGGCGGGCCTTGAGTTGAGTAATCAGACCACAGCAGCTCAGGTCCGAAGGCGTAGCTTCGGTGACCAGCACCTCGGGCGAAACTCCCAGCACCTGGTCGATGGCCGAGCCGTGATGCGTAACAACGTCATACCTCTGACTAGCTAACGATTTGTTGGCAGCCTGCAGGGAATCAACGCCGAGATTGAGCAGTAAAACACGCATCAAGCTTTCGATGCAGACCGGAATACGAGAGGTGCGGCCTCGTCTCGAGCCGCGAAGATTCGGGATAACTTGACGTTCGTTCAACGCGAACTCGCTGGCAGCGGATTGGCACTAGCGTCAAAAACTAGTGGAGAACTACTAGAAGAAGGTAAACGTGAGACAACCGCGCTCGTTTGATTTCAACTATTTACGGTCCGGTCTTATTGGGCTTCCCCGTGCTTCCAACAGAGCGACTGTTGGTGCCGGATATTAACAAAAGGAAAGGGGATCGGCCCACATGACATATCAAACTGACGAGTTCCACCCGCATGCAGCAAAACGCTTATTTCTGGCTGTCGTCAATCAGGCCATTTCTGATGTCCTGCAAAATAAGAAGGAAGCGAAAGCAGCTGAACAATGGCTGCTGAGCGAAGAGTTTGACAACTTTGCAGAACTGCTCAGCTGGGATGCGGAAGGATTTCAGCATCAACCGGCCGTCGCGTGAATTCAGGAGTTGACTGGCTAGAGCGTCTCGGCCAGAATTTTCGCGCACAAGCAAATGGTAGTCACCACCGAATACGTAGACATTTCTCTGGCGGTCTCGCCGATGCGAACCTTCGTCGCTGCGCCCACGGCCGAAGGTCGGTATCCAGGCATATGGTGCTACTCCGATATTTTTCAGCTCACTCCACCACTGTTGCGCACTTGCGTGCGGCTGGCCGGGTACGGATTTGTTGCAGCTGCGCCGGAAATTTATCGGCGCATCGAGCTGCCGGGAACGGTGATCCCCTTCGATGATGCCGGACGGACCCGCGGCCAGCAAGATGCCGCGAAGACTCCGGTGGCGCATTTCGACGCCGACTGCCGCGCGGGTCTGGACTGGCTCTCGAAATATCCCAAAGTCGCATCTGGAAAAATCGGCGCCGTGGGTTTCTGCATCGGCGGCCATCTCGCGTTTCGCGCGGCGTTGCAAGCCGATGTCCGCGCCGCGGTCTGTTACTACGGAACAGGGATCCATGACGGGAAGCTCGGTCAGGACGCCGATGCCGGGTCGTTGGCCCGCGCAAGAGAAATCCGCGGTGAACTTCTGATGATCTTCGGGACCAAGGACCCACACGTTCCCGACGCGGGACGGGAGACGATTGACCGGGCGCTGAAGAAGTCAGGGGTCCGGTATAGCACGTTGCTGTATCCAGCCGAGCATGCATTTACGCGGGATGAAGGGCCGCGTTTCGATCCAGAGGCGACGGACTTGGCGTTCGCGGAAATGATTCGTTTATTCCGTACAGTTTTCTTGAGTTGAAAAAATTGAGTAGCACAGGCACTCCTACCTGTGTTCGCGTCGCCATGCACGTTTTTAACACCCTACACAGCCAAGAGTGGCCGTGCTACTAGAATTGAAGCTTGAGGGCGAGCTGGATGGAGCGGGCGCCGCCGATTTGGTAAAGGGGTTGACGCCGCGATTTGCGCCACCGGAGCCCAGACTGCTCGCGAGCGTTTGCGTCGAGCGGCCGAACAGGGGGCTGTTCAGGGTGTTGTTGGGGATTGCGGAAGTTCGGGTGGGTGAAGATGTTGAAGAACTCGGCTCGAAGACGAAGCCCCACGCCGTTCTCCCCGGGAATTGAATCATGAAATACCCCTTCAGGTCTCCCCAAAAGAGCCTCCATTGGGGTTTGTTCAGAGTACCCAACGACGGTATCATCAGCGCTAACAGTTTGGGGTCTAACATGCTCGCAAGGGGGTACCCCCGAGGCGCCGCAGGGCGCGCGGTAAGCGTTGCGCCGAAAAAGCTCGCACGGACGCTCATCCTTCTTCTAGGCATTATGGGTCTCAACTTTGCAGGTCAGGGATGCCATTCCCAGAAGAGCGCCGATAGTCCCTCTTTGGAGTTAACCAAGATTCCGCCCGCGGCGCAGGGTGGGCGAGAGAGAATCGATACGATCGCTGGGCGCGTCAGAAACGCTCACCCAAGACAGCAGATCGTTATCTACGCGCACAGTGGGACCTGGTGGGTGCAGCCCTGGCCTGATCGCGCGTTTATTTCCATCCGAGCAGACTCTACCTGGAGCACGGAAACTCACTTGGGATTTGAGTATGCTGTACTGCTGGTCGATCCTGAGTACCATCCCCTGCCAACCTTAGATGTAGCGCCCACGCAAGGCGGTCCTGTAGCTCTCGTAAGGATTGTAAAAGGCACCGGAACGCCGCAATTCGCCCCAACAGGATCCCTTAAGTTCAGCGGGTACGACTGGAGCGTTCGGACAATTGCGAGCGACAAGGGAGGTACGAACAATCTGTATGATCCTGACAATGCATGGACAGATGCCAGCGGCGCGCTGCATCTGCAAATAAAAAGGAAGTCAAGCCGATGGGCTTGTGCGGAGATATTCTTAAATCGAAGTCTCGGGTACGGCACTTATCTAGTAACGGCACGCGACACCTCTCACTTAGAACCCGCCGTCGTGTTCAGTATGTTCACATTCGAGGAATGGGTCGGTGAACAACACTATCGCGAAATGGACGTCGAGGTTAGCCGCTGGGGTGACGGCGCGAGCAAAAATAATGCACAATATGTAATTCAACCTTTCTACATGCCTGGGAACGTTTTCGCATTTGCTGCGCCCTCAGGCACTCTCACGTATTCGATGCGCTGGGAGTCGGGACGTGCGAGTTTCAAGACTTTCCGCGGACGATCCGCTGTTGCTAGAGCGCCTGTGGTTTCTGAGCATGAGTTCACCTCGGGCATACCTTCAACGGGTGAGGCAAAGCTCCGTCTGATATTTTACGTCGTCGCCAGCGACAAGAATCCTCTGCAGAAGCCTAGCGAGGTCGTCATTGAGAAGTTTGAATACCTTCCGTGAAGGCGGTCTTGGAAGGCGTTGGCTATGGAGATGGGCCACTGCCGGATTCGGCGTAGTGTGCCTCACAGTTTCCGTGTCCGCAACCGAACCGAATCCGATGGTATCGCAATACTCGCATCATTTCTGGGGCACGGAGAAAGGGTTTCCGATCGGCACTGTATCTGCCGTCGCGCAGACTGCCGATGGCTACGTTTGGATTGGCACGGATAAGGGCTTGGTTCGGTTCGACGGCTTTAATTTCCGCCGATTCGAACAAGCCAGCGACGGCTCACTCACGATCGGTCCCGTGCGAGCACTTTTGGAGGACACTCAAGGAAACCTGTGGATCCTATTGCAAGACACCAAGCTCCTTCGCTACCACGATGGAACATTTGACTTCATCCGCGGCGAGGCTGAGAACGGCGTCACCGCAATGGCTCTGGGAACGAAGGGTGAAATTGTGCTCTCATCACTCACCATGGGCGCGCTTACTTACGATGGCAAACAATTCCTAGCCGCATTGCCTGCGCCTTTGTTCACTGATCCTGCGAGCTTGCTCGAAGGGGAAACTCCTGACCAACGAAATACTCGCCTCAGTTGGTCCCCCGGCATTATCCCTGACCGCTTGGCGGTCCCGACGTCGGCAGTGATTTCTATAGCGGCGACTACTGACGGGAAGATTTGGCTGGGTACACAGGACAGAGGGCTCTTGTACCTGCGAGGAGGGCGCATTTACGTGGCCACAAAGGATTTACGCCACATGAAAGTCAACTGCCTTCTGCCGCTAGGGAACTCTGAGTTGTGGGTCGGAACGAGTAGAGGCGTGTGGCGCTGGAATGGAACCGATCTTACCCGCGCCCGTGTCCCATCATCTCTCCTGCATATCGATGTGCTTTCCATGATTCGAGATCGGGAGTCGAACACCTGGGTGGGCACGAACAACGGACTCCTGTGCTTCACGAGCAGTGGAGTTTCTCTCTTTGCCAGGGAAGTTCCGGCAACTGGCGGGCCCGCGACTGCGCTCTTCGAAGATCGAGAAGGAAATCTGTGGGTCGGCAGCCCACGGGGCATCGAGCGTTTGCGCAAAAGCGCGTTCATTACCTATCCCGTGGGGGGCCTGCGGTCGGAAAGCAGCGGACCGGTTTACGTGGATCAGGACGGGCGCACATGGTTCGCGCCGGTTGCAGGCGGGTTACATTGGCTGAAGGGTGAAAAAAGAGGAAGCGTGACGAGCCAAGGGTTGGACCAGGATGTAGCCTATTCGATCGCCGGAAGCAGTAAGGAGCTTTGGATCGGCCGGAAGCGAGGTGGACTGACGCGTCTCCAGTACAGCCACGGCAGCACCAAAGTTCAGACCTACACAGAAACCGATGGACTTGCTCAAAACAGTGTTTATTCTGTTTATCAGAGCCGCGACGGGGCGGTCTGGGCCGGGACTCTCAGCAGCGGAGTGAGCAGATTCGACGGCCGGCGATTCATTACGTACACCAGCGCAAGCGGTCTTGCTTCCGACAGCGTTGCTTCGATTCTGGAGACGCGTGACGGTACCATTTGGTTTGGCACTTCGAATGGACTGAGTTCCTTGTCAAACGGTCAATGGAGAACTTATGCAGCAAGAGATGGTTTGCCCGCCGAGGACGTTAACTGCCTCTTCGAGGATTCGTCAGGGACCTTATGGACCGGAACATCGAAGGGCCTGGCGTTTCTTGGCTCCGGCCGTGCTCAGATACCTCGAAACCTTCCGGCACTATTACGCGGACCCATACTCGGCATTGCAGAAGACAAGACTGGATGGCTTTGGATTGCCACGGCAGATCGCGTTCTGCGCGTGCAACGTGACAAAATCGCCTCCGGCGTGCTTGAGACCAGCGACCTTCACGAGTACGGGACGGAAGATGGTCTGCCAAGCACCGAGGGCGTGAAGAGAAGCAGGTCGCTGATTTCCGATCCTTCGGGGAACATTTGGTTTTCGCTGAGTCGGGGACTGTCGGTTGTCGCCCCATCTCACCTCACGGACAGTTCGGCGCCCGCGCTCACTCATATTGAGGGGCTTTCCGTTGATGGCAGTCAGATGGAAATCCAGGACTTGGTGCACATTCCTGCTTCGCCCAAAAGAATCACTCTTACTTACACAGGTCTGAGTCTTGCAGACCCTGAGCGGGTCCGCTTTCGATATTTTCTCGAAAGCTTCGATCGCGTCTGGAGTGAGCCGGTTGCAACCCGAGAAGCCGTCTACACAAACCTGGGCCCAGGTTTCTATCGTTTTCGCGTGGTGGCGAGCAATAACGACAGCCTGTGGAATGGTTCAGAAACTTCCCTTCAATTCGAAATCGAACCCCTATTCTGGCAGACCGGGTGGTTCCGGATCACTTGCGTGGCTCTGATTCTTCTTTCGGTGTGGTCCGTTCACCGCTACCGTTTGTATCACCTCACCAAGCAATTCAATCTGCGTCTGGAAGAGCGCGTCGGCGAACGGACGCGCATCGCGCGGGAACTACATGACACGCTGCTGCAAAGTTTTCAGGGATTGCTGCTGCGATTTCAGGCGACCGCTTACATGTTGCCGGGACGTCCCGAGGAAGCGCTGAAAACACTGGAGAGCTCCATCGATCAGGCAGCGGCAGCGATCACGGAGGGGCGGGATGCCGTGCAGGGGCTGCGCTCGTCGGTGGCGGTGACCAACGACTTGGCCTGTGCAATAACCACTCTCGGAACAGAACTTGCAGGCAGTGAATCGAATCCAAATGCTGCCGAATTTCATGTGGAAGTGGAAGGCGCATCGCGAGATCTCCACCCGATCCTGCGGGACCAAGTCTACCGGATGGCCGGCGAGGCACTGCGCAATGCCTTCAAGCACGCACAAGCCAAGCGGATCGAAGTAGAAATCCAGTATGACGAACGGCAGCTGCGGTTGCGAATCCGGGATGACGGCAAGGGCATTGACGCGAAGCATCTGAATGAAGACGGTCGCCCTGGACACTACGGGTTGCTTGGCATGCGCGAACGCGCCAAACTTTTAGGCGGGAAGCTGGCGGTCTGGAGCGAACTTGATGCTGGTACGGAGGTTGAGGTGAGGATTCCCGCCTCGCGAGCTTATGAGGCATCCCCCGTGCGACGGCGTTCGTGGTTGGCTGAGAAGTTGTCTGGGAAGGATACCGAGATGAAGTCATGAGTGCCGATCCCGGCCCAATTCGGATTCTCTCTGTCGATGATCATCCAGTGCTACGCCAAGGGGTCGCTGCGCTGGTGGGTGGGCAAGCGGACATGAGCCTAGTCGCCGAAGCGTCGAATGGGCGCGAAGCGATTCAGCAATTCCGCACGCACCATCCGGACGTCACGCTGATGGACTTACAGATGCCGGAAATGAACGGGCTCGATGCGATTATCGCGATACGCGGGGAATTTCCGGAGGCACGAGTCATCGTGCTGACGACTTATGCCGGGGACGTGCAGGTGCTGCGGGCGCTCAAAGCCGGCGCTCGAGGTTACCTGCTAAAAAATAGCTTGCACAAGGAACTGCTGGAGACCATCCGTTCCGTGCATGCCGGGAAAAGGACGCTTTCCACCGAGGCCTCCATCCAACTCGCCGAGCATGCCACCGATGACACGCTGACCCCCGCCGAAATCCGTGTCCTGCGCCTGATTGCCGAAGGGAATGCCAACAAGGAGATTGCGGCGCAGCTTTCGGTCAGCGAAGAAACAGTCAAGGGTCAAGTCCGGAACATCCTCTCCAAATTGGGCGCCAACGACCGAACTCACGCCGCCATGATCGGTCTGAAGCGCGGAATCATCGAGACTTAGATAACTCAAAAGAGTGGCTTTGGGCGGACCTCTTTAGGGTTTAGGCCGCGTTGGGGATTTTGTAACCTAAACTCAATTGAGACGGCTCTATTCCACCTTCGCTCATGGTTTGCCCGGCGCCGGCCTTCTGCTGATGAGGGCGGTGGCAGGTAGTGCCTTGGTTTTTCATGAAGTTATGGCGCTTCGGGGCGGACCTGCGACCGGTGCAGCCATGCTTCACGTGCTCGGCGCTGGAGCAGGAATACTGTTGGTCGTCGGCCTGTGGACGCCGATTGCAGGGTCAGTGGTGACGCTCATCGAGCTGTGGAACATCCTCTCAAAAGCAGGAGATCCGTCGATTCCCATCCTGTTGGGAACCTTCGGTGCCGCCCTGGCACTGCTCGGACCCGGCGGCTGGTCCGTGGATTCTCGCCTTTTTGGATGGAAGCGCATCGACCTTCGAGACCGAAAGAGTTAAGTCTCATACCCCTTTTGGGTTAATCCTCCTGCACTTCAAATGGGTATTACTCCCGTCCCAATATGGTCCACGCGGCGGCTCCATTGGGGGTAGTCCGCGGACAGCATTGGCTCTACAGTGCACGCAATGAACAAAGAGATCTAGCAAGGTGCAACGATTCTAGGTCAGGGGGCAACTCATGGCTAGCGTGGCGATATTCATCGCGGATCCAATGATGTCTGAAGAGAAAGCTAAGGGCCATAACATGGCTCTGCGCGAAGAAATCGATCAGGCATCGATGGTCGAGGAGATCGTTGGAACTTCTGCAGCCCTGCAAAGGGTACTGTCACTCGTATCCAAGGTCGCTCCCACGGATGCCAGTGTGTTGGTCACCGGCGAAACCGGGACGGGCAAGGAGCTTATCGCCCGCGCTATCCACAGGAAGTCCCGTCGCTCCTCATGTGCATTCGTGAGTGTCAACTGCGCCGCCATGCCGCGCGATCTAATCGCCTCCGAATTGTTTGGACATGAAAAGGGCTCTTTCACCGGAGCGGTGCAGCGGCGCCTGGGCCGATTCGAAATCGCGGAGGGAGGCACGATCTTCCTCGATGAAGTCGGAGAGCTTCCCCTCGGGACCCAGATCGCTCTCTTGCGTGTTCTGCAGGAACACGAATTTGAGCGCGTCGGCGGAACTCGATCCATCCAAACAAATGTTCGAGTGATTGCCGCCACGAACCGTAACTTGCAGGCAGCTATCAATGCCGGCACCTTTCGTAGCGACCTGTTTTACCGGCTCAACGTTTTTCCCATTGAGATTCCTCCTCTGCGGGAACGCCGGGCAGACATTCCGGTGTTGGTCGATTATTTCCTGGATCGTTGCGCGAGGAATGTAGGAAAGAATATAAGGGGTATCGACAAGAAGAGTTTGGACTTGCTTCAGTCGTATCCCTGGCCGGGTAACATTCGCGAATTGCAGAACGTGATTGAGCGATCTGTCATCATGTGCGAAACGGAGAATTTCTCTGTAGACGAGACTTGGCTTTCTCAGCAACCTGTTAATCGCTGAGCATACCCACGACTGACGCGATGGAAGAGGGATATAGGGATATTGGACCGCCCAAGCAGCGCGGCAGGGCGCCGCGCCGTCGGGGGAAGGGACGGTCCCCGCAAGCGACATCTATCATTTCATCTGCCCATTCGATCTTCCACCCCTTATTGGATTAAACCGTTTCGTCGGGAGGTTCGCTGCTGGATTTTCGCTCACCACCTTACGTTGCCTCGCCGCTTTGTTCAATGAGCTTGGCAACGAGTCCAGTCCATCCAGTCTGGTGACTCGCTCCGATGCCAGCTCCGTTGTCGCCATGGAAATACTCGTGGAAATGTATGCAGTCGCGCCAGTGCGAATCGTTTTGAAATTTGTCGAGCTCGCCATACACGGGACGCTTTCCATCCGCCGAACGAAGGAAAATTCGTATTAGTCTCCGTGAAATCTCTGTAGCCGCGTCCCAGAGAGATGCTTGGCGTCCGGAACCGGTTGGCAGCTCGACCGTGAGGCCCTCGCCGTAATAGTGATGAAATTTCTGGAGGGCCTCGATAAGCAGAAAATTGATCGGAAACCACACGGGCCCGCGCCAGTTGGAGTTTCCTCCAAAGAGGCTAGTGCTAGACTCGGCGGGCTCATAGTCGACGCGATGCTCTGTTCCGTTTACATGCAGGACATAGGGATTGTCTTTGTGGAATTTCGAGATTGCACGGACCCCGTAGGGTGAGAGAAATTCAGATTCGTCCAGCAAGTAGCGGAGCACGCGTTCTAGCTGGCCGCGGTTCACAAGCGAAAGCAGGCCATGTCGCCCTTTCTCCGATTGTGAGATTGCAATGTGCTTCCGCACATCAGAGTGATTGTCGATAAACCATTGCATGCGGCGCTTGAAGCCGGGCAGCCGATCGACAATATCCTGTCCGAAAGTTTCAACCGCAAGAAGTGGAATAAGTCCCACCAGGGAGCGCACCTTCAAATAGTGGCGATCGCCGTTCGGCAGGTGCAGAACGTCATAGTAAAAGCCGTCTTGATTGTCCCAGAGTTCAATGCCTTCCCCACGTGGGTCATTCATCGCACGAGCGATGTGGACAAAGTGCTCGAAGAATTTGCTAGCAACATTCTCATAGGCGGGGTTTTCACGGGCAAGCTCCATGGCGATGGCCAGCATGTTCAGGCAGTACATGCCCATCCAGCTCGTGCCGTCAGACTGCTCGAGGTATCCTCCTGTAGGTAAGGGAGCGGATCGGTCGAACACGCCAATGTTGTCTAACCCCAAAAAGCCGCCTTGGAATATGTTCATTCCCTCGGCATCCTTGCGGTTCACCCACCAGGTAAAGTTGAGCAGAAGCTTGTGAAAGGCGCTTTCCAGAAAGGCGCGATCAGCGGTGCCTCGCACGCGTTTTTCAATCTTGTATACCCGCCAGACTGCCCAGGCGTGTACAGGAGGATTTACGTCTCCGAAAGCCCATTCGTAGGCTGGAAGTTGACCGTTAGGATGCATATACCATTCGCGAAAGAGCAGAGTGAGCTGCTCCTTAGCGAAGTCGGGATCGATCTGGGCCATTGGGATGCAATGAAATGCAAGGTCCCACGCCGCGTACCAGGGATACTCCCACTTGTCGGGCATAGAAATGACGTCGGCGTTGTAAAGATTGCCCCACTCGTGATTCCGGCCCTTTTTTCGACTCTCCGGGGGCGGTGGAGCGGCCGGATCGCCGTCAAGCCAGGTGCGCACATCGAAGTGATAAAGCTGTTTCGACCATAGCAACCCTGCGAACGCCTGGCGCTGCACGTCTTTCGCGTCTTCAGAAAGGCTCTTGGGCGCGCGTTTGGCGTAAAATTCGTCGGCTTCTGTTCGGCGAATGGCGAGGACGGAATCAAAACTGTGGCCGAGCAGCTCGGTCGTTGGAGCGGCTGCGGTGACGAGCTTCGGCGCAGACATGTGAGCGATTCTTGGCTCTTGATCGGTCAGGCGCAGCCGTAGCGTTGCCGTGGCGCCGGGAGAAACTCGCAAAAGGTACAGCGCAGAAGCTTTGGTCCCGGTCTTTTCAAGGTTAACAGCTTGATGATCTCCATGCACGATGTAGTCGTTGATTCCGTCTTTGACGTAGCGTGTGCGGTTCTCCCCGCCAAACAACCTCTTGGCGTTAGTCTCATTCTCGGTGAAAAGAAGTTCAGGTTCTCCTTCGCAGAGGAGCCAGCGCTTTCCGTAAGTCTTGTGCTCAACCTCGATCACTCCTGATCCGGGAATGCCGTATTCCTTGGGAATGTTGAGTTCCGGGATCGCGCGCAAACACGGGCGATAGTCATCGTGACCCCACGACCATGTGTTGCGAAACCAGATGGTCGGAAGAATCGACAAGTCCGCTTCGGCTGGACCTCGGTTAGTTGCACTGATCCTGATGAGAATGTCTTCCGAGCTCGCCTTCGCATACTCAGTGAGAACGTCAAAATAGCGGTTGCCGTCGAAGGCGCCGGTATCGAGCAGCTCATACTCGAAATCACTTCGATTCCTGCGGCGGTTTTCTTCAACGAGCTTGCGGTACGGAAATTCCCTTTGTGGGTACTTGTACAGAACCTTCATGTAAGAGTGCGTAGGAGTGGAATCCAGATAAAAGTAATACTCTTTCACGTCCTCGCCGTGATTGCCTTCATTGCCCGTGAGTCCAAATAGCCGTTCTTTTAGGATCGGATCACGGCCATTCCACATTGCTAACGCAAAGCATACAAGCTGATGCCGGTCGGAAATGCCCATGATTCCGTCTTCGCCCCAACGATAGGTGCGCGATCGGGCATGATCATGCGGAAAGAAATCCCAAGCCGTGCCGTTAGGGCTGTAGTCTTCGCGAACAGTGCCCCACTGTCGCTCGGAGAGATACGGTCCCCAGCGCTTCCAATGCACCTTACGTTCGCTTGATTCTTGGAGACGTCTTTCTTCAGCGTTCATGATCATTCATTGTTTTGTCTACTGCTTCGAAGCGCTCACGGCTCTGCAACTTCGAAACGTCTATTCTGTTATAAGAGTTCAGCTCCTGAGATGCCTGTAGCGTGGACGCGCGCGAGCGCGTCGTCGGGGACGAGCTGCGGGATGGGTCCATCCTCATAGTATTTGAGGAATTCTGGCCCACCTCGGCCATGGATTCGGACGGCGTTCATGGTTGAAGGCATGAAGGTAGATTGCGTTGTGCCTCTGGATTCGACCTTACCTGCGGCAGTTCGCACGGACACGTCCATGTGCAAGCGGCGTGCCAACGGCCTGTGTTCCCCGGTGTTCTTTAGAAGCAGGGACCTAGAAAGGGTCCGTGCTTCCTCGAAATATGATGAAGCCGAAAGTTTGACATTTCTGTCAGTGCGGGCCTCGAGCGTCGGTTCACTCGGACATGACCCAGGGGCGCACGGGTTGCCTGATTCTGCTAAGGAGTAGAGGCGTGACAAAGCGGCAAGAAGTTTCATGCCGCGCAATTGCATGACAAATCGAATCGCTGCAGTAGGGTTTGACGCCCGCGTCAACGGTATGACTTCCTCACTTCTGACAGGTGATTGAGGGGATTCGTGCTGTGTCAACAACTCGTTGAAAGTAAAGACCTTCCGAAGGAACTCCAAAACTGAATGGGTGGGCCCTGGGGTGCAAAACTCTGCTCTGCTGCGACCTCAATCCAAAGCATTAGTTAGGAACGTAGCATGAGAGTTTCGAACCTTCATGAATTCTGGTTCACGAGCAACGATGGCTTGCGAATCGCGTGCACGCGCTGGGACTGTCGCGGGCCGGCACGGGGCGTCCTCCAGGTTGCACACGGAATGCCGGCATTCGCGACGCCTCTCACGATTTTACAAGGGTGGGCGCCACGAAGTGCTCAACGATCTAAACGGTGGAGAGGTTCGCACCAATCTCCTGGCTTGGCTCTCTGCAGTGTTTGGAATCAATCTCCTCATAAGGAGCCGCTATGACTTCAATGGACAAGCCAGCTTTGAAGGAGCCGCAAATGCTGCAAACGCTAATCGCAAAGCTAAGGCCGTATCTCGTCCCTACTCTTATCTTTCTGATGGCGGCAGGCATTCTGGTGGCCATCGTCGGGAACTGGAACAGCTGGGCGAGCGAACGAGCCGAACAAGAAACTGATGATGCTTACGTGCGCGCCGACCTGACGCCGCTCAGCACAAAAGTCTCCGGCGTCGTCGTGAAGGTTATCGTGGACGACTATCAGTCTGTAAAAGCCGGCGACCTTCTGGTCCAATTGCGGGACGATGACTTCCGCGCTCAAGTAGCACAGGCAGAGGCGGCCGTCGAGGCGGCGAAGGCGGCCATGGAGGATAATCGGCGCCAGAAGGATCTGCAAGACTCCAAGATCGACCGTGCAAAGACGGGAATCGATCTTGCCAAAGCACAGATTTCTGCGGCGCAAGCAGCGATCGAGGCCACCAAGGCCGACGTCGATCGGACTCTCGCGGAACGTGCTCGCCAAGAAGCGCTGATCGCCACGCAATCGGCGACCCAGCAGCATCTCGAACAAGCTGTCGCCGACGAGCAGCGATTCCGAGCCCAGGTATTAGCGCGCCAAGCCGATCTCGAACAAGCAAAAGCAAACCTGGCCAACAACCAAACCGCCGTCACAGCCGAAACACGAGCCCGCGCTGTGCTCGATTCGCGCGATGGACAACTCATCGCCGATCTGCATGGGAAGCAGGCTTCCCTCGACGCCGCCAAAATTAATCTGGACTATACGCGCATCTATGCTCCGGAGAATGGAGTCGTCGGTGAACGGAAGGTCCGCCCAGGTCAGATGGTCAGTCCGGGAACCCAAGTGCTCTCGCTGGTCCAGGCAGATGCGTGGGTGCAAGCAAACTATCGTGAGACCCAGGTGCGGCACATGCAGCCTGGCGCCCCGGCAGAAATTTCAGTGGACGCCTTTCCTGGCGTGCATCTGAAAGGGAAGTTGGTTCAAGTTGCGCCGGCCAGCGGTTCGCAATTCGCCTTACTGCCGCCCGATAACGCCACAAGCAATTTCACAAAAATCGTGCAGCGCGTCCCTGTCAAGATTGTGTTCGAT
>Ga0179587_10000657_pt1 | contig 14591 bp, 13 predicted proteins | sample CZODoug2_1_08_16_FD_185932 | JGI IMG/M metagenome (GOLD analysis project Ga0179587, IMG submission 185932) | Vadose zone soil fungal communities from Angelo Coast Range Reserve, California, USA - CZODoug2_1_08_16fungal | ecosystem: Environmental > Terrestrial > Soil > Vadose zone | place: USA...
TGCCCCGTTGCAACAGGGTGATGGCCTCGTGCTCACCGTATTCCTGCTTCACCAGCAGGAAGCCGCGCCGCAGCCGATCGGCGAACTCGAATTGCGCCGAAGCGCTGCCGCCGTAGGCGGCGAGCCGCCAATAGCGTTCGGCGATTTCCGGCTGCGGGTTGAGAAGACCAAAGCCTCCTTCCATGATCCGGGCGAGGATCGCCTGCGCATCGCTGTCGCCGGTCTCGGCTACGCGACCGAACCAGAGCAGCGCGAGGTCAGGGTCCTGCCGCTGGCTGTTCGGGCTGTCCTCGCCGCCGCAGCCGCAAATCTTACCCTTCCAATAGGTCATGCCGAGGAGGAACTTCGCCCGCACGGAGCCGGCATCGGCGGCGCGCTGCAGCCATTCCAGGCCACGGCGGGGATTCTGCGCCTGCCCGCGCCCGTTGATCAGAGCATCGCCAAGCTCGACCATGGCGGACACGGAGCCGCTCTCGGCGGACTTGGCAAACCATTCCGCGGCCTGCGCAACATCGCGCTTCACGTCGTCCGTACCATCCTTGTAATGGAGCGCCAGATTGTACATCGCCAGCGGATCGCCCTGCTGGGCCGCCCGCTTGAGCAGCTCGATGGCCTGTCCGCTGTTGGCCTCCACGCCGTCGCCGTTCTCGTACAGAACGGCCAGATCGTTCAATGCGCTGACATAGCCACGCTTGGTGGCATCGTCATAAGCCAGCCGCGCGCTACGCAGCACGCTCGTGCGTTCTGCCGCGTCGAGCCCCGGCCGCGCGCCCAGCTTCTGATAGGCTCGTCCCAGATTGTAGAGATAGCGGGCGATGCGGGGATTGTCCGCCACCGCCTTGGTGCAGGTCGCGATGGCGGCGTCGGCATCGATCTTGTCCCACAGGACGCCAGGCACCTCGGGCGGCCGCGCGCGATCCTGGTCGGAGGCCGCCAGGCGATCGCAGTCACTGACCGACCTGTTGAGCACCGCAACCGGCGCCGCGATCGGGTCGTCGGAGGTCAGGGCCAATTCGGAGAGCGCCCGCCGCGCCAGCTCGGCGGTGCCACAACCGTCGAACCGCCGGCGATGGCGATCGAGCAGGTCACGTTTCTGCAGATTCTTGATCTGCTCCCAATCCTCGACCTCGCCGGCGCATTTATCCTGCGCCATCTGGAACCGTTCGCGGCCGATCGAGCCGACCAGGGGGAAATCATCGACGTTCGCCCCATTATAGAAATATTCCGGTTCCTGCTGTATCCCGTTCGCGTTGGCGATGGAGCGCACCATGAGCTTGACGCGGTCGGCGAGCTCGACCAGCGACTGTCCGGGGCGCTGCAGCTCGGAGCGCAGGACGTCGGTGAACAGCGAGTTTCGCCCGGCATCGAATATGCTGAGCTTCTCCACCGCCTGCTCGCCGAACGACGCCGAGTAGAGGACCATGAAACCGGGCGGGGGCTGGCGCGCGGTCAAGAGCCGGCTGCCCGAATCGTTGCCGCGCTTGATCGGCTTCGCATCCTGCGTATCGCTCACATCGGCCACGACGAGGGAGCGACAGGCATCGAGAATCATGATGACGATCTTGGGATTGCGCTCCGCCAGCCGGCGCTGGATCTCCGTCGCCGATATGCCGTTGGGAATTTCACTTTGTTGGTAGGCATCCAGATAGGAGGGAATGTGCAGACGCACGATATCGGCGTTCTTGCGTTCCTGCTCGGTCAATTGCGTCTTGGTAAAGGTGAACGGGCTCTTGAGGTCCGTAAACAGGAGATAGTTCGTTTGGTCCGCTTCGACCCCGAAACCATGGCCGGAAAAGAAGAAGAAGACCGTGTCTCCGCTCTCGATCGTCTTGAGGAACGTGCTGAATTCCTTCTCGAACGCGTCCCGGTTCTTGAGATCAGTGACGACCTTGATGTTCTTCTTGTCGAAGCCGACTTCTTCAAGGTCCTTCGCCAGGTCCTTGGCGTCGTTCACCGTGCGGTCGAGCCGTTGAATGAAGCCGTCGCTATAGCGCTCGATGCCGATCAGGAAGGCCCGGCGGGTCTCCGCCCGCGAAGACGTCGACGCAAAAAAGAGAGCCGCGATCAGGGTCGCAGCAAAAACAAAGGCACCGGCCGCAAGCCTAGCCCCTCGACCGTCCCTGCTCGATCTCGCCATGGCAAGAACACATGCAATTTCAAAGAGGTGTTATGCCATCGCTGCATCTCAGTCGCAAGCTCCGTCAACCTCGCAATACCACCTGGAGCGAAATCGCTTCAGAATGAATCGTGATTTCGCTCTAAGCATTTGTTCGGTCGCATGATATTGTCCGAAAAGTCTGCAACTTTTCGGGATCATGCTCTAATTTCGCAGTGTTCGCGCCACCCGGAAGCCGATTTCGGCCCGTCTTTCGCCGATCACCTCCCAGCTGCGTTTGGCCGACCGCAGGTCCTTGGGCTCGTCCGACCAGGCGCCGCCCCGGATCACGCGGCTGTTGCAATCGCCCGTGATCCGCGGTGCGCCGTCATTGGGCAGACCCGCCAGACTCGCGTTCCAGCAATCCTCGACCCACTCCCAGACGTTGCCATGAACGTGCAAGAGGCCGAACGGATTGGCTGTGGAAGCGTCGGTCGCGACGGTGCGGCGCGGCGGCTGCGCCTTGGCGCTGCCATCGTAGGAATAGCGCCAATCGTAGTTGGCGCGGGCGGGAGAGATTTCCTTGCCGAACCAGAAGGGGGTCGAAGGGCACGCCGGCGACGTGCAGCCGCGCGTCACGTATTCGCGTTCCGACTCCGACAGGAGCCGATAGGGCGCCCCGGTCTTTTCCGACAGCCATTTGACGTAGGCTTTTGCATCCGTCCAGGATACGTTGATGACCGGCCGCTTGCCGAAGCCCCAGCCATAGTCGCCCGGCCGGTAGGCGTTGCAGCCGCCCTCGGCCACGCAGGCAAGCCATTCTTCGAACGAAACCTCCGAGCGACCGACAGCAAACGCACGGCCGATGACGACCTCCTGTTGGGGGCCCTCATCGGGGCCTCGCTGCAGTTCACCAGCCGGGGAGCCCATGGTGAAGGAGCCGGCCGGCATCGTGACCATTGCCGGGCAGCCTTCGCACTCCTGGAAGCTGTCCTTCGGCCTCAGCGCGCGTTCCCGCTCCGGCGGCAGCGGCCCCACCGGCGCGACCAGGGTCGGCGGCGCGGTCGTCGCCACCAGCGGCGTAAGAACGGCGACGCGCTTCTCCTGCTCCAGCGCGGCGATTCGGGCCTCGGCTTCGCTCTTGTGCGTGCCGCTCGGAAACTCGTCCGCGAATCGGCGCAGCGCCCCGACGTCGGTCGTGCCCTTGAGGTAGTTCCAGGCGATCTCATCGGCAGCGGGCCCGGACCCGACCGACGGGGCTGCGGTCCCCGCCGACGCAGCGAAATAGAAGGTGCCGTCGATCGGAGAGCTCGATACCCAGGGCTGCTGCGCGCCGCCGGTGGCGCGCTTCACCAGCAGCCCGACCTGGTTGAACGCATCGAAAATGCCGATTCCCGGCTTGCGGATGGTGTCCGCAAGGGCCCTCGCATAGGGGCTGTTGCCGTCGGCACCGTCTTGCGCGACGTTGCCCGGCTGGGTCGCAAAGGAGATCAGCGTGCCTTCCGGCGCCTGCATCTGCGCCAACCCGCCGGTGGCGGCCCGCATGCGCGTGTTGTCGCCGTCTTGCGCTCGACCGACCGCGAGACCCCGTCCGCCGAACGGGTTGTTGCGGCAAGCGTCGAGGATGACGATGTTGAGCCGGGTTCCAGCGCCTTCCATCTGACGCAGCACCAGATTGGTGTCGAGCATCTGGAAGTCGACATCAGCCTCTTTGGTCGGATTGGCATCAACCGGAATGAGGTAGTTCTCGCCGCGGACCTGCACACCATGGCCCGCATAGTAGAACAGCCCGACATCGGCTCCCGCCAACTGCGCCCCGAAGGCCTGCACGGTTCGATCAAAGCTGGCCTTGTCGAGGTCGAGTTGCGCGCCCCCGCCAACAAGCGTGAATCCCAGAGAGCGCAGCGTCTCGGACAGGAGCTTGGCGTCGTTGGCGGGATTATCCAGCCGCGTGATGTTGCGGTAGGCCGAATTGCCCACCACCAGCGCGACCCGTTTGTCGGCGGCAACCGCGGGCGCCGATAAAATGCCTGCAAGCAGAACGGGTAGCGAAAAGACGAACGTCAATCGACGCATCTCGCGATGCCTTTCATCCTTATTCTGCGGGACTTATGCGCGTCCGTTCAAGTTTCGCATGAGTCCAGGCGTTCGATGGTAGTGAGTTTCACGAAGATGAGGCATGAGTATCGTCAAGGCATGCGTATAATAAAGCCACGCGCCAAAGTCGCAAGTTGATGAGTCGCAAGAATCCGCCGCGGAATCTTCGCAGAAAACAGGCAATCGCGCGGCGGCTTGCGCTGCGTTTGGCCTACGGCAATCGTGATGCGGTCGGACCGCGGTGGCGCTGATGGCTGACTATTTCATCTCCTATACGAGCTCGGACCGCGACTGGGCCCAATGGATCGGCAAGGAGCTCACGGCGCTCTCCCACACGCCACACATCCACGAATGGGAAATCAAAGGCGGGGACGACATTTACGCCTGGATGGAAAGGCGCCACGACACGGCCGATCACGTGCTCTGCGTCGTGTCGGACGAATACCTCAAGGCGCCCTATTCGACCCTGGAACGCAATGCCGCGCTGTGGCAGGCCGCCAAGAACAGGACCAGCTTCGCGCTATTCGTGGTGGTGAAGCCGTGCCGGCTACCGACCCTCATCGATCACCTCCGCCGTTGCGAGCTGTTCGGCGTGCCCGAGGACGCGGCCAGGGCGCGCTTCCGCGAATTCATGAGCGCGCGTGCAGCGCCCGAAACCGCCGCCTTTCCGGGCAAGGTGTTTGCGGTCTCCAACATTCCGATCCGGGTCCCGACGCATTTCATGGGACGCGACCGCGAGTTTGCCGCAATCGAGGCGGCGCTCAAGGCCCGCTCCCTTCCCTCCCCCGCAAGCAGTGGAGGGTCAGGACTGGGTCCCTCCCCGGCAGGCGAGGCGGGGTCGAGGCGCGTCACCATCGCGACGCTGCATGGGATGCGCGGCGTCGGCAAGACGACGCTTGCGGCCTCCTACGCGGAGTGTCATCGCGGCGACTTCCGCGCCACATGGTGGATCCGGGCGCAAACCGAGGCCGGCATGCGCGCGGATCTGGTTGCGCTCGGCGTGCGACTGGGCTGGGTCCGCGCGGACGACAAAGAGGAGCCGGCATTGACCGTGGTGATGGAACGGCTGCGCCACGAAGGCGAAGGAATCCTGCTGATCTTCGACAATGCGATCGATGCGGGTGCGCTCAAGCCCTACCTGCCGCGTGGCGGCGGGACCCAAGTTCTGGTCACGTCAAACGCGCAGGCTTGGCGCGAGGTCGCAACGCCGGTCGAAATCCGCATCTGGCCCAAGGCCATCGGCGCCGAATATCTGATGGTTCGTACCGGTCGCGAGGGCGAGCGTGAGGCCGCCGAGGCCCTGTCGGAGGCGCTCGGCGGGCTGCCGCTCGCCCACGAGCAGGCGGCCGCCTATTGCGAGCGGCTGGAAAAATCCCTTGCTGACTATCGCAAGCGCTTTGAGGTTGCGCCGGCACGATTGCTCGACGACGAGCGCGACGCGCCGGCCGAGTATCACGATCGGCTGACGGTGGCGAAGACCTTCGCGCTCGCCATCGAGGAGGCGGCCAAGCTCCATCCCGCCGTCGAACCCCTGATCGTCCACGCCGCGCTGCTGGCGCCGGAGCCGATCCCGCTGTTCCTGTTTGAGGAGGGCCGCGAGAAATTCGGCGAGCCGCTCGCCGAAGCGCTTGCCGACGAGGGCCTCGACGAGGTCATAGCGGCGTTGCGCGCGTTCGCCCTCATCGACCGTGAGACGATCGTGGACGAGCGCGACCCAGCGTTCCGCACCGACACAATCCGCCTGCACCGCTTGGTGCGCCAGGTCGCATCGGCAAGACGCGTGGGTAATGCGCGCGAGCTTGTGCGGCGTGCCCTCACGGAGGCCCTGGCGGCGGTGTATCCGCGCGAGGCCCGCACCGACCCCAAGACTTGGCCACCGGCGCGGCGGCTCGATGGGCACGCGCTGGCGATGGTCGAGGGCGATGCAGTGCCGCCCGCCGGCGCTGAGGAGCAGACGAGAGGACTGCTTTTTGGCTTGGCCTCCTATCGGCATTGCGCGCTCGCGGCCTATGCGCAGGCCCGACCGCTCTACGAACGCGCGCTCGCAATCACCGAGAAGCTGCGTGGCCCGGACCATTCCGACACGGCGTTGATCCTCAACGAGCTCGCTCTCTTGCTGCAGGACCAGGGCGAGCTCGCCGGCGCGCGGCAGCTGCACGAACGCGCGCTCACGATCCGCGAAAGGGTGCTCGGCCCCGACCATACCGATACCGCCGAGAGCCTCAACAACCTTGCCCGCCTGCTCCAGGCCCTGGGCGAGCTTGCGGCAGCGCGGCCGCTCCTCGAGCGCGCGGTCGCGATCTACCGGAAGGCGCTCGGCCCTGAGCATCCCTCGACGGCGACGAGCCTCAACAACCTCGCCCTCCTGCTGCAGGCCCAGGGCGACCTCAAGGGGGCTCGCCCGCTCTGCGAGCGTGCACTGGCGATCTACGAGAAAGCGCTCGGCCCCGAGCATCCCTCGACGGCGGCGAGTCTCAACAATCTTGCCTTCCTGCTCGAGGCAGAGGGCGAGCTGGTGCAGGCGCGACCGCTCTATCAGCGCGCGCTGGCGATTGACGAGAAGGTGCTCGGCCCCGACCATCCCGATACGGCGACCGACCTCAGCAACCTCGCGCTCCTTATGGAGAAGCTCGGCGAACGAGAATCGGCACGGGCGCTGTTCGAGCGCGCATTGGCGATCCGCGAGAAGGTGCTCGGACCCGACCATCCCCAAACGGTCAAGAGCCTGGACAACCTCGCCAGCCTGCTGCATGACCAGGGCGAGCTAGTGCAGGCGCAGCCGCTTTACGAGCGCGCGCTGGCGATCCGCGAGAAAGCGCCCGGCCCCGACAATCCCCGAACCGCGCAGTGCCTCAACGACCTTGCCGCCCTGCTCCAGGACCAGGGCGAGCTCACCGGCGCACGGCCGCTCTACCAGCGGGCGCTGGCGATCTACGAAAAGGCGCTCGGTACCGATCACCCGAATACAAATCGCTTAAGGCGCAACCTGGCCCGGTTGCTGGTCGCTGCCGGCAGCCCGGCGGAGGCCTTGCGCTTGGCCCAAACCGCCCTCGCCGCCCATGAAAACGCGCTCGGTTCCGACCATGTCTGGACGAAGGATTCCGCCCGTGTTACCGCCGACGCCCTCGACGCGCTTGGGCGGGCGGACGAGGCCGCGGCGTTGTGGACCCGCTATGGTCTCGGAGAGTGAAGCCGCTGAATGCGAGGTATGAAGAATGCGAGGTATGAAGGCCAAGTTGAAATCCACGGTCGCCTTTGCCGACCAGAGGCGGAGCGAGCATTTTGGTTACCGCTGACATTGTCGTCACCATAGCCGATGATCGGAATATTGTGGGCCGTTGCGGCAACGTCAACAGTCTGCACGGCTGCAGGATTGCGCGCGAGGACGCCAAGTGACTGAACGCGGTCACCGACGATGCTGGTGTTCAGATGACGCTGGCGCCAATTACGCAGCAGCGGGCGCTTCACAGAAGCGCTCGCCTGCTCAATCCGGGCCCCAACGCGGGGAGAGATCAAACCGCGTCCTTGACTGCCTTTACGGGGCGAGCCTTGATGAGCTTTCGCGCCGGTTTGGCCTTGAATGTCGTCGGCTCTTTTGTGAATGGATTGATGCCCTTGCGCGCCTTGGTGGCAGGCTTCTTGACGACGACGAACTTGGCAAAGCCCGGCAGCACGAAGGCCCCCGATTTTTTGAGCTCCTTGTAGCCCACAGTCGCCAGCGACTCGATGATGCCCTTGACATCCTTTCGCGTCACATTGGAATGCTGTTCCGAAATTGTTTGAATGAGCTCCGACTTCGACATTTGCTTCATGCTGATGACCTTTCTCGAATCAACAATGGGATTAAAGCGGGTCGGACCGTGGTGCGCAAGGAACAACAAGCCCCCGCCCCCCTTGTTTTGCAGGGGTTTGCGGCGGTTAGCAGGGGAAAACAGCTTGCGGGAGGCCATTTTCGCGAACGCTGAGGCGGCGACCGAAAGCTGGGGCTGAGCGAGCGCGCCGGCATTTCGGTATTGGGCCGATCGCCGACGGTGCGCCGGGATTGCTTGCTGGCGCCCGACCACAGCGGCCGCAATCTCAATCTTCATGCCCAGAGCTTGTGCTTGCCGATGAGATCGAACTGTCGACATCGATCCAAGGGCACCTTAGCGAGGCGGCCTGCCTCGCCCTCCATTTGGCGCCGATTGCGCCGCTGCGCGCCCTCAAGGCTATGATAATTATATAGTGAATTCAATTAGATAGTCGACGACCCCTCGCTCGAGAGGGCTTCCGAGGCTTGGCCGTGATCGGGCCGCGACCCATTTGCCGCGGTGATCCATCCACCCTATCGGGGTGCAGTCTTGTCAGCGGCGGCTAGATCGGCGGCCATCGCTGTCTTCGTGATCAGGCGGGCCTCTAAGCCACCGTCGTGCCCGGGCGCGGGCGAGAACAGATCCAGCCTGCCCCCAGTCTGGGCCATGATGGTCTCCGCTATGGCGAGGCCAAGCCCAACCCCGGCACTCGGGGTTTGGCCCCGTATGAATCGGCGTTTCAATCCGGCGAGCGCCTCCGCGGGGACAACCGGCCCTTCATTGATGATGTGGATAACCCCGCCCTGCTCCACCTGCACCTCGATTCGTCCGCCGGGGGCCCCGTGGTTGGCGGCGTTGTCGATGAGGTTGCGCACCACCATGGCGAAGGCATCCATGTCCATGCGGGCGACGAGCGCGGCCCCGGGCGGCTTCACATAGTGAATGCGATTGGGCTCATCCCAGCCGTCTGGCACAATCGTCAACCACCATATCCAGGACCGGAACCAGGTCGACATCCCGGTCGCCCAGGCTGACACCGGCATCGACGCGGGAGAATTGCATCAACTTTTCAGCAAGGCCTGACAATCGTTTCAGGGTTACCTCCACGTCGCGGGCACGACGACGGTCGTTGGGGTCGCTGAGCTCGGCGATCATGCGCTGGGTGCGGGCGAGAGCGCCCGCAATGGGCGTGCGTTGCGATCCTTTGTGGTCTCCGCGACCGTGATCGTAAGGCCGGTCGTCTTGTCCGTATCGGTGAAGAGGCGATAGTCTCCTGCGGTGCTGAAGCCCGGATCCGCGGTCTGGTCGTAGGGCTGGGCGGGCGCATCATGAGTGCGCAGGATGATGCGGCCGGATGCATCGCGCAGCTGATAGCTAAAATATTCCCTGCGTCCCTGGGCGAAATGGCGCAGCGCGCGCCCGTCATGGTCTGCGTGGGCTACGTGGCCATCGTGCCCCATGAGGTCGTCGGCGGCGAGCGGCAGAATGCGCCACGCCGTTTCATGCAGAGCGCGGTCGAAGGCCTCATTGAGCTCGCGATAGGAGATATAGGTGGAGTAGGTCGCGGCCCCGCACCACAGAATGGTCGTCGCCAGCGTAAGGCCGAGAATCAATCGCGCCGTGATGGAGGAAATCCGAATGCGATGCCGCAGGTTCATGCGCTGACCTTGTATCCGACGCCCCGAACGGTCTTGATGGTCTCGCGACCCAGCTTCTTGCGTAATCGGCTGACGTAGACCTCGACCGCGTTGCTATCGATCTCGGCGCCGAACTCATAAAGCGAGTCTTCGATCTCGGATTTGGCGATGATCGCGTTGGGGCGACGCAGCAACCGTTCCAGAACGGCCCATTCGCGCGCGGTCAAATCGACCGGTCGCCCGGCCACATTGATGAAGCGCCGCGCCAGATCGATCTCGAGCTGTCCGAGCTGCAACAACGGATTGGGATTGCCGCCATAGCGGCGCGCGACGGCCGCGACACGCGCGGAAAGCTCGCTCAAATCGAAGGGCTTGACCAGATAGTCATCGGCCCCGCTGTTGAGGCCCTCGATGCGCGAGGCGATCTGGTCGAGCGCGGTCAGGATGATGACCGGCACTTTGCTTCCTCCCCGACGCAGCTCGCGCAAGACGTCCAGGCCGCGCCCGTCGGGCAGGTTGAGATCCAAGAGCACCAGGTCATAGGGGACGGTCGCCAGGGACTGGCGCGCCTCATCGAGCCGTTTCATCCAGTCGACCCAGCCGAACGACGCCACATGCTCGCGCACGGCTTCGCTCAGAGGAGGATTTCTTTCCTGGCTTTGCCCGAAACCTCGCGTCCGCCGCGGAATTGCCAGGCCGCACCGGCGGCGCGGCCGCGATCGGCCGCGATCCTGCCGTTTCCTACTTTTTGAGACCTTTCCGGAACATCCGGCCGAGCCGGAAGGCGTTGTCGGTCCAGTCGCCCTTTGGACGGGGCGGCGAGACGGATTGCTTGAACTGTTTGATCTGCCTGACCCCCCGCCCCAACCGAAACAGGACGTCCGTCCAGGCCCCCTCGGAGGTCTGCGGGAGCCGCTTTTCCAGCCGCATCTTCAGCGCCCGCGCATTGGCTCGCTCGTTTTCGGTGGCGGCGGGGTCCAGCAGAATGGCCGCGATAGCGCGAAGCTTCCGGCGAATGGCCTCGGCAGACGGTGCATCCTGGCTTACCGGCACGGGCGAATTCCCTAGGATCGAATCGATCTAAGTTGTTCCTCGGTCCGAGGACATCGATCTGAAATAATGCTCGGCATGCTGGTAGTAGTTCTCCGCCGCGATCGTGTTGCCGCTCAGAGCCTCAGCTTGGGCTAGCGCCAGATACCGCTCATAGTTTCGCTGCGCGCTTTGCGAGCCCTTCGGCTCATGCCGGGTGGCGTTCGGTACCCACCGCTTCGGGCGGGCGGCATGTGTCGCTGCAGGTCTTGATTGGTGGTTGCTCATCATTCTCTTTGGGCCATTCTGCATGGCTGGCTCGCTCCTTGGTAGAAACGGTCGAAACAGGCTCCGCGTGTCCGCGAGGGGCGAGAATCGGAGTTCGTGGCAAATAGGCCGCCCCTGCCGGTGGCGGATCCGCGCTATTCGCAGTGGAGAGAATATGCCCCGAGAAAATAGTCACGATTTCTGGAGCTGATCCGTTCACTCGGCGTGACGGCACCTGCCGATTACACGCGATATTAGTAAATGAACTATGCATCATTTGGACGTAACGGAAGGAATTGTCAAGAACGACCGACATGTCGCAGCGCGCGCACAATCGAGCGGGGCGGGCCGCACAAGCACCAAAGCGAACCGAGGACGAAGCCCGCCGCTATAGACGCGTGGCTACCGAAAGGGGCATGGAGCCAAGGACGCACGCGAGCGTGGCTCCATCAAGCGCCTTGCTCCTCTTGCCCACCCAGCCACCCCCGCGCGCCCCACCCTCCTGGCGCGCTACGCCTGAAATCCTGTCGAGATTCCACCGTGCAGGATTGTCGCATCTCGTCCACCGGAATGGTGGCGGCCAGCTAGGCTCGCCCCCACCCCTCTAGCCGTGGAGAACAAATACCCGAGCAAGACCGGAATAGGGTTCTTTCGGCAAAAATCCGTGTCGCAACTACTGTTTTCGCCAATCCGTTCCGTTGGACCATTGGATCCGGTTGTCCGGCAGGATGACTCCGAGCATGTTCCACGGGCCGCCCACACTGATGGAAATATTGCTGGTCAGCGTGCCACGCGCGTCGTCGCCTTTGTCGCTCTTCAAATCCAGGCTGGTTCCCGATTGCGTTATCGTAAAGATCTGGCCTCTCTGCTGACACGACAGCGGCTCGGGCTCGCAGCGATACCTCCCACTCAGACTTGGCGAGGCCGACTGACTCCGTGCTGTGGTCACTATGATGCCGGCGATCATCGAAGCATACAGGGCTTTGCCAATCATTGTTTTCATTGTTTCTATTGTTCATTGTTTCCTCCTGGATTGCGCTCCCTGAGTGGCGCGCAACGGCCGCCCTTGCACAAATGAAATATCCCGAAGACGGCAAAACATTGGCTCTTGTCTCGCCCCGGCGGTCAGGCGGAGCCGCGATTTGGGGAACTTAGTGCCGGTCGATACATTGACCTTAACCTGCCGCGAAGCCTGCAATGCGTAACGCAACGGACCCGCAACATGCACGGCGATGAGCCCATTGCTGATTCCATGACCGATCAACAGGCCGCCGATCTCAAGGCGCTGTCGGAGGCGGCATTCGAGCCGGAGGCATTCAAGCCCAATCTCAAATCGGCCGAGGCATTACGTCGCATCGCCGCACTCCGGTCCAAGCTGCGCCTGATGGACGGACCGCCGCACACTCTATAGCGGGCCATCCTCGGCAAATTGCGGTTCGCGCATGCTCGAGCGCACCTCGCGGACATTTCATGAAACCGATGTCGGGGCGGTGGGATTCCCTTTCGGGGGCGGCTGCACCAGGAAGGACAACCCAAGACGGATCCGGTCCCCATCAAGCTCCGGTGCGGAGCAATCGCGCACGCTCCGGGCAGGCACGGGTGAGCCAAGCGCGGCAACCGCGATTCCCGCCGCGATCATCGGTAACCCAAATGCGCGGTTCTTAAATGTGGGCCGCTCATAAGATATTGAAGGAGGATGACGCGCGATCTGAGCCGACACAATCGGCCGGTTTCGAACAATGTTCATTCGTTGGTCTACGCCGCCGTGGCGGCCTGGTGATCTGGTTCCTGCTGGCCGCTTGGATATTCTTTGGCGGTGCCGAATATATGGGCCTCTTGCTCGCCATGGTGAGTGGCTTCTTTCTCATGGCAATCGGAATCCCGTTCGCGCTTTGCCTGGTCTGGGGCAGACACCGACCGGGCGCGCCGCATGAAGAACGAAACTTATTTGCCGAATGGGCATCCGGGGAGCTGCGACGGGCCAGCGCAACGCCATGGGGGCGGCAATCGAAATCCTCTTGCCCCCCGCCGCCGCCGCAACTGGTATGACCGCAATGGGGATCCTCTTTCACTTCGTTGCGCTCGGCTCGCACCAGCTCTGACAGTTGCGCCGAGAAGCTTTGAGATTCTGCAAGGCAACAGTGCGAATTCGCCTTGCCATCACGGCGACGTGAAGGGGTGTGAATTGTGCGGCCGCGCAGCGCGGCAGTAGCCTGTTGAAGGGGCGCGATGTCGATCCGACGCATCTGCCGAGGGTTTCATGCCCATCAATCTGAGCACCAGGGACAGGTTAAGCCGGCTGCTGCGTCGGGGCCTTCGGCCCGGATCACCCAGCGCAATTGCATTCGCAATCGGCTGCGTCATGATTGCCCTGGGGGTTCGCCTGGTGTTTTGGCTCTTCAAGCCTGATCTTGTCATCTTTGCCACGTATTATCCGGCGGTTCTGCTGGCGACGCTGATCGGTGGGTGGCCGGCGGGGATCGTCGCTCAGGTCGCGGGCGGCATCGCCGCGTGGCTATTTTTCGACCCTTCCCTTGTGCCACCCAGCCGGGCCTTCAGCGAGCAAATCGCCGACTTCGGTCTCTACGGCCTTTCGTCGGGCCTCATCATTTGGGCCTGCGAGCACTATCGGCGCGTCATCCGGCGGCTCGATGAGGAGGAACAGTATCGGCGCCTGGTGGTCGACGAGCTCAGCCATCGACTCAGAAACAAGCTTGCCGTCGTGCAGGCCGTCCTCGGACATGAGCTACAGATAGAGGAGAGCGTTCGCACCAAGATCCTCGATCGGCTGCGAGCGCTGGCGGCGGCGGACGAGCTTCTCGCCAGACCGGATTCCGACATGGTGGAGATACGCGAGATCCTGAGGGCGGAGCAGTCGTGCTTTGACACGGCACGCATCTCCGCGAAAGGCGATCGTGTGCAATTGCCGGCGAAGCAGGCCGCGACCCTTACGCTGATCTTTCACGAGCTTGCGACAAATGCCGCAAAGCATGGCGCGCTCAAGCTGCCCAATGGCCACGTAACGATCTGTTGGCGCCTAGAGACCGGTGCCCTCAGGATCGAATGGATCGAGAGCGGCGGCCCACCCGTCAAACCGCCGCAGCGGCGGGGTTTCGGCACCAGGCTGTTCCGGCGTGCCCTGGACCCGTTCCGTGGAACGATCGAGACCAGGTTCGAGCCGACAGGCATTCGATGCGAGATTTGCCTCGAAGTCCCCGGCCGCGAACCAACCAGGCAGGACCTGCCATCTTCGCCTCCGGTTCCGGCCATATCGCGGGAGCGGCTTTGAGCCGCCGCCGTCCGGGCACACCTTCACGTCCGAGGCGGCTAAACCGAAACTCCCGGGCTCGGACGAATCTATCGGCGAGACGGGATCTGAACCGCTGACGTTGCCAGGATGCTCCGCGTCATTCCGTCCTAGCCGCACAGTGATGTTCTTCGGCTCGCGACAACGTCGCGCAGACGCAACTACCCGGCAGCCTGGAAATTGTCGTTTCGAGGTGCACCCTGATTCATCGACGGGAGAGCGCCGTGACCATTCCGAGCTCTAATCCGAATCCAAGCGACGACTATCCTCCAACCCGGCCCGGTGTAGTTCTCATTGCCATTGCGCTGGGCTTGATGGCAGCCGTTCTGAACATTGAAAACTGGTCGGATATCTCGGCCTTGGCTCAC
>Ga0179587_10000664_pt1 | contig 14535 bp, 12 predicted proteins | sample CZODoug2_1_08_16_FD_185932 | JGI IMG/M metagenome (GOLD analysis project Ga0179587, IMG submission 185932) | Vadose zone soil fungal communities from Angelo Coast Range Reserve, California, USA - CZODoug2_1_08_16fungal | ecosystem: Environmental > Terrestrial > Soil > Vadose zone | place: USA...
CCGACCACCAATCTGAACACACTTCCTTTCTCCGCTCCAAGCGCCATCCGCAATCCGATTTCGTGAGTTCGTTGCGCCACAATATGCGAAACCACGCCGTAGATTCCCATAGTCGCGAGGCACAGGGCCAGGATCGTAAACGTGCCGAGAAGTCCTCCGAGCAGGCGATCACCTGCGCCCTTTCCATCGAGCACTTGTCTCATTGTCTTGATGTTGCCAATCGGCTGATCCTTATCAACAGCCCAGATGGACTCCCGAACCGTAGGCGTGAGAGTGGCGGGATCCCCGCCGCGAATCACCATGACCATTCTGCGCAGAGGGCTTTGGAGGAAGGGTATATACATTTGGGCAATGTCGTCGCTTTGTCCTACGCGGTCGATGACGTCTCCCACAACTCCGACGATCTCGCGCGAATCTGGCAGGCCGGCCAAATCTGGGTACGTGCTTACAAACGTGCCGATCGGGTCCGTCTTAGGAAAGAACCGTTTCACAAAAGTCTGATTGACGATGACTACTTTTGCGGCACCGGCAGCATCAGAAAGTAAGAATTGTCGCCCCCTGAATAGGGGAATCCTCATCACCTGGAAGTAATCCGGCGAAACGATGTAGCTCGCCGCGAGTGGTCGATCCTCCGGTTCAGGCACGGGCCGGTCTGCAACGTCGAAGGGAAGTCGGGGTGGAAAGGACTCCGGAAGTTGTCTTGTCACACCCGCAAACTGCACTCCAGGCAAACCCTGAATTCGTCCCACAACATCCTTGAAAAACTCAGCCTGCTTAGCGGGGTCAGCATACTTCGACGCTGAAAGAGACAAATCGATGGTGAGCACTTGTTGTGGATCAAATCCCAGTCGAGTTCGCGCCTCCCTGATCACGAGTTGCACTGATTCCCCCGTGCTGACCATCAGCACCATCGCTAATGCGACCTGACCAATAAGAATCGCGCTTCGTATCCTGGTTCGCCTCGCACCTGGCGATGCGGTTCGGGCACCCTCTTTCAGCCCCGTGTGAAGATCAGGGGTCGAGCTCTGAAGGGCGGGCATCAACGCGAACAACAGTACTGTAAGACAGGTGACTGCAATCGTGAAAAGCAAGACGGTGCCGTTGACTTCGATTTTTCCCGCAAACCATGTCGTCCGAGGCTCGAAGTTCAAACTAGCTCGGAGAAATTTCAGAACTACGACTGCCAGGAGCATGCCGAAGATGCCGCCGAGCAGCGCGAGGAGAAACCCTTCCCCGAGCAACTGCTGCATTAACCGCCAGCGGCTGGCTCCCAGAGCCGCACGAACCGCGAATTCGTTTTGGCGAGCCGCCGAGCGCGCTAAGAATAATCCGGCGACGTTGGCGCACGCTATCAGTAGGACAAATCCAACAACGCCCATTAGAAACAAGACCGCTGTACGAACGTTCGGTTCCACCAGTATTTCCCTGAGGCCCACGAATCTTGGAGTCCAGCCCTTATCAGCCAGACTGTTTTGTTCAAAACGCTGAAGGATCGTGGCCGCCTGGGCCTGGGCCTCATGGAGGCTTGTGCCATTCATGAGTCGCGCCAAAACATTCAGATTCCGAACATGCCGCTGGTCCTGAAGAAGGGACCGCGTAACAAACGACTCCGGAATCCACACTGCGCACGGCAGAAAGCTGTACTTGAATTCTGCGGGCATCACTCCGATCACTGTGTAGGTCTGCTGGGCAAGAGTGAGGGGCGTGCCGATGATTCCGGGATCGCCGCCGAACCGCCCCTGCCAAAGGTCGTAGCCGATGACAGCGTCAGACTTCTGGTTTGCCACATTCTTACCCGTTGTGAAGGTGCGACCCACGCGTGCGGGGACTCCGAGAAGCTCAAAATAGTTGGGCGTCGCTTGGGCGGTGGTGATGAGTTCAGGCTGGCCTTGTCCGGTCATCACCAGGTCTTCGTAGGAAGCGGCCGCTATTTCCGTGAAGAAGTGTCCTTGTTCACGCAATGCGGAGAATTCCGACGCGGAAACGGGGTTCCTATCCGAGCCTTTTTCAGGATTCGCCAATGTGATTACAACTATGTGTTCCGGGTCCTTGACTGGGGGATCGCTCAGCAAAATGCCGCTCACCATACTGAAAATTGCAGAATTCAAGCCTATTCCCAAGCAGAGTGTAATGATTACGGTAAGACTGAAGGCAGGAGTTTTCCGCAAGGCACGCGAGCCATAGCGAAGATCCGCGACAAAGTTCTCGATGGAGGGCCAGCGCCAGACCTCCCGGCCGTCCTCTTCGCTCAGAGTTACATTGCCAAATTCGCGGCGAGCGGCGTACGCCGCCTCTTTCCTAGACATCCCGCCTGCAACCAGCTCCTCGCTCTTTTCTTGGAGATGTTCCCGAATCTCCTCTGAAAGATCGCCATAGAGACGACGACGCAAGAACAGTCGTTTGACCCAATTCATGAATTCACCCGCCGCTAGGACACGCGTAATCGCTTCAAGCATCCTCTCAAATCGTGACACTCATGCTCCAGATGCTTCGTTCTCTTTGCCGTCAGTTTATAAATCCGCACGCCACGATTCGTGGGCGAGATGCTCCATTCGGGCTTGACCAAGTCCGCCTTGAGTAGCCGCTGGAGTGTCGGATACCGCGAGCTTTCTTCAATCTGGAGCAAATTGTTTGACGTTCGCTTGATTTGCTGAGCGAGGACGTAGCCGTGAAGGGGCTGCCTCTTCAACGTGCGGAGAATCGTCATCTCCAACGCGCTAAGGAAGAGGTCTCGCTGCTCGCGGGTTCTCATGGATGGGAGGTGCTCTCCAGGGTTCACTCAGCTACTTTTAGTCTAGGCCTAGACAAAAATGGTATGGATGCGCTGGCTTGAAGTCAAGTGGGGAAAACGGGCTTCTCCTCAGCCAGGCACAGATTCTGAACCACTTGGCATCTGCACGAGGGAACCCAAGGGAACACTAAGCCTGGCTTGATGGGCCGGTCGGCTTGTTTGGATGGCACTGACCGTCAGGCCAGTAGACTCCACGCAAATGATCCGTATAGCTTAATACCTAGTCGACATCCAGCACCCGAGGACCTCCATGAACCTCAGATGTGCACCGGAGAGAACCAAGGGCACAGTAGAGCTCGATCCTATAGTTGAGTTTAGTCAAGGCGTCGAGCTGCTCAAGAACGAATGTGCACAAAAGGCCCTGGTGAGATTGCGACGTGCATTCGAATGCAAAAACCATAGCCCTTACTACGTCTCGCTTCACGGATTGGCGCTTGCACGTGTGCAAGGGAGCTGGGATCAAGCCTCGGAGCTTTGCGGAATAGCGGTACAACTAAAACCTACCGAGATCCAGTCCTACCTGAATCTGGGAGAGGTGTATGCACCCGCAGGGCTGCGCGAGAAGGCTTCGGACAAGCGGGACGACGCCTTGGAATTATTCGGCGAAGATGCACGACTAATGCGGGTCCGCAGCAAAGTACAGAACCGCCGTACTACTCCATTGCCTTTCTTCTGCCGCGAGCATTTCTTGAGTCGTGAACTCGGCAAATGGCCGCACCGCATAGTGAAAGGTCTGCGCAAGTGAGAGCGTTTCGGTTTACAGGGTTCACCTCAAACTGTTTTTCGGACGAAATGTGGATTGTGAATACCCGTGGCAAAACAAATGCAGTACCGGTTATCCAGAAGTGGTTGATTTAAAAAAGAGGTGTTGAATGAAAACGCAGAGAAAAGCAGCGGCTACATTGTCTGTTCTGTTGTTCGTCTTGGCGGTCGTGAGTTTTGAGAGCACGTTCGCGGCAAAGCCCGTGTTGCCGCAGAACCAACAAGTCGTGGTTCGTTTCGAATGTGACGCGCTGGCCTCCAGCGTGGGTCCCCTTGACGGCAGTGTGGGAGCTCCCGCGTTGCCGCCCTCTACACCTTGTGCTCAGGTGATAGCAAATTTCCTAGACACGGGCTTCCGGCAGGTGTCAGCGGAGGAGTCTTCTGCAAGCGGGAGTTTTGTGTTTGGCGAAACTTATACGTTGATAGCGGCTGGGGGAGTGGTGGCGTCAAAGTCTGGGCATGATGTTCTGCGCTTGGTTTGCCAGGGAAATCTCTTGAGCGTACAAGATGGCAGTGCAGGAGCCCCCTTGATAGCAGCCAGCACTTGTTCTCAAGCGTTGGCAGATGCCCTGAATCAGCAGTTCAGGTTATCGTCCACAGAAGGCTTAGTCGTATTACTCCCGTTCTATGCCGCCTACACTCTGGTTCGGTCACACGAGAGGTAGCCAAGGTTGATGAACTCGGAAAGGCGCCTGGAGAGAATTCGCTGGCCAGATCAGGTGTCCGAACAGGTCTCCAGACCACTCGCACGTGCATCATAACTAGGAAGAGAGGAGCGAGTGTCGCGTTAGGTCGCCGGTTGAACCAGGTTGATGAGGTTGCCGCAGTTATCCTCAAACAGTACTGCGGTGATGGGCCCCATACTCTTTGGTTCGCCGCGGAAGCTGACACCAAGAGCCTTTAGACGCCGGTACTCAGAGTCAATGTCGTTGGTGAGGAAGGCAGTGGCCGGAATGCCTGCGGCAAACAGGGCACCTTTTGATAAGTCTGGGCAGGCGCGAAACCCAGAGGCTCCAGCACTAGTTCGACGCCTTCCGCGCCCTCCGGCGAAGATACGGTCAACCAACGGAATGGCCCCATCGGTATGTCCTTGTTCTTCACGAACCCCAAGATGGTTGTGTAGAAGCGGAGAGCGTTCTCTTGGTTGTCAACCATTACGGTGGCTAGCCGGATCTGCATGGGAGTCTCCTGTTTGTTGTCCTCTGTGGCGATCCTGTCTCAGAAGCACAGCATTCTAACCGGATTTTTCGAGTTGCACCTCGGGTTCGCGCAATGTGGGCTTTCCTGACGGGCTAACTCCCGACTTGTTTAGATACGAAGTCCTCTGACTGAAGGAGTGAATCACTCGTCGATTGAGAGCGTCAATCACCCAATTCGATAAGAAATCGGTTGCTACCCGCCCCGGCTCAGGGGCGGTATCGATTCCTTCTTTTTGTTCTTCCGAGTCGTCATTCTCATGCGGAAGTGCCACAATATTCATAAATAAAACGGATTAGGAACTTGCCCAAGCTTAGCCAGACACGCCGCATCCAACTTGCATGCGTTCGTTGAGTTGTCTTCGCGCACCAACCTAATATGTGCAGGACATGCTAGGGTCCGACTCGCTCATTGGCAGAACTTTTTCGCACTACCGCATCCTCGAAAGCCTCGGCAATGGTGGCATGGGCGTTGTCTACAAAGCCAAAGATACCCGCATGCACCGCTTTGTTGCCATCACGTTTCTTCCTGAAGATCTCGCTAACAACCCGTCAACCCTCGAGCGTTTTCACCGCGAAGCCACTGCCGCTTCCGCAGCGGGGGGCCTGCCCGACCTACGTGACTTGGGGAGGCGAGCGGACTTCTCTCTCCTGCGCCGACCCAGTCGAGAACCATCTGCTTCCACTTCTTAGCGCTCACACTTTAATTGCCCCAGCTGGGTACGTCGCCAGTAGGCTCTTCCAATTTGAAACAACAACTCGACAAAGGGAAGGCTTTGTGCAAGATTCCGTCTATTCCGAAGCCGCAAGAGTGGATCGGTCGGGGGACGATGAGCTAGATGATGGGCTGGATCAAGACCGGAGATGAAATGAAAATGAAGTGGTTATCGGCATTAGCATTGGTGGGATTGCTGCTTGCAGGGTTCGGTGCACCGAACGCAACGAGCAATCCTGCGGCGGTGGCTGCCAAGGATATTCCCGTCGGCGTGGTGTTGCCGCTGACCGGACGTGAGGCCAAGCCGGGTCAGTTCCAGAAAGAAGGGATCGAGCTGGCGATCAAGCAGATTAATGAAAAGGGTGGAATATTCATTCGCGAACTGAACCGGAAACTGCCGCTGCGAGAGGTGTTTTATGACGATGGATCGGACCAGGCAAAATCTGCTGGACTCGCCGAACGCGCGATGAGTTCGGACGACGTGGTGGCGGTGCTGGGAGGCTATTCCACGGCACTGGGCGAGGCGGAGTCGGTGATGCCGGACCGTTACCAAACTCCGTGGATTACTACCGGAGCTGCGGCGACGAGCATTTTCAACCGGGGATACCAATGGATCTTTGGGACGCTCAGCCCGGTGGATTTGCTGGGGTACACGACCGCAGAATTTCTGGGGACGCTGGTGGACTCGGGAAGGCTTCGCAAGGGACTGAAGGTGGCGCTGGCGCTGGAAAACACCGACCACGGCGTGGACTACGGCAATGGAATCAAGAAATGGATTCAGGAGCACGGCGGATATTTCACGGTGGTCTTCAGTGAATCGTTTGATCTGGGATCGCCGGATTTTTCCGGGCTACTGCAAAAGGTGAAGAACGCGCATGCGGACATTTTTCTGGCGGATGCGCACCTACAGGACTACATCACTATGCATCGGCAGTACGTTCAGGCGGGCCTGCACCACACGATGATCAGTTACGGGGCGCGTGGGCCGGAGACGGACGCGCGGAAAGCGCTGGGTGATGCAACAGACTATATTTTTGCGGGGATCTGGTGGTCGAAGAACCTGCCCTACCCGCAGGTGAAGAAGTTTGTGGGCGATTACAAAGGGTTCACCGGCAGAGAGCCCGATTCCTGGTATGCGGCCACGGCTTATGAGGCGGTGCGGGGACTGGCCGCCGCGATTGAAAAGGGAGGCGCGCTAAAGAAGGCGACGATCCGGGACGAACTTCGAAAACTCGACCTCCGAGAGTCGCTCCTGCCCGGGCAGGTGCTGCGGTTCGGCAAGGGGGGCCAGGTGGACACGCCATTCGTAATCGTGCAGAACAAGCCCGGCGGGAGAGTGGATCTGGTATACCCCAAGGACGCCACTAACGGAGAGGCGGTCGTGCCACCAGCGGCCCAAAAATAGTCCCTCATGGATGCAGCCGATTTCGTCAATCTACTGGTGTCAGCCGTGTTGCTTGCGGGCATCTACGCCGCGATGTCGGTGGGCATGACGATCATCTACGGGGTGATGAAAATCGTCAACCTGGCACACGCCGGATTTCTGATGCTAGGCGCTTACTATGTCCTGGAACTTCATGAACGGTTGAATATCGATCCGCTGGTCGGGTCAGTTCTGGCGTTTCCCGTATTTTTGCTGGCCGGCATGCTGGTCCACTGGACGCTGGTGAAACGAATACCCGTATCCGACCAGCCGACGCTGGCTTCCTTGCTCCTGATGTTCGGCCTCTGGCTGGTGCTGCAAAACATCGGCTACCTCATTTGGGGAAGCAGCGACCGATCCATTCTTACGTCGCGGACCTTGTCCTCGATGCATCTGGGACCCATCACGATCCCCACCGTCCGGGTGATGGTTTTCATACCGGCGGTGTGCTCGTTGGGATTGCTCGAGTTCGTGCTGCGCAAGACGTGGTACGGGCGGGCGGTGCGGGCGCTGATGCAAAACCGGTATGCGGGGCGCCTGGCGGGAATTCCGGTAGAGAAAATGGCGCGGCTGACTTTCGGAGTGGGCATCGGATTTGCCGGGGCTGCTGGGGGACTGCTTGCGCAGCTGTATTCGTTCAGCCCGGACTTTGGGCACGGGTTTTTGCTGCGCTCGTTCGTGATCATTGTATTGGGAGGACTTGAATCTTTCTGGGGAGCGGCTGCGGGGGCGCTGGTGCTGGCGCTTGTGGAAACGTTCAGTATTCTCGTGGTGCCGGCAGGATACCAGCCGGCGATTGCCTTCTCACTTCTGGTGCTGGCCCTGGTCTTGCTTCCTGGCGGAATCGCCGGAATCTTTGCGAAGAAACATCGCTGGGCATGAGGGCTGCGAGCATGCAAATGGGCCGCTTGCTGAATTACCGCGTTGCCGGGTGGGGAACGCTTCTCATGGTTTTAGGGATTCTGCCGCGGTTCGGAATTAGCTCGAACCTCACGCGGTTATTGTTCACCGCGCTGGTCTGGATCATCGCGAGCGTAGCATGGAATCTACTTGGGGGGTTTAGCGGGCAAGTATCGTTTGGTTTCGCCGTGTTTTACGGCCTGGGGGCCTATGCGGCGGCGATGGGGATCAACGGCGGACTCCATCCTCTTGCAGCGCTCACAATTTCCGGGCTGGTGGCCGCGCTCGCGTCGGTATTCATCGGGCTGCCGACGTTTCGTCTGCGAGGACCGTATTTTGCGATTGCGACCATCGGGGTGAGCGAGGCGGTGCGCGTGGTGATGACGAATCTCTCGTTCACGGGCGGCGCCAGCGGCTACCGCATCGCCGAACATGGCCGCTTCCGGCCACTCGAACATTACTACGCCGCGCTCGGATTTTCCGCGGTGGCAGTAGTGATTTCCGTGTGGATCCATGAGTCAAAGTTTGGGCTCTCGCTGCAGGCCGTTCGCGAGGACGAAGAGGCTGCGGCGGACATCGGCGTAAACCCGCTGAAGGCCAAGCTGATGGTGCATCTGCTGGCCGCCACACTGACAGGCATCGCCGGAGGTGTGTACGCCCGCTATGCGGCGTACATCCACCCGCAGGGAGTGTTTGGGTTCCACACCAGCGTGGCCATTCTGCTGATGCCCATCATCGGCGGCGCGGGCACCGTGGCTGGGCCAGTGATCGGCGGTTTTGTTTATGGATTGGTGCAGGAGGAACTGGTCGCGGCGTTTCCGCAGTTCCATCTTCTTTTGTACGGCGCCCTGCTGATCGTAATCATTCTCTTTGAGCCGCGGGGCGTAACAGGATGGCTCGTCAAACTGCGCGGGTTTATCGAGAGAATATGGAGGAAAAGTGCCACCGCTTCTGTCAGTTGAGCACCTGACCAAGTACTTCGCCGGGCTGGCAGCGCTAAAGGACGTCAGCTTCGAAGTGGAAGAAGGCCAGATTTGTGGATTGATCGGGCCCAACGGAGCGGGAAAGACCACTCTTTTCAGCATCATCGCGGGCTCGGTTTCTCCCAGTTCTGGCACCATCACGTATTCGGGAAAGGATGTCACGCGCTGGAAATCGTTCCAGGCCGTTCGCGCCGGTGTGGCACGCACGCATCAGATCACGCGGCCGTTTCGCTCGATGACCACGCGGCAAAACGTGGAAATGGGGCTGCACTTCGGCCGCGGACCCGCGAGCAGGAACACCTTGGGCGAGGTTTCCCAAATTTTGGAAGGAGTAGGACTGGGGCGCGTGGCGGACAGGCCAGCGGCATCGCTCTGCGTAGGAGATCTAAAGCGGCTCGAACTGGCGCGCACCCTGGCGGCAAAGCCAAAACTTCTACTCTGCGATGAGGTTTGCAGCGGGCTCACGGAAACAGAGATGAACGAGGTGCTCGATTTGCTGCGGCGCATTCGCGAGCGAGGAACCACGATTCTGTACGTGGAGCACAATATGCGGGCGATCATGTCCACCTGCGACCAGGTGGTCGTTTTGAATTTCGGAGAGAAGTTGACGGAAGGACCGCCACTGAAAATCCAGAATGATCCGGCCGTAATTGAGGCCTATCTAGGCAAGACTGCAGCAGATTGAGAGCGGATCGATCCAATGGCAGAAGCGCTTTTGCGAGTGGAAGCACTGGATGCGGCGTACGATGCCGTGCAGGTGGTCTGGGGACTCAACCTACAAGTCCAAGCGGGCACAGTTACCAGCCTGATTGGATCGAATGGCGCGGGTAAGACAACGACGATGAATGTCATCGCTGGCACATTGCCCGCGCGAAGAGGGGAAATTATCTTTCGGGGGGAGGACATCACCACGAAGCCGCCGCACTTGCGGGTCGGAATGCGACTCAGCCTGATTCCCGAACAGCGGCAATTGTGGCCGCGGATGACCGTAGAGGAAAACCTCTTGCTTGGAGCGTTTCCCCGCAGGCTAAGGGGGAAGGCCAAAGAGAATCTAAAAAACATTTATGAGATGTTTCCACGGCTCGGGGAGAGGAGGAAACAATACGCCGGAACCCTGTCCGGCGGAGAGCAGCAAATGTGCGCCATCGGACGCGGGCTGATGGCGGAGCCGCTCCTCCTGATGCTCGACGAGCCTTCGCTCGGGCTGGCGCCAATGCTTGTGGATGAGATTTTCCACTATGTGCGTGTGATCGCAGCACACGGCGTGACCATCCTCCTGGCCGCGCAAAATGCCAACTACGCGCTGCAATTCTCGGATTATTCCTATGTCATGGAGTCCGGCCGCATCGCGTTGGAGGGACGAAGCGAAAAACTACGCTGCGACGACCACGTGCGCCGCGCCTATATGGGAGCGGCGAGCTGATTGAGGTCTGGCACTGCCCTCCTGGAAGTCCTTTTCAGGCAACTTGTCTCACTGACTTGCAGCCTCGCGTTTCAGTGCGCAAGAGGGTCAGGGCGAAGCTGGAAGTGCAAGACTTTGCTGGTGGTTCCTTTGCCGCCTTCGGCGTGAAAAGGAGTGCGCGTGCCGTAGGTAGCCCAGAGGCCTTTGCCTTTCCAGCCCGCCTGCGGATCGTCGATGCGGCCGTCCATCCCTTTGGAGTAGAAGCCCATGGGATACGGAACGCGAAGGATGACGAACCTGCCGTTGCCTGGCAGGAGCGCGAGGAGGGCATCATTACCGTTGCCGGTGGCAATGGGCACGTTCTTGCCCAACCCAAAGGTGTCAAACTGATCGACCCAGTCGTAATAGCTGGCCTCGGCGCTGCCTGGGTCGCTGACACCCTTAAACTGTGGCCCAGGCAATTGATAGAGAGTCCAGCCTTCCGGGCAGTGCTGGCCGGTTGCAGTTGGCCCGCGCAGCGGCCCCTTGCACTTACGCCGATCGAAACTGGCGAGATGCCCGCTGGCGATGACCGTCCACACGACGCCGTTGCGATCAATGTCCAGTCCGCGCGGAGAGAATCCGTGGACCGGCGCTTTCGGGTCATTCCACGGCAGCTCATACAGCTCCGCCAGCGCGGTTGCCGGCGGGTTCGGTCCTGGGACGAGTCGGACCACAGCACCGGGAAAGCCCAACAGTGTCCCCCAAACTGAACCATCCAATGGGCTCACAGTGACGCCATAGAAGGCACCGGCAATTCGCTTGTCCTTGGTAGGATCGACCGCCTGATCGGGTTCCACATATTCGTCGCGCTTGCCATTGCCGTTGGTGTCGAGGACCAGTGCGGTCCATCCCTGCGACTTCTCCTCATCGTGGGTTTCATCGAACATCTTGGTGTTCAGCCAGCCCACCGCCCCGCCGCCGCCCCCGCTGCTGGTCCACAATGTGTTGTCGGCATCCTCCGCGAACACAAGATGGTGAGTCCCGAAACAAGTGTTAATCAGCGTGACTTGCTTGGTTTTCGGATCGTACGCGGCGAGTTGGCGGCCACTGCTCTTGAGCGGAAACAAGACCGCCGAAGGATGACTCGATCCTTCTTTGCAAAACGCCGGATTATCGCTGGGACGGATTCTCGAAGTAATCCACACCCTCCCTTTCCCATCGAACATGGGATTGTGAACATTGGCTTGGCTATGCCAAATGGCTTCATCTCCCCAATACGGAGATGGTGCGCCGAGCTTGTCATCAGCGCTCGAGGGGGTCTTCGGATCGCGGACTGGCACCTTAACCTGGCTTGCCATGGCACCAGCCGGATCGAGGACCGGCAGATAATCCGTGCTCAGTTCAGGCGCACCATAGATCAGGCCGTTGGCGTTGAGCGCGGGATTCCGTTTATCAGTGGCGATCTCATCGTGAAGATAAGCCTTGGGATCGGCCCAGTCCCACTCGCTGATGACTACGTTCCGTTCCACACCTTGTGGTCGCGGCGGAGTCGGTGGCAATTCACCGGCGGCGAGTCGATCGGTCCAATCCGCGAACATGGGCAAGGCTCGCTCCGGGCCAAGTTGTGCGAGGCCGTTGATCATGTTGTTGCCAGCTTGGCCCGACAGCAAGCGCCGAGCCCAAGCGGCTGTCGAGGCATCGAAATGGCCAAGGCTCTTTGGAATTTCTCGCGTAGCCTTGTCGCCCATTTGATGACACGACCAGCAGCTATCCGTCTTGAGTAAGTGCAACCATTGTCCTTGACTCTTCATGTTCTGTGGAATGCCATTGCCCTGGGGTCCTGTGCCGGGGAACTCGCTCTTATTGGGCACTCGGAGCAGCGAAAACCAATAGACCGCCGGGTAATATTGCGCCGCCTCCCGCGGGTTCGGAGCCACCACCGCGGCGAGGTTAACGATCTTGCCCGGCGTCGCCTGTACTTTCGGTGAATCCACCAGCCCGTAACCGCGCACCCACAGGCTGTAGCTCGCTTTCGGAAGGCCGGGCACCACGTAGCGCCCGCGATCATCGGTGACCACGATTTTGACGAATTTAGTCGGCAGGTCGGTCGTTTCCGCGATTACCCACACACCCGCCTCTGGCCCCTTCTCGCTGGTTACCACCCCTCCGATATCGTCGTCGCCGATGCTGACTGCTTCTCCGGTGGTTTGTTGAGCTTTCACTACTGCCAAGCAAGCGACCGATGCGAGAGCGAATGCGATGACCGCGGTTTTCGGATAGAAGATTCGGTTGGTCATGGTGTCTCACCTCTTTGTAACTGAATGAAGGACCTAGTTTCGCAATTCGGGACCAGCCAGTCTTGGGAAATGAAAGACGGTCGAATCGTAAGCACGCGCAGCGGAGTTGTCAATTGACTGTAATGGTTCACATGTCCAGGAACAGACTTTCGTTTCCGAAGCGGTCTTTCCAGGGACAGATCGAGAATACTCGCTTGGTCATCAAATGTTTTCAGCCCCGATCGAGAGCGGTGAATTCGCTGGTGGTCAGCAACGCGTGTCCATTCACCTGCTGCCCTGCAGGTGGACCCGCAAGACCTTCAAGCTGGGCCAACATAACTTGATATCCCTGGAATACTGGCGGCGGCTCTTTCGGGCGTTTCCCCGGGACGCGCGTGAGACCAGGCCAGGGCCAGGATTACAGTGAACACCAGCGCATTGGCGGGGATATACAGATTGAAGTCGGCCAAACTGTGCACCAGAATCGCCGCAATACTCCCGATGCAACCCAGGGAAGCGGCTTTGTCGAAACTTTCCTCCGTTTTCTTGTACTGACCGACGGTTTGGGCGAGCACCCAGAAGATCGAACCAAACACCAAAATAGCGCCAGGCAAGCCGAGTTCGCTAGCGACCTCCAGGTAATCGCAGTGGGCGTGTTCGACGAGGAGAGTGAGAAAAACGGATTGAACGGAAGGATAAACTGTCGAAAAGGAGCCCAACCCGGTTCCGAGAAGAGGATGATGGCGAAGCAGCCCCAGCGTATCGCGCCAAATCGAAATGCGATTTTGACCGCTGAGATTGTATTCTTGTCCGAGAGTTTCAAAACGGCTCATCACCGGATCACTACCGATCCACACCACCAGCCCGAGGACACCGAGAAAAAACAATGCGGCGACTGCCGCCCTTGTTCGCGCTCGCATGGACGCAGTTCCATCGAGCGTCAGGATGGCAAGGATTGAAACCAGGGCCGAAATAATCCCCATGCGCGACCGCGAAAGAACTAGGGCGACGAAGAGCAGGATGGCAAGAAAGAACCAGAACACGAGAGAGAGCAACTCCGTCCTGGAAGCAATCTTGCGAAGTGTAGCCGTTCTGCTTGAGGGGTTCTGAAACAGGAGCCTCGTCCCGCGCAAAGTAAGAACCACCGCAAACGGCAAGATCATTTCCAAAAAACCAGCGAAATGGTTGCGGTTGATGTATGTGCCCGTGGCCTCTTCCAGATAGTATTTTTTGACGTAGGTGAAAATCTGCTGCCAGCCAGTGAGATATTGGATCATGCCGTAGAGAGCTTCGAAAACTCCGAGCGACACAATAGCAAAGACGAGCCGCCTCTTCGCGTTGCGATCCCGGCACAGGACCAAGGTCAGGAAGAAAGCCGTCAAGTAGCTGATCAAGAGCAAAAGGTGCGACACCGTTTGGTACTGCGCCATGCTGACAGTGAAATGAGACTCGCCAACTAGATCATCGGGCGCTCTCCCGAACAAAGGAGCCAGTGAAACGGGAAGCGGACAGACTTGTAGCAGAACCCAGGCGAGCAGAAGAAGAGGGCTCGTGATGGGAATGTGGGCGGAGGTAACTCGCGAAAACCGGCCTGAGAGAACGAAGAGGATCCCCAGTCCCAGGATGATGACTTGCGCTACTGCGAAAAACGAAGGCGCCGTGCCACCGAAGGCCAGAACTGCCACACACACGGCACCGATGAGGCCAACTTCAAGCAATCGAACCATGGAAGGCTCGGGATGGTTCAGTCACTCGCTTTTTGTTGGGGAGGCATCTGGAAATTCGCTGTGACCACAGTTTCGTGCGAAGAAGAGTCGGGATTGAGACCATACGGGCCATAGTTGTAATAGCCGTTAGTGCAGATGTCCACGTTATTTAGCACTACGCCGATCAAGTTTCCACCCACGCTGCGGATTCCGGACTGCGCGTGCATAAATTGCTCGCGAGGCGTCGTCCCGCTCTTTACCACTAGGAGCACTCCATTTACGAGCGGAGCGAGGATGCGGCTGTCTGCCAGGGCAAGCATAGGCGAAGAATCCAGGATTATAAAGCCGTATTCCGCGCTCGCGGACCGGATCAGCGCACTCATGCTCTGGGAAGAAAGC
>Ga0179587_10000665_pt1 | contig 14531 bp, 13 predicted proteins | sample CZODoug2_1_08_16_FD_185932 | JGI IMG/M metagenome (GOLD analysis project Ga0179587, IMG submission 185932) | Vadose zone soil fungal communities from Angelo Coast Range Reserve, California, USA - CZODoug2_1_08_16fungal | ecosystem: Environmental > Terrestrial > Soil > Vadose zone | place: USA...
CGTGGGGGCGGCGTCGACCGGCCCACCCGCCGCAGGCGGCTGCAAATCGTCGGAAGGTTCGGCGGTGTCGTTCTGAATCTGCTTTTCCATCGTGCGAAGCTTGGCGACGTTCTTCTGGTGCTGGTCGTAGGTCTCGGTAAAGGCATGACCGCCGGTGCCGTCGGCGACGAAGAACAGATCGCGGGTGCGCGCCGGATTGGCCGCGGCTTCCAGCGAGGCGCGCCCGGGATTGGCGATCGGTCCTGGCGGAAGGCCCTCAACCACGTAGGTGTTATAAGGCGACGGCTGCTGAATTTCGGAGCGCTTGATCGGCCGACCCAGCGTTCCCCTGCCGCCAACCAGCCCATAGATAATGGTCGGATCGGACTGCAGCTTTATCTTTTGCCGCAGCCGGTTGACGAACACCGCAGCGACCCGGCTGCGTTCGTCCGCCTTGCCGGTTTCCTTCTCGACGATCGAGGCCAGCGTAACCAGCTGCTCCGGCGTCTTGACTGGAATGTCCGGATTGCGGCGTTCCCATATTTCGGCCAGCACCCGCTTCTGCGTCTGCTGCATGCGCTGAAGCACCTGATCGCGCGTCGTGCCGCGCGGAAATTTGTAGGTCTCCGGCAGCAATGTACCCTCGCGCGGCATTTCGCGGACGGCGCCGGCAAAAATGTCGTTCTCCGAAAGCCGGGTAACGATCTGCTCGGAGGTCAGGCCTTCCGGTATCGTGACGGCGTGCTGGACCACCTTGCCTTCGACGATGGTGCCGATGACATCGCGCAGGCTGGCGTTCTTCTGAAACGAGTATTCGCCGGGCTTGAGCTCAGAGCGCGCCTTCAGCGCAAAAACACTGCCGATGAACGCCCAGCGATTGTTATCGATCACGCCTTCGCGCTGCAAAATATCGGCAATGTCGGTCATTCCCGCCCGCGCCGGAATGTTGACGACCTTGTCGTCCTGCAACGGTCCCGGGGCCTCGAGCTTCTGTTTGCCGTAGACGTATACACCGCCGGCGCCGATCATTAAGACCAGCACGATGGTAATAATGGCATTGCCGACGACGACGAACGGATTGCGGGCGCGCTCGGAGCGCTTCGGCGGCGGCGGGACCCGCTCGGGCTCCAGCGCGGCGCGCGGACTCCTTGGCGAAATGGGCGGCCTCTCACTCATCGATGCAACCTAAATCCTGTCGGTTCAATCGCAGCCTCGCGAAACTTCCGCGTCGGCCGATAGTCTACGCCCAATTCTTAGGATTCATCACCGAATGCGGCGAATCGGTGGACTCTACTTCATATGAAGCGTTAGTTGGCGACGCGCTGCATGATTACGGATGCGTTGGTGCCCCCGAAACCGAACGAATTCGACAGCGCGACATTGATTTCGCGCCTGCGCGGCGTTTGCGGCACAAGATCGATGGCCGTTTCCATCGACGGGTTGTCCAGATTGATGGTTGGCGGCGCGATGTTATCGCGAATCGCGAGAACGCTGAAGATGCACTCGATCGCTCCCGCCGCACCCAGCAGATGTCCCGTTGACGATTTGGTTGACGACATCGACACCCTGGAAGCGGCGTTGCCCAAAAGGCGTTCCACCGCACCGAGCTCGATTTCGTCACCGACCTGCGTCGAGGTTCCGTGCGCGTTGATGTAGTCGATATCGGAAGAAGTGATCCCTGCGCGCTTCATGGCGGCGCTCATGCTGCGGAACGCGCCATCACCATCCGGCGTCGGAGATGTGATGTGATAGGCGTCACCGGATAGGCCGTAACCGATCACCTCCGCATACATCCTCGCGCCGCGCTTTTTGGCGTGCTCGTATTCCTCAAGCACCACGATGCCGGCACCTTCCCCCATCACGAAACCGTCGCGATCCCGGTCGTAGGGGCGCGATGCTTTTTCCGGGGTATCGTTGAAGCCGGTCGACAGCGCGCGAGACGCGCAAAATCCGGCCATCGATAGCCGGCAAATCGGGGATTCGGTTCCGCCGGCCACCATCACGTCTGCATCGCCGAGCGCGATCAGCCGGCCTGCATCGCCGATCGCGTGAGCGCCGGTCGAACAAGCGGTGACCACCGCATGGTTGGGGCCCTTGAGGCCGTGCTCGATCGACACATAACCCGAGGCAAGGTTGATCAGACGCCCCGGAATGAAGAATGGCGATATCTTGCGCGGGCCGCGCTCCTTGAGAAGCAGCGCCGTATCGGCAATACCGGACAGGCCGCCGATCCCCGAGCCGATCATCGTGCCGGTGGCGCAACGCTCCTCTTCGGTGGAAGGATGCCAATTGGCGTCATCGAGCGCCTGACGCGCCGCACACATTGCGAAGATGATGAAATCGTCGACCTTGCGCTGATCCTTCGGCTCCATCCACTGATCGGGGTTGAATGTGCCGCCGGTGCCATCGCCACGCGGAATCACGCAGGCGATCCGGCTGGTCAGATCGGAGACGTCAAAGGTGTCGATCTTCTTGGCACCGCTCTCGCTGTTGAGGATGCGCTTCCAGGTCGGCTCCACGCCACAGCCGAGTGGCGACACCATGCCGAGGCCCGTGACGACAACCCGCCTCATATCAGCACTCCAGCCCAGAATTCGCCGCGCACAACAAGAAACCGGTGGACCGCTCAAACACGGCCCGTCCGGCTTCGTCGGCACCGCGCGGGGGCGTCAGCTTTTCGCGTTCTTTTCCAGAAATTTTGTGGCGTCGCCGACGGTCAAGATCGTCTCGGCGGCATCGTCGGGAATTTCACAACCAAACTCTTCTTCAAACGCCATCACGAGCTCGACGGTATCAAGGCTGTCGGCGCCGAGGTCGTCAATGAAGCTCGCGTTGTCGACCACTTTTTCGGGTTCAACACCAAGGTGTTCGACCACAATCTTCTTAACTCGCTCGCCAATCTCACTCATCGTTTAACCTCGTGCTTGTTCCATTGGACCCGACCCCAAGACGATACGAGCCATCGTGGTCGTTAAACTCTCTTCGCAATCGCGCATAGTCTTGATTTGGCCCCGTCATAGCCGACAAAAGGCCCCAGTGAACGACGGGCAGGCTCCGCACCGCCAATATACAGGGTTTCAAATTCCTGCAATGGCGTTCTTTGCCTGTCCGTTAGTGGTTCGGTTATCATACTTCCCAAGCCTTGACTATAAGCCTCAATCGGTCCTCGGAAACGGCCCTTCGCCCCGCCACGGGGCAGTCGCGGCCGGCTCAAATCATGGCCATTCCACCATTGACGTGAATTGTCTGCCCGGTGACATAGGCCGCTTCGTTCGAGCTGAGATAGACCGCCGCCGCAGCGATATCCTCGGGCGTTCCGAGCCGTGCCGCAGGAACTTTTGAAAGAATCGCTTCACGCTGCTTGTCGTTAAGTGCGTCGGTCATCGGCGTCGCAATAAATCCCGGGGCGATGCAATTGGCGGTGACGTTGCGTTTGGCGTACTCGGCCCCCAGCGTCTTGATCATGCCGATCAGTCCGGCCTTCGACGCCGTGTAATTGCCCTGCCCCGGATTGCCGGTGACGCCGACGATCGACGTGATCGCGATGATGCGGCCGAAGCGCTTGCGCATCATCAGCCTGGTCGCGGCCCGTGCCAGGCGGAAGGTCGCCGTCAAATTGACCTTGATGACCTCGTCCCAGTCCTCGTCGCGCAATTGCACGAACAGATTGTCCCGGGTGATGCCGGCGTTGGCGACGAGAATGTCGACCTGGCCCATCGCCTGTTCTGCAGACGGAACCAGCGCCTCGACCTCGGCGGAGTCAGAGAGATTGCAAGGCAGCACGTGAACCCGCTCGCCCAATTTGCCCGCGAGCGTGTCCAGCACCTCGCGCCGCGTTCCGGAAATGGCCACCGTCGCGCCTTGCGCGTGCAGCGCTTGCGCGATCGCGCCGCCGATGCCGCCGGTCGCGCCGGTGACGAGCGCCGTCCTGCCAGTCAGATCGAACATCTTGGTCTCCCTCCTCGCTCAGGCTGCTCGCGCGGCAGCGAGCGCCTGTTTCGCCGAGGCAATATCATTTGGCCCGCCGACCGAAATCCCAATCGCGCCATCGGCAATGCGCTTGACCAGCCCGCTGAGCACCTTGCCGGCGCCGATTTCGAAAAACCGTGTGACACCCTGGCTTGCCATGTAGGCCACCGACTCACGCCAGCGCACGGTTCCCGTAACCTGTTCGATCAGGCGGCGGCGGATCTCGTCAGGATCGGTAATCGGCGCGGCCAGCACATTCGATACCAATGGCGAGACCGGTTGCCTGATGCTTACATCAGCCAGCGCTTTGGCCATCGCATCGGCCGCCGGCTGCATCAGCCGGCAATGAAACGGCGCCGACACCGGCAGCAACATCGCGCGCTTGGCGCCCTTGGTTTTGGCAATTTCCAACGCACGTTCGACCGCGGCCCTGTCGCCGGAGACCACAACCTGCCCGCCACCATTGTCATTGGCGGCCTGGCAGACCTGGCCCTGCGCGGCCTCGTTCGCAACCGCGACCGCGGCCTCATAATCCAGACCGAGCAACGCGGCCATTGCGCCGACACCCACCGGCACCGCCTTCTGCATGGCAAGGCCACGGATGCGCAACAGCCGCGCGGTATCGCTGATGCTGAGGCTGCCGGCGGCGGCGAGCGCGGAATATTCGCCGAGCGAATGTCCCGCAACGAACGCGGCGTCCGCCGCGACCGAGAAGCCGGCTTCGGTCTCCAGCACGCGCAGGGTGGCGATCGATACCGCCATCAATGCCGGCTGGGCGTTTTCGGTGAGCTGCAGGGTCTCGGCCGGGCCGTCCCAGATCACGGCGGTGAGCTTCTCGCCGAGCGCCGCATCGACCTCATCAAACACCGCGCGGGCGGCCGGGAAGGCCTCCGCCAACGCCTTGCCCATGCCGACCGCCTGGGAGCCCTGCCCCGGAAATGTGAATGCTGCCGTCATCGGCATCCCCAAACGTCCCTGAAATCCCTAGAGTTGGGCCGAAAGACACTGCAGAAGCGGGTTGTGTCAAGCCGCCGCCGGTTCCCGGCCACCGGGCGCCGTCGCTGAGCCGCTCGCTTTCCCTTGCCATCGCAGTCAAAATCCTTATAAACCGCGCTATCCGTGGATCCCGGCCGGGAGCTGAACGGACGGTCTCAGCAATTTCACCTTATCGGCGATGTTGATGTGGCAGGGCCAGTCGGTCCGTCGTCCCGTGCTTCCGCCTTCTGAGCATATCGAGTCCTTTCCGAAGGGTTCGAAGGGCTTGCCGCCGGGAACCGCGCCAACATTGGAAAGGACACCCATGCCTCTTTATGAGCATGTTTTTCTCGCGCGTCAGGATGCGAGCACCCAGCAGGTCGAAGAGCTGACCACCCAGATGACCGGCATCGTCGAGCAGCTCGGCGGCAAGGTCGTGAAGATGGAAAACTGGGGCGTGCGCTCCCTCACCTATCGGATGAACAAGAATCGCAAAGCGCATTTCGTGCTGCTGAACATCGATGGCCCGTCGGCCGCGGTTGCCGAAGTCGAACGGCAGGAGCGGATCAGCGAAGACGTGATTCGCTATCTCACCGTTCGCGTCGAGGAGCATGAGGAAGGCCCCTCGGCGATGATGCGCAAGGCCGATCGCGACCGCGATCGCGACGACCGTGGCGGCGGTTTCCGTGGCGACCGCGAGGGCGGCTTCCGAGGCGACCGTGATGGTGGCGGCTACCGCGGCGATCGTGGTCCACGCCGTCCGCGCGAAGACGCTGACGCAGTGGTTGAGGAGTAAGAATCATGGCCGAAGCTGGTGCACGCCGTCCGTTTTTCCGCCGTCGCAAGACCTGCCCGTTCACGGGTCCGAATGCGCCGAAGATCGACTACAAGGATTCCAAGCTGTTGATGCGTTACGTGTCCGAGCGCGGCAAGATCGTGCCGAGCCGCATCACCGCCGTCTCCGCCAAGAAGCAGCGCGAACTCGCGCGCGCCATCAAGCGCTCGCGTTTCCTCGGTCTGCTGCCTTACGTCATTCGCTAAAAAAACTCTTCAGTCCGCCGCGTTCACGCCGCGGATTGAAGATCTTCATAAGGCTCCCGGGTCGTCCGGTTGCCGATGGTTGGGGTTCTTAAAAACCTCTAACCGCTCGAAAGGAGCGGGACAGCTGATGATCGCGATCGTTCCCATCGCCATGGCGGCCGGCTGCGCGTCGGCGCTGATGTTCGTCTCGATCGTCTCGGGCGCGCCGATCTCTTTGCTGCTGCTTTATTTCGCCCCGCTGCCGTTGATGGTGGCGGCGCTTGGGTGGGGACCGCTTGCCGCCACCGTCGGCGGCATCATGGCGGCAACCACTATCGGTGCGATCTTCGGGTTTCCCCTTTGCGTCGCCTTTGTCATCACGATCGCGCTGCCGGCTTGGTGGCTCGGTCATCTCGCCTTGCTGGGCCGGCCCGTGACCAATGTCGTCTCGTCCGGCAACGGCGCATCGCCAGTTGCGCCGACATTGGAATGGTATCCGGTCGGCCGCATCCTGTTATGGATATCAGGCTTTGCCGTCCTGACCACGCTGGCGGCCCTGCTCACACTTGGCAGCGACGTCGCCGTCATCACCGAGACGCTGCGGCGGGGCCTGCTGCGATTCGTCGGTCCGCGTGACGCCGCTTCCGCCGGCGAGATCGAACAACAGATTGATGCCCTGGTGGCCATCGGGCCGGCGCTGGCTGCGAACGTCGCCATGTTGAGACTGACGCTCAACCTCTGGCTCGCCACAAAGATTGCGGCGACATCGGGACGATTGCACCGCCCCAAGCCCGACCTGAAGAGCGTGGCGCTGCCGCCGATGACGCTCGTTGTCTTAACCGTCGCCGTCGCATTGTGTTTTGTCGGCGGACTGCTTGCAATGGTGGCGCAGATTGTCGCCGCGGCGCTGATGATGGCGTATGCGCTCACCGGTTTCGCTGTCCTGCACACGCTGACGCTGGGTTCGAAAAACCGCGGGCTCTGGCTGAGCTGCACCTACGCGATTTTAGTGCTTTCCGGCGGCTGGCTGATCGTTGTGATGCTGGCTCTCGGTCTTGCCGACGCCATTTTCGGATTTCGTCAGCGCTACCTGCAGCGGAGGCCGCCGCCGATCCCCGCGTCCTGAACTCTCACTTTAGCTCAACCCGATAACTTCATCACCCCAAAGGAGAACGAATATGGAAGTCATTTTGCTGGAGCGCGTCGCCAAACTCGGCCAGATGGGCGAAGTCGTCCGCGTCAAGGACGGGTTTGCCCGCAATTTTCTGTTGAAGCGCGGCAAGGCGCTGCGCGCCACCTCGGACAATCGCGCCAAGTTCGACGGCATGAAGGCCGAGCTGGAGGCCCGCAACCTGCAGGCCAAGGGCGAGGCAACCAAGGTCGCGGAGAAAATCGACGGCCGCAACGTGATGGTGCTGCGTCAGGCTTCCGAAACCGGCCAGTTGTTCGGATCGGTGACCGTTCGCGACATCATCGCCTCGTTCGAGAGCGATGGCGTCACCATTGCCCGCAGCCAGGTCATGCTGGACGCTCCAATCAAGAGCATCGGCAGGCACAAGATCGCCATCGCCGTGCATCCGGAAGTCGAGGTCGGCGTCACCGTGACGGTTGCCCGAAGTGCCGATGAGGCCGAACGCATCAACCGCGGCGAGGACATCTCTACCCGTCAGGAAGATCAGGACGCGGCCGCCGAAGCACTCGCCGCCGCCGGCGAATTCTTCGACCCGGAAGCCCGCCGCGACGACGCCGAGCCGCAGGAAGACGCCGCTTCCGACAAGTAACGCCGCTTTTGACGTCGAATTGAACTGCGCAAGCCCGGCCACCAGGCCGGGCTTGTCTGCATCGGCATCCCCCGCCCGGACGATAGCACTGGTTTCTTTAGTGCATTATGATCGGGAGAACGGTCATGCCGGGGCAACTGCAATGGGACTCGACTGGCTTCCCGGTAATAAGCCAAAGCCGGGATATGAAGCGGAATTCCGACAGATCGTACAGACGCTGGCTTGGGACAAGATACCTGGACAAAACCGTGTCAGCGTCTCGACAGGACGATGGTCTCGCCTGCGAGAGATCGTCTTCGGACGATACCCGCGTAGGGCTGAAAGCGAAGCCGCGCGGCAGCGCCATGACGAGATCAGCATATCGGCATTCGAGACTTTAAACGCACCTCGAGTCGGATTCGATCGTATCGCCGATGATTGGGCGAAGGCAACACACGCAGACCGCCGTATCGCCAAGCCTCTCGACGTTTGGCTGGGCGAGATGCGCGGCTACTACGTCGTCAGTCTGGTTTCGCCTTGTGACGGGATACCTTTCTACAGCAACGGCATCATAGCCAGCTATGTCGAGCGTTTCTCGTTCCGCGCCCAGTTTCTCAAGTCGTGCACCGCGGTCATCGGCGAAAACCTTCTTAGATCTTCGTACGAAGTCAAGTTTGCGTCCGATCTGTTGACATTTGGAGCCGATCTGATCGCCAGCGCCGACGCCTTCGCAAAAGCAAACAACCTGAAAATTCCGTCGACCCCACCGGATGATCCCGATTCACTGGAGGGCCAACTGCACATCGTCGCGGCTGCGGGACGATGGTGCCTGTATTGGGGCGAACGCGGCCATTTCCTCGAGCCGTATTTCTAAACGACGGCCCTATGAAGCAGCGCGCTGCTCGGTGGGCATCGCAATCGACGCCAATGCGGTTGCGGTGTGTTTCTCAACCCCGTCCATCAGACAAAAAACATCTGCGGCGACCACCGCGACCTGCCGTCCCGGCTTGATCACGCGCGCACGGCAGATCAGGCGATCGCCGGCCGCAGGCGACAACAAATTCAATTTGTACTCTGCCGTCAGCGCCGGCTGGCCGCGCGACGTCGCCGCGGCAATGGTCGTTGCATTGTCCACCAGGAAGGCGGTGACGCCGCCGTGGAACAAGCCATGCTGCTGCAAAAGCTCCGGCCGCCGATCGACTGCCAGCGTGCATGACCCGCGCGCCAGTTCCGACAGCTCCGCACCGACATGGATCATGAATCCCTGCCGGCCGACGCTCTCGCGGATTCGCTTTGCGATCGGGGCGAAGTCCAAATCGAGATCCAGGTCGAGATTCGCGCCGAGATTCACGTCGAGATCAGCAGTCATGACATGGCTCCGGTTTTCTGAGCGGCGTCCGGTGCGACCAGCGCGCGGATCGCGCAGGCGATTAGAATGTCGACCTGATGCCTGGGATCGGACGGGTCGCGGCCCGACAGCCACGCGCGACAAAATATCTGCGCCGGACCAATGATCTGGCTGAAGAACAGCGTCGGCGTCATCGGTAACAGTTCGCCGCGCGCGATCAGCGGCGCGCACCACGCCTTGATGCCTTCGGCGAGACGCAAATTCTGCGCCCGCTGCGCGTCCCGCAGATCTTCGGTCCATTCGCTGCGAGAAATCTCGAACAGGTAGCGCGCTTCGCGCCGGTTGTTCACCACCCAGTCGAGATGTGCGCGGATCAAACAACCGATGCCCTCCCGCGCGCTCAAGGAAGTGTCGATCGCCGCGAGCATTGCGGCGTGATAGCGCTGCAGCACTTCCAGAAACAGGGTGCCTGCGAGTTCCTTCTTCGATCCGAAGAAATGGAAGAAGCTGCCGTTCGAAGCCCGCGCCTGGGTGCGAATCGCCGCGACGGTGGCGCCTTCAAAGCCGTCACGATCAAACACCGCCAACCCGGCGGCCAGCAAATCCCAGCGGGCGCGCGCGACCATGTTCATCTCCCGGATCGGGTTATAGATCGCTACTCTAGAGCAGTGCTCTAGGAAGGGTCAAGCCAAGCCATGGGTTGAGACGCGTCTTTGCCAAAACCTATTGCGAGATCGGCGGAACCGGCGGTCCCGCCGGGGCCACCGGTGGCGGGGGCGGAACCAGGGCCGTCACCGCCGGGGGCGGCGCAGGCTGCGGCGAGGGTCCCGACATACCTGCCGTCGGCTCCGGCGTCCCGCTGGAAATCGCTGTGGGCGCCGCTGGGGAAGCCTGCGGCGCTGGTGTGACCGGCGCGACCGGATCGGGCCGCAGCGCCGGGGTGTCGCCGTTGCCGGTCTGCTTTGGCGCCTCGATCTTGGCAGCCTCGGACTTGCCCTCGCCCGGGGCGTTCGCACCCTCGGGTCTGCCCTCGTATTTGGTGTCGTTCTGGGGCCTGTCTTCCTGCACAGGCTCGCGCTTTGGGGGTTCGTCCCTGGCAGCGTCGGCCTTGCCTGCATCGGTTTTAGGCAGCTCTTCGCCGCCCGGCCTGCCCCTCTTGCTCAGCCGCTGCTTGGCGGCCGATTTGCGGCCTTCGGGGCCGCGCTCGCTCGTTGCGTGAGCAGGAGCCCGACCTTCCACAGCAGGTTTGGCGGCGTCAGGCGCCTCTGACGGGCGCGCCAGCCGCTTGGCGTTGCGGCCCTGACGCCGGGGCTCGGCTTGCGGCGGAAGCTCCTCGCCGTCATCCGGCCTCTCGGCCTGTTGCGGCTGCGTTTCAGGCTTCGGTATGTCTTGCGGCGGCACGGGGGGACGTAGCCTGCGGCCGTGCCGGTCGAGCTGCTCTGCCGGACCGGCCGGCTTGGCCTCCGGCTTCGCATCCTTGTCCTGCTTGGGCTGAGTGCCGACATAGCGCGTATCGGCCGCCCCATTGGATGTCAGAAAGGCGCTGAGCAGCGAGGCCATGTCGCTGCTGGTGGTGTAGTGCTGGCGCAGGAAGCCCGGCAGGGATCCGGCCGGAACGGTCTTTAAAAGGCCCCGGGGACTCTTGTGGCAGGCCGAGCAAGTGCCTGCGAAAATCTGGGACGGGCTCTTGCCGGCTTCTAGATTTTGCGCCTGCACCGGGATCGCTGCGAAACAGCCGATCAGAAGCGCCACCGTCGCTAAACTGAGCGCTCGGCTCAACATTCATAATTCTCCAGATGCCGAAATCACTTCCAGCGCCTTAAGATTCGACACTGGCGGCGGCGACGGTCCACCTTTTAGCCGATTGTGCCGCGAATGGAAGCGAACATATGATGCAAAGGCGTGAAGGCGATGTTTTAGAATATCCGCTTTGTGAACAGTGCACTAGCGCACAGACACCTGCACTCATATGTTCTTTGTGAGGCGCTCGGGGACTAACTATTGTGTCCCGCGTCCTCGAGGGGTGACGCCGTTGCGTCAGCCTTCACGGGATCGCTCAATTGGTGGTTTCGATGGACCGTTTGTTGCGTTATTTCCTGCAGCAATTCATCCGCCGCGGCGCGATGACGTTCACGACCGCGAGCGGGGCGAAATTCAGCTGCGGCGACGGGACCGGCGAGCCGGTCTGCGTGCGATTCCTGACCACTGAGGCCGAACGCCGGGTTCTTCTCAACCCCGAACTTGCGCTGGGCGAAGTGTATATGGAGGGCACTTTCGTCGTCGAAAATGGCTCAATCGCCGACGCGCTGGCGATCCTGATGGATCAGCCAGAAATATTGCCGCGTTGGGCCAAGCTGCAGTGGTGGCTGCGTTATCTGGCCAGGCACGCCAAGCAGTTCAATCCGCGCGGCCGCTCGAAAAACAATGTCGCGCATCACTACGATCTCGACGGGCGGCTCTATTCCCTCTTCCTCGATGCCGACAAGCAATATAGCTGCGCCTATTTCGAGACACCGGACCAGACCCTTGACGATGCCCAACTCGCCAAGAAGCGTCATCTCGCCGCCAAGCTGTTGGTCGGGCGCGACCACCGCGTGCTCGACATCGGGTCCGGCTGGGGCGGACTTGGCCTGTACCTCGCCGAAATGACCGGCGCCAATATTACCGGCGTCACGCTATCGACCGAGCAATTGCAGGTGTCAAACGACCGCGCGGCCGAGAAAAATCTGGCGGCGTCGGCGAAGTTTTTCCTTGAGGACTATCGCGACATTTCCGGCCCGTTCGACCGCGTCGTGTCGGTGGGCATGTTCGAACATGTCGGCGTCGACTTCTACGAGACCTATTTCAAGCGATGTGCCGAGCTTCTTACCGACGACGGCGTCATGCTGCTGCATTCGATCGGCCGATTCGGCGGACCCGACGTCACCAGCCCCTGGATTACGAAGTACATCTTCCCCGGCGGCTACATCCCCGCGCTTTCCGAGGTGGTCCCCGCGATCGAGCGCGCCGGACTGCTGGTGTGCGACATCGAAATCCTGCGGCTGCATTACGCGGAAACGCTGAAAGCGTGGCGCGAGCGCTTCATGGCGCGGCGGGAAGAAGCGGTGCGGCTCTATGACGAGCGATTCGCGCGGATGTGGGAATTTTACCTGGCGTCGTCGGAAATGTCGTTCCGCAAGCAGGACTTGATGAATTTCCAGATCCAGCTCGCCAAGCGCCAGGACGTGGTGCCAATGACGCGCGATTACATCACCCATGAGGAGGCGAAGCTGCGCGGGCTCGAGCTGGGCAAGCGACCTCGGCTGCAAATCGCAGGCGAATAACCCCTGATCCGAAATCTAATGTCGCAGGCCGAATCGGGGGGCGCAGTGAGCGTATGGCGACGCCGGACGCGCCAGCTGCGCGCGTACGGCAGCCAGCACCGATCGATCGCAAGGAACCGCGCGGTATTCCGGGCGGGAGACCTTTTCCATGGCGTCGATCAGCCTCGACAGCCATAGATTTTGGCCGTTTCCCGATCGCCATGACTGAAGTTGCTGGCCCATCGCCCGTCCTTGCCAATTCATGCCGCTGACAACTCCGGCGTCACTAACCCGTTCCCGGTCAACGTGCCGTAAAGAAAATCCGTTGGATGTGATCTACTTCACAAAGGGCGCTGCCGGGCTGTCCTAAACTAGTGAAATGGCCCAGAAGACGTACCCATCATCGTTCGATCCGCATCGCGACATCGGCACCGACTACGCCTTGATCGCCACCGGCGTCGGGGCAGCCTTGATCGCCTTGATCTATCTCATCCTGATTTGATTCAGCGCTGAGATCGCGGCTCGCAGGATTCGTCGGCCCATGGGATGGGTATTCCATGCGGCGAAAAGGTTCAGCCTGCGCCAGAATTTTCTTAAGTTCCATTCGGCAACGGAATCGCCTCGCCCCGAGTCTTTCTCGCCCCAAGTCTTTGCGGAATCCCGTCAAGCGGCAATGAGGGGCCTGGTCTGGATTCACACATCCAATGTGTGAATCGGGCATAAGGCGCGCTGCCGCTTTCGCGGTGCGCCGGAGTGGTGCTTTATCGCCGCCCCGCCCCGTATCCGACAAAGTCCCGAGAACAGTGGAGAACCATGGCCCCCTTTGATTCGAACGTGCTCAAGCTCGCTCCCGAAGCGGGAACTCCGGCCTATCGGAGCGCACCGCACAATATCGAAGCGGAACAGAGTCTGCTGGGCGCGATTCTGGTCAACAATGACGCGTTCTACCGGGTCTCGGATTTTCTGGAGCCGAAGCACTTCTTCGAGCCGATCCATCAGACGATCTACGAGACCGCCAGCAGCCTGATCCGGATGGGTAAGGTCGCGACCCCGGTCACGCTGAAGACCTTCGTTCCGGCCGATACCGACATCGGCGGCATGACGGTCGGCCAATACCTCGCCCGCCTCGCCGCGGAAGCGACCACCATCATCAATGCGCAGGATTATGGACGCACCGTCTATGAACTGGCGCTGCGCCGCGATCTGATTCGGATCGGCGAGGACATGGTCAATGTCGCCTTCGACGCGCCGGTGGATTTCGCGCCGCGCGCGCAGATCGAGGATGCCGAGCGCAGGCTGTACGAACTGGCCGAGTCCGGCCGCTACGACGGCGGCTTCCAGCGCTTCGCGCAGGCCCTCACCGTCGCCGTCGATATGGCGGCAAAGGCGTTTCAGCGCGACGGCAAATTGTCCGGCATCGCCACCGGCTTGCGCGATCTCGACACCAAGATGGGCGGCCTGCAATCGTCCGATCTGATCATCGTTGCCGGCCGTCCCGGCATGGGCAAGACCGCGCTCGCCACCAACATCGCCTACAACGTGGCCAAGGCCCATCGCGCTGAAGTCCAGGCTGACGGCACCATGAAGTCCATCAACGGCGGCATCGTCGGCTTCTTCTCCTGCGAAATGTCGGCCGAACAGCTCGCCACCCGTATTCTGGCCGAGCAGACCAGTATCTCGTCGAGCTCGATCCGGCGCGGCGGCATTACCGAAGCCGACTTCGAGAAAATCCGCGACTACTCGATCGAACTGCAGTCGCTGCCGCTTTATGTCGACGAAACCGGCGGCCTGTCGATTTCGCAATTGACCGCACGCGCCCGCCGGTTGAAGCGCCAGAAAGGCCTCGATCTGATCGTGGTCGACTATATCCAGCTGTTGCAGGGATCGGGCAAGCGTTCCGACAACCGCGTGCAGGAGGTGACGGAGATCACCACCAGCCTGAAGGCGCTGGCCAAGGAATTGAACGTTCCGGTGATCGCGCTGTCGCAGCTGTCGCGTCAGGTCGAAAGCCGCGACGACAAGCGCCCGCAACTGTCCGACCTGCGTGAATCCGGCTCGATCGAACAGGACGCCGATGTCGTGATGTTCGTGTTTCGCGAGGAATATTACCTCGCCAACAAGGAGCCGCGGGTCGGCACGCCCGAATACGAAAAATGGCAGCTCGACATGTCGCTGGTG
>Ga0179587_10000666_pt1 | contig 14528 bp, 8 predicted proteins | sample CZODoug2_1_08_16_FD_185932 | JGI IMG/M metagenome (GOLD analysis project Ga0179587, IMG submission 185932) | Vadose zone soil fungal communities from Angelo Coast Range Reserve, California, USA - CZODoug2_1_08_16fungal | ecosystem: Environmental > Terrestrial > Soil > Vadose zone | place: USA...
TGTATGATTAATTAGTCGTTGAACGCTTTTACTTATAGTATATTTCGCTTAAGCTAATTTTGGCTTAAAGTAAATTTCGCTTCAAGTTAACTATAAAGTTTTTCTTGAAATTAATCATATTTAAAAAATATATTATGCTTTTTTGCACATAAAATATAGGGGACAAATTTTATCCCTAGCGTAGCTTTTTCAAAAATCCAAGACCTTTCCTTACTGCATCTTGTGATCATATGCCCCGCTTACGCGACTGATAGACGTGTAAGTCAAACAGTAAAGCAAGATTAAGCCATTAAACTTGACAAGTATTAATCATAATTATGTTATTAGTGTATTTTCTTAAACTTAAATTCTAATAAATTAAGTGTACTAACAATATAATTAAAAACATTAGAAAGCATAATTTATAAAGATAGATTATATTGTTCTTTTTTTTTTAACTTGTTTATTTTCAGTTTTTATTCTCAAATTTATAAGTTCTCTTAATGTTTTAAATACATCTATTTTCCATATAGATAAAATCTTACTTAAAAAAAATTATTAGTTCTAACTTAATAGATATATAGTTGGATTAGTTATAGCTAAAGCTACATGAAATAACAAACTAAAAAAAAAATATACAAAAGTAGTATATTTAATTGTCATAACTAAGTTATAACAACTTTACTAAATTAACTTTGGATACACCCAGGTACTTTTTATGGGATCTGTGCCCCGCATAAACTGCCTCCTAGCAATTGTCCCTTCATAAGAAGGTTAATGATTATAACAAAGATTTTTGGATACTTTGAAACTTTCACGTAGACTTTGTCTACCAATATGATATACTAAACAAAGGTGTTTCAATTGTGTTAACACTACCTTATACACTAAAATTCGCAGTATCACATTCAATAACTAGCAACAGTAAAGCTGCATAGGGTCTTCTCGTCTAACTAGAGGTAAACTGTATCTGCACAGTTATTCCAATTTCACTGAGCCAATCATCGAGACAGCTGTTGTATCGTTAAATCATTCATGCAAGACCGCATTTAACGGCCAGGGTATTCCGCTACCTTAGGACCCTCATCGGTAAGGCCGCCATTGATCGGGGTTTCCTTCAAAGCCAAATTTATATTAGTCAACTTAGCAGATCCGTTAACCAGCCGACATCGGGCAGAAATCACACTCAATACTTTGATTTATTATCTTACTGCAGAGTGCTTTGTTTTAATTAAACAGTCGTACAACACTATTCCATGCTTCCTATTCATTACCTGATATTAATCAGTAGGAATGGCTCTCCTTATTCCGAAGTTACGGTAGTTAGTTTGCCGAGTTCCTTAATGATTGTTCACTCAAACGCCTTCGTATTCTCTACTAGCTTACTTGTGGTAGTTTCTAGGTACGGTTTTTGTTTTATATTATTGCTCATCTCTTTAGTTTGTTGCAATAATATAATATGTTACTGTTTTTCCAGAACCTTCTTCACTTTAATTTTTTTTTTCATTAAAAAAAAAAGGTTGTTACTTTGTAACAAAGATCTTGCTCATCGTTTAATCCTTTAGGTTGGTAAACTTAGAGGCCGTTGCTTTAATAAAACCATAAGCTTTAGGCGAGGGTTACCCCTTTTTCGTTACTCATGTCAGCATTCTCACTTGGGTTATCTAATAATTATTCTTAAAAAGAATAAATCTAAGATTTACCCAACGTTCTGCTACCCCATTATATATAATAATTTAAATTATTAATAAATATGGACAAGGTGTCGGTATATTGTTTAGATCCGTTAAATCTTCGGTGCAACTATCAATATAAATGTCTTGCTTCGCAAGTGTCATTTACTAAACTAGTGCTCTATTACGAGATCTTCAAAAAATGGACCGCTTCTAAGCCTATTTCCTAGTCGTATTAGATAAAAACATCCTTAATTTCACTTAACAATAATTTTGGAACCTTAACTCTTGTTCTGGGCTGTTTCCCTTTAGACATACAACCTTATCGTACTATGTCCGATTATTCAAGATTCATCATTGCCCTTCCGAGTGCGAATACTCACCGATAAAATCTTCATGATTGCCCGATATATGCAAAATTATCTAATTATCATTTGTAAACATATAATAATTAAATATAAGTTGCCTGAGATCACAGTTCTGTACCTGCTATGATGTTACTTGAATTACCTACTTATATAGGTTTCGCAGAAAACCAGCTATCCTAGTCAGTGTTGTCTTTCACTAACTTACCACAGTTCTTCGGATATCTTTACAACGATAACCCGTTCAGGCTTTTATAACCCTGACTGTAGTAAGATCACCAGGCTTCGGGTCTAATTTTAGATACTTATTCATTATTTCATAATTGGTTTATCTGGGCATTACTGCTCGCATCTAATATTAACTTGCTGACCCATTATGCAAAAGGTACGCTCTCATTTTTTTTTTTATTTACTCGAACTGCTTATAAAACTACTATTTCAAACCTTTCCTTCACAGTACTATACGCTGTCGCTTATATATTATATTTAGCCTTAGAGGAAGGTTCCCCTTTATATTCAAACAAGTTTTACTCATTTTACTTACTTATTTTATCTACTATGTGCTGATATTTATATAGGCTGTTCTATTTTCATTCACACTAATCATAGAATCTCGTTTGATTTCTTTTCCTGAAGTTACTAAGATATTTCAATTCACTTCGTTTATTATTGAATTTCTCTAAGAGTTCATGTGATTATTTCTCTCTAACAAAACACAAGTTAAATGTCTCTCTTTAATATATAGCTAGGTATTCCTAATAGTCTCTTTATATACTTACATATACTATTTTAAAATAGTATAAGAATTTCTATTTGATATCTAACACATTACTAATAACCCTTAAACTTATAGTGTATTTTAACTTAAAATATTATTTAAATATTTTTCAGATTGTCTCGATTTGAACGAGAAAGATCATTGACCCAAACAATGCGTCGTAACCTGATTTGACTACAATCTGTTTAGGGATATAATAACTGAATTTGATATGTCTTATAAGTTTTATTATATTAAAAGTACTATTGATTATGTACTAGTTATAAAGGACATAGGAGATAATAAAGTTGAAAAATTAAAATATTCTCTTTCAGGTGTTTTACTTAACAGAATTGTGGATGTTATCATAGATAATAAAGTGGTTAGAATTAAAGGCTTAGAAACAATTTATATCACAAATAACCTTGTTACTAAAACCTCAAACTTAATAAGTCTTAAGGCTATAGAACCTTATAAAATCAAAGATATATCTTGATTACCTAATAGAAATATAGGTGTTATTGATCTAGAAACTTATTTAAATAATAAAGATACTTATGTAGTATATGCTTTAGGATTTAAAACTAATTTGGATAATGAACCTGTAGTATATTATATTGATAAAGAAATGCAAAATATGGATAATACTTCGATAGTTATTAGTGCAGCTGTAACCGCTTATGCAAGAATACACATAAGTAAAATAAAATTAGATATTCTAAGCAAAGGAGGAAAAATATTTTATTCTGATACTGATAGTATAGTAACAGATTTGGAACTAGATGAGGATATGGTAAATGCTAAAGAATTAGGTAAATTAAAATTAGAACATAAAGTAGCTAAAGGTATATTTATAACAAATAAAACCTATTGTATAATAGATAATAATAATAAGTATATAAATAAAGCTAAAGGAATTAATACCTAATCTTAAAGAAGATAAAACTAATTTAAACATATTTTCAAGATGTAAAGGTATAAAAATTCATAATACAATTTTTGATAAATCAAATAATCTTTTTAACCAGTTTCCTAATATAAGAAATGCTGCATAACACTATGGTGTTTAGGATGGTACAATTAAAAGAATATTAAACAAAAGTATTATTCATGAAGGGTTCATTTATAAATTTGAAGTTAAAGATCTTAGAGTATGAGTATACGATTTTTATTATAAACAGAGACTGGGGGATTTGAACCCTCGTAATTTATTAAATTAACTTGTACTCAAGACAAGCACTTTCAACCACTCAGTCAAATCTCTTTATAAATGATTCCTTAAGGATTTGAACCTTAAGTAACATCCTTATCAAGAATGCGCTTTACCAATTAAGCTAAGGAACCTCTAGGTATTACATAATAAAATATGTTTACAAGAGCACTCAGATTTGAACTGAGAAAGTAAAGTTTGAAGCTTTAAATTTTGCCAATTAAACTATGCTCTTTATTAATATCTTTAATCTAAATAATAATACTTAATAAAGTCGGATAAGGACAGGTTCGAACTGCCAAGTGCATAGCACGGCGTTTAGCAAACACCTCACCCTACCAATGGAAACTTATCCTTTTTTACGGCCAGCCGAATTCGAATCGACACAAATCGTTTGGAAGACGAAAGGTCTACCATTAACCTATGGCCGTTTATATTTATCTATATTATATATAATAATTGGAACTATTAGATGTAATAAATTAAGATCTATGGGATTCGAACCCATATAACAAAGATTAAAAGTCTCGTATTTTACCATTAAACTAAGATCTCTATTATGTTTTTTTTTACTAAAGGTATTTAAATAAATATTTTTATACCCAAAAAGTATAAATTATCTTTAAAGATAATTTATCTATAATTTAAACCATTAAAAATTTTTGTTCAATCCCTAACCCAGCCATATTTAGCGTTTTATAGCATTAAATATCTCTTCAGTCATATTTAAATTATTATTAAAGCAACGGAGACGTAGTTCGCCCGATGGTAAAGTAGCTAACTTATATCCACCAGGTGAACCGGCGTTCACATAACGAATACAAATTTCATTACGAAGTTCTACTGTATCCAATCTACAATCCGGGGTATGCCGATGATCTCAAATCTGATATTTCACTGGTATTTGTAATTGATTGTAACACTTTCGAGTTAATAAATCTGAACTGTTGGCACCAGATATAGAACTAGCCTCATTATGGGGTGGACCATTACCAGGCGATGAATTGCTGCCTCCGGTAGACTCTAAAAGTACTATTAAGAATATAGGATAAACTCATAGGATTTGGTGTAGCATGTAAGGTAAAAGGTAAGAATTCGAAGAATAAACCAGAAAGTATTAAATATAATCTAAAAAGTATAATTAATTGTATTCCTAAAGGTAAAGAACGGAAAATATATCAAACAATAAATATACAATAATGTACTTTATCACATAAACGAACAAAAAAAGGCTTAATATCCTTTAGAGGATAATAGCTTAAAGATAATAAAACTATATATATGCCTAGCAGATTTAAGAACCCCAGTAATATATGGAGATAAATAAGAATAACCAAACCACGTCTACAAAGTGTCAGTACAATATGCTTGATTCCAAGCCTAAATGATGGTTTTCCGTGGAATGATAAGCGAGTACACGTCACAATCCTACAGCAATAAATGCTGTACCTATCATTACGTGTAACCCGTGAAATCCAGTACCAAAATAAAAACATGTACCAAATGCTCCGTCACTTATAGTAAATGATGACACATTGTATTCTACACCTTGACAGGCTGTAAATACAACGGCTAGTATTACTGTTGCTACTAAACCGTATAAAGTTCCTGCTCTATTACCTTGAATTAAAGAATGATGAGCGTAAGTAACTGTAACACCTGATGATAATAATATAACTGTATTTAACAAGGGTAATTCAAAAGGATTGATAGCTTCTATACCCATAGGAGGTCATTGAGCTCCCAATTCTACTGTTGGAGATAAAGCTGAATGAAAAAATGCTCAAAATATAGCTAAGAAGAATAATGCTTCGGATACTATAAATAAAGCAACACCCATATTTAATCCTTTTTGCACAGCCAATGTATGATTACCTAAATAAGTTCCTTCACTTATAACATCTCGTCATCAGAAAGACATAGAAAGTATAACCGATACAAAAGCTGAAGTTAAGAATAAATTTGCATTACTAAAACCATGCATTGTTAATACTCCGCTAGTTGTTAATGTTAATAATGCAATACAAGTATATAAAGGTCACGGTGAGGGTGACACTAAATGAAAAGGATGAGCTTGAAACCTACTTCTTGTTAAGTTAGTCATTCTTTTTTTACTTTCAACAAATATACTACGATCATAATAAATTTCCCTATTTTTAATTAAACAAATAATAATAAATAGTTAGTTATAATTGTGTGCATACCTAAGGTATATAATTTAGGTTGTAAAAAACGGGAGATATGATATATTTATTACATAAACATCACATAAAAAGGTTAAGGAATAGGTGACTTGAACACCTAACCTACCGTGTGTAAAACGGTTGCTCTACCATTAAGCTAATCCCTTTAATTATATTTTAATTTCACGGGTCAAGCCGGCTACGATCCGGCATATTTTTTCTCGACAAGAAAACTCCTTACCAATTAGGATACTAACCCTAATTATATTAATATTATTAATATAATATAAAAATTTTATTCATTTTTTTTTGTTTGTTTTATAATTATAATAATAGCTTCTACCGAGTCTACACTAACAAAATCTATGTCGGATAGGTACAAAGTCTAACTGTCAAGTATTTACACACAATTTTTAGTAAAAATATCGCCTTATCAATGGCAACCTTGCTTTTTTTGATGTAATTAAATAGGTATTTTTTAATAACTTATCCTTATTTACATGATAAGTTATTGTAGAATACTTAATATTAACATCTTTTGCTGCAGCGTATAGAACAATAAGTTTTTATAGAACCATCTTTTTTATTAATCACGGTTGTAGAACTACCACACGAAGATAAAACTATTCCTGCTATACTTTGTATATTATATTATGGTTTTAATAAATCCATATAATCTTGTTCTCGCTCAAATCTAATATTTTTATCACAATATTTTAGTATTTCTAAAGTAAAGCTTTCATATCCATCCTCTAATAGAGCTCTATATATACGACTATTACTAGTTAGTACTTTTCTTTTTAGGTAATTTATATCATAGTCTTTAAGTCTACCAGATAAGTCTTTATAACTTCCTACATAACTTTTATTGTTAGTATTATGAAGCCATCTATAAACAGCACTTTTACTTTGGTTATCTTCTAAAGCATTAAACTTATTTAACAAAGAATCATTATAAATTTTAATAGGTTTAACTTTATTGTGTGGTATACAAATATCTTCATTTTCAAATAAAGAAACGGTCTTGTTATATTTTATGTTTTTCATGTTTATTATTTTGTAAAAAAAAGAGACAATGTTCTCTAAGTAATAAAGGTATATCTTTATCTTTTAGTTATATAGCAAACGCTGGAATTATTTGTCAACTTGTACTACTTTTATTATTTTTGCTAATAAATACTGAAAATGGTTATTCACCATCAGAGAATCCTGTTACTCAATTAGGATTTAATTCATTTTTATTCATGTTATTATTTATTTTTTTTTATAAAAGAGACTACTTTCTCTAAACATATTTTTTTTTAATTTTAGTTTTTTTGTTTTATAGTTATAACGATAGCCCCCGTCATGGCTAGTAATAATATAATAGAAGTTAATATTAACCATATACTATAACTAGTATACATAATATTACCTATACTTGTAATATGACTAGTTTCAGCTAAATTACCATCTCATATCTTACTAGTAACAAAAGATATTTCACCATTATCTAATTTAGCTCCATTTAAATTAAACAATTTAATAAAAAAGTCGCTATAATTATTATATCATATATCGTTTAATGTATTATTTAAATCCACAGTATAACTATTAAATGAAGCAATACTATAGGGTAATATTTGATATACAGGATAATTAAATGAAATAGTAATAAAAATAGCTAAAGGTATACTATTTCTAGTATTACTTAATAATTCACTTATTCTAACATTTATTAACATTAAAATAAAAAGAAATAAAATAGATACTGCACCTACGTATACTAATAAGTAAGAAAGACCAATAAAATTTAAACCTAATATCATAAGATAACTCGCTATACTCAAAAATAAACCGATTAAAAATAACACAGATACAATTGGATTTTTACTAATAATTACCAATATACTACATAAAACAGCAACTAATGAAACAATATCTAAAACTTCTACCCTATAACCATTGGTATATATTTCATTTAAAAGAAACAAATTATACATAAAAAAAAATATAAAACAATACCTCATCATTTTGCAATAAGAAAAAAATATAAACTTTATAAAAGAATACATATATATAAAAATTATAAAGTTTATACTAACCCTTTCTATATGAAAAAGATAAAATAACCACCAATGTTAATAAAATATTTAATATAAAAGAATATATAATATATTAACAATACTGAGGAAAAAGCAGTTAAAATAATCAAAAGTTTAGTGTACAATATTTAAATATTGTACAGGCGACCCTAACATAATTGTAATTAGTTAATACGTCTAAAACCTTTTTATAGCCAGCCCTCAAGATGAATTGAACATCTATCAAAATATTAACAGTATTTCGCTCTTCCATTGAGCTATAGGGGCGAGGTTTTTTTAATAAATAGATCATTGTTTATTAAAATTAACCCTCTAAAGTAACGGGTATCAATTTGTTACTCTAGATGATTTTATATTGTTTTTTTTTTATTTCCTGATTAATATAACATTTACGTAGTTATTATTACGGTGGTTTTTGATTTAAATCGGCAGAGTTAAACATCTCTGAAAATATATATCAGAATGAATAACGTTCTGATATTTATTTTAAATCCTATTATCCTTATCTCTAGATTTAATCTAAAGTCCAGCGAGTCACATATAAATTAATTAGTAGTAATCAAAAAAATATAAAAGAGGTAAAAGAAAAAATATATTCCAAACCACCAAGATATACATGTACGGGATTCACCGCTTGCCCTCATCTAAGATTCGAACTTAGACTACTTAGATATTTTAAATCTAGCGCTCTACCAATTAAGCTAATGAGAGTATTAAATTTATAGTAACCTAAAAAAGTAGTTAAAAAGGTTGTAATTTATAGAAGACGTGTACAAGACTTGAACTTGTATCTTTGTGGCCGAAACACAACACTTTACCATTAAGTAAACACGCCTATAAACTTTTTACACCCTAGTAAAAAAAGAACATATAAATTATATTATATAGACGGGAAATGCAAGATTTGAATCCTAAAAGACTACTTAGAAGATAATCCTTTTATCATTAAACTATTGTCGTTATAGATGTAGTAAAAACGATAATAGATATTAAAAATATATTTGGTTATGTTAGTGGGTATAAAATTAATATAAGTAAAGGCGGTAACGTAACCAAAAGGCTCACGTCTTAAGCTTATTGGACTTAAGATTATCTTATTATATGTTGGTTATGTTGAGCAAGTTGGACGAAAATAAATAGTTTGAAAAATCACAGCTAAACCAGTTTAATTGTGCCTCCTTATTTAAATAGTCTAAAACAACAATCTCGAACTAGGAAACAAGAGATTCGAACTCTTAAAAGTATATTACTATTGAGTTTACAGCTCAACCCATCTTACCAACTATGGTAGTTTCCTTTATATATAAAAATAAATTCTAGAGAGAGAAGGTCTCTAGAGATGACATTTTTATATATATATTATTGTTTACATTAATAAATCCCGTGCAATTTCCACTACACGAACCATATTTCGACTTAACACCAATTAAAATCACGCATACGAAGATCCTTCACAAAAGAAACTAGAAGCAATTATCTAGAAAAAAATAAATAAAAGACCAAACTTATTGCACATACTTTTTTCAGCGTCTGACGAGTAGTTAGTACCTATCTGAGATTAAATCCACCGTGACGTGGTGATTCACGATTACTAGTAATTCCTTTTTCATGTAGTCGAATTTCAGACTACAATCCATATTTTATCCTACTTTAATTAGATTAGCTCAAATTTATATTTTTGCATCATTTTGTATAGGTACGTGTGGCACGTCTATAGCCCACAACATTTAGGCCATGATGACTTGTCTTGGCCCCTATTACCATAACCCTTGTACAGGTGTTCTGCTTTATACCCAAATAAAGCAAGGGTTTCCGTTAATTTAATGGAATTAACCAATATCTCACGACATTAACTGAAGACAGCCGTGCAACGCTTGTAATATCTTAAAGATAATATTCAAGTTGTGGTAAGGTTTTTCGCGTACTTACGAATTAAATAACATACTTCACTACTGGTTTCAGAAACGGTCTAATGATTTCAGTTCCTGCGTTGCCACATTACTCTTGAGGTGAAATGCTTACACTTTCATTTATAGACTAAATTAACATCTAATCTATGGCATTCATCATTCTCTGCTTGGACTAATAGGGTATCTAATCCTGGTCGTGCCCCAAGCCTTCGTCCCTCAACGTCAGTTATTAGATAAAAGGTTGCTTTCGCCGTTACCAGTCGTCATGGGATCAAAAAATTTCAACTCTACTCCATAAATACTCCCCTTCTCATATATAACTCTAGCATAACCGTTTCTTGTTTAAGACTAATTATACCGTCTAGGTACCCTTTAAACCTATTAAAGATGAATAACACTAGTCTTTTACGTATTACCGCGACTGCTGGCACGTAATTTGGTCAAGACATATAGAAAAAAAGTTAGTCATCATCAATTTTTTTCTTCTCTAGAACTTTACTCGATAAAATCGATCTTATACTTGTCTACGAGAATAATTTCTCTTAATATAAAAGTAGCAAATTAATTTTACTACGCCATTTTTAGTAGCATAAACCTATTAAGGATAAATTGAATAATCTATCATAAATAACTTTAATTATTTATAATGGATTATACAGCCAAGTATAATTAGCCGAAGCTATACATTCCCCCAAGTTGCTGGTTCAGCCGTTAGGCTATTGACCAATATTCCCCACTGCTGTACTATACGTATTGGGGTTTTTTCAGACCCAATGTGATCGATCGACCTCTCAGCCTCGACTACGGAATAATCGGCTAGTTAAACCATTACTTTAACTACTACCTATCCGAAATGTTTATTGTCCTCTTAAAGCGGAAATTTCTTTCCTTTGTTCTTTATATATCTACTTTTGAAGTCATAAGGTATTTGTTAACCCTACTTTAAGGCAGCCAAAACATTATATACTCACCTGTACACCACTTCTAATGAAATTAATAGTATATGCTATTTATTAAATTAGACGTACGATTAGCATGTGTCAAGCACTTGGACAGCGTTCATTCAGAGCCATCATCAAACTCAATTCATTTATTAGTATAAATACATAAATAATTTATTTTTATTATCTATACTATTACTAATGACCCTTAAACTGCTAATTTTATCAGATATCTCGATTTTTTTTATTTAAATTATCTTTTTTTATTTTTGGATACAATTAAGCGGGGTCCTGTATTAGTTATTAGTCTATATTAAGGCTTAACCTAGAGCTTGAAGGTTCGTTAACATTATCATACTGTATAAAAATAAATATTTAAATACATTTAGCTATAATTATTACTATAGAAATAAGTTTATTATTTTCTGTTTAATACTCAAGTTTTAACTTAACAAACATTTCTTATATGTTTCGGCTTAACAAGCACCTGACTTTCCTATACTATATTTTAATATAATATTATACTCTTAGTAACACAAAAATCCCTTTTTTTTTATTAAAAATCTTGTATCTGCTCGAGAAATATTATCAATCCAATAATTATATACCAAATATATATGAAAAAAAAGATATTAGTTTTTAGTTTTTAGCGCTTCTTATAATTAAGATATTATTTTAAGTTTATATTTAATATATTCGCACTTTTATATACAACGATACTATTTTTATAGTATACATTGGTTATTAATGTAAATCTAAAGCATCTTTAATATAACTACTAGTTAAAACTACAAAAACTTGAGCTTGTATAAAAGCGATACCTAACTCTAACCCAGAAAATGCTATAATAAAAGCTAAAGGTATTAATCCTAAGAAAAAGAATATAAATCCGCTTGTCATTATATTATAAGTAAAACCTGCTAAGATATTTAATAACATGTGTCCCGAAAGTATATTAGCACCTAATCTAAGACCTAAAGAAACATTTCTGGATAAATATGATATAAACTCTATTAAAACTAATAAAGGTAATAAAGCTAAAGGACAACCAGCTGGCACTAATAAAGAAAAAAATTCTAAACCATGCTTCTGGAATCCTAATATAGTTGCACCCAATACTACAGTAAAACTAAGAGCAAATGTAAAAATAAAATGACTTGTTGACGCAAAACTATAAGGAATCATACCTATTAAATTATTTACTAAAATAAATATAAATAAAGTATATATAAATGGAAAATATACTTGTCCTTTTGTTGGGTTTATTTGATTTGTTACTATACTATGTATAGTAGCATATATTGTTTCTTGACTTATAGATCAGTTATTACTTACAACTTTATTGTAATTAGTTGCTAAAACATTTAATGTTAAAACTAATATTGCACCTATTGTTAAATATAAACCTATGTTAGTTAATGATATATGTAAATTAGCTAGTATTGGAGCATCCAAACTTAATAAATTTCTAATTTCAAATTGATCTAAAGGACTTGGTATTGCTGTATAAAAAAAATTAATCATATATGTTTATATTTTTAGTTTTAATTTTTATTGAAATATATCCTAAACTTTTTTTTTTCTATAAAATAATAAAAAAAACTCTTTATTATAATTTACTTATAAATATACGAGAAATAAATAAACGGACAAATCTTGGTAAAATGTATTTTGAAAATACATAAATCATTATTACAAGTAATATGAAAGCAAAAGTTACTTGATTTATAAAATAAAACGGAACTAATTGTGGCATTTTTTTTTAGTTATATAGTTTCAATGTTATAATTATTTTTACATTATTATTTAATAAAATAATAAAAACTTTATAGTCCTTAAATTAATTAGAATAAATCTAAAGTTAACTTTAATTTTTCTAGACTCTAAAAACCTATATATTATTTTTAGTAGGGTTTTTAATTAAGATTTAATTATATAGTTAACTTTAGTTATTATATATTAATGATGATACTGAATAGTGTAAACCATCTAGCACAGGAGCAGGGTATATACCTAATACTACAGGGAATATAACTAGTGTAAATAAAATAAAAAATTCACGTTTGTTAACATCACTTATATTGGCTTCAAAAAATTTACTAAATGATCCAGCAAAAGCTATTCTATTAAACATATATATAGTATATGCAGCGGAGAAAACTATAGATGAACTTGCAAAAACACCCAATAAAGGTAATCTTTCAAATACACCATAAAGAGACATAAATTCTCCTACAAAATTTAAAGTAAGAGGAACTCCACAATTACCTAAAGATAAAATAAAGAATAAAATAGAAAATAAAGGCATTACTTGAGCAATACCTCTATAGTAACTAATTAATCTAGTACCAGATCTATCATATAATACACCACCAGCACAAATAAATAAACCACTTGAAACAAAACCGTGGGCTAAACCTAAAGCTATACCACCTTCTATTCCTTGAATAGTATTACTAAACACACCTATAAGATAAACTGCAGCATGTGATACAGAACTATAAGCAATAAGTTCTTTAACATCTATTGTTCTTAAAGTACTAAAACTAGCATATATAATAGTTATAACACCTATAAGGTATATAATATATGTATAATCTAATGAGGCTTTAGGTAATAAAGGCAATATAAGTCTAAATATACCATATAAGCTTAATTTTAAAACAATAGCCGCTAGTATAATACTACCACCTAAAGGTGATTCAACGTGAGCTTTTAATAATCAAGTGTTTAAAAATATAGTAGGAGTTTTTACAGCAAATGCTATAAATATACCATAAAATAAAAATAATTGGGTAGAATAATTAAAATTCGTTTTATATAAAGCATCAAAATCAGTTGTTCCCATTATTGAAGACATCGCTAATATAGATAATAATAAGAATAATGATCCGAATAATGTATATAAAAACAAATAAAAACTGGCTCTTACTTTATTACTAGATCCAAATAAACCAATTAATATAAATAAAGGCGGTAATATACTTTCAAAAAAAATATAAAACAACAAAATATCTAATACTAAAAAAACTGCTAATAATAGTGTTTCTAATAATAAAATTATTATTACATAAGATCTTATATTTTCGCTAATAGAATTTCAATTACTTAATAATGCAATCGGTGTTATTATAGTTGTCAACATGACGAAATATATAGATAAACCATCTAAACCTAAATAAAAATCAAATGAACTTATCTCATGATATTCTTGAACAAATTGGAATTGATTGCTACTAAAATCAAATAATATAAAGATTATTAAAGAAATAAACAGATTAATTATAGACGTACTTAAAGCTATTGTTTTTACACGGTTAATATCCAAAGATGATAATTCATAAGACATACCTGTAGATATGGTAAATATTCCTAACATAGGTGTTATTAATAAAAGAGTAAGTAACATGAGAAGGCAATAATAAA
>Ga0179587_10000667_pt1 | contig 14526 bp, 16 predicted proteins | sample CZODoug2_1_08_16_FD_185932 | JGI IMG/M metagenome (GOLD analysis project Ga0179587, IMG submission 185932) | Vadose zone soil fungal communities from Angelo Coast Range Reserve, California, USA - CZODoug2_1_08_16fungal | ecosystem: Environmental > Terrestrial > Soil > Vadose zone | place: USA...
GGGAAGGCAGGAATAAACGCCAGACGAGCAATAACGAACTGCTGAGAGGAACACCGTGACCGCCCTTGAGTGCTTCCTGAGTCCAATAGAGCTGCTCATCATCGCGCAGGGTGGGGCGGCTTACACGCCGGCCTACACCGCCCATTCCCATGAGAGGCATTTGAGGCTGCTCAGGAGCACCATATTTCTTTGCGAGATAGGCACTCTCTAGGGCAGGGTCACTAGCTGTAGGAGGAAGTTTCTGAAGTTTGAGTCTGTGTATGCGACCTGCGGAAACAAGTGGTAAAAGGGCTACTAAGGGAGTGAAGATCATGGTTGGATGCCAACAGACGTCACACTAGGAGGCACAGCTTTAAGTAGTTCATTGTTCGGCTCTCCCCGAGGTCATGTGCTACCTCCAGACCCCAAACTGTGATGAGCACCAGGTTGTCGCGCAATACGACGTGTACACTCAACAATCTCGAGGCTCTCATCCTCGCACAAGCCGTTTGGGAACATGGTGCAAATGCATGGCCAGCTGTAGCAAGGCTTCTCGCAAAACATCCCCTTCTTTCCAGGCCAAAGTCATTTTTTACTGCTCAAGTTAGTAATATCAATCGCATTCGCTTCCGGAATGCACTCAGCGATAAGCTATAGACATGTCATAATGCATACAATCATTTCATGAAAGAAGCTGGCCTTGAGTGGTGAGCCCAGCTTTCTCTCCCTTAACGGCCTCTTACCTTCAGCAAAGTACTGAAGCCAACTACCCCACCCGCGGTACGTGTTTGTCGCTCTATGGACAATTTCATCTCCTCTCAGATTCGTGCAGCATCCCCGAATCTCAAGCTTGCTGAGAAGCACTACAAAACACGTCTTGAGGAGTTGCGCGGCCTTATCTTGGCAGAGGAAGTCAAGTTTAAGTGCGCCGCAAATTTTTATCATTCCAGTGTCTTTAAATATATACTCTTCCAGGGCCATTCTATCAGAAATTGATGATATACGCTCCGGACACTGGGACGATAAAATATCAGCAGAAGTAGGCATTCCAATTCGACCTGCGCAGCCTAATGACGGAGTGACTGTATGTGTAGTCTCTTTGCCTCCTTGAGTTACGTTCACTCCCCTTCTCTCGTAGGCTACGTTGTCAGAGACATCACCAGATGAAGTTTATGACGGATCGGATCTGAGCGGCATGACAGACACTCCTCCTTCACGTTCACAGGTGTGTTCACGACTTCATCGTGGATATCCCGCTCGGCCTTATTCTTCACTTGCAGGACGATCTCCCGGCTACCAAACCCGCCTCACCATCTGCCGAGGATGAAGAGATGTTACATGTAGAAGGCGTAACATCGGAAGAACTTTCACAACCTGTTCCATCTCTTCTTACAGGAGAAACATCCGAAACCAGCAATATACTTAAGGTCTCTTCGCCAATGGGTGTTGAAGACCTTGATCCAGAGGAGGAAGACCATGTCATTCCTCTCCAAGTCCCTGCGGCACCTTTGTCTGTTTTTGAAGCTGCGGTTAAGTCCCCGGTTCTTGTAGAAGATGTGACTGGCCTTTCACCTGGAGTGCAAACGCTGAGGGAACAAGATGAGGTTATGGAAAACTCGCAGAAAGAAGTGAATCAGCGCATGGAAGACGAAGTTGCAGATGCACAGGAGACAGTGCGGCAGGGTCAGGCCAAGAAAAATGAAGAGGAGGTAGTGAAGCAGGAGGAGGAGACGGCGGAAGACCACCTGAAGGAAGACGTGGAAGACGAAAAGGATCAAGGGGCGGAGGAGAATGACCGGGTACCCTCCCTTGTTATGAGCGTCGACTCAACACAGTCTGCCCAGATAGGCATGTATCCCTACTCAACGATCTTGGACATAACATCAAACTCCAAAATGCAAGAATCTACACCTGTAGTGTTGGAAGTCGAGACGGAGCCTGAAGAAGTCAACGAAGACGAAAACGTATCATCTGGAGAGGAACCACTTCAAGTCATCCGACGTACACCATCTGTTTTTTGGCCTTTCTTATTCTCATTTAACCCGTCTCCAGGCTCGGCACGCCAGCGTAGATCTTCTGTGTCATCAGTCAGGCCATCGCAAACTAGAGGCAGGAAAAGTCGGCGACAAAAGAGGGTCTCAACAGAACCGGCCGACGCTCCGCCGGTAGACGTCGAGGCCGAACGGATCCTTGGAGCTGACAAGGAAGAGGTAATGGATAGCCCGAAAGACGAAGATCGAGACTTGTCCCCTGCAGCAAGTGATGTAGCCGTTCCTCGTCGGGATGGTGAACAAGATACTCTAACCTGATATGATAAAAGCTGAATTTGATTCAGGCAAACGCAAGGCTTCTTTCATCGAGGGAATTGGATCTCCGCGCGAGCGTAAAAGGGCAAGAGATGATTCTGAACCAGCTGAAGAGGATGAACCTGGTACCATGTCAATACGTTGTCCCTCATACTCCGGCTAACCTTCTCCTACAGGCCCGAGCTTCAGCATCTCCCGTGGGCGTCGTAGGACGGATCGTACTGAAGAGCAAAAACGCTTCCAGAATGTCATCACTATGCTACACTCCCAAATTTCGCAACATAGGAACGGTAATATTTTCCACAATCCTATCAAACCTTCCGAAGCACCCGACTACCATGAAATTGTCAAGCGTCCAATCGACCTCAAAACGATCAAGATGAAAGTGAAAGACGGTGCCATCGCTAACTCGCTCGAGTTTCAAAGGGATATCTATCTCATGTTTGCCAATGCCATGATTTACAACCGGCCAGGGTCGGATGTTCATTCCATGGCCGAAGATGTAAGTTCACCGTTGCCAGCATCCCTAAGGTGGCGCTGACACGAGGAACTATAGATGATGTTAGAAAGTGAAAGTCACATTCTTGCCTTTCGCCAGACTGAAGGCTTTGTCAGAGGAGCTCATCGCATCTAGTATTGGATCTTTCATTTTCGTTAGCAGTACAGTAACATCAATTAAAACTTATGTAAATCATTGGCTATAAGTAATGGTAATACAAGTTGCTACTTTCTACCTGAGATTCGAGATGCATAAAAACTAAAACCAGGGTTGGTACAGTTCGCCCATTTTCGCTAGTTGTATAGGATTCGTTGCGTTGGAGATGAGATTAGTTACGGTCTGGACGACGGGAACTTGACCTGGATAACTACTATTTTGAAGTGCCTACAATATTCAGGACGTTCAACGAGCTGTTGAGATAGTAGGAACACGAAATGCACCTGTTCTCTCTCTATCTTGCAGGCCATTGTTTCAGCTCTCTTTACGATCCCATCGATATTGGCAGTCACGCTTTGGCGGAAAAATTGATCGACAGTCCATGCTCGCCCTCGCATTGATAACCAAGAAGTCACTTCATCACGTCCGTACAGACAAAGTTGTTGTTCCAAGTCAAGCTAGAGAGGTAGAAGACTTAGTTAACATAAATCAATCGATTTGGCAATAATTAACCTCTGGTTCTGTGAGACAACGGCCTATAGCCATGATACCAGAAGCCAGTATGCCTTCCGTAAAGATGGGCCCCACGAAGTTCTGCATATTTGGAGTGAAGCGGAAAGGAACAACATCACTTGTAGCAAAGATGGGGAACTGATTCGAGACACCTGACCCAACCTTATAAATATGATTTATATTGCAAGATTGTCCTTACCTGGCAGTAGTTCTGTCATGGCAATTAGACCAGTGGCTCGTGAAATATGAAAACGACTTGGATTTCTGCTAGAGAGGCAGAGCACATAGGTCATGAAACTCAGTGAGGCAACCTGCGATGCAAATTGTTTCCTCATCCTCCAAAGTGCACTGGAATCATCCATGGTGCGCATCATATACTTTGGAGGTAGTTAGTTAGGCACTGTGCAAGCTATCTGTACGACTTACGCGAGTAAGGATGTCCTCAGGAACCATCTTCACGGTGACTTCATCATAGATATCCTTCTTCAATGCAATGTACTCTGTTTTTGTCAACTATGGACGAGGTATAAGCACCGTCGAGGTTCTGAAGGCTAACTTACTTGTCTTGTAGAAGGTTGTCGATATTCACGCAGAACCTTCTTGACCTTCTCCCCCGCGAACAACACAGGCTCCTCTTTTGAAATTCCGCTCATGTCACAGTACCGATCGTATATATCTCCCAGTGTTATATATGAGGAATCAGTCTGGAAAAGACGTACGCTGGGGCTACAAGAAACGGTTGCGGGAAGATGGAAAGCTAGATTGCGCTTCCGGCTTTCCTTTTTACGACTAAGAGCGCTGTGCCAATGGTTTAGAAAGAAATCAGAGAATCGGAGTAAATCTGACCTATTGAATGTCCTGAGAGTCTGCATCACCCTATCTTCTCGACGATATTGTCGATGGCATGGAAGTTGTACCGTAAAGGAAGTCTTTGAGTTATCACTTCCATGAAGTGTAAATCGTTTCCAACAAGATCCGTTTGATCGGCAATTTTCAAATTTCGGAGCAAATTTTTGGATTCGAACGAAGTTTTGATTGCTGTCTTTTTCCTGAATAATCGTCAAATACAATATAAAGGCTTGCGGAGGGGACAAACTTCGGTATACTGGCCGGGTACTTCAATTTCATCCACTTTGCTGTACTGAAATTCGGTCAGATAATGACTCAATACGGCTAGCGGTTGAAAACGAGGTCTGGAATCCAGTATGGACTCATATTTATCCCGCCATTGCTGGAGTCTTTGTATATATTCGTAATGAGTAGGTTTGCTGGTCAAGAAGTCCTCGTCATAGTCCTTCTGTTTAATGCTCAACACGCCACGGGATTGTAAGATATATACCACGTACTTTGACGTGTCCGGGCATATTCTGGCCCATACGAATGACCGTCCCTATTGTATGTTGGGACATGAGACCATCATCGTCTGTAGCATTCATCCGCACGACATAGTTCTGGAAGTTACTTCAGCACATTACAAGGTCCAAGGGTCCCGGAGGTACCTGAATTGCATCCTGCAACAGCATACATATATTTCGGTAGATATCTTCATCGGATGAAAGTTTGAATTTGTGTTGAATTTGGTCGACCATTGTTTCCAGACTAAGAATAAGGAGAGGAAACGAAGTCTTAAGCACTTGAAGGACCTCGTCCACGTATTCCCAAGGCTGGCGAGGCGACACAGGACTGTCCGATGTTGTCCCCGATGTCACTACTGATGGGCGATCAGAGGTATGAGCTTCAGGGGCAGACAAGGCAGTTCCGGGTGTCTGTGACACGTTCGAATCACTGTTGACAGTTTCAATACCGTTCATTAGTTGATCGGTCGAGCGTCGTAAAGGATCGGCTGCTGATTGGTTCTGACGAGTGGATGCAGCCTTTTCAGCTGCGGCTTTTTCAGCGGCTTTCTTCATCATCTGCATTTCTTCGCGAGTCGTTCTTAGATGATAGAAGAGGGCCTGAGCGACCACCTACTGATTAATGCTGTTTTGAAAATAGAAGGAATTGACAAACCTGAGGAAAAAGTCGAGCCAAGTTGAGAAGAACATAACGCGCCTGCTTTACTTCGCGGTGTGAGAATGAGAGGCACAGCTGTGGAATCAAATTAATCCAGAACCAAAAGGCAGCATCTCCCTTGTAAGTGTCGAATGCACGCGAGATTGTCAAAGCATTATCGTCCAGGCTCAGAAGCCATAGAATGCGCGCTAGTAGCGGCCGACTCTTCCCGCATTTGTATTGTCCTGCAGCCTGGAGATAACAGCTCACAGCATTCGCTGCATATGACAGGTCATTGGGCATTTCCTTGAACATGCGATCATTGAAACGGCCCCACTCGGCCCATGCTTTCGCCTGAGTCATATCGAGTTGGACAGCTTGCCCGAAGGCATTATTTGCCTCCTCATTACGACCAAATTGTGCTTGGAACATGCCCTTGAGAGTATAAAACTCAGCCTTCTGCGATATCGAAAAGAACATGAGATTCGTGTTGTTGATGACTTCAAGTCCTGCCTGAAGGTCGTTAGGCTTCTGGTAGTGGCATCGCGCCTGCTCTCGGAGTTTGAGGAATGCCTCCGAGATTTCGATGTTCGGTAAGGTGTAAATCTTCGTCAAGGAGGTGAAGCATACATCGAGGAGATCATGTTTGCGTGCTACATGGGCAAATCGATTGATGATCCAAGCAGTTTCATGGTAACCTCTGTACCCGAATGTATTCGCATTGTTGGAACCCGTACCTGTACCTTGATTTGGACCTTCGATCAAAGGGATGTAGGCGTTGTTGATAGAGTGGAAAACATTTTGCCTCCAGGCCACAAGATCACTCCATATACTAATATCATCGTGAAGGTTTGGAAGTCGCTCTCGCCATGCTTGGAGCACCATCTTTAATTCCGACGATTTCTTCTCTAGGTTTGCGGCGTTTGTTTGTGATAAAGACCCAAATATTTGGACCGCCTCTTGGAGTTCGACGAATTGTTGGAAGTGTTGTAATAAAGGAATGTGAGCTGCGGAGAGGTGAGAAGGCAAGCTGGCCCATTTCCTAAGGGATAATTGCATCGCATCCTCGAGGATCCTCGTGAATTCCACATTTTTGTCCAGAGCGGCAGGCAGCTTGAGCAAGGCAATGAAGGCTTCAAAAACCCTCCTGCGGGGTGTTGGGACATCCGGAAACTGGCTAATCTGCTCTTCCAAACTTTCCTTGTTTTCTGGCCAATCTTTGATCCTCCAGGCGCTCTCCAACATCAACTCTTGGTTTCCTTCACTTTTCGCAAGATCGTAGAGGGTTTCCCATTGTTGAAGTTTTTCAGCGGCCAGTATCCAATGATCTTCCCAAAGGCAGTATTCGGATTCTGAAAACGGAATCGAGCCTGCTCGTGATCGGCTTTGAGCTGATTCGTACGCATTAGATGCCTGCTCCCACATCCCATTCTGTTCGAAGGCGATGGCAACGTTTGTCTCCGGGTGAAGACAACGTCGTCGCCATAGCCCGTAGAACATATCATCCTCTGCCAACTCGGCATATACATCAGCAAGCGAATCATAGACATAATCGCGGATGGCAGGTTCATCGTCTTTGAGATACTCCAGAGAAGCACCGAGTATCTCTAATGAAACGTGCCAAGCACCAAACGTTTTCGCAAGGTACTTGACAAGGTGAGGTGGAAGAGTCATCGGAGGGGAGCATGCGTGAATCCCTGCCAAAAGTGTTTGAATAACGTTGGGTCGTAATTGTGCTTGCTTAACATGATAGTCTTTGCTGAGGAGGTTGATCATATGTTGTGTGATGTCTGCCTGTTCGCGTCGAGATAGGCATCTCCATACCGCTGGGAAGACTGATACCCAAGTTTCGTGAGCGATTCGGGGGTCTAGAAATAGTAAACGCTGCATAGGCCGAATTACGGCACGCGTTTGAGGTCGCATGATTGTAGAAGAACCAGGTAGTATAGACCTTCTATCATGTACTGGAGGTATATCCACATCCGCAGCACCTAGGATGAGGTGCAAGGCGAGATGAATCCAGTTGTGATCAGCCAAGGCATCCCAGCTTTGCACTCCAAGTATGTATGTCAAGCGGCTCAGAAGTGAACGCGGAACGCTGACATCGAGAAGATCCAGGAAGCGTTCTCGAAGCTGAGTGTCCTTTGCGCGACAGCCGAGAAGGAATGAATGTTCAAGACGAGTGGTCAAGTCACTCCGACGCAATGAAGGCTCCGTGTAGATTTCGTATATCAGTTCGAGGTACGGCTGATATAGAATATCCGCTCGAGTCTCAAAGACGATCATTTTCTGTAGGAGACTGGCTTTCTCCTTCATAGTCGGATATGCTTCTTGTCTCGGCATTGCCCAAGTTCTTGCCAGATCCAGCATATAGCGGCAAAGAGGAATGTTTTTAGACTTATCGACGAGCACGACTAGGGTGCTCAGGAGCCACCGACGCTGATCAGCCAGAAAGGCAACGGACAGTTGACAGATGTCTAAGATAGCAATTAAAAGTCGAACACTACTGTTTTCGAACACAGCTTGTGGTGATGGGGGGGCAGTCTGGATGTGCTCTTTGGCCAGCTTGCTGAGAAGCTTCATCAAAGGTTGGCTGAAGGGCTCGATGCGTTCTGGGACAACTCGGACGACTGACTTGAGCATAAGAAGGGCGCCTCGCAAAGCTGTTGAGGTACGCAAACTCTCGCTGACGGCAGAATAGACAAAACCATGAAATTCTGACAGCTCATTGTGTTGATCATCATCCTCCTTTGGTAAGGGAAATAGTCTGATCAGACGATCGAAAATGGGATGCAGAGCGTCGTGGAGACCATACTCGTCGGTAACGAGGCCTTTCTGGACAAGTTTCTGCAGTACGATTGCATTAGCGGTATACCAAGCATCGTTTTGTTCTGCGCTTATAACTTGAAGAACTTTTGCGGCAGGCAGCGCCTGCGCAGCGTCAGTTGTAAGGTCGACCTGACAAATGTCAATCAGCTATCTCTGAAAATACGAATGGCGAACTTACATTTTCGAGCAAGCGTGAGAAGAAGCGTAGACCGACTGTGACATCTGTCCAGCCATTAGGACCAACCAAGGTTTGAAGGAGAGAAAGTGCTCGGGGTAAAACAGCCCCTCTGGTTGATTGTTCATGATGTGCTGTGGCCAGTCTTACAACATAGCTGACCATATTCTCTCGAAAGGCTAAGGGGGTTAGCCAAATTACTTCTGGATTTGTAGACTCGATCGTTGCCACTGAGGACGAACGGAGTGATCGAGTTGCCTGTTCCTCCCACGTAAAAATAACTTGCAGAGTATCGATTGACAACATTCGCGATTCGAAAGTTGAAGTTGAAGACATTCCAAGTTTGTTAAGTGAATTTGCCATGTGAGGTATGAACAGCGAACGGACGGGATAAAACAGCTGGGGCTGTTTCACAATCAACTGATAAATTGCAATAAGTTGTCCGATCCCTTCTTCAGCAAGCAGGCGACGAGTGGTCTTGGCCCATTGAGGGTGTCCCGATTCACCAGTATCTGAACCGGGAAGGGACGGTGCGAGAATTCCAAGAGCCTCCTGCCGAACAAGTGCTCTTCCCTCCGAGTGCGGCGATCGGAGCAACCCTGTCCATGCCCGTAATATGAACTTTTGAGGGGTTTGGAACATCGCATAGAAATGTGCCGCGAGGAGATATGCCGTTTGTTTGACTATAATGTCATCCGTTGTTGTAATATAATGCCACGCACACCTAATAATATCCTTCTTGACGTCCTCGAGGAATAGCGAGTAGTGTTGGACCATGACAATAGTCAAATGGAGTGCTTCGATCTTGAACATGTCATCTGTCTCTGAGAATGCGTCGGTATCTGGGATGCGATGCCAAATGATGCGATGAATGCCACCGATGAAGTCAAGGTCCAAGAGCTGTTCTTTGGGATCTCGACGATTGGCGTGGACAAGTAATGTGGGGGTGATAATATATCGTATAAAATAGGCCTTATGAGACCAGGAGTATGATGGGTTATCAAACCAAGTGAGGAAGCGCATAAGAACATTCCTGCGAAACAGAATATCCTCGCTTAATGCAACGTGATGATACAGAAAGTGGGTGGTACGCATAAGGTCCATCCCTAAGTTCCGTGTAAAGACGGACACGATGTCAAACAAAATATCAATGCGTGGGGATTGTCTGAGCGCCTCCATAAAAATGTCCAGGATCAACGTGTGACGCTGAATTACGTCCGGTATGATAATGGCACTTCGTTCTGGCTGAGGAACCTCCGAGTACCAAAGTTCCAACAGGGCATCAATGATGTAGTTGTTCTCCTCTATCCAAGTAGGCATCAAACGCGCAATATCTTGGAATACAAGCATTGCAGGAAGTATGAGACTGGAATCTGTCCCTCGGAGAAAATTGGTGACTATGAATGATGTTCTTGAACTTAGCTCCCGCTCGAGGTTAGGCGCAAGTTTTGCCTGGATTATGCTTCTGAAGGTTCGCAGGTGATGTGGGAAGTTCAGGTGTTTCATGAGAAAATCAACCCCCTCGATGGGAAAACGGTCAAGGTACTTTGCCAGGGGCTCCGAAAATGGGCTCCGAGTCGAAAAATGCATTTGTGACTCGGTCTGCACAATAGCATTGACAAGATTGTCTAGAAATATGTTGGCCGCAGACGGTAGCAGATGGAAGATGTTTGCGAGGCGAACAAGCTTGGTGATGTCCTCACTGTCCGTTAGCGGAAGTTGAGCAGGGTCTGCGAGCATCTGACGGGCCACAATGCGGAAATGGTCCAAGAGTTTGTGACCTATTTCAACTTTAAAATAGTTCGTCAAAAGTTCCAGCAAGCGAGCCAGACCCTCCAGTCCTGGCACAGAGAGGCGTTTCGGATCGGCAAGATTCATCAGAATAGGACGTAGACCGGTTTGCAGAAGCTCTTTGGGAAGCCGACTCTGGTGAGTCAAGACCATCCGTAGACCTTCGTGAGCAACGTCCTTAATTTCTGGAGATGAAGAATACAAGGACTTGAAATAGACACTAGTCACTCTGCCCAAAAATATTAGGAACATTATGCTATGATACAACTCACAGATACCTTTGACGAGTTTGAGGTTGCCGTTGAAAAAAGTCCGTCAGCGGCATTGAAGCAGTCAACAGCTTTATACACGCAACGCGAAGCTTGACAACTTCAATGGTGTTCTGACGAACAGCTACCCCTCGACCGAGTAAGGCGGCATCATCTGCATCTGCCAAAGCAAGCGTCTCGTGCAGCAGTCGGAGGAGCTCGTCGTTGAGTTCAACTAGAGGGGGGTCAAGGCTGACGCAGAAACGAATTGCTTCGATCATTCCTATCTGTTTCATGAAAGGGAGAGCCCTAAGTGGTTTCGTGTAAATGCTCACGAGCATGCGGTCGCGATGTGGCATTAAAAGATCAACGGCAGGCCTCCCGCTCAGTGTCACCAAGAGTTCGATGCAGGTCTGAGCTGCCTGTCGCACAACTGGATTTGAGCTTTGAAGCTCGGGAAAGAACAAACTGACAAGATGAACTAGCTTAGCCCGTGCATGTATTGCAGTATCTGCCTGGAAATCCACATCGGTATTGCTGATACGCAATACACTGGCAAGGACATCAATGATATCATCTACGTCTCGTGGGAGATCCCGAGGAAGATCTTTGAGGATGTGGAGGAGAGTGCGGACAAGGTCGACTTCACGGTCAGTAACCCACTTAATACCAAACTGCGGAGTATTGGTCATGATTCTGATACCGCAAGCACCCGCACTCTTGCGAGCCCAAGAATCGTCCAAGCACAGAGCGGTGAATCGATTTGCGATTTGATGCAATATCAGAAAGATATCCGAAGCACTGCCGTTGTGCTGACTCTGGGAAGAGACGAGCTCGTTTATGATAAGAGCAACAAGAGATTGGGCTTTCTTTGCTTGCTCGGGCTGTTCACGAGATAGGGCGTGCGGCAAAGCATCGAGGTAACAAGACAAGAGGATACTCGGAGAGTGTCGCGTGCCAAGCGCCCGTGATTGATTTCGGCGTACCTCAGCATCAAATACAAATTGCGCCAACTTTCGAACAAAGGATTCTGCTTGGTCTTGAATATCAGGCAGATAGATAGCATCGAAGATCCCTTCTAGTGCATGTATAAAGACCTCTTCAATATTGCGCCCTTGTATACCCTGTCCATTGTGTGAGATAGGCCATTAGGAGACAAAATATCAGTACCTCATGCAAGATGACACACAAACAATTTTCCAAGTAATTGTAAGCATGCACCCGGTCAATTGAATTCCCTCTTGCTAATGACCGAGAGGCCAAGGTGGCCACTGGTCCAAGCTCAATTTTCTCAGGCGACCCTCCAAATGAGATAACCATCCTAGCCGGGTCAGAGTGGTGCCGGTACTTTAGGGCAGGCTCCCTCGATAGTAAACGTCTATTGCGTCCACCTAATTTTCCGAGTATGCGAATAGTGGTGTGAGCTGGATGGTGGGGTGCCGGTACGGGTTTTAGGAGATTATGAAGAGCTTCCATCAATTCTCGCAACACGGTGCTTAAAGTTGGATCTAGAAAATCTGGTGTAAGGTTGTCGATGCAAAGTTCGAGCGTCCGCAAGCCTTGAGAGACCAGCTCCGGATTTCCTCGCAATGCCAAAGCAAGAGGTTGCATCAAGTATGTCAGATGTGGAAGGAGATGTGTCAGACGCAGGGGGACAGTAAGACAGAGTTCAACAATCATATCTCTGGTCTGCCCTTCTGACGCTAGGAGCTGTCGGTTTAAACTTTCCAACATCTCTGGCAAGAGGGGGAGGACCGCGTTATACAGCAATTCAAACCTGCCGCCACCGCCACCGATTGCCCGAAACAGCGCCCTCAAGAGGTGGAAATAATTTGTGGGTTTTGAGGCCTTTGCAGCTAATGGAAAGCAATCCATAAGTAATTTTGCGAGATGTGATGCGAGGATGGCTTCATTTGGCCCAGGGTGCGCAGTGACAGCTCCGAACGACATTTTAAACAGCCTGATAGTTGCTGCGGCAGTCATATCATCATACTCCCCTAGTAAATGAAGCCTGTCCACAAGATAGCTCAACACGATGGCCAAAAGTATCGGCGAGGTGGTATCGCGGCTGAAGAGAAATTGGCAGATGTGAAGAAGGATCATCCGTTTTGAGGCGCATTTGAAGAAGAAGTCCATCTTATGCGTCCACACTTCCTGGAAAACGTGCAAATCAATTTCCGAAAGAGCATGACCGAACCAATCCACGGCATCATTTTGTTCATTGACTCGAGGATCAGGATCGAACAGAGACATGCATCGGACACACCCTTCGAAGAGCCGAAAAACCAGATCGCCATCAGGTGTGGGGGCCTCACTCTTTTTCAGCGCATTAATGCAAACACGAAATCCATGGAGAAGTGTTCGGTACAGATTACGCGATTCTGAACAACAACGAACATGAGGAGACAATACTAGAGCTGAAATATCGCGACTGACCATGAATGACCTCTTCGGGCTTCTCAATAGCATAGAAAGCACCGCCAACGGGCCGCGCCTTCTCTATAAGCGCCGGTCCCACAGATGTTAATCCATTGTTGTCCTTTAAAAGTGCAATGTTAGCCGAAACCCCCTCATACATGAGCGCAAGAGCTTCAAGTCTTTCTAAGCACGACTCTACCATGATTCCCAGTAATCGTTCAATTCCCGAAGAAGTCTCCTTTGTAGTGATGGGCTCAAGTAGACCAAACATCATTTTCGCCGACAATGTGTGAAGGTTGTGACCCAAAGCAGGATTGTGAATGAGGCGGGAGTAAACATATATGATGCGCTCTAACTGCGGGGTGGTCAGCTCGTTTCTGATGTGATGCACGAGGTCCGCAACAGCACTATAGACCGCGGGCCTACAAAGAAGTAAGAATCACAACCACCTGACTAGTTGACGACCCTTAACTAACCGAAGCATTTCCTTGCTGCTCAGCCCGGAGCCAAGAAGAACATTCTCGTCAAACAGCTTGTCCAGATGCGTAAAGAGGGCCTTTCTGTGTGCAGTTCCCATGAGATGGCGAAAAACGACCATCAGTTCCTAGACTGCATCAACACAATGCTCAGGAAGAAAGATACTAAAAAGAGGTCTGACCTTCCTCAACGAGATTCCGTTCGCTGGGCAATCCTGAAGCATCCGCAAAGCGCTGAGAATAAGAGTTTGGCCATATGATTCGTCGGTTTCACCCAGAACTCTCATCACAAAAGCTAGATACGATAGCATCTGGTAACTCTGAACAACAAGAACACGCCACCAAAAGGAGCGAAACAAACCTTGATTTGAGTGTGTATGAAATCGCTATACGCCGAAATATTCTTTATGGAAAGCGCCATACCTGCCCAGATGCCACCCATAGCCTCGTAGTCCTCTCTCGCCTTCTTTTGTGCTGGGGCCTCCAAAGCGAGGACCTCAAAAGCCGGTGCTATTGTCGTCTGTACTGCGGCAGAGACCATGGGCCGATGAAACTGGGACATGATTACCATCACCATGCCCATTTCTCCCAGAACTTTGAAGCTGCGAATGCCAAGCAGCATGCTGTTCGGATCGAGCACGACAGAGTCATTGGAGAGAGTTTGCTCTACAAGTCCACTCATGTTCCGGAAAGCCTCTTGGAAAATTGAAAGAAATTCAGACAAGGAATCGTCCGTTAGAGGCCTATAACTGCGAACAACGTCGAGAAGAGTTTTGCAGGCGATCACTCCGTTCTCTTCATTGTCATGCCGGAGAATATGAAGCATACAATTGAATATGGGAGTTGCATAGGGACGAATCGCCTCGTTGACAGGAAGACGATTAATTATTTCAAGTAGAACGCGGCGAAATTGATATTCCACCGTGTCCTTGTGTAAAGCGACTGTTCCAGAGCGCAGGAGCTCAAGGAGAGCAGGGATAAGATAAGGAAGCGCGTGAGCTGATTCTGTATCGCGGACAGTGTCCAACATTTCTCGGATTTCAGCTGCAACTGCATGTTTCGTCTTGAGGTCTGGATGGAAAAATGGGGTGTGTCTGCCAAGAAAAATCGCGAGGACATACCAATGTTAGGATCAGCAATACGG
>Ga0179587_10000669_pt1 | contig 14502 bp, 15 predicted proteins | sample CZODoug2_1_08_16_FD_185932 | JGI IMG/M metagenome (GOLD analysis project Ga0179587, IMG submission 185932) | Vadose zone soil fungal communities from Angelo Coast Range Reserve, California, USA - CZODoug2_1_08_16fungal | ecosystem: Environmental > Terrestrial > Soil > Vadose zone | place: USA...
ACAACAAGATCAGGGATAAGATTACGAAGTGTTGTAATGGCAAGTTCACCACTGTATACAGTGACAACGGTATAGCCATGAGCTGTTAGAACTTCAACTTCCAAGGCGGCAAGGGTAGGGTCATCTTCGACCACCAGTATACGTTGGATAGTTTGCATTTCAATCCCAAACGGGCTACCTTACAGTTCTATCTCATTTACGAGATAGACTTCCTGATGTATCATTGGCGCTCCGCTTCCACTATAGGTATATGACCATTTCCCAGCGACTAGATCACCGACCTCTATCAAGAGATTACCTCATAGACAGTGACAAACTCGTGAAAATTACTGGTTGGGTGTTAAAATCGTGTGAATTTTTAGAGGCTGTGGAAATATTGCTTGTTTCTTTTCGTGAAGGCGTTGTCCCCCTATTTTAACTAACAATACTACGAGACATGGTATCTTCCGAGTCTATTATCGTAGATGGTTGCCTGTTTTTCCAGGAGGAAAGAGGGACAGTTCTTGCATTCAGTTGGTTAAGGCAGAAGCATCTACGTCAGCTGGTGGTACATGGTAGCCCACGCCCAGTTCATTCAGTAAGAAGCGTGGCTGTGAAGGGTCCGGTTCGAGTTTGCGGCGCAGGTGACGTATAAATGTGCGCAAGTAGGTATTCTCAGCACTGTAATCTGGTCCCCATACGCGTTGGAGCAATTCGCGATGGGTCAGGACTTTGCCCGAGTTGCGTGTGAGTTCACACAGCAGGTCATACTCTATGGGTGTGAGGTGGACCTCCCGGCCTCCGGAGCGTATGGTGCGATGGGCGAAGTCGACTATCAGGCCGTTCTCGCCACCACAGCGATAGATAGAGCGCTGTGGCTCCTTGCCAGTTACGCTACTACGTAAACGTCCTATTTCCTCGGCGCGGCGCAAGGCAACGCGGACACGAGCCAGTAATTCGTTAAGGCTGAATGGCTTGGTGAGATAATCGTCGGCTCCCTGATCGAGTGCCTTGATTTTCACCGGTTCTTCATCATGGGCCGAGAGCACAATGACAGGGGCACTACTCCATTCACGCAGGCGGCGTAGAAAGGTTAAGCCATCGAGCGTAGGTAGTGAGAGGTCGAGTAAGACCAGTTGCGGTTGAAAGATTGCTGCAAGGTCGATGGCTTGCACTCCATCGCGCACGGCCTGGGCATGGAAGCCGCGAGCTTTGAGTTGGGCAACAAGAAATGTACTCATTTGTGGGTCATCTTCGACACACAGGATACGAACCCTTTTATCGGTACTTGACATGTTACTTGCTCTCCTCCAAAAAGAAAGTCTGACTTTCATCTGCTTCAAGGTTTTGTTCAGCCCTTCCTTTAAATACAGGCAAAGTGAAGGAAAAGATTGTCCCCTGACCAGGATTGCTCATCAGCGTTAGTCTGCTTCCGTGGGCTTCGAGAATGCCCTGGCTAATGTAAAGGCCCAGCCCAGTTGTAGGGCTCCAGCGCGTAGTTCTATTCATTCTGTGAGGCCATTCTGGAACTGGTTGTCCTGGTCGATGAACCGAAGGACGGCGCATAGCTGCGAAGGTACTAAAGCGTGTGAAGAGTGTGGCCTGTTGTTCTGGACTAATTCCAGATCCCCGGTCCGTGACACTGAGCCTGACAGCCATCGTCTGGTGTGGATCGTATTCTGAGGAGACTGGCGTGGTGCTGAGCTGAACTGCATCACCCTCGGGAGCATGGCGGAAAGCATTGCTGAGAAGATTGGTGAGTACGCTCATGATCAGCTCGTAATCTCCGATGACGGCTGGTAATGGGGAGACTAGGTTGATCTGCAAGCGACGATCGGAAGAGGTGATCAGTGCGGCGAGGCGGTCCTGCAGATCTTCAAACAACTCTGGTATAAAAATGGGCTCCAGCGCAAGGCGTAATGCACCGGCCTCAACACGCGAGGCATCCAGGAAGTGATTGATCATACCGACTAGCCGTTCTACCTGCTCATCTGCTGTCTGTATGAAGTCGTATTGTTCTTCGCTGGACCACTCGAGATCGCGTGCTAGAAGTGCGCTCAGATGAGCGCGGATATTGGCCAATGGTGTTTTCAGTTCATGTGCCATCGTAGTGAAGAAGTCTTCGCGTGCACGCTCCAGGGCCTTGATCCTGGTGATGTCCTGGAAAACAAGGATTGCGCTAGCGACAGTGCCGTCGTGTGTGCGCAAAGGAGCTGTATTGACAAGTAGATAGATAGCCTGCCCGTCAGTTCTCACGACTTGCAACTCTGCTTCGCTGGTCTTGCCGAGGATCAAGGCTTGATGCAGCGGTTGCTCTTCGTAGGGGAAGAGTGTACCGGTGGTGGTACGGGCGGGTAGAGGGCGTAGTAACTGCTCGCAATTCATGCCAATTGCTCGTCGTCCGGCTTCATCAGGGTCATCGAGGGGGTCCAATGCTGCACCAAGGCTTTGCAATATTTGTACTGCTTGGCGATTGATCAAAGTAATTGAGGCATTGCGAGCACTTACCAGGACAACGCCCGAAGGTAGATGTCTCAGGAGTAAGGCCATACGTGCATTGGTGAGATCTTGTGCTGCTTTAGCCTGTAGAAGTGCAGCGTTGCGTTGTTTGATTTCCGCTGTCCGCTCGATGACTTCAGCCTCGATACGTTCGCGTGCTGCGACTTCTTCGGTCACGTCGTGGTAAATAGTTAGGAATGCGAAGATATTGCCGAGATCGTCGCGGATGGGAGTATACGTGCAGCCCATAGTATATACTTGATTGTTGGAGCCAATGATTTTGAATTCGTCAGTTTGTCCTTGCAAGGCACGTTGTTCCAATATTGCAATCGGGTTTGGGGCCTGCGCGAAGTCTGGCTGGAACGTGGCGGAACTGCGCTTGAGGGCCTCTAAAGCGGGCAAGCCGATAACGTTGTCTGACCAGCCGAAGAGTGTTCTTGCGGCATTATTCATGTCGACGATGCGCCAACGTGGATCATAGATGACAACGCTATCGGGGATGGCTTGCATGATATTTTCCTTCTGGCGTGCCTGACGGCTAGCGGCATGTGCCAGGTGGTCGATGCTGCGAAAGAGGCGAGCATTTTGAATTGCCAGACCAGCTTGTTGAGCGAAGCGCTCCAGTAGCTCAACTTCTTCAGCCGGGAAACCGCGTGCCCGGCGGTGGTAGACTTCGATTGTTCCCAGGACCGTATTTGTATTGACAGGAACACTTTCTGTTGGCTCATTAAGCGTGATTGTGGAGGCTGTTTGGAGACGTGGCTCAAAAATAGGGACGCAGAGTACCGAGCCAGGGCGACAGGGAAGGCCCCTCTTGTCGAGGAGTGGAAGTTCAATCTCCGGTGTCGTGCTGGTGTCAGTGATAATGATGGTGCTGCGTTCGCTCACGGCTCGGCCAAGCAGGGTGCGTTCGTTGACCTGTGGATGCCAGTCTTGTGATTGCTGATGAACGCCATGTTGGGCCGCCATAGTCGCGTTGTGAGGGAGATCGAGGAGGAGATGTGAGATCTCGTCCTGTTCCCAAGGATATATTTCTGTACTTGGGAGGGACTGATCCATCAGAAAAACTGCGCAGCGTTTCGATCCTACCATCTCATGAAGAGCTTGCAGGATGCGTTCGAGTACGAGGTGGAGTGAAGATGGGCCAGCAATAGCCGAAGAGATATAATGAATGGCATTTAGGTGCAAGCGTGAGCGAACGGTTGTTGTCACATCCTCAATCGTGATAAGCAATGTGGGGAAGGGATGCTGTGTGTCCTGACTGTCACCCTGCTTAAAATCGGATGTATACTCTATTGCTACGCGCCAGTAGGTACGTCCCCGGCTTTCCAGAAAGCCTTCATAGGGAACCTCACTATGCTGGATAGGCTCTTTGCTCTCGGCAACATGCTTGAGAAGTGGGATAACGATCGTGCCAAGTTTGGACGGGAGTATTTCCTCTACACTATAATGTCTAAGGTCCTGTGAACTCCAGGACTTGTCTAGCAGTGAATCGAGGTATGAATTGACATAGAGAATACGCAGGCTGGTGGGATCAAGGATTGCAACACCAACTGCCACATTTCCAAGGATATACTCAAGTTGTTCTGCTCGTCCAGGCTCCATGATGCGTCCTTTCTGGGGACCCATCCCCTTCAGGGGATTGGGAGGAAAGAAAGCAGCCCGCAGGCTGGGTTCAATCCTCCATCATGCACTCCTTTGGGAGTACCCGTACCCGTCAGCTCGTTGGAGCTTTCGGCAGTAATTCTTTCCAACATCAGGAATGTTGCCTGACTTCGTCGCGATGGTAAACGCGCCACTTGCCTTTGCAGACATTCTCCCAACGTGAGTTACCAGCACGCTTAAGATGGGATGGCACAATGGCTTTCACGATGTCTCCCGTCTTAAAGCCATGCTTCGGATGTTTCTCCTTGGGATCGGTGCGAGGAAACCCGTACTTGTTCATCAGGCACATCTGCCGAGATCCGTGCCCATAGGCCGTGATCGCTAGTGGTCGCACACCAGTAACCAGCAAGGCTTCTGGAGTGGATTTTCCCACACAAGCCGCATCTACCCAATGTGTCTTAGGCAGTTCTCTCGTAGTTCGGTTGTACTTGGTGAGTCCTCCTGAACTGCACTCAATCGGCAGTCCCAAGGCTTCCAATCTCCTGAAAAGTTCCCACCTCGTAGCGTTTACAGCAACGGCATCTCTCAGTGGTGCCTTAGCTTGTGTCAAGATCTTTTTCAGGAGATCCGGTTTCTTCTTCAGGAAGTCCTTGATGTCTTTGGTCCCCTTAGCCTTGTTGCACGTGTCACATGCTAGACAGAGGTTGCTTATGCGATCATCACGGTACTTTACTTTAGGAACAATATGCTCTATTTGGAGTTGGATGTTTTTTTTGCCGCAATAGGCACATTTTCGTCCCCATTTCTCCAGCAAATACTCACGAACTTCATATCCCGCTAGGGTCCCTTGTTGATACTCAACGCCTAATATTTCAGCATTTTTCATGGATTGCATGTCAAACTTGACCAATTCTATGCTGATGTTCGTGATATGACAAATTCGAGAAAGCCTCTGTACCCATGTGATGACGTTGCTAATCCTGCTCTGCAAAGATGGTGGTAACCACCCTTTTGGTCTTCTTCGATTCTGCCACCTTGGCTTTCTGTAGCGTGTATGTCTTGCTCGTCTGCCTCTGCGAACACCACGCCGATCGTCAAGATCCGACGTGATCTGCTGACCACGATGGTTCAACTCAGCAGCAAAGACAACCTCTCCAGTTGCATCATTCATGATGGCAATGCCAGTGGTTTTGCTTCCAGGATCGATCTTGATCCGTAATTCTGCTACCACTGGGTCATCAATAGCAACCTTCAAAATGATGGTGAAAGGGTATCTTTTCAATACAGCGGCTTTTCCTCTTGTGAGAAGCAAACGTGCCTCTCCAGAATGGATGGTATTCAATGGCTGTTTATTGGTATCAACTACAAAAACGTTACTCAAGTGGTTGCTCCTTTCAGAGCCTCCGGTTTCCCGGGTAATGGTGGCCTCGACACGGTTAGAAAGCGGTTTATCGTTGCAAGCACGAGCACTAACCCTTGTAATCTTGTTTAACCTGCAACCGTAGAGCATCGGGCTGGCCTCGCACCCTCTGGTACCTAGTTTCGCCTCTAACGTAGCTTCTGTTTCAAAGCTGAGTCTGGACAGGTGAAGCCGTTAGCCCCTGACGGAGCTGCAAGCCCATCCCCTTTTAGGGGATCGGGTCCCTGACGCTGAATGACTAGATTTTCTTTCGGTCGCAGATACCCCTCTTTTCTTTATGACGAATGGCTATCCGCAGTGGTATTATTATAGCCTTTTTTGTAGTGTGCTGTCACATATTTGGTGAGGATGTCTAGGGTATGAATGGGTTCATAAGATAACGCTTATCCTTAGTCTTTTGCCTCTTCTGATCGTTTAAATTCCTCATCTATCTTCTTTTTGAGTGCACGACGGATACGTGCACGTTCTATAATCGCTTTTTCCTCATTGTCAGCAGGTACGAGTGGGGATACAGGAGTTGGCTTTCGATTCTCATCCAGTGCCACATAGATCACGTAGCTACTGGCAATCTTGCGTACCTCTCTGGTAATCAAATCTTCAGCTGTCACTTCAACCCCAATCTCCATACTCGTTCGTCCAACATAATGCATCTCACAGTGGACAGAAACAACATCCCCAATAAAAGCGGGAGCCAGAAAATCAAATCTCTCCACCCTGGCCGTGACTACAGTAAGACGCTGGCAGTGCTTGATGGCAACAATGGCTGCGGCCTCGTCGACCATTCGCATGATCACTCCGCCGTGGACATTCCCCTGTAAATTCGCATCTGCCAATTCCATGATGCGTGTCGTGGTACTCCGTGAGTGGGCAATACTCCGTCCCCGCGTCAAATCTACTTCAGGAAGAGTGCGATATCGATTGATTATTCTCTCGAATGGGTTCATCTTGCTTTTTCCGCTCCAACAAAATATTCGTTATAATGGACTTATACCTCAATGTATAGTCCATAACAAGGCCTTTTCCAAAGAGAACTATATGTGTGGAAGTAGCCAGGTGCTCATGAAACTTTCACCAGAACTTTCAGAACGCCCTTTTGTCCTGCGCGATCGAATGCAGCTAGTCCTTCATCAAGAGTATAGCGTGCACTGATGAGTGAGGATACATCGACAAGCTTCTGGCTCAGGGCACGCAGGGCAGGAGGAAAAGGACCACAGCGCGATCCCTGGACGCGTATTTCATCAATCACAATCGAAGCCAGATGTAGAGTGCTCTTATCCGCCACTGTACTCTTGAGCACAATCGTCCCGCGTGGCCGTACTAAGCGCATTGCAAGCTCCAGCCCTTGTGCAGACCCGGAGCATTCTACAACGAGATCAACGCATCGCCCATTATCTGATACGAATTGCTCTATCTCTTTGAGGTGGTGCGTTAGAATACCCAGTTTTTCTACCAGTGCCAACTTTTCCTCGTGCTTTCCTACCATCAGAATTTCGCAACCACTCAATCTGAGCACCAGTGCCGCTAGTTGACCCATTTTGCCATCACCAACGATGGCGATACGCTGGGTTGGCTTCAGATGGACCTGCTCAAATATCTCAAAGTTGGCGGCCAGTGGCTCTACAAATACCGCCGCCTCATCGCTCACATTCTCAGGAACTATGTGCAGGTTCTCAACGGGCAACATCACATAGTCGGCGAAGGCATCGTCGCGATTGACAATGCCGAGTGTCGTCCGGTTTGGGCAATGCGTTGGCATGTCCTGCTGGCAATAGAAACAGTCAGCACGGTGACAAGCTGCATTGATCTCACCAACTACGCGCTGCCCAATCAGATGCCTGTGCTGATTAAATACAGTGTCACCGTAGATCTCCTCAACGACCCCAACAAACTCATGCCCCAAGACGCCCTGGAAGCCCATATAGCCGCGTGTAATCTCCAGGTCAGTATTGCAAATCCCCACCTGCATAACGCGGATCAGTGCCTCACCTGCAACAGGAGTGGGATGTGGGTAATCATGCTCAAATGTCAGGTCAGTGCCTCGGTATGCTAAGGCACGCATAATTCGTAGCTCCTTCTTTGATTATTTTCCAACTATATGGGCACAGCATACTATCTTCAAGGAAAGGTCTATTCTTCATCAACAGCAAGACAGTGCCTAGTACTACAGTGGTAAATATGATAGAATGAGAGGAGGGCAAAAACCCCATCAAAGGAACCAGAAGGAGACCTGCACCATGACCCATCGTGAGACCGAACTCGTATCCCCACCGAGCCCAGAAGCAGTCTGGGAAGGGCTCTTTGAAGAAGTGTGTGAGCGTATTGAACCAGTATTTGGGCGATTGGAGACAAGAGAACGAGCGAAATCATATATACGCGGATTACTCAGTCCAATTGAGAGAAAAAATGGATGGCAATTAGCAGAGGAATTGGGTGAAGCAACCCCATATTCTGTGCAGTACCTCTTAAATAGAGCAAAATGGGATGCTGACGAACTTCGCGATATATTGCTGAAATATGTGTGTGAAAAGTTGGGAGATGAAAATGGCGTAGGGGTGATAGATGATACAGGGTTTCTGAAGAAAGGGAACAAGTCTGTTGGGGTACAGCGACAGCACAGTGGAACAGCTGGACGTATTGAAAATTGCCAGATTGGTGTATTTTTATCGTACACAAGTAAATTCGGGCATACATTGATTGATCGAGAAATATATCTTCCCAAGAGTTGGACCCAGGAGCCTGAACGCTGTCGAGAAGCAAAGGTTCCAGAAGATGTGAAATTTGCGACAAAGCCGGAGTTAGCAATAAAGATGATAAAGCGTGTATTAGATGCCAAACTACCGATAGCATGGTTTGCAGGAGATAGTGCTTATGGGTGTTCAAGGCCACTCCGAACATTTTTAGAAGAGCGACGAAAAAAATATGCGTTAGCAGTGAAATGTAACGAACAGGTGGTGAGAGAAGAAAAGCCGCAACGCGTGGATGAGATTGCTGCAGCTTTAGCACCCCATGAGTGGCAATGCTTGAGTGCAGGTAATGGCAGTAAAGGACCGCGATTGTATAATTGGGCTGTTTTACCTCTTAAAACAGCTGGAATTGCTGGATGGAGTCATTATCTGGTCATTCGACAAAGCAGAGCAACGGGAGAAAAAGCTCCTGAAACCGCGTATGTCTTGGTGTTTGCTCCGACAGGTACCACGCTCAAGCAGATGGTTGAGGTCATTGGAGACCGTTGGACAGTAGAAGAGTGTTTTAAGAGCGGAAAAGGACAAGTTGGACTTGATGAGTATGAAGTGCGAAACTGGCAGGGCTGGTACCGCCATATCACGTTATGCATGTTTGCTATGGCATTCCTTGCTGTTCTCTGCAGTAGCAGTCAAACACTGACAACACCCATTATATATCAGGATGCACTTCCTGAACATAGCGATCGGCAAGAAACATGTTTCGAACATATTCCCGTTCAACCATCAACCAATCCATCTTTACCTATGATGGTCCCTTTTAGCATTCCTGAGATTAAAAGACTCTTCTATTATCTTGTGAGTTTTAAACCTCTTCCAATCCTTTTTCGTCTTGCTTGGTCGGTCTGGCGACGGACCCACCAAGCTTGGGCCCGCTTCTACCACTATCGGCGTCGCATCCTTGCCTCTCCCTCTTATTTACCACTGTAGTACTAGCAATCTCCATCCAGATGACCAAATCAATATCTCTGAGCATATTGCACCCAACCCTGATCTCGTTCAAGCCATAGGTGGAGGTCCTGTGCTAATCAAGAATGGTAATCTTTATCAGGACCCTAATCCCCCTAATTCTTCAGAGGCCAGCACTCGAAATCCACTTACAGCACTTGGTGTAAGCAAGGATGGGGCACATGTCTTTTTCGTGGTCTTTGATGGCCGTCGATCCGGCACCAGTCAGAGTAGGGGGTTAACACGTGCAGAAATGGCCAGCTATCTGCTGGCGCATGGTGCTTACCAAGCGATGTTATTTGATAGCGGTGGCTCATCTGAGATGGTTGCCCGTCACTCTGGACAACAGAGAGCATCGGTAATTAACCATCCATCAGATGGGCACGAGCGTCGGATAGCAAACGGTTTGTTTGTTTATAAGTAGTGACAGATGAGCTAAGATGCGCTGAGGCAAGGTTCAAATAAGGGCAACTCTGTAAAATGACGTGAGTGAGCTTGTAGAGCAATGCGAGCGGCTATGTGGTATACTGTGGATGTCTTTTAAGTCCATAGGCTGAAGTGCTAAAATAGCCGCTCCGGTGTGAGCGGCTATTTTGGTGTCTAGACCTGATTGTCATTATTCCTTAGTATATCTTTCAAGTGCCTTTAGCCTTTCATCAAGCGTTTTAACGCCTTCTTTAAGTTGTTGAAGCTCTTCTCTGATAGAATCAGTACCGTCACCTTCAACACACTCAATGGCTCAATGGCAACTTGCTTTGAGGTTCAACTCTATCTCTTGGTAGTTGACGAATCTATTCCTTTCAGAAAGACGTTTTGTACGTCTTGGGGCTCTGCACCAAGCACTCCTTGAACAGAAAACTCAAAATATCCCTTGATGACAAGCGAGCCTGCACCATAGGAACCGTTATTTATCTGAGCGTCAGAATCTGCGGCATTTATATGGAACCAATACTTTGCCGACGTGCCATGAACCGATAGGATTATATCTTTTCCCATCTGGGGAGGAGCATCACAATCTATTCGGGTGGCCGCGCAACAACTTACAGAGAGGGAGCCACGCACACAGGTTATATTCAGCCATACAACCTTCGTATCATGGTCCTTTGCAAAATTTATGAAGCTATCAGCAGTCCCCTGCTGAGTCACATCTCCCTCGAACCTATCTATGCGATTCTGTAAGCTCTGCACAATCGCCATTGCTCCGGTGACAATACCAATAAAAGCCGCGAGGATACCAATCAATGCACCGATCTGCTTCCATGTGATCTTTTTCCCTGTGGATAGTGCCATGTACTACCTCTCTAATCTCTTGCTAGGAATGACTGCTTGTCAACTGCATTGTTATCAAGATTGCACTTCTGTTTCCGGTAGCGCTCTGTGGTCCGGGGGTCTTTATACTTGGCCGCGTATTGTGCCTGCTCAAGAGTGGCATCATGTTCCATGGTCAGCGTGATGAAGGTTGCTCGGAGTCCATGTGGTGTCAGGCCGTGGACTCCAATAACATTACCTAATGTTTTTACAACTGTTTCTATTGCCTTGATATCAATCCTCCGCGCCACCTCCTTTCCCGTGTTGTCTGGGCGCAAAGATGGTTTGTCACCTCTACGTAAAGATATGAAGAGAGGCGCATCTAACCTTGCATCTCGTCTAGGATGCGTCTCTTGTAGTCCTTGCATATATTCATTAATGTAGCGCCATACATCAGGTGGTATCTTTACTGTAGCAGGTTCCCCGCCCTTGCCATCTTCAATATCTACCACATAATGCCCTTGTTTCATCTTTATATTGCCAATATTGAGCTTTTGTACTTCTTCACGACGCAGCCCACTTCCTAGCATGGGTGATACCAGGGTACATCTAGCCTTTAGCTACGGACGAATCCTAGTAGCTCATCACGTTTCCGCTCTAGCAAAGCCTGATCTTTAGCCTCAACGTTCAAGCGCAGCAGTGGTTCAGTATTGGATGCACGAACATTGAACCACCAGTCACCATAATCTACAGTGAGGCCATCCAGCTTATCAACAGAGCGTGCCCCCTTACCGAAATGTGCTTCCAGCGCATGAAGCTTGGCATTTGCATCGGCCACAGTGCTATTGATCTCGCCGCTGCGGATCCAGGTATCAAGGGGCTTGATGATCTCTGAAAGTGGCTTGTCTTCAACCGAAATCAGTTCTAGCAGGATCAGGAAGGCAATCAGGCCGGAGTCAGCATACCAATTGTCACGGAAGAAGAAGTGACCGGAATGTTCACCAGCAAAGATGCCGTTGACGTTGCGCATGTCGGCCTTGATGAATGAGTGACCAACACGTGTACGCACCGCTTTGCCACCCAGTTTAGTGACGAGTTCTGGCACACTTTTTGAAACAATCAGATTATGCAGAATGGTCGCACCTGGATGCTTATGAAGTAGGCTATTGGCAACCATCGCAGTGACCTGAGAGCCATCGACAAGATTGCCATGCTCATCAACAGGGAACATGCGGTCCGCATCACCATCGAAGGCCGCACCAAGATCTGCTCCAGTCTCACGTACCTTCCGTTGCACATCCACCATATTCTCTGGTTCAATAGGACTGGCAGGGTGATTGGGGAAGCTACCATCTAACTCAAAATACAAAGGGATAAGCTTACAGGGTAGGTGTTTGAAGACACGTGGCATGATCAAACCTGCCATGCCATTACCAGCATCAATGACAACTGTGAGCGGCTTGATCTTGTTAACGTCAATAAATGAGAGGGCGTGATTGACGAAATCATCAATCATATCACGTGTTGTCACCTCTCCCTTACGTGACGGTTCAATAAAGTTGCCACTGATAGCAAGATCACGGATCTTAGCCAAACCGGTATCCAAGCTGATAGGGAAAGCTTCGGCCCGACAGAATTTCATGCCGTTATATTTGCCTGGATTGTGGGAGGCAGTGACCATGACGCCAGCTGGATAGTTAAACTTGCCGACTGCAAAGTAGAGACCATCAGTGGTAGTCAGGCCAAGATCAATAGCATTAGCGCCCTGATCGGTAATGCCGCGAATAAGAGCGGCAGTAATCTGCGGCGAGGATAGGCGCATATCGCGGCCAACAGCGATATCCGAAACATTTAAATATTGAGTGGCCGCTCGCCCGATGCGATAAGCTACCTCTTCGTTCAGAGTCTCCCCATAGACCCCACGGACATCATACGCTTTGAAGATAGATGGATCGACAGTTACATGAGATGTACCCATAACAGCATTCTTAAGCGACATTTCTTGCACATATCATCCATGCCTCTGGCAAGAAACATCTGACTCCTTTCTTATCTTAAAGTCTGCAAACATTACCGCGCGTTTGATCTGTATATTTCCAGCAACAGCCATGGTTGGCCTGTACTGCGAGGATCGAAAACTTGACCGACTTCGACAAAACCGGCTTTGGCAAAGGCACGCCGGGCTGGGTGATTGGCCACAGCCGTCTCTGCATAGACACGCACCATATGTGGAAATGTGAACAAATAGCGCACCAGGGTGCGAATAGCATCGGGACCATATCCTTGTCCCCAGCGGGTTTTATCGCCCAAACCCAATCCGATCTCCGCCTGACTCAGGCGAGCATCAACGTTAAAGTAGGTTATCGTCCCTATAGGAACATGCTCTTCGTCCTCGATGATAAACCAGCGCTGGTGTCCACCGCCATGTATATAGTTGCGCTTAAACATTGGTAGGAACTCAGCCATGGTGTGTGAGTATGGGCGATGAAGATCATAGCGCCATACCTCGTCATCGCGTTCCCAACAAAAGACGTTCGCTGCATTATCTATCGTCGGGCGATGGAGGTAGACCCGTTCGCCATGGAGAAGCAGACCCGTAGCTCGTTTCATTTTGATCTCACGTTGTACATCAGCCATATAATAACTCCACTCATAGGCAAAACTTTCTTCAGTCTCAAGTGTTTCATCCCCACAGACAGACACCCACCTAATCAAATTCTATCAGATTCAGCCAACCCTCACACTGAGCGGGATACCCCCATCTTCGTCCCTTTCTGGGCACCCTTGCTTGAGCTATGGAGAGGAAAGAAAGCGGCCCGCAGGCTGGGTTCAATCCTGCATCATGCATTCCTTTGGAGGTATCCGTAGCCGTCAGCTCGTTGGAGCTTTCGGCAGTAGTTCTTTCCAACATCTGTTACTGTTCCTTTTGGTGCCACGATGGTGAATGACCCGCTTGCCTTGGCCGACATTCTCCCAACATGAGTACCAGCACGCTTAAGATGGACTGGCACAATGGCCTTCACGATGTCTCCCGTCTTGAATCCGTGCTTCGGATGTTTCTCCTTCGGATCGGTACGAGGAAAACCGTATCTGTTCATCAAGCACATTTGTCGGCATCCGTGCCCATAAGCCGTGATTGCGAGTGGTCGCACACCAGTAACTAGCAAAGTTTCTGGAGTAGACTTCCCCACACTAGCCGCGTCTAACCAGTGAGCTTTCGGGAGTTCTCGCGTCGTTCGGTTGTACTTGGTGAGCCCACCAGAACCGCATTCGATCGGTAATCCTAGCACTTCTAACCGTCTGAATAACTCCCATCGGGTAGCGTTTACAGCGGCAGCGTCCTTAAGCGGTGCTTTGGCTTGTGCCAGGATCTTTTTGAGGAGATCTGGTTTCTTCTTGAGGAAAACCTGAATATCCTTGGTCCCCTTGGCAAGGTTGCACTTCCCACAAGCTAAGCACAGGTTGCTCACGCGATTGTCGTGGTACTTTGCTTTGGGGACAATGTGCTCCATTTGGAGTTGGATATTCTCCTTGCCACAATAGGTACATTTACGTCCCCACTTCTCTAGCAGGTACTCTCGCAGTTCATAGCCTGCTAATGTCCCTTGCTGGTACTCAACACCGCTTATCTCAGCATTCTCCAAGGCTTGTATGTCGAATTTCACAAGCTCCATACTGATGGCGGTGATATGGCAGACTCTTGCCAACCTCTGGACCCAGGTGACAACGTTGGCTATCCTGCTCTGCAAAGATGGTGGTAACCAACCCTTCTTTTTGTTGCGTCAGTTGCTCCACCTTGCTTTTCTATAGCGGGTATGTCGGTTTCGTCTGCCTCTGCGCACACCACGACGGTCGTCAAGATCTGACGTGATCTGCTGACCTCTATGCGATAGTTCAGCGGCAAAGACGACTTCACCCGACTGGTCGTTGACGATCGCTATTCCAGTGGTCTTCGAGCCTGGATCTAGTACCGCCCCTCACAAATCCCCGGCCAGTTGTGCTATACTGTCAAGGAGCATAGCTGGAGGTTATTTGGACAGTGCAATCGGCATGGCATTGGAG
>Ga0179587_10000671_pt1 | contig 14433 bp, 15 predicted proteins | sample CZODoug2_1_08_16_FD_185932 | JGI IMG/M metagenome (GOLD analysis project Ga0179587, IMG submission 185932) | Vadose zone soil fungal communities from Angelo Coast Range Reserve, California, USA - CZODoug2_1_08_16fungal | ecosystem: Environmental > Terrestrial > Soil > Vadose zone | place: USA...
CTGGCCATCGAATGGACGGCGTAGTCGTTCATGCGCCTTTCTCGAAGGGGCTGGGCTCAAGAGGTTTGCGCGTTCAAAATTTGATGACACCTCAGATATAAGGTCAAATCAATTTATACAGACAAGTGTTTACTAATTGGAAGCTCATATATATTACAGGTATATAACCGATACAAATAACCTGCAGGCAATGAGCCGACGGAAAGTTCTCGCGAAACGCCGTGTGGAGCCCGCGCTACAGGCCACTGCGACAAACGAAAGCGGAAACAATAGAGTCAAAACCGCACAGCCTGAAGACTGTGCCACTACTGCAGCGATAAGGCGACGGAGGTTCAGGGATGAGGCGTAGTGCGGTAGTGGAGGAGGACGACGCCGTCGGGGAAGGCTTTGGTGGAGAGGAGCTTGAGGCGGAGGGAGCGGTGGCGAGGCTGAATGAGGGGGATGCCTTCGCCGATGAGGATGGGGATGACGTGGATGCGGAACTCGTCGATTTCGCCCTGGTCCAAGAAGGAGGCGATGATTTCGCCGCCGCCCATCATCCAGATATTTTTGCCGGGCTGGACGCGCAGGCGCTGGGCGAATGGTTTGATTGGCTCGTTGACGAATTCGAAGGTCGGCAGCGGGGCTTCGCGCGGGTGGCGGGAAAAGACGTAGTTCTTGATTTTGGGGCCGAAGCGGGCGGCCTTAAAGCCCTTCTCCATGCCCATTTCGAGGCCCTTGGCGTAAGTCTTGTAGCCCCAGAGGATGGTGTCGACGGATTTGAAGAAGGCAAGATAGCCGTAATTGCCTTTGGGGCGAGGACGGTCGAGCCAGGCGACGTCGCCATCGGGGCGGGCGATGTAGCCGTCGGCGCTGGTGGCGATGTGGAGGATAATTTTTCTCGGAGTTTTCATGGAGATGCGCATCGATGGGTTTTGGGGAGATTATAACGCTACTGGGACGGGCGGACATGGGAAGGTGGAGAGAAGAGAGATTCCTCACATCCGCAGGCCAACGCTTTCGCACGAGCGAAAGCGGAAGAAAAAACCGGCCTGCTGCGTTCGGAATGACAAGCGTGGGGTAGGCGCAAAACGGGCGGGGCAAGACCCGCCCGACAGAAAAGAAAAAACAGGGGCACCCGCCGTGGCGGGTGCCCTATGTTTGGATTGATGGCGAGGGCTACGACAAATCGATCTGGGTGTTACTCGGCGCCGCCAAAGAGGCGGAGGACGATACCGGTGGAAGCCCAATAATTGTTCTGGTGAACATTGGTGCCGAAGGAAGTCCGGTAGTAGTCGAAATCGAGCACGCGGATTTCCCAGTGACGAGAGGGGTGGATATCCAACCCGCCGCCCACTTTGTACGACATGCAGTTCGTTGAAGTGGTGTAGCCGCCGACTCCGGTAACTGTGGTATCTGCGCGGGAGCCGCCGACGAGGGCTTCGACAAAGGGCGTGATACCCCACGGACTATGCTTACGGTAGAAGTAACGCGCTCCGAAGTGGTTTCCATAGAGGATGTTCTTGGTGCCGCTGATGGTTACGAAGTTGTAGCTACTGTCGCCGACGATCTGCAACCATGGCTTGAAATTCCAGCCGAAGGATCCCATGGCGCCGTTTAAGTTGGTATAAGACCCTGCGCCGCCGGCCAGACGGGCAAAGGAGTAGCCGCCAAAGACTTCAACGCGAGGCGTAGTAGTGCGCCCGCCGGGGAGGGGCCGCTCCCAGGTGGTATGCGATTCTACGGGCCGGATCGCTGGCGGTTGAGCCGGTTCTGGCTGAGGTTGAGCCGCCGCGGATGGTTCAGGTTGGGCGGCTGGCTCCGGGACACTGGACGTGGCGGCCGGAGGTGCGGTCGCAGAAGAAACTGGCGCCGGGGTTACGGTCGTTTCCGGAACCGCTGGAGTGGGCAGGAGCGATCCAGAAGCGGGTGCTGGTGCGGACGCAGGCGGAGCGGCGGGCACCGTTATTTCCGGGAGATTTGGCTTGGCCGCTGCCGACGCGGGCGCGGTCGACGCTGCGGGTGCGGGTGATGCCGGTGCCGGGGATACTGGTTGGGGCGCGGCGGATACAGACGCAGCGGTTACAGTCGATTGAGCAGGCGCGGGTTGAGGCTTGGCAACCGGTGGTGGAGCAGGCTGCTCAACGGGCGCAGTGCGAACAGGAACTTTTTCTGAGGCGGCGACCATTTGAGGAGAAGCTGGCTTTTGCACGGGAGCTGCAGCGCGGTCGACAGCGATCATGTTTGAATAGACGTAGCCGATCTTGCCGTCACCGGTCTGAACCCTGGAGAAGACAAACCCGTAAACCAGAATGGTGAAACGCTCACCGCAGGCCATGGATGCCACGACTTCGGGAGATTTCCTAGGCTTTGCGAAAACTTGCGTGCCGTCTGGATGGCTGGAGCATTCGACGTAACCGACGTCATCGGCCCACGCGGCAGAAGCCGCAAGCAAGCACCCACCCAAGACAACAAGAAATCGATTGCGAGACATCGCCCCCTCCTCGGCCCGGGACACACCGAGCCACTAAGACAGTTATCAGGCTTGGAAACGTTGGGGCCAACTGGCCCAAGGGGCAGGGTGTTCCAAAGTGCTACCGGCTGGTGAGACGGGATGGGTGGGTAGTATTGAGCGGCCGCAGGGCGTCGGTGAAGGAAGCAGGGCAAGAAATAGGTTGTTTTCAGAAATGCCCTAGATAGGGATTCAGCGGCAAGAGCAATCGAATGAATGGCTTCACAAGGTTAGAGCGTGCGCGATCTGAAGAAATATACGCCTAGGAGGGAGCTAATTGGCGTCGGAGTCGTCAGCGTCGGGAGATTCGATGCCGGCGCGAGCGATGAGTCTGCGGAGGGCATCTTCGCCGCCGGCGCCGCGCTGGGTTCCGACAATGAAGCCGTCGCGGTCGATGACCACGTAAATGGGATAGGCATTGGCCTGATACATGGCGGCGAGATTGGTGTCTTCCATCATGACGATTTTGCAGTAACGGGGATGCTGCTCGAGATATTTTTTGACGGTTTTCTTGGATTCGCCGACGTTGATGGCGAGGAGGATGAGGCCTTTGCCGGCGAGCTCATGGCCGATCTTGTCGACGAAGGCGGCTTCGTCGGCGCAGAAGCCGCACCAGGTGGTCCAGAATTCGAGAAGGACGACTTTGCCTTTGATGGTTTCGTTGGTGAACTTTTCGCCGGTAGTGGTGATGGCGTTGAAGTGCGGGGCAGGCTCCTTGTCCTTGAGGCCGGCGAGCGCGCAAACGGCCGCAAGAAGTAGGAAGGAGAAAATTGCTGCGCGCAACGAGATGTTTTTCGCCGCCATGGTGGAAATGTATACCGTTGGCGAGGGCAGGTGTCAATTACTTTGTTGTCAAATTGCGCCGGGGCTCGATGCGACGATGTTGGCGAAGCAGAAATACGAAGCCGGGAACACGGGCACAGGTGGCGGAGTCCAATAGACTAAGGGAAATATGCCGCCCAAAACATTGGCGAAGGTAGGGCTCGTTGCCTTGACGTTGGCGATCCTGTTGCCATGGGGTTATGCGCACTGGCTGAAGACGCGGACGTTTGAATTAATAGCCAAAGCGGTTTTGCTCGACGCGGGCAGAGTCCAGACGGAGGAATTCGAGATCAACTTGCGCGAATTCTATCGTGTTCAGATCGACGTGAATTACGGCCCTGACTATCCAGATGAAGAACGAAAGTGCCCGTTCCGCTATTGGGAGATCGCAGACTGGGAAGTGTTCCGGTTAAGCGGACGGGGCGAAGGGACAAGAGAGCTCTGGGCTAGCTCCGCCGAAATTGTGAAACAAGGCGGATTCCCGATTGGTTTCAACGGGAGTCCGGGGAAATGCCAGCTGGAATGGAGTGCGCCGGCAGCGTCGGTGTGCCTGAACACGCGGCATCCGCGGTTGCATGTCTATGCCGCCTCGTTTGAGTATGAGGAATTCGGCGGATTTCTCCAGTTCGTTTGTATTTTCGTGGCGGGCACAGGACTTCTCCTGGTTTTGCGCGCGATTGGCACATGGGTATTCGGCCATCTTATCGACAAGCGCCCGCCAAGAATCTTTCCGGAGATGGAGTTGAGAGATGTGATTCCCTGGAAGCGACGCAACCGGATGCCACTGATCAAAGATGCTCCGAATTTTGGACTGATTTATGGGTGCATCCTCTGGATACTGGTTTTCATTTTCATGATATTGAGGCCGCCAACTCCCGTTGGACTATTGGTCGATTTTCGGGAGCGGAAAGTCGTGGGAGTGGAGAAGAGCCCTTGGATGGAAACGGTGAGTGTGTATGTAAACGCCCGAAGGGGATTTCTAGTGAATGGGCATCCCGTGCGGGGAGAAGAATTGCAGGCGGAATTGAAAAAAGAATTGAGCAGACAGATGGTTTGGACAGTGTACCTGGAGGCTGACGCTGACTGCCTCTTCATGGACGTAGTGCACGCGATGGATACGATTCAAGGGTTGGGGGCGAAACTTGTGTGGATCACACCGAAGACACGGGAGGAGTGGGAACAGAAAAACTCTTCTTAAGACAAATCCCCGCATCCCAGTAGTCCGCAGAAGAACCAAATCGAAGCAAACAATCAGGTATTTCGTGACGCGCGCGGCGCGATCAAGCTTGTTGCTTGTGCCACCACTCGCGGAGGGAATGGCAGCGGCTATTTTCGTCCAGGGAGATGAGGAAGATGCCGTCGAGTTTGGTTTGGAGGCCGGGCGGAACAATAACCAAGGAAGCCCACCAGCGGGCGATTCCGTGCTCGGGAGTTACGGCGAGAATCTGGTATCCAAATTGAATGTCTTGCTGGGTCTGGGCGACGTTAGTCCAGTATTCGAGGATGGCTTGCTTTCCGCGCATAGGTTCGAGGAACGGCGTGACCTGGTAGGTTCCGTCTTCCGCGTAGAGGTCGGCGGCGGCTTGCGGGTTGCGGCTTTCCCAGGCACGGCCGTAGGCATCCAGCCAATCATCGAATCCTTGTAGCGTCATTGCCATGGCAAAGCAGAGGTTACAACAGGAAGGCCGGAAATTCCCATACGCGATTGGGGCGCCTTAACGCCCTAAAGTGAAAGCTAACCAAAGCGCCGACCGGGAGATCGGCGTTCCCGTTGGGCGTGAGTAGTATTCGGAGCGGGGGTGTGTTAAAGAGGGGCCGCGATGACAGGAGGAATCATGCGCGGAAGAATAAAATTCGGGCTCATCCTACTGTTAGTGGTGATTGCGGTTCCGGCATTTGGGCAGGGACAACCGCAGGACAAAACGATTACGGTGTTTGGACAAGCGATTCATTACTTTGATATGGGCTCGGGGCCGGTGGTGGTGCTGCTGCACGGATTGGGGAGCCGCAAAGAGGATTGGTTGCCGGTGCTGGAGCCAATGGCGCAGAAATACCGTTTGCTGGTGCCGGACCAGATCGGATTCGGGCGCTCGGACAAGCCGCTGTTGGATTACAGCATCCAGACGTATGTGGATTTTCTGAATGAGTTTTTGCGCCAATTGAAAGTGGAGAAGGCAAGCCTGGTGGGGGAATCGCTGGGCGGGTGGATCGCAGCGCTTTACGTGGCGGAGATCGGTGGCGGCGCCCACTTGATACCAGTGGAGAAGCTGGTGCTTGTGGACGCGGCGGGGTTGAAGCAGGACAAGCCGATTCCGGATTTGAATCCGAGTTCGCTGGCGGCGATGCGTGGAATGATGGAAGCGGTTTTCTATGACACGAGTTGGCTCAGTGAAGATGCGTTGCGGAAGATTTTCACCGACAAGCTGGCGGTGCACGATGGTTACACGGTGCGAAGCATTCTGGGGAATCCCGCGCTCGGTACGGAGAGGCTGGACGAGCGCTTGGCGAGTATTAGGGTGCCGACGCTGGTGACATGGGGGAAACAGGATAAATTGCTGCCGATTGCTTCCGGAGAGCGGTACGCCGCGGGAATTGCGGGGGCGAAGCTGGTCAGCTTCGACAAGTGCGGGCACGTGCCGGCGGTTGAAAAAACGGAAGAGTTTTTGGCGGCGGTGACGAGCTTTCTTGGCGGCGCGGCCGCGGCGGCGCACTGAACGCCGTGAGCGCCCTTGCTATTTCGGCGCGGGCGTGGACTGCGGCATGCTTTGATTGGCGCGGAAGATGACGTAAGCACGGATGGCGGCGGCGTCATCGTGGGAGAGATTCTTGTCGAAAGACACCATGCCAGCTTGTTTGAGCTGGCCCTTCAGAACTATTTCAAACCACTGATCGTTGTCGAGCGTGGCCGAGTAGCGGAGATCCGGGAGGACGCCACCGCTGACGGCGACGTCGCCATGGCAAGGCGAGCAGAACCGTTGAAAGAGGGCTTCACCGTTTTTTACCGTGGCGATGCTGGCGGTGGACTTTGGTGGCTTGAGTTGCGGCGGAGTGAATTGCGGAAGCGGGGGAAGGCTAGCTTTGCTGTTTAGTCTAAAGGCGAGCAAGCGGCTGATATTTTGCGTTCGACCGGAAGAGAGAGCGACTTCACCTCCGGCCAGAGCAAAGACGCCGCCCCACCCGGCGAGAACAGCAACGTATTGTTCGCCGTTGACTGTGTAAGTCATGGGAGCGGCAACCACGCCGCTTTGCGCGTCGGCGGACCAGAGCTTTTGACCGTTGTCGGCGCGATAGGCTTCGAGATTTCCCTGAGCGGTGCCTTCGAAGACGAGATTTCCCGCGGTGCAGAGTGTTCCGCCGTTGGCGACGGTTGGACGATCGACACGCCAGATTTCTTTTTGCTGCACGGGATCCCAGGCGGAAAGATGGCCTTTAGTGGCGTTGAGGATAGCTTTCTTGATCTCCGGCTGCTGCGGCAAGCCGGCAGCCGCAAAGTCGATGCCGACGTTAAAGCCAAGTGCTTTCTGCTGGAAATGTTCTTCCGACTTGTAGAGGAACCCTGCGTCCTGAACGGGCACGTAAACGAGTTTTGTGAGCGGACTGAAAGACATGGAATGCCAAGTGTGGCCTCCCGAGGGACCGGGAGCGACCGGAGCGCCCTTCCCTCCCGCATAGCGTGCCTGGGGGTTTTCGATGGGACGGCCTGATTTCAAGTCGATGCCCGTGGCCCAAGAGACGGCGGTGTAGGGCTTGGCGGAGAGGAGTTCGCCGGTGGCGCGATCGAGAACGTAAAAGAATCCGTTCTTGGGGGCGTGCAGGAGAACTTTGCGCGGAGAGCCATTGATTGTTAGGTCGGCGAGGATGAGGGACTCGGCGGAATCGAAATCCCAAGCGTCGCCGGGAGTTTCCTGATAATGCCAGACGTATTCACCACTGTCGGCTCTAAGAGCGACGACGGAAGACAGAAAGAGGTTGTCTCCGCCTTGGGGGCTGCGGGCGTGGCGGTCCCAAGGGGTGCCGTTGCCAACGCCAAAGTAGACGAGATCGAGATCGGGGTCGTAGGAGATGGAGTCCCAAACGGTGCCGCCGCCAGCCAATTTGCGCGGCTGCCCAGTCCACGTCTTTGCAGCTTTTTCGAGAACGGGGGATTCGTAGGGCTGCGACGGATCGCCGGGAATGGTGTAGAAGCGCAAGACCATTTTTCCGGTGGCGGCGTCGTAGGCGGAGATGTAGCCGCGCACGCCGAATTCCGCGCCACCGTTGCCGATCAAAACTTTCCCTTTGACGACGCGCGGCGCGCCAGTGATGGTGTAGGGATATTTCGGGTCGATGGTTAGAGTTTCCCAAACGGGTTTTCCGGAGGCGGCGTCGAGCGCAACGAGACGGCCGTCCAAGGTACCGACGAAGACTTTACCCTGCCAAACAGCAACGCCGCGATTGACGACATCACAGCATGCATTGACGGCCCATTCGGGAGGAACTTTGGGATCGTAGGACCAGATTTTCTCTCCGGTAGCGGCTTTGACGGCGAAGACTTTGCTCCAAGCGGTGGTGAAATACATGACGCCATCAACCACGACGGGAGTGGCTTCCTGGCCGCGACGAGTGTCCAAGTCAACGTACCAGGCAAGAGCGAGCTGGCCAACATTTTGATCATTAATCTGGTTGAGCGGGCTGAAGCGCTGTTCGCTGTAAGTGCGGCCGTAGCTCATCCAGTTGCCGGGCTGCTGGTCCGCGTTGATGAGGCGTGAAGAGTCCACGTTAGCCCATGAGATTGGTTCCTGAGTGACCACAGGCGATTTCGAGCGGCAGCCAGCGGCACACAAAATCACCAAGGCGCTAGTGAGACTGAGAAGCTTTTTGCTGGGCATGAAGTCTCCTGCGTCTGATGGAAAAGGCCCCAGGCCCTTAATCAAGTTGGCGAGGGCGATGACGATGGTTCACGCCAACTCTCTGGATGCGGAGCGATCAACGGAGAGCGCTCCGGATCCCTTGATCATAATGGCCAGGCAAATGATGATGGCCAGGATGTGGTATTCGTAGCCTTCACCCTTCTGTGTGCCATACCAGTTGGCAAAGAAACCGACATGCCGGTGGACGAGGACGATAGCGACCACCATGTTGGTGGCGATGCCAAAAGCGGCTACGCGGCCGAGAAATCCGAGTAGCAGGCCGATGGCCCCGAGGAATTCGGCAGCAATAGCCAGAACCGCCAGCACTGCGGGGATGTGCATCTGCTGGGTAAAGAAGCCCAGCGTGGCCCGGAAGCCGAATCCGCCGAACCAGCCCAGGACCTTTTGCGCGCCATGCGCAAAAAATACGACACCGAGCGCGAGCCGAAGAAGAGTCACCACGAAATCGTCGGAAGTGTTCATGAGCTTTTGAAACATGGCCGTCTCCTTCTCTGTGAATTTTGAGGGATAGGCAACTGGTTGCCAGAGAATAGCATTTTCTTGGCTGCCTGCGGAGTATTCAGAAAGAATGCTCAGAAAGAATGCCATACGGCCAGTGGAACTGCGGTAAGCGAGATCTGAATCACAGATCGAGGGAAAATACTTACGTCGTTAAACGGGAGCGCACGCGAAAACGGCGGACGGGTGGGTCCGCGGGATCTATTAGCTCGCAGATAACTGCGGAGCAATTCGCATCAGGATATTGGCGCGCGATTCATCTCAGGCGATTTTGTTGGCGGTGAGGACTTTACAGTGAACTCCGCAGTACGAACAACGGCTTCATTGGTGAGCAGATCGATGGCGGTGACTTCGATGGTGTAGCGACCGGGAACGAGCGATGCCACCGGGAAGAGGCGTTCGATAGTAAGTTGCTCACCGCCTTGATGAAGATGATCAGGGGTTTCTACCGCGCGCCAGATTTCCTGCTGATCCTTGGTGATGCGATAGACGACCGAGACATTGGTTTTGTGGGAAGTCTCGTCCAACTTCAAGTTGTAAAGCTGAAGGAAAATGCCCAATTTGTCAGTGCTAAAAAACTCTTGGCTGAGGCGAGGGCGGACTTTGTAGGAATTGAGAACGAATTGGCCAGTGCCTGTCAGCCTTGAGGGAACCGTTTCAATCTGGTCGGCGAGAATCAAGGAACTTGCATCGAGTTTGTCGTCTTCAAAGCGCGGTACGCGCAGAGCAGTGTTGAAGACGCCGAGGTTGCCGCTCAGGGTGTCTTTGATGACGAGGTCGAGCCGATAGAGGCCGGAACGTAGTGGGACAGATTTTTGATAGATCGAAGAGAGATTCAGCGAGGACTGGAAGAGCGAATCGGGAAAATCGCGCGAGATAAGATCTTCAAAGGTCTGAACGACGACACCGCCGGGCGTGGTGATGCGGCCATAGAGATTCAGGACTGCCGAATGCACGCCGTGTTTGGCCTGGAAACTGAGTTCGCGATTGACAACTTGCACGGTGATGGGGACGAAGACAGTGTTGCTGGTTACGCGGAGAAATCTGCCCGATAGGCCATGTGGATGTCGTTATGGACGACGTTGACGGTGACCAGTTCGGACATACCTTTGAAGCGTTCGGGCGGACGCTGCACGCGGAAGTAGCGATCAAGCACGTCGAACTCGTTCATGCTTGCCGTTGTTCCACCGATAGGCATGGGGCAGGTGCTACCGCTGGCGTTGGTGAAGCGGCCAGCTTTGGAGGAGCTACCTATGAGTTCGCTCAAACTCAAGCCAGCACCGGGAACATGTGTGAGAGCGTCTTTTTCGCAAGGGTCTCGCGTGATGTGGTATTCGCCAGTACCGCTGGGATCTACAAATTCAATTTCTATGTTTTCGCCGATACCTTCCAGATGGCGATAGCGCCACAGCTCCCAAGCATAGGCAGTGGAGAAGCCACCGCCTTGCTCGGGAGAACGTTCGTAGGTGCCGCCACTAGGATGCGACTCGATCTCATCGGGCGCCCCAAATGATGTAGATGTGGCCGCGGTCCGTTTTCCGGCCGGGAATGCCGGAGGCGAAGTGTTCGTCGGCGTAGGCGAGGCGTCTGTAGTGCTCTTCCCGGACTGGATTGATAGGGGAATCGTGGTCGGGATTGCGGTCGCGCCAGAAAATTTCTTTGAATTGCTCACGCTCTTCTTCAGTACCTAGCTCGAGAAAAGCCCGGCGCTCTTGCTCGGTGATGATGTCGGGGACGATGTTTCGCAGCCAGTCGCCTCCCTGAGAAGCCAATTCTCTGGAGAGTTTCTTCTCGCGCTTCTTAGCCTCTTTGGGGCTCTGTGGTTTTGCCGCGTTGGCTTGCGGCACGGTTTGATCTTGGCCGAGGGAAAGCGGGGGCCAAAGCAGGCTGCTGCAGAGAGCAAGCTGGAGGACCTGGCGGCAACGATCCATGAGGACACCTCACTAGCACACAGAGTCGGGGATGCAAAGCAACCGTACAGCCTCTCCCCATCGCGGAGCCCGGAGAAGGCTCGTTACTTCACTCTGAATCAAGGAGTGCAATTCGGGTTGCCCAATGCCAAGGAATAAGCTTTCGGTGATCAAGACCCCGTGGCAAGGGCGGAATCAAAATCGCGGTAGGGGAACGAGGGGCAAAAGCGGGGGTTTCAAGTTGGATAAACCTTTCAGGGATGCTTGAGGTTTGTCGGCCAAAACGTCATATCCTGTTGGCAGGGTTACCCAGCCCGGAGGCAGCCATCGCATATCAAGAGAAACGCCGTTCGCCCAGGTACTCTTTTATAGCAAGCGCCGAACTGATTGAAGTGAAGGCCGACGTGCGCATCGCTTCGCGTGTAAGCGAGCTCAGCCGGCACGGATGCTATCTGGATATGCTGAATCCCTTCCCTAACGGGACACTGGTGCTGGTGAAAATTGCCGCGGGGGAGGCGTTCTTCGAGGCCAAGTCCAAGATCGTCTACGCCCAGCACAATATGGGTGCGGGCGTAACGTTTCTGGAGATGACGCCAGATTCCCAGACAGTGTTGGAGCGGTGGCTGAGTGAGGCGGAGCAGGAACGAAAACGGCAGGCAGGATAGTTCGACCAGCAGAATCAGGTGGGTCGCGCCACAGTCGCAGTAAACAATCCTTAAAAATCAGAATAAGAGCTTGAAGAGATGGGCCGGCGGGGTGTATTGCTGGTCGGAACTCGTAATGAAAGAATTGGGTTGGACAAGGGACTGCGTGTTTGCGACTCTTCCGAGTTGCGAATATCTACAGGACATCGCTGAGAGGATGCTGGCATGAACGAGTTTACAAGCCGCCGAGAATTTCTTCGAGCCGCGACGCTGACAGGTGCGGGCCTGGCGCTTTCGAATGGACTGATGGGGGCGTCGAATAAATCGGTGCTGGTATTTACGAAGTCATCTGGTTGGGAACATGACGTCGTGAAAAGGGTTGGCGGAAAACCGAGCCTCGTCGACGACACTGTCAACGATCTGGGAAATAAGCATGGATTCAAAGTAGGTGTCACCAAGGACGGGCGGATTTTCGACTCGAAGGAGTTCCACTCGTACGCAGCCGTGGTGTTTTTCACCACCGGTGATCTGACGACGCTGGGCACGGATGGCAAGCCTCCGATGTCGCCCAATGGCAAGCAGACCATGCTGGACGCGGTGCGAAAAGGAATGGGGTTTGTCGGGGTACACGCTGCGAGCGATACTTTTCACACGCCACCGGACCCCAAAGACCTCTCCAATCGGTATATCGCGCATGGAGATCAGGAAGACCCTTACTTGCGGATGCTGGGCGGCGAATTCATCGTGCACGGACGGGAACCACGGCTGCAGGATGCGTATCTCGTCGTGAGCGATCCCAAATTCCCGGGTCTCGAAGGTGTAACGTCGCCGGTAAATTTCAACGAAGAATGGTATTCGTTGAAGGACTTCATGCCCGATCTGCACGTAATCCTCACGCTGGACACGCATGGCATGAATGGAGAGTGTTACCAGCGCGCGCCGTACCCGGTCACGTGGGTGCGGCAACATGGGAAAGGCCGCGTTTTCTACACGGCGATGGGCGACCGGCCGGAAAACTGGAAGAATGAGTTTTTCCTGAATTTACTCGCGGGTGGAATTCGCTGGAGCATCGGAGAAGCCAGCGCTCAACTGGATGTGAACCTGAAACAAGCCGCGCCTGGTTATGCGGAAATTCCTCCCAAGTTTTCCCCTGAGAAGTGAGTGCTTTTCTGCCTTCACATTGCTCGGCAGAAATGACAAAAGCCGAAGCGACTACATGGGGATGGGCTGGTTGATCCTTGGTTTGACGTACCAGCAGGGCGAGTTGCCGAAGTGCGGGAACAGCGAGTGGACACAAGTGACGGTTTGCTCGGGATTCAGAGCGTCAACTTCATATTCCGTCTTGCCATTCTTTTCTGGAATAGCGAGGACGCGCAGAGATTTCATGGATTCGAATGGATCGGCAGGTTTCGGATGGAGCATGTGAACGCGAACGTAAAGATAGTCACTGCCGTAGAGAAGCCCCAATGCGACTATTAAACCGATCAGAATCCTTTTTGCGAGAATGGTTGCAGAAGTCAAAACAATCATGGTGGAGACGATGGGATTAGCGTTCGCGTCAAATGTTGGTTACTCGCGCGCCCACCCCGCAGGGCCGCCCGCATGTCGCAATGCGTCCTCTAGGTCATCTCGTTGTTTCTTCAAATCCGCGAGTTCCTTTTTCTTGTCCGCGATAGCCTTGCGGCGTTCATTGATCTCTTTCCGCGTAACGCTCTCCTTCATCGCAGTAGCCGGATTGGGGTAATACTGTACCAACCCCAAATTATGCTCCCGCTGCAAAATATCCAGTTCCACTTGCGCGGTCCTGATCTGGTAATTGAGTGCAGCAAACTGTTTTCTCCAATACGCCTCAGTCTTCTCGTCGCGGTCGTTTTCCGAATTCGTTGATTCACTTTCCGCGACAGCATCGACTTCGGGTTCAGGCGTGGCGGGAGAGTTCCGAATCGAATCTTTCAGCCGATCTTCGAGTTCGGCAACTTTTTGCTCTTCTTCCTGGACTTCCGCCTGCTTCTCTGTCAGACGCGTGCTTATCCCGGAAAGGTCCGATGGTTTGTTTCTACGGGACGGCGGTTCAGGATTCGAATATTCCTGTTGCACCTTGAGTTTCTGATCTCGCAGAAGCAGTTCGGCGTCCCTCCGGGCATGCTCCAGATGCTCTTTCTCTTGTGTCAGTGCGTTCTCTAGTTCCCTTGCCTCACGGCTGAGTTTTCGCCCGCCGGTCGTCTCCGGTTCTTCCGGCTCGTACTCCGTTCTTAGTTCTCCTGGAACAATCGCATTATGCCTCGCCTGCTCTTCCAACTCGTCAATCTGCCGCACCAAGAGAACGCGCCGCTGCCGCAGTACCTCCATTTGGCCTTCGGATGTCACTCCCTCCGGCTCCTGGTCCAGAGCGACGGCATCGGTTATGCCCTTTCCGGATTTACGTGCTTCCACCAGCGATCTGATATCCGCATCGATCTTGGCGACTTCTTCCCGCAACGACTGAAGCTCTCGCGCATACCACTTTGCGTCCCTAACCCTGGAATAATGGCTCATTTCTTGAGGAAACGCAGGCCAGGAAAGGAACAGAAGAGCCAAGAAAGTCCCGGCGAAGTGAATGCGTCTGTCTGCGTGCATACGAATCCTCGGTCTGAAATCGTGCATCGCTATTCCTGCGGGAATTATAGATTGGGACATCGCGGATTAACTATAGTACTTAGATTGGTGGAGCCGATGGGATTGTGTCTCGAGCCTTGAAGAAAACCGAAGAAGAACCGCTAAATTCAAGAGTTTATGGCCACTTACTGATTTTCCCAATGTCCCTTAGAAACCCTTAGAGGTTCTTTGGGCACCCGTATAATGCCCTATTCTGGCAACAGTTGGCAACAGTTAGCAGTGGGGCTGTTTGGTGCTCACGCAACGAGCACGAAACGTATGCCATCTGAATCGCCCTATGTCGGCTGTCCGCGGCAGCACGAACGCTGATTTCGTCGAGGGCCCGCGCCAGACGGTCACCCGCCGCGGACAAGATGCGCTGCTCTTTCACCGGCGCATCTTTGCGATGCTGGTGTCGCTGTGGAGTGCTCACCATCCTCAGACCCACGTTCCAGATCACCAATCAGCAGACCCAAAACACTCTCTTCCAGCACGGCCTTCCCACGCGAATGCATCTGTGAGGA
>Ga0179587_10000679_pt1 | contig 14388 bp, 15 predicted proteins | sample CZODoug2_1_08_16_FD_185932 | JGI IMG/M metagenome (GOLD analysis project Ga0179587, IMG submission 185932) | Vadose zone soil fungal communities from Angelo Coast Range Reserve, California, USA - CZODoug2_1_08_16fungal | ecosystem: Environmental > Terrestrial > Soil > Vadose zone | place: USA...
TTTCTCCCCTGCGCGGTACGCGGCGGCGGCTACTGCGGATTGCCCTTTGCTGCGCTTGACCTGCATAACCGATAGATGATAGATTGCCATTATTGCGCCTCACCTGGCAGGGGTATCATCCGCCTCCGGCAGTGTGGATATTTCCGCTTCAACCGCTGCAAGCTCATTTACAAGCGCCTCATGGGTGCGGTTCTGTTCTACAATCTCGCGGTTTCTATCGCCAAGCTGGGTTTGCTTCCCTTTCCTCTCCATCGCCATTGCCGCCATTCCCATATGCTTGGTAGTTTCGCGGTCAATGCCTTGCGCCTCAAGGCTGCGGTGGTCTACCCGTGCATCGCTTCCCGCTGCTTCAAGGGCACGGTTCTGGTACTCTGCCCACTGCTCCCGCCAATATATCAACTTTTGTATTTTACTCCATTCGCGCTGCTTCTTCCGGTAAAACTGCTCTCCGTCAAGCTCACGCATGGTCAGCAAGATATTGGCATGGTGGTTGCGCCCGTCGCCATCATCACCGGGGCGGTATATGCCAATATCCGCTACCATGCCAAGACTCACAAACACGTCACGTACATAACCAAGGACAAGCGCGGCGCGTTGCCTGTCCGTCAACTCGTAAGGCAACCCTAGCCGGATCTCCCGCGCTGGCTGCGAGTTCCAGCGCTTCTCGGCAAGCTCGGCATGGTTCCATAATTTTTCACGGTCATCTGCCCATTCCGGGGCAGAGTCGGGGGCGATGATTTTCACCATGACAACATCCTGCCTGCGGCGGTAATCATGCGCCTTGCCAGTTTGCCAGTCATGTAACCGCGTCCCGCTCCGGTTCGCAGCCCTGGCAACCGCCGAATGCCCTTTGCTTCTTTGCACGGGAGCCACTTCAAAATGATAAATCGCCATCAGCAAGCCTCCTGCTTCCTGGGGGTGTCGGGGGGTATCCTCCTGACTGGTGTACAGAGGTGAAACCTTTGTGCTGGGTCGTGGGGAAGGCACTCCCCGCGTCGTGGGTTATCAGGGGCGCGAAAGCCCTTGATGCAGGGTTCAGGGATGCCATCCCTGACGCACACACTCGCAAGCGAGTGTAGAAGTGCGCTCTTCGCGCTATTCTGGCTTACTACTCTGCTCATTCCTTGCTCACTTGTCCGGTGATTTTCGCGCCTGCTGAAACGATAGCAGATACAGGGGCTTGACGCAAGTTTCCAGTGTGGTAGAGTTGGCAGTAGGAAAAAGAAACGGAGGGGAAAAGCATTTATGGAAGATGACAGGCTCGAAAAGCTGAAAGCGAAAAAGCAGGTTATTGAAGACCAGATAAAGCAGATTGAAAACCGCAAGAATGCCGCAAAGCGCAAAACGGAAAACCGCAAAAAGTTTCTGGCCGGGTCGTTCGCTCTCAGCGAGGCGGAAAAAAGCGAGGATTACAGGAAATCTCTCTATCAGGGGTTGGGACGGTTCCTCACCCGGAAAGAAGACCGGGCATTATTCGATCTGCCTCCCCTGCCGGACAAAAACGACGATAAGAAGGACGACAAAACGGGTGGGTAGGCGCTCGGCTTGTGGTGTCTGGACATAATGTCCGGGCGTTACCCTGGCTGGCAGCTACGGAATGAGAAAGTCAAGGGTAAGGCGATCTATAACCAGCCTCATAAGTTCCTGTTCATTGATCCGCTTGTTCGTTGCCCGTTTATAGTCCCTGCGTAGATCCTCCAGTTTGTCAAGTTGTCCAGGGTCAAGATAAAAGGTTACTCTATCCCGCTCATCCGTTTTCCGTGTTTTTTGCGGCAATGGGACATTATTACTTTGTGATTTTACCGCATTACTGTCTTGTGATATTAAGGTTTTAGTATTTTGTGATAATACGCCATTATCACTTTGTTGTTTTATGGTTTTACTCTTTTGTGACTTTACGGTATTATCACTTTTCTTGCCACTTGCAGGGCGCTCGCTGGGCGTTGCTGCTTTATCACTTTGTGGTATTTCCTCATTATGATTTTGTGACAATATAGTATTATCAGATTGTTCTTTTACGGGATTGTCATTTTCTGATAATACCCTATTATCGGATTGTCGTATTATTTCATTATCACTTTGTGATAATGTAGTTTCCTCTTCTTCTTGCGCCGTTGGCTGCTCCTGGGCTGCAAGTTTCTGCTGTTCATCGAGGGCTTTTGTATATGCGCTCACACGTTTTCTTGGTGTCATTTGCCTAGTTCCTCCTGTTCCATAACTGCGGTTGCCAGCCTGTCCCAATATTCCCCTAAATTTTTATCCAGGGCGCTTACATCTGCCTTGATCGTGCAGGCATCATTATACTTCGTGCTCTCCTTCGAGGCTTCGGGATAAACCTTTGCCTTGTAAATATCGTGGATTGCTTGCAGGATTTCCTGATGGTGTCCTTTCCGTACATCGTAAAGGGTTGGCAGTATTCCCCAAATTTTTAGATCCGGGTTAAGGTCGCTCTTCCTCACTTCATCAATGGTTCGATGAATGAGCTTTAACGCTCGGTACGCTGCTATTTCAGTCTTAACGGGAATAATAACCTTTTCTGCTGCTGCAAGCGCATTGATGGTCAATATTCCCAAGCTTGGGGGACAGTCAATAATGCAATATTCCTGGTCGTAAAATGTGAGAAGTTTTGCAATCCGCTTTTGTGCGTTCGGCTTGGGTGGCAATTCAAGCTCGGCTGCTGAAAGTTCGTCATGAGCGGGTAGTAAATCAATAAAGCTGTCTACAATAGTTGTCTGGATTGGCTCCAGCTTCATCATACTATTATAGATAGTTTGCTCTAACTGGTCGGCCTGGTCTGCCAGGAAATATTCCGTAAGGCTCCCTTGCGGATCTGCGTCAACTAGTAGTACGCGCTTGCCCTTTCGGGCTATGGCTGCTCCTAGATTAACGGTTGTCGGGGTTTTTCCTACCCCGCCTTTCTGATTAGCTACTGCAATGATTTTCAAGGCCAGAGAGTCCATCCTTTCTCAAAATATACGAATGTCATAATGGGATAATACCATATCAGGGAATAAATACAATGGAACAATAACGTACTGTGACTATAATACATTAATATATTGTGATATTAATGTATTATGCTATTAACGTATTTACTTAATGTCACATTATAATACTGTTGAGGTTGTTGTATATTTAGGGAGTTACCTAACGGCTGGGGAGTTGTGGAGATTGGGAGCTTGCCAGCTTTTCTTGCTCGATGCGTGTGGTGTAGTTGGTGGAAGTGCAATTACTAATCAATTGCTCAATTTTTTGTTTAGTTTCCCGTTCTGCGTTACGCAACTTGTGAAATGCATTAAATTCCTTGTCGTCTATCCCTTCATAAACACGATAGGTGTGACCGTCTGCTTTCCCCTTAATGTGGCGTATTTTGACGTTGGGATTCAATAATCTTGCCTCTGCGTCTATGTTAGTTAGTATTCCTTGCCTGATTGTGAGCTGTTCCGGGTCATCCCTTACTTCCTCTAACCAGCCTAACCAGCAGTCTTCGGGCATTTGCCATATCGAATGCGGTTTTTTAACTTTCTCCGCTAGTTCCACTTCCGGAATTTCTCTTTTATCTTTGAATTCCTTAAGCAACTCTATATCTCTGGTTGTAAGAAACTGCTTCTCCATAGCTTGTAAATACGCCAGCCGTCTTTTTTGCTCTTCAAGAGATTTTAGCCAATCTTCATATTGAGCAGCATTTTGAGCAGCATTTTTTTTCAATGTTGCATCAACTTCTTCTACTGGGGTTATAGCTGGCATAAATTGTTGCTGACTGTCCTTAAATGTCAACAACAATCATAACCTTTTGCCAGAGGGGATAATAGTGAATTATTTATTGCAGTCTTTTGCCAGTAACCAGCTAATAAACTGAATAAATGGTAAAAAACGTTCCATTCATACTCAGGAGCCTATCATTTGACAACAAAAGTAGCAATTGCCCAACCAAAAATCCAGATGCCTACAACGAGAAGTACTGCACAGCCTACGAACGTAAAGATTTTTCCAAAGATACCTAATTCCGTTTTTTTACCAGACAGTTGGTTAGAAGTAGACCCTTGCCCTCCTGTATCATTCGTATTATCCTGATTCGGCGTATTATTCTGCTCATTCCCCCCACCCGATGGTTTATTGAGGCGCTGTGCTTGGTAGCCTGCATCAGCCTCTGACCAACCAGTAGAGTGAGTGAACCCCAAGCTACTAACAACACTGTAACGGCCATCAGCCTCTTTCTTCGTCGAATACCCCGACATGTTCTATTTTCCTTTCCAAGCCAAGACCTAAAAGCCTTGTCTGAACTTAAAACAAAACGATGAGCTACAGGAAACATAAGCAAGCCCTGTAAAAATATCCAGTACCTGAGCTATATTACTGATTATACGTTACGTATTCCAACATAGCAATTCATGGCAATCCGCGTTTTACCATGCCATTTTGGGTAATTCATTGGGTAGCTTCCTTAATCGTGAGGTACACATACCCCCCCCCGTGTTCTCTTTCGTGCTCTCCGGGTGGTGGTAGTGGTGGCCGGGACGGGGCTGGCTGGTCGGGGTATAAGCTGCCTTGCTTCGCAAACAAAAAACCCGCACTCGGTGGGTGTGTTCTCCCCGGTTCCACCTCATTACGGGTTTTTGTTATCTCGACTGCATCAGAAAACTACACTAATTTGCTACAGCGAAAACCGCAAAACAAACTGAGGCTGCAAGCGGGTTCGCGGGGACTATTTTCAAGGGGTAATTTGACACGGGACTTTTCGCTGCCTTTCCTGTGCCCACTCCTTTTACATTACCTGAAAGGCAAATATCCCATACACCATAACTCACTATTCACCGTCACACCCGCCGCAACCATAAGCCTTGCGCTCGGCGTTCCATTTCCATATATTGCTCTGGCAACAATAGGTAAGGCGTTGCGGCGGCGGGATCTCCCCATCATAAATCAGGGTCAACGGTTCGCCTCCCTGTCTCGCTTCCTGCGCCACTGCCGTTTCAAATAAGGCAGGGGCTTCGCCCGTTTTTACCCCTCCCCCCACGTCTGAAAAACCAGCTACCCCCCCTGTTGTGTCCTCCTGGCCGGGAATTTCAACTTGAAACATCCCCCCCACCGTGCTCTCTTTCGTGCTCTCGGCGGTGGCGGTGGGGTGGTGATTTTCAAAGTGTGAGGCTACAGGACTAAAACTTTCCGGCGCGGGTTCTGCATTCACAAGCGGCGCGTGTCCGGCCTTTTCGCGGTTCTGACGGTAGATCCTCCATCCTTCCGGGGTCATGCGGGCGGCTGCGTCTGTAGCGGGGTGTTCTCCAGCTCGCGCTGCGCGTAAAATCTCGCGGCTTAATTCGCGGTTGAGAGCCTGGCCGACTTCACGCATAAAATCGGCCTTCTCCTGGCAGCTCATGCGGGTGGCAAGCTCTAAAGCGTCTCCGCCGTCGCGCTTGCCGTCCGGGTGCCGGGCGGTCGCTCCGAAGTCAACCCATGCTTCACCGTCTTTGGTGAATGCTACGCTGGCCGTGCGTTCCCCCCTCCACCATGCTAAAGCCTGCCCGCTTCTTTCGCGGGGTAACAGCTCGTCTATATTGTGCTGGCAATTGTACCACTCTGCAAGTTGCTGGGGGGTGAATGCTACCCACATGCGGTGATTATCTGTATATTTCTGGCGGTGATAGTCGTCTACCCCGTCACTGGCTGGCCTATGCTCCTGCGTTCGCGCTTTTGCTGGCCGCTCTGGCTCCGGCTCCGGGGGGTAGTCCGGTATCAACTCGGCTGGGGTCTGGTACTCCAGCAACACCGGGGCGGCGCTCTGTCCATCCTGTGCAAGCAGGTCGCCGCCTGCATCGTACAGCTTGCACCAGTCGTTAATTTCTGGCCGCGTGTACCTGCCTGCTGGCAAGCGTACCTTGTTCGCTGCCGGGGATGGCCAGTATTCTTTTATTTCCCCAAGCTCCGGCGCTATTTCGCATTCATGGCGATGGGCGGCTTTTGCCTGCACATGTGCCGTGTAAATAAGGATAAGGTGCGCTCTGCCAAGTGGTGATAATTCTATTATCGGCATGTAGCCCGCTATCTGCAATTTCTGGGCGGCGGATCGCACTCGCCCTATGTCCTGTGCATTGTCTGCATCGTAAATACTGGCGCGGGTGCTGCCGTCCGCATGGTCTATCCTGGCACCATACGTATATCTTCCGTTCAGGTGGTTTATGGTGTGCCGTAAAGTAAGCGGCTCGGCGTTGGTATAGTATTTTTTGCCTTCCTTCGGGTTCATTCGGATATGCTGGCCTTCCGTGCCTGCGATGTCCAGCAACAACTCGGCGGCTAACCGGAGAGTTGCCATAGGGGGGGTAGCTGGTTTTTCGTCCTGCAGAAGGAAAATATCAACTTGACTGGCAAAGGGTGTTTTACTATTACTGGTCAAGTTGACATTTGCGGGCGAGTGCTGCTTCGTGCTGGGAATTTCAAATTGAAATTTTGGCTCAGGGTGGTTTTCGTCCGGCTGTTTTTCCTGTTCTCCGGTTTCCTGCTCTGGCGGGTCGGTCTGCTCCTGGTCGCAAATTTCAAATTGAAATTTCGCCTCCGGTTCGCTCGAAGGGTGCTGGTGGTTCAGGTCTTTAACATTATCGCGGATTACGCGGCCACAATCCTTGCAGGTGCAGATAACCCGTTTTTGTATCCGGTCGCTGCCGCAGTCGGGGCATATCTCACGTGCGCCACCGTGATTGCGGGGGTCGGGTGTCTCAATGGCTTCCGGTCGAGCAAGCAAGGGCGTGGGTTTGATGTAAAGCCGCGTCTTGCGGTTTCCTGCTTCATCGTAGTAGGGTACTTTTCTTTTTTCCAGTATTCCCAATTTTTCAGCGTGTTTGAGGTTGTTTAGTACGGCGGCCTTTCCCTGTCCTCCCTGCTTTCCTAACTTCCATGATTCGACTTCAATAAATCCTTCTTCGCCGGGTTTTTCGTGCTCTATAGCTCCGGTTGTGGTGGCAACGGTTATTTTGTGGCTGGGGGACATGATTTTTGCAGGAATTCTAAATAGCCTGTTGAGCCATGCTATTTTTTGCTCGGCTTTGTTGCATCGCTGCTCTAACTGCTGGTAAACCGAATATGGTACGGTTCTTTCGGGCTGGGACTGGTTGTTTTTTACAGGGTGTGTTATCATGTTCTTAACTCCAGTTTTCTAAATTGGGTTTGGAGTTGTGCCTGTTAGTTTTTTGTTCGGAATGTAACAGGCGAAAACGCGGGTTGCTCTTGCTTGCAACAGGAACTAACCGCATTGGCTTACGGTAAATAAAAGAAGAAATAAGCTCGTTTTTTGTGATAGGAAGACGGGCTTATATCCCGTTGTCCCTGGATGCAGCGTTTTTCCTTCTTCATAAATAATGGTGACGGGTGGGTATCCCGCAATGTTGCAGGATACCCATTGCCCGTGTTCCTCTCTTGCGCTACTGTCTGGCCGCCACTAATCGCGGGTCTGTTTCGGGTAGCGCCCTTGTCCAGTGACGGGACACGGTTTTCGTCGAGATGCCTAACGCTTCCGCGATGTCCTTTTTGGACGCTTCCGGGTGTCCCTCCCTGAAAGAAGCGATACGCTTTGCATTGTCCGGTGTCTCATTGTCCCCTGCTTGGGTGTCCCCTGTCCCGCTGGCCTGTCCGGTGTCCACTTCCGGCGTGTCCCCTGTCCCTTCTGCGTTACTGTCCGCTGTCCCGTGTGCGCTTTGCGCCTGGGCGGTGAGTAACACGGGCTGGCTCTGCGGTTGCTGGGCTGCAAGTACCGCTTCTGCCAATTTCGTATAGTCAATGACTATACTGTACTGGTTTCCGGCCTGGGCTGGGTCGCTGGCCTGCGCCTGCGGCTGCTCTTTTTGTTCGGCCTGCTCCTCCCTGAGACAACCGGACATAAAAATCAGGACAAGGACAAGACTACTACGTTCCCAAATAAGAGCGATGGGATTTATACCCATGTCCTTTGTCGCCTGATCAATGCTGGTGGTGTGGGTGGTCTGGTGTCCCCTGCTGTCGGTGCTGGTGACAATGGCCTGACTGCGGGCTATGATGCTCTGCATCTGGATGCTGACATAGGAGATGGCTGCCGCTATCGCTATGATAGCGAGAATTTCAAAAAACTTTTTACAGGCGTGTTTATCGCCGTTGTAAATGCGCTTTGCATGGCTTCCAAGCACCAATACCTGAAAGTCCAATGTCAGTAACAGGCATATCGCCCAGGTAAGGCTTAACCAGCCTACGTTTCTGAACATGCTGCCGCCTGTTAAAAGATCGATCCCCGCAATAATACCAGATATGGCAAGGGCAGTACCGGATAAGGTGACGATGGCATTTTCCAGCCGGGTCACTGCGCCCTTTAGTGAGAAATTTAACGGGAAAGTCGGTAGCTGCATTTATGCGCCTCCTGTTTGTCGTCGGTGTCGTCGTCTGTCGTCGTCGTCGGTGGCCTCTGTCTGGTTTTGAGCTTGGAAATGCCTGCTTTCAGACAGACAGACGACGACGACAAGCAGACGGCGTTATTCATCATCCGAAATCATGCCCCATTTTTTGAGGTCTTTCAGTAGACTTCTTGCCCAATAATTTTTTGAGCTGGAAATCCGAGGCTCTTTGAGCTCAAATGGCTTATTCGGCAAGTTGTCTAGTAAATCGCCTGCCTTGTCCTTCCCTACCCCGATGATGTCCCCAAGCTGGCGGTATCCTATGCCGGGCTGGTAGTGTTCAAGGGCTTGGCGGTGCAGGCTGGTTAGCTTGCGCTGGTTTTCGAGTGTGGGTGTCCCTGCCGGATCGCTGGCCTCCTCCTGCTCACCCGTTCGGGCGGGCGGTTCCGGTTCGCGGGTGGGTGGATTGCTGGCGGCGGCTAACATGCTCCGGCGTTTTCCGCCTTCCGGCTTATGGCCTGCGTTCCTCAGCCGTTCTTTCTCGAAGTCGAGCAGCTTCTTTTTCAGGTTGTACTCCACTGCTAAAACCAAATCTTTGCAGTCGGGAGTTTCCACAACCGCCTGCCCTTTTTTGTCGTCCTCCACATTGCGCTTTAGCAGGTCGCTCCTGACAAACCCTGCGGCGCGTGCGGCGGTGCTGTCCACACAGAAAGACATGCCTCCGGTGATATTGACCAACGCCTCCCTGAAATCGTCGTCCCGATAATCCACCTGGGCGCACATGAGCAGTTGCACCTTGACTTTGAGGCCGCGCCGTGCGATCTCACTGACGGCGAAAACCAGTTCCGCATAGTCCTTTTTCGCCTGCTCTTTTGCTTCTCCAAGCAACTTGTCAATCTGTCGTTTGAAGTAGTCTTTGAGCGCAAGGAATTCTTCAAGATAGACTAACAGGATTGGCTCCTGTTCTACTTCTGCCTCGCTTAAACTATAGCGTTCATTCATGATAGCAACGATATGGTTTAGATGCTGTAACACCTGCTCACGGGTTTTTGCATGTAAAGGAGTCCAGTTCCCGTTTATATTTACATGCGCTAAATGTGGAATATCGGCAAAGAGCTTGCTGGTCTTGTGCTCCATGTCCAGAAGCGCGATTAATACGCTTTCCGGCGCATGGGTGCGGGTGATCAGGTACAGTATGGCGGCTGCCATGCTGCTTTTTCCGTACTGGCTTGCGCCGATCAGTTTAAGGTGCTGGCCGTAAAAGTTGATCCAGACGGGCGGGTTTCCCTGCCGGGTGAGGGAACGCCCTATGCAGATCAGGTAACTGTCAAGTTCAGTATTCCTGATAATATCGTTGGGCATTAACCGCGCTATGCCTGCCTCTTCCTGCTCCGGCATGGGCTGAAACAGTGCGTCAATGTCCCCTGTCCCGCTGTCCTGTCCGGTGTCCACTTCCAGGGTGTCCCCTGTCCGCTCCGCTGTCCCTGGCTCGGCTATCGGTGTGGTGGGTAGTGTCTCCCCTGTCAACCACCAGTGCAGTTTGCTTTGTCTGGCCGCTTTGTTCTCGCGGGGTCGGGGCAATTTTTTCACCAGTCCGGTTTGCAGTTCCTCACTCCAGAAACCGGAACCAAAGGCGATAAGGACGGCAAGCCCTAACCCTGCCGTCCCTGCTCCGAATAATTCAAGCGCGGCTGCCGATAGGCCGCCTCCCCATGCAGCATACTTTACTTTCTCCCCCAATGTCATACTGTGGTACTGGAGGGAGCTTGTAACCCTGCGGGTGATGGAAATGGGCTGCGGCGGCTGTTCCGGCGCTGCTATTCTTTCTTCCATGTTAGGCTACTCCTGCTCCTGCGGCCTGCATTAACTTACCTATTAATGCGTCCAGGAAGGTAAAGAAGAAACGCCCTACGAAAACCGTAACGAAGCATATCCCTATCGGGTAAACCACTCCGATAAGTACCGCTCCCCAACTGACGCTTGACAGGTCGGGTATATGGTTGCGCCATACGATGGTAAATTTATCCTGTATGACATAAAAGAAATCGGTCAGCACATCCCCGCCTAACAGGGCTTTCATCAGGAAGTTTTGCCATTTCAGGTATTTGGCGGCAAGCCTGCCCATTGCGGGCGACGGGTCGCCGTTATGCCGTCTGTGCAGTGCAAGCAGTACGCTATCGGGCGGAAACGATATGATGGTTAAAGCAAGCTGGCTTGCCCACCCTATCGCGTCGGCTATGGTCTGATCATGGTTCAATTGCCCGTTCAGGAATTGCTGCATCTGGTCGCCCGTCATGCCAGGGGTGGCGGTGATGCTGGCCTGCAATATGTTCAATACGGCCTGTTCCGTTCCGGCTATTTGCAGTTGGGAGAACACCCAATAGGCAATACCGCAAATCCCGATCAGGAGCAGGAGCATGAGGGGACTGAGGGCAAGATATCCGTGCGCCGGATGATCCTGGCCGACGGTTTCGGCGGCGGCTGCCGTTGTGCTGGTTGCACCTGCGGTTCCTGCTGCTTTCCTCATCTACATATCCTCCGGGCGGTTATAGACAACGTAGTCAATGACAAGCTCTTCATCCCGCAATATGGCAAGGAACAGCGGGTCAATTTCGTAGTCTGTCCACTCCAGGATGATAACGCCTGTCCCCTGCTTATCGGATAGGCCGTAGTCAATGAGGGTTATTTCGTCGCGGTCTGTAAACCAGCTTTCTATTTTACCGATAATCCCTTCCAGGTGGGCGGGATCAATGGTAAACATGACTCCCTGGTACATGCCGGGCTGCTCCCTGTGGTTCTGCCGGGGGAGTATGTCGGTGCTGAATGAATAATAGGGCGTGATGTCTGCCATTGCCTATCCCCTCCTTTGGCTCTTTACGAGCTTGTGAATGGGCTGCAATGCGGCTTCATACAGGATTATCCATCCGCACGGCGTAAGGAAAAGAACGCCGAAGTATTCTTGTAAAGATCGGGAAAGCGGGTCAGTTGCGTAACGGGAAAGCATTACGCTTAACAGCGTGCATAGGGTGTAAGCTGCCGCGTCTTTCAAAAAGGTTCCAAGCGGCGGGGGTAAAATTCTGGTCATTTTGCCTCACTCCTTTGCTGGGAGTAGGCTCGTGCTTGCATGAGGCTCTATAATGCCTGTAGCCTGCACGAGCCGGGTCGTTAAGTGGCTGCTCGTCTGGGCTTTGCGGGTCGCGGGTGGTAGAAACACCTGCGTCTCGCGTCTAAGGTCGCGCTACGTTTTTTCTGCTGCGGGTGGCGGCCAGGTCAACTTTGCCACAAGGTCGGATTCGGTAAGCTCACCTAATCTTGCAAGCGGGCATATATACTGCTCTACCATCCTTAAACCCCGTCTGCGTCTGGCATAGATGTATTTGGGGCTGCGCTCGTAAGGGGTGCGCTCTTTGTAAATCCATCCATGCGCTTTTATGATGGCGCGGGCTTCTTCCTCTGTCACGGTGCCTATACTCGCTTTCTTCTGCGTGGTAAGCTCCTGAATAGTATATCTTTATGCGTGGTAAGATGTCAAGGCACGGGCGGCGGGTTTGTGCCGTTTTGGTGGTTTGGGTAGATTTCTGCTGGTGGTTTGCTGGCGGGTTCATGAGTAAAAAGCGTGTAGTCTATGGCTACAGGAAAGACGGGTATTTATCGGGTGGGTATCCTGCATTTTTATGGAGTACATAAAAATCATAAATTTCCTTGTGGAACGGTTTGATTTTCATTGCGGATAGCTTATATTCTGCTAGTATAAGTTAGTATAACTGTATGTGTGTATATGTCTGCCATTACCTTTGATAGCCTCACTGCTGCCCGTGACCTGCGTGAGAAAGGCATCCCACAGGAACATGCTGACGCGATCGCTAATGCAATCCGAATTTCTAAAGATACGGATTTCTCGCATCTGGCGACGAAAGAGGAATTAAATACGTTCAAATCTGAACTGAGAGCCGATTTAGCGGAACTTAAAGCAGAGCTTACTAAATGGATGTTCGGCGGGTTTATAGCGATGGCAGGTTTTCTTGCTGCTGTTCTTGGTGTCACTCTATCAATTCTTTTCAAGCTTCATTAAGTTTTTGATTTAGCTAGACAATTCTACAACTTGGCAAGCAGCATTTTTTCTTTCCTACTGCCCGCGTTTTCGTCCGCTGGCCGGAAATAAATCCGCAAAAGCTGGGTGTGTTCTCCATGCGCCAGCTTTTCCGTCTTTATTTCCTGGTATCCCCGATAGTAAATTAGCTCTCCAAATAAAATCGAATTTTTGCCGCTTTTTAAGCTCACTGGATAGGGTAAAACGATTTTTTGGTATCCCTATGGCTAAAATCCTTAAGCACCCTCTACGGGCTTCTGTTCGTGATTTAGGCCGTGTCGTGCCAACACCCATTTTTTATTTTGCCGAGCTGAGGCGCATTAGCGCCTCCTAGTCCATAAGATACTATGCGCGGCGACTTGAGCCGCGCTCTGTTTTATAACTTGCCAGATGGGGGATAGCGTAGCGTGAGCGAAGCGTAAGGGGGAAGATGGGCAAATCATCTTCCCCCTTCTTCAAGTAAATACTATGTGAGCGTAGCGAACTCATTTTCAGGTTATTCACGCTATCCACAGAAAAATGGGTATCAACTACAGGAAGTATATATATCTATTATAGGTTGGTTTACCGTTTCTGCGGTCATTGGTTTACCGTTTCTGCGGTCGCTGGTTTACCGTTTCTGCTGGGATAACTTTTTTAATCCACAGATTTCCGGCATTTTGCTTTGATGGTAACGGCTGGGTTACATGGCAGGACTTTTACGCCGCCCTTCTCAAAATCTAGGCCAAGTTCGGGATAGACTGTTTGCACCTTTCGGAGCGCAAGGCGGGCTTTATGTCCAAAGTTCTTGATGCTGCTATATTCTCCACCTAACTGCTGATGCAACAATTCCCACGATATAAAGCGTGATTGTCCGCTCTTCTGCGTTCTATAAGCTGTATAGGTTGTCCAGGAATAGAGATCTAGCGCAAGTGGCGAACGTTTGAGGGCTTTCAAGGCTCGCATATCTACAGGTACAGGGGCGGCGGTGATGGCATTAAAAAACTGCTTGCTTAATTCTATCCAGCTTCCCCATAAGGTCGGTTGGTCGGGCTGCCTCTCATCCCACCATAGAACGCCCTCCGGTGCTATTTTCATATCAAGCCAAGCCTCACCTTTATGTCCATCCTCCTCGCGGGTTTGTTCAAAACTGATTGTCGCCTTGAATAACCTTTGCATCTGATCACGTAAACGCACTGCATCGCTCCCCTTCCCCCTTCTGCTTGGGTCAAGCCCTAACTGGCGCATAAAAGAGGCAAGGTGATTGCCAAGTTCAAGGCGTGGGTTCTTGGTTCTGACTGCCTCGGTCGTCATCCAGAACAAAAGCAAGCGGGGTAAAGTGCCGTATGGGTAGCCTATAAGCTTCCCTTTTTTTTGTCCTGCTTGGATGGTTAAGGTAAGATTTCCGTTCGTTCTGCTCCACAAGGGAACATTGCCGGGGTTCTTGTGTGGTAAGGTGGCCTGTACAAGCTGCCGCGCTATAAAGGCGGCTTCTATTTTGTCGGGGGAAAGCTGTATGGCCTGGGCTGCATCAAGCAATTTATTTTGCTGGCTGGAGACGGGCATAAGTTTCTTGTTATGTGGTTTATGCGGCCATGATTTTATCCTGGGAAATTCTCATCAAAACAGGCGTGGACGATTGTGAGCAATTCTTCAAATACTTGCCTTTTCTTTTTCACACGCAGCGATTCCATGGACTCGCCTTCTGTGCGTAGATCGGATTGCAGCAATGTATTTTTCTCTCCCTTGTTGACCAGCACGATCCTTCCTAACTCCCCAAGCGTTTTATGCTCAAATACAATACACTGTCCCCTATGGTCGTATCCGCTTGATGCAGTGACATCAGGAGGCAAGTCCTCCGGTCGCAATTGCCTTAACCCTGGCCGTACTTTCCTTCCCTCTGCCATCCATTCCAATTCTGACTGGAGGCGTTTTGTCCTCCCCAATTCCTCCAGTCCCTTCTTTATC
>Ga0179587_10000681_pt1 | contig 14376 bp, 8 predicted proteins | sample CZODoug2_1_08_16_FD_185932 | JGI IMG/M metagenome (GOLD analysis project Ga0179587, IMG submission 185932) | Vadose zone soil fungal communities from Angelo Coast Range Reserve, California, USA - CZODoug2_1_08_16fungal | ecosystem: Environmental > Terrestrial > Soil > Vadose zone | place: USA...
TGCTGCGAAGCATGGCGGGCGGACTCCGAGCGCTGTTCCGAAAAGAGCACGTCAGCCGGGAGCTGGACGAAGAACTAAACGGCTTCCTGGAGATGGCCGCCGAAGCAAAGATGAAGCAGGGTATGAGCCGCAACGAAGCGCTCCGGACGGCACGCTTGGAGCGGGGGAGTGTCGACGTTGCGAAAGAAGTGGTTCGCTCTGCCGGCTGGGAATCGTTTGTGGAGACTCTGCTGTGGGACACGCGCCACGCGCTCAGACGCCTGCGACTGGCGCCAGCATTCACCATCGCCACCGTACTGACACTGGCACTCGGCATCGGCGCAACTACTTCGATTTTTACTTTAGTGCATGCCGTTTTGTTGAAGTCGCTCCCGGTAGCGAGTCCCGGCGAATTGTACCGTCTAGGGAAAGAGCCCCGCTGCTGTTACCAGGGCGGATACAGTCAAGAAAAAGAGTTCTCCCTCGTTTCCTATGACCTGTACAGATACCTTCGAGACAACACCAAAGGTTTCTCCGAATTAGCGGCGTTCCCAGCGCCCGAGCCACAGTTTGGTGTCCGACGCTCGGGCAGCTCAGAGGCAGCCCAAAGTTATCCAGGCGAGTTCGTCTCCGGCAATTACTTCTCCATGTTCGGCATAAGAGCGTATGTCGGCCGCGCTTTTGCCGATGGGGATGATCAACCGAACGCTCCCCCAGTCGCCGTGATGAGTTATCGCCTTTGGCAGGAAAGGTATGGATCCGATCCATCAGTAATCGGAGGCTTGTTCAATCTAAATGACAAGCCGTTTACGGTGGTGGGGATCACTCCACCAGGCTTCTTTGGTGACACTCTTCGAAGCACTCCACCCGATTTCTTTCTACCGCTGAACACCGAACCGTTTGTCCAGACCGATGCCGACCTGCATAAGATCGATACTCACTGGCTGGAGTTGATTGGACGCATCCAACCGGGCGCGAACCCTGCATCCATAGAGGCTGAAATGCGGGTGGAGCTCAAGCAGTGGTTGCGCTCGCACTGGGGTGAGATGAGCGCGAACGATCGCGCAAAGTTCCCGAATCAGACCTTATACCTAAGCCCTGGCGGCGCCGGAATCACGAGCATGCGCGAGCAGTACGAGCACTGGCTTCTGATCCTGATGATGGTTTCAGGATTTGTGCTGCTCATCGTCTGCGCTAACGTTGCCAACCTCATGCTTGTTCGCGGCATGGGGCGCCGGCGACAAATATCACTGAGCATGGCGCTGGGTGCCCAGACTTCGCGAGTTGTGACGCAGCCCCTCATTGAAAGCATCTTGCTCTCATTGTTTGGCGGCGCGGCAGGTCTGCTGATCACATTCGCGGGCACGCGCCTGATCCTTCATTTTGCATTCCCCACTTTTCCCGGTTTCGCCAGCGTGCCCATCAGCGCCTCGCCTTCCGGGCCGGTGCTGCTATTCGCTTTTGTCACATCACTTTTGACCGGGGTTGCCTTCGGCATCGCTCCCGCATGGATGGCCACACGAGCAGATCCAATTGAGGCCCTTCGTGGTGCGAGCCGCTCCAGCGACCGCACTGGCTCCCTCCCGAGGAAGACACTTGTAGTATTCCAGGCCGCACTCTCGCTTGTTTTGCTATCAGCATCAGGACTGCTTACCACCGCTTTGCAGAGACTGGAGAATCAAGATTTCGGGTTCGAGCAGGACCGGCGCATCGTCGTGAACATTAATCCACGGCTTGCCGGATACCGGACCAACCAACTCTCGTCACTTTATCGGCGCATCCGCGATTCGATAGCCAGCATTCCCGGCGTGTCTTCCGTCGCTCTTTGCCAATACTCGCCACTAAGCGGCGGGGGTTGGGGTGCGGGCGTCTGGGTAGATGGCTACCCCGCTCCAGGGCCCAACGATGACAACTCCACTTCGTGGGATCGAGTCACGGCGGGGTATTTTGGTGTCATCGGGACCCCGATCATCAAAGGACGCGGCCTCTCCGAAGAGGATACGGCCACTTCGCAAAAGGTTGCAGTCATCAACGAAGCGTTTGCGCGGAAGTTTTTCGAGAACGAAGATCCAATTGGCAAGCACTTCGGCCGGAAGCCGGAAGCAAGCCGTGAATTCGAAGTTGTCGGTATGGCTAAGGATGCGCGCTATGTGACATTCAATCTCGACCAGCCGAGCGGCCCGTTCTTCTTTTTGCCTGAAGCGCAGGCGGAATACTCGCAAGGCAATCTGGGCTCACTTTTCCTCCACGACATTCTCATTTTGACGAGGCCGCAAGCTAGCCTGTCCATCGCGCAGGTGCGTCAAGCCATGGCTTCGGTGGATCCTAATTTGCCGATCATTTCGATTCGGGCTCTGAGAGAGCAGGTGGCCACTCAGTTCACTCAGCAGCGACTCATCGCGCGCCTCACTTCGCTCTTCGGAGTTCTTTCCCTAGTCTTGGCTTCGATTGGTCTGTATGGAGTGACTGCCTACAACGCTGGACGCCGCGTCAGTGAGATCGGCGTGCGTATGGCGCTGGGGGCAACACGAGGAAGCGTGGTCGCGCTCATTTTGCGGGGCGCGTTCGCTTTAATCGCCTGTGGGCTCACATTGGGTGTGGTGTTGGCTCTTGCCGCGGGGCGGGTATTGAAGGGCCAGCTTTATGGATTCAACCCCCACGATCCGATAGTCATTACGATAGCTGTCGTCGTTCTCGCGCTATCCGCCTTGATTGCCACACTGATTCCAGCCTTCCGAGCGTCTTCCGTCTCTCCATCTGAAGCGCTACGCAGCGAATAAAAATCCAACATTCTCCGCGATTCGAAGACACGATGGAACCGCGCTGCGCACTCTCAGTACGCACGCACTGCGGCTGACGGTTTTCTTGAGTCCGCGCGGTCGACCGCCGATCCACATATGAATGCGCTCGCCTTGGATCTGACAGGGCGTGTAGCGATGGCTGAGAACGACTCGGCGGGCGCACGCGAACATATCCAGCAAGCTCTCGCGATGGTTGACAAGTTTGAGATTCTGGTCGCGGCCTGGCAAACATATGCTACGGCGTGGCAGTACAGCAACGGAACGGTCTCGCAACCCGGGCTTCTGGACTTGGGATGTCGGGGTCCACGAAAACATTCCAGTCCCGGAAGCGCAGCGGGTGCAATTCCGGCTGGAGGTTTTCAATCTCCTTAACCACCCCAATGGGGACGTAGCCAATTCCAATCCCCGGAGCGGGTCCTTCGGGCAGATGACGAATAACGAATAAACTTGGGCAGCGACAAATGCAACTGGCCCTGATATACAGTTTCTGAAAATGGGAAGGTTTAATCATGTTCCGGTGTGAACGAGTGTGCCGATGAATGAACTCTCTCGACGAGAATTTACAAAACTGATCGCGGCGGCAGGGGTTGCCACACGATTTCCGCAGATTCAAACCACCAATCGAGTAATAGGCATTCAGGTGGGAGCGGTGTCGTTCGTGGACGAAGGCATCTCCTCTGTGCTAGACCGCTTTCAGCGCGATGGCAACATTAACGCGCTGTTCGTGGCGACGTTCACTTACGGACGCGGCATTGCCGGTCGGCAGGTTCCCGGCCAGCCCCTGCCGGATCATGGCAAGCAAGCGTATGACACCAATTTTCACGGCGGGAATTATGCGCGCACGCATGAACAGTACTACACGCATACTGCCCTGAAAGAGATTCAAGCGCCCGACCATCCTGGATTTGATGTTCTCGCGGAAGTTCTACCGCAAGCGCAATCGCGACGGATAAAAATATTCTGCTGGTACGAAGATGTCTTTCGTCGCGATCTGGAAGGCGTTGACCGCTTGCAAGAAGTGACGCTCTCGGGCGAGAAGGCGAGCACGATCTGTTTTCACAACCCCGAAGTGCAAGCGTTCTGGCGCGCACTTACCGAAGATTATCTGCGCAGCTATCCCATTGACGGCGTCATGTGGGGAAGCGAGCGGCAAGGTCCCTTTGGCAACGCGATTGGTGCCATGCACGGAGGCGCTGGATCGAATCCTTTTGAGGTCGCTTGCTTTTGTGATTTCTGCAAGCAAGCAGCAAAGTCGCGAGGGATCGACGCAGAACGAGCCATGGAGGGCTACAGAAAACTTGCAACCTTGGTGCGCGATGCACGGGAAAAATCGCGTCCGAGCGACGGCTACTTCGTTTCTTTGTGGCGTCTGCTGATCCAATATCCGGAAATTCTCGCGTGGGAAAAGCTGTGGAGCGACGGTCAGAAGAGCACGTACGCAAACATCTACCAAGTGACCAAGTCAATTCGCCGGGAGGCAATGGTCGGCTGGCACATCTGGCATAACAATTCCTTTAGTCCGTTCTATCGCGCGACTCAGGACTACGCGGAGTTCCGCAAATACTCTGATTTTCTCAAAGTCGTCATGTACAACAATTGCGGCGGTCCCCGGCTGGCGTCCTATGTCAATAGCGTCAGCCAGACAATCTTCGCGGATTTTACTGCGGAAGAAGTACTTGGACTCACTTGCAAAACGCTGAACTACCAAGAGACGAATCTTGCCGGACTTCCGAGCAAGGGACTGTCGGCAAACTACGTCGAGCGCGAAACGCGCCGCGCGATTGCTGGCGTCCAGAATACGGTCAAGATTTGGCCCGGTATTGATATTGATATTCCGACCGGCCGAGACGAAAAGAAGACCGAGCCGCGGGATGTGCGCGATGCCGTGCGAGCGGCTCTGGGCACTGGCGCAGACGGCGTGATCCTCTCGCGCAAGTACTCGGAAATGCGCCTAACGAATTTGCGCGCTGTTGGGGAGGCGTTGCGAGCATGAGCACCATGAACAGACGCTCCTTCCTGCTGCTTACGGCAGCCTCAGTTACCACGTCTCCGGCAGAAATTCCTGTCATGCTGCCCGATTCCACCGATAGCGTACAGGCCAACACGCCTTCACGTCCCTGGTACAGCGCCATGCGACGATGTGGTCAGATCAATTTCAACGAACGCGATCCGTTGACCATGGATACGCAAGCGTGGGCCGACTATTGGGCATCGCTCAAGGTCGATGCAGTGCTGCTGAACGGCGGTGGCATTCTTGCCTTCTATCCGACCCAAGTGCCCTACCACCGTCGTAGCCAATTCCTCGGAACACGCGATCTATTCGGCGAGATGGTTGCCGCCGTGAAACAGCGCGGTATTCGCGCTGTCGCTCGCATGGATTGCAATCTCGCCTACGAGGACGCCTTGAAAGCGCACCCCGAGTGGTTCGAGCGCAACTCCGATGGATCGTTTCGACCTCACCTGGAGTCGCCGTGGCTGTTCTCTACCTGCATGTTCGGGAGCTACTTTTCCGAGCAGATGCCAGCAATCTACCGCGAGATCAATCAGCGTTACGCTGTAGACGGATTCTTCACCAATGGCTGGCCGTCCACAGGAGCGCTGCGTGTGTGCTACTGCGAGAATTGTCGCCGCCTGTACGAGAAGTTAGGGGGAGCGCCACCGGCAGAAACAGACGCCTCGAATCCGCTTTATCGCAAGTACTACCAGGCGCATCAGGACCGCGTGTTGGAACTGTGGCGTTTGTGGGATAGCGTCGCCCGCGAAGGCAGCGCGGAATCCGTGTACGTCGGCAACCTCGGCGGCGGGATCGACACCATCAAGGATTTAGAGCCGCTTAGCCACGCTGCGGCATGGTTCAACGCCGACCACCAAGGCCGCTCGGGTGAGACGCCGATCTGGAACTGTTCGCAGCAGGGTCGCGTCGCGCAATCCGTCATGCAGGGGCGCACCATAACGAACGTCGCGGGGGCTTACAGCAATGCACAACCAAGCTGGCGGCACGTTTCCAAAGCGCCTGCCGAACTGACGCTTTGGCTTGCGCAAACTACTGCAAGCGGGATGGTGCCATGGTTTCATTGGCTAGGCGGTTCTCCCGAGGACAATCGCTGGCGGGAGGTAGGGCGCTCTTTCTTTACCTGGCTGGCCGCAAACGAAACGCATTTCTGTAATCGGAGTTCGATTGCTGAGCTAGCCGTCCTCTATCCGCAACGCACGGTCGCTTTCTATCCCCGGCCAGATTCCCGACGGCCACGCTATCGTGGCGGCCCGGTCGATTATCTGCAAGGCATTTACTACGCGCTGCTGGAAGGACGTTTCTTGTTCGACTTCGTACACGAAGGGAACCTGGATGCAGCGAATTTGAAAAAATACCGCGCGCTTCTTCTTCCCAACGCAGCTTACCTCCGCGATGCTCAGTGTGAAGCCATTCGGCAATATGTGCGTGGAGGCGGCTCCCTGCTCGCTACATTTGAAACCTCCCGTTACAACGAATGGGGCGATCCGCGTTCCGACTTTGAACTGGCCGATGTGTTCGGAGTTCATGCGGCAGGCGAGGTCGTTGGACCTCAAGGGAATAGTTACGCGCGCATTGAGCAACCTCATCCAGTCGTTCAGGGTTTCAATGGCACCGCCCTGCTGCCCGGAGCCGAGAGCCGCGTTCCGGTGAAGGCCGAAGCCGCTCCTCTCGTCTTGAGCGTTGTCCCTTGGTATCCGGCATTTCCGCCGGAGATGGTCTATCCGCGCACCCCGAGGACAACGGAGCATGCTGCGGTCTTTCGGGAGATAGAAGAATCGCGAATCGCGTTTTTCCCGGGCGACGTTGACCGTACCTGCTGGCGGTCTGGCAACGCGGACATGAGTCAGTTGTTACAAAACGCGATTAAGTGGGTACAGGGCGATGACCCCGCCATTTCCATTAGCGGCGAGGGCATGATTGAGGCTTTCGCTTGGGAAACTGAACCCGGCTACGCCTTGCACCTACTTAACTACACAAACCCGAATATGACCCACGGCGCGATCCGGCGCACTTATTCCTTGGGTTTGCAGCAGGTACGCTTCCGCGTTGCTCGCAATCGCTCAATCAAGAGTGTGCGCGCGCTACGCTCGTCCGTGAGCCTGCCCTTTCAGCAGCAATCGGACCGGGTAAGTTTTGCGGTCCCGGGAATCGCGGACTATGAAGTTATTTCGTTGACCTAAAGCCGCCGTGGGCCGCAGGGAGGCAACGTTCACCGATGCGTCGCGCACCACGTTCCTTCGTTGTCATGACACTCGGAACTATGGCCGCGGTTTGTATGTTGACCTGCGGGGCCAGTTGGCAATCTCATTTGGGCCATAGTCAAGAGGTGGGTCAGGCCGCTGGTGCGGTGCTCATCAGTCGCGCTACGCATATGGACGTCTCGCGGCCGCTCGCCTCGATGCGGGAGCGGGACATCAGGGACGCGTCCGCTGATTGTGAAGGAGCGGGATGCGGCCCGTCGCCAGGCGCCTCGGCGGATGGCTCGGATGCAGTGCAAGAGCAAACGCAGGAAGGGGCCTTACCTCCTCCAATACCGCCGCCAACTTTAAGTCCCGCTGGAATTGCGGTTGAGCAAACGTCCCAGGGTGCGCGGCCCGCGGCGCCATTACTTGAGAGCTTCGACGGACTCGGCGCCGGGTTCGAGGGTCCGCAGGGCACAACGAACTTTCGCAACCCGTCCGACAACAGCCTGGCCGTCGGCCCCAGTCACATCATGCAGATCGTCAATTCCAGGATCGCAATTTACTCGAAGAGGTCCGAGAAATACGGCAAGAGCGGTACGGTGTTGTACGGGGCGGTTGCTACGAAATCCGTGTGGATCGGATTCGGAGGCGCATGCGAAGCCCGCAACAACGGCGACGCCGTAGTGCGCTACGACCAGCTTGCCGAGCGGTGGCTGATCGTGATGCCAATATTCTCACGAATTGGACCCGACGAATTTCCGGGCGGCACCGGTCTGGCTAGAGCCAAACCGGTCCCTGTAGAACAGGTTGCGAAGACCAGCGAGGCGTCTGCACCGGGGGCGGCGACGGCGCTTCCTGCGAGTCCACCGCAGCCGCCATCCCCGCCAGAGCGCGGGCAAAGGCCACCCGAAAAGAAAGAGGGAGTGTGGGCCATGTGCTATGCGGTCAGCACCGGCCCGGACCCGCTGGGTACCTACTATCGGTATGCGTTCGAGCGGAGGTTATTTCCGGACTATCCACGTCCTGCGGTTTGGACGGACGGCTACTACACGCCAACCAGCACGGGCGACGATGTGATTCAAGAACACACGTGCATTGCGGACCGCGCGAAAATGTTGGCGGGCCAGCCAGCGACCGAGCAGTGCATCGTGCTCGATGGTGTGAATTTTCTGAACAACGCTGACATCGATGGCCGGAAACTTCCGCCTCCGGGAGCGCCCAACATCATGATGGCGGCTGGTGGCACGCAGCTCAAGAAGATCTTCGAAGACGATGGCATTTACTACTGGAAGGTTCACGTCGACTGGAATAATCCTGCGAATACGAAGGCAGATGGCCCGGTAAAAATCAACGTTGCGCCGTACCACTACTTGTGCGAAGGGCAGTTGTCGAGCTGCGTTCCACAGCCTGGCACCGAGCGCCGGCTAGACGTGCAAGGCGACAAGATCATGCAGCGGCTCATCTACCGAAAGGTCGGGGGACACGAGTCGATCGTCGCTGCGCACTCGGTCGCTACGCAGGGCGGCGGGGGTGTGCGCTGGTACGAGTTCCGCCTCGACAAAAAGCGCGACCCCGTGTTGCATCAGCAGGGTACGTATGCACCGGAAGGATTCTACCGTTGGATGCCCAGCATCGCGATGGATAAGAAAGGCGACATTGCGATCGGATACTCGTTCGGTGGACTACCCAATTTCACGGGGCAGCGCTTCGCGGCCCGGCAGGCTGGCGATCCAAAGGGTCAGTTGACATTGCACGAGACCGTGCTCGTGAAAGGGGAGGCCTCGCAAACGAACACCCTGCGATGGGAAGACTACACGACAACTGCGATGGATCCGAGCGATGACTGTACGTTCTGGTATGTCGGCGATTATATGAAAGAGGGCGACAAAGCCTATCGAACCAGGATCGGCTCGTTCCGTTTGCCAAATTGCAAAGGCCGCTAGTTAGATTACCGAAGCCATCAGGGTTGCCCCGGTTTTGTCTCGATGGATGCTTTCAGTGCTTTCGCTACTTCGCCGGCGATGTCGTCCTGGACAATCAAGATGTCGTCGAATTGTCGGTCGTAGGTTTCAGACCAGGCAAAGAGCCGTTGTCAGCACGAATCAATCGCCCATCGATCCGCACCCTGCGTGCCTGACTTGCTCACGCTCGCATCGAGTACCTAAGCGACATCGGGGATGGGTGGGGTCCCATGCGAAAGCGGCCCATAGTTTGCCCTTGAAATAGAACGAGGGAGCGGGAGGCGATACCCCACAGCCCGGAATCCTGCTGATTTTGTTGGTCAGCTCCTCGTTCAAGCTGTCGGCGAAGGGCTTTTGGCCTATATCAACGGCCAGAGCAAAAAATGCGAGCATGGAGGGATCTCTGTGGCTGCGGAGCAATGGCGGCGAATTGTTGTAGGCGAGCGTGTCGTGGAACAGGAGACAACGACGACGGCAGGGAAAAGCGCAGCGCCGACGGCCCCTATGTACCCGATTCTGAGGCGGCGGCAAGCGTTCCACGGAGGAGCGGGCACCTGTGTTCTGGGTGTGAAACGTCGCTTGCCCAGCACCGGCGAGTGGGGAGTTACTACCTGCCAGTACGTCCAGATTGGTCATTAAAGCTTAGGGTCTCACGCTCCTAGCGAAATGAACTCGAAACCTCGTGTGGATATTGTATACAATGCAGTGCGCTGTCGAGGTCGCCATCGTGACGAGACCCAATAGTCGTTTTCGGAAGGCGCTGCTGATGCTTTGTGTCGTTCTTGCGCCACTCGCTTCCGCGCGCGCCCAAGAACGGAATGTGCCGGGCAAGCCCATCGGAAAAATTTCCGTCCTCGGAAGTCTGATCCTCTTGGAGTTGGACGAGGACGCCCTCGGGCAGCAGAACCTTTTCGACCTCGGCCAGCACACGCTTCGCTTTACGCCCGGAAGTGCGGGATATCGCATCGAAAATCTTGCCCTGCGCTGGGATGGGGAGTTCGGACAGCAGTTAAGCGGTCATCAGGTCACGTTGCACAACTTCTCATTTCCTTTTTCCGGCAAAACCTGGAATTCATTTTCAGTCGGCGTTACCGGGTCGATTCGGTTCACACCGGAAAACAGCGCGCCCGCCGATGGGGCAGGCACCGGCTTCGGGCCGCGCGATGAAGGCGGAGTTTCCATCGGCCGCTTCGATCCGTTGACCGAAGGGGCCGCGACGCTGGTTAACACCGTTCCAGCGATTTGCGTTTTCTTCAAGCCGCGCATGTCTGGCAATCGCTACATGAAGGAACTCCAGGATCGCGTCGTGGTGACCTGGGATGCGAGCGAACCTTGGGGAAACATCCAAGACTTTACTTGGACCAAGACCATCAACCGGTTCCAAGCCGTGCTCCACAACGACGGCGCGATCGAAATGTCTTACCAACAGCTTGCAGCCAAGGACGCAATCATCGGTATCTATCCGCTTATCTCTGGCGGAGCAGAGCAACCTCTTGCCACGCTCACGGGCCAGAAAAACTCTTCCGTCGCCGCGCATCTCGACATCCGGAACCTCAAACTCTCGGCGGTTGACGGGTTATTTCTCAAGGTCACGTTCGAGACTGTCGGCCCCGTATTGTCTGAGGGGGATTCGGGAATCTCAGGCATCGCCTATCGCGTTTACTTTGACTCTCACAATCCTTCCGCGCAGTCTGACGATTCTGTTAATGCCCAGGTCGTTTGGACAATTCGCGGCTTTGTACCGCGGAACCGCGCGAACGCCAGCAAGTCGCGATACTTTGCGTTCGGTTCCGGCTTATCTCGCCGCGTGAAGACGAGCGGCAACACGATTTCGATTCAAGGAATCCTGCCGTCGGCGCTTCGTGGCGCGAAACAAATTGCTGTTTCTGCCGACGCCTCTGCTCCCGGCTCGGACGAGCCAGTGGCGCGGATTCCCGCGGGCCCGGTCGCGCTCAGCGGAATTCGTGACCCTGAAGTACAGTTATCTTCGCTCAAGCCGCGGGACGGTCCGTTTTCCCTCGCCTACCAAGCCTTCCACTATTATGCTCTGCCGAATCCTCGCGATCTCACCTGCAGCGTGATCAAGAGCGTCGGCGACAAGTTCGATTTCCTCGCCTACTACTCCGACTTCCGCGTAGACAACCAGGAAGCGGGCACGCCGAGCGATGGCCCGCTGGGAGCGGTGGGGGGCGTCGTCACGGGAATCGGCGTCACGCAGAGCGGCCTCGGATCCTACTGCTCGCAGGGCAGGTTTCAGTGGCAGTTCATCCAACCGGTGTATTCCGGCTCGAACCAGATGCAGGAGCGGCCGCCCCAGGACGCGCCGGTCGGCACAGATCATGACATTACGTTCTACCAGCAGCAACTCGCTGAGCCTTCGCAGAACGGCAAAATGCCTCCTTATATGTACGCCATCTCTCAAATCGCGCACGAAATGGGCCACCGCTGGGCGGCTTTCGTTTCGGCAAGGGTGGGCAGCGAAACAATTCCCCTCGGTCCCACGCATTGGGCGCGGGGTTTGCAGGCCCGCGTGGCATTCCCGTATCAGCGGCCGACCGAAGCGTCGATCATGGGAGGCGGCGTCTGGCAGGACAACTTCGACGGGACCTTCACACAACTCGACGACGACTACTACGTGCCCGCCACCGGATGGTCCTATCTCGACCTCTATCTCATGGGCCTGATTTCTCCCGCTGAAGTGCCCGATTTTTTCATTCTCCGCAACCTGGTTCCCGCTGGCAAAGACGCCCACGAGCACTCTATTTTCAAGGCGGACAGAACCAAGGTAACCATTCAGGACGTCATAGCCGCCGAAGGCGAGCGCCTTCCCGGCGTCGACAAATCTCAACGCCAGTTCAACACTGGAATGGTCATCGTCGTTCAGCACGGCGTCAAACCGACTAGCGAATTGATCGAGCGAACGAACGGGATTCGCAAACAGTGGATTGACTATTTCTCCGTCACCACGGGACGTCGTGCGTCCATGACGGCAAACCCGGAATGAGGACGGGAACGATCCAAGGGGACTGAACATGACCAAACATGGAATCGCCGGGAATTGCTTGCTCAATTGGCCGGAGCCTCCGCGAGAGTGCTTCTGCCGCAGGGAAGCACCATAGCAAGCGGAGCCGAACGCATCGAATTGCGACGTCTTCTGAACTAACATGGCAATGGTCACGTACACAAAAATCAGCACCCATTCCGCGGCAGTCTCTTTCCGCCGAGGTAACAGAACGGCTGCACGAGAAAATTCTGAGTTGGAAGTTGCGAGAAGGCGAACGGCTACGGCAGGACGCCATTGCGCCATCCCGAACATGAAGAAAGAGGATTTTCACAGCGCGGAAGACATCCTCGTACAGTACGAGCAGTCGCTGGAGAAGGATTCCGAAATGAAATCCTGGGGCCAGTGGAACTGGAGCTTTCATTCCGCGCGTTATGCTTCCGCCAATCGTCCGGTGATGCTGGCATTTTTGAAGACGCTGGACATCAACTGCGATCGCTACACTCGTCTTCACCTCGTATTTACGCGGGATGCATCCCGCTGGGACGGGCCATCGCGAACCTCTCGATGCCTGCAAGACGAAGAATCCGGAAATAGCCGAGAAGGAATTATGGAAGCACATTACAGAGGAGTTGGTTTGCTTGGCCCCGGAAACGAATATGGAGGATAAACGTCGCCTGACAATTGTCTGGGCGCGTCTTAGGAGGCTCTTGTGAGGAATTTCTTTGTTGTTTCATCGCTGATGATTTTGTCTTGGCCCGGGATCGTGCAGGCGCAAGCGCCCAACGCCGCACAAGTCGCTGAAGAAAAGATTATCAAAGTCCGGCCGCTGCCGTTGAACAGCGTGCGGCTCACTGGAGGGCCACTGAAAAACGCGCAAGAGCTTGACGCTAAATACTTGCTCGAGCTCGAACCGGATCGGATGCTGGCTTACCTGCGGCAACGCGCGGGACTGGAACCAAAGGGAAAGCCCTACGGAGGATGGGATGGGGCAGGACGACAATTAACCGGACACATTGCAGGACACTATCTTTCGGCTGTGAGTCTGATGTGGGCGGCCACCGGCGACGGGCGCTTCAAGGAGCGCGCTGCCTACATCGTAAGCGAACTGCAAGCAATTCAACATGCGCAGGGAGATGGCTATCTCGGGGCTCTGATGGACAACCAAGGTGTCGATGGAAAGCTCCACTTCCAGGAACTGTGCAGAGGAATTATACGGTCAGGTGGATTCGACTTGAATGGCTTGTGGTCGCCGTGGTACGTGGAGCACAAGATTTTTGCCGGGTTGCGAGACGCCTACCGTTACACGGGCAACCGCACGGCGCTGGATGTGGAGATCAAGTTCGCGAGCTGGGCGGAAAGTATTGTTTCCAAGCTTGACGACGAGCAAACGCAGAAGATGCTGGCGACGGAGTTCGGAGGGATGAACGAGGTGACCGCCGATCTCTACGCCGACACAGGCGATCCGCTTTGGCTGGCGCTATCCGGGAAATTTGAGCACCGCGCGATGATCGATCCGCTTGCCGCGGGACAAGACATTCTTGGTGGCAAGCACGGAAACACGCAGGTACCCAAAATGATTGGGTCGCTTTCGAGGTACATCTACACCGGCGATGAAACCGACCACAAAGCCGCAACGTTTTTCTGGGACCAGGTGGCAATGCATCACAGCTTTGCCACCGGCGGGCACGGCAAGAATGAGTACCTAAGCCAGCCCGACAAGCTGAACAACATGATCGATGGACGCACGGCGGAAACCTGTGACGTCTATAACATGATCAAGATGTCGCGCACGCTTTTCTCCGTCGACCCGGAGATACGCTATGCGGACTTCCACGAACGGGCGCTCTTTAATCACATTCTTGCGTCGCAAGATCCTAATGATGGCCGCGTGTGCTACATGGTGCCGGTCGGCCGCGGAGTACAGCACGAATATCAGGACAAGTTCGAGGACTTTACTTGCTGCGTGGGCAGCGGCATGGAGAGCCATGCGCTTCACGGCTACGGCATCTACTATGAATCCGCGGACAAACTTTGGGTGAGCTTGTATGTGCCTACGCACGCGAATTGGGAAACTGAAGGCGTCCAAGTGGAAATGAACACCGATTTTCCCATGGGTGAAAACGCGTCCATAGAGGTTACGCCCAAATCAGCAAGAAAATTCACTTTGGCTTTGCGGCGGCCGTATTGGGCGGGGGTGGGTTTCAGCGTCAAGGTGAATGGCCATGCGTTGAAGGATTTGCCCAAGGCGGATTCCTACGTGGAGATCACACGGACGTGGAAAAAAGGAGATACGGTGGAATTGGCTCTGCCGAAGACACTTCGCAAAGAACCGCTGCCGGACAATCTAGAGCGATTCGCGCTGATGTGGGGACCGCTGGTACTGGCTGGGGATCTCGGTCCAGAACGGCAGGAACAAGAACGACGAGCGCGACGA
>Ga0179587_10000682_pt1 | contig 14370 bp, 22 predicted proteins | sample CZODoug2_1_08_16_FD_185932 | JGI IMG/M metagenome (GOLD analysis project Ga0179587, IMG submission 185932) | Vadose zone soil fungal communities from Angelo Coast Range Reserve, California, USA - CZODoug2_1_08_16fungal | ecosystem: Environmental > Terrestrial > Soil > Vadose zone | place: USA...
CGTTGCACGACGATTATGGGGAGGAGAGCGGGGTGTAGGTAGGCAAAAATGACAATTTTTCCGTTCGGTAAAATAAATCTCGGGACGAACATTTGTTGAAAACAAAAGAACTTAGTGTTGATCGAATCTAGATTTAGGGCTTGCTTAAAGTCTCAAATCTGAAAAAGCGCCCCTTATTATGGAGGGTAGTATGCCTCTGGAGGACCTTTATGAGCGTAGCGAAGCTGACTGACAAGATGTGGCTCATCCGAGTGGATACCACGCGATTTTTTCTGGACATGCATGACCGCCAAGTTACAGTGACGGACATTCTGTCCTTAGCCGCGCATTACAATTATTATGATGCCGACCGTGCGTGTCAGGCGCTCAGTCGCCGCGGTCATCGTTCAGCGGTGGTGACGGATCATACGGGCGTGCCTGTGACCAGAGACCTCCTTCTCGTTGCACAATCAGCATAACTTTTTGAGCCCGAGTCAATGCACTCGTGGCACCTCCGCTCTCAGCGGACCTCGCGTTTAGTAAAAAGAAAATAAAAGGACCGAACAAGCACACCGGATTGGTTGCGTGGACGATCTCACAGGAGATTGAGAATGCGCAGCGAATCTAGTGTGTTTGAAAGTGTGAAGGTAGCGGTCCCGCGCGATCCAGAGATTCCGATCTTTGAGCAGATCCAACTTGGTCTAGCTGATCCTGTTGTACCGCTCGATTCGAACGATATTCCTTCATGGCTAATTGAAGCATTGAAGAGAGCGAATCCGAAACATTTTGTTTGGGCAAATGCCGACGAACTTGACGGCGGTGATAGTGAAGCCGCATGGACCATTCTTCAGGGATATTCATTCCTCGATCACGAGGGTCTCTCCGAAGACGGCTCAATGCTCGTGTCCGAACCGTATGGCTTAGACGATGCACAGTTCAGTGAGTTGATGATGTTCCTTACGGACGCTGATCTGAAGGTCAACATCAAAGGCATATCGAACCACGCGCCGTCTCGAACGATGCGTATAGAAATTTCGAAAGCATAACCCTGGACCTCAGGAGGTCCCGTTGAGTAGAAGAATTCAAAAGCCGGTTTCTGGTGACGATCGCTTTCCTGCGATCGTGAATTATTTTCTTGTGTCCAGGGATACGCCTGCATTGAAGACGACCGAATCAATGAAGGAGCACCTACATCTCTTCAACAAATTGTATTGCGTCCCGAAGTATGAAGCGCCCGTGGAACTAAGCAAGATTGATGATTTGGTGGATCACCCGGAGAAGTATGTTCAACCCACACCTCAAGTTTCAATTGGTGCTACGTCTGTCGAGGAATCACCCTCCACAAAATCTTTGAATGAAGAGAACTATCGATTTCCTATGGAGTGTCTTGAAGGCGATCGCCTTTGTGATTTGACTCACGAGCTTACTCACGGCACGTTCATTCCTCCGCAGTTCGCTCACGCGGATTTGCAGGTCTGGACTGGTCATGCCCTTGATGGCCGAATCGCTCCTCCAGATTCCTTTTATCTGGATTTTTCAACGAGGTTCTATGTCAACAAACTCAGTTACCATCCGCAAACTGGTAAGGGTGAGTCTTGGGATCGAGTCAAGTGGTCCTTCGCTGAAGCCTTGCGGCCACGTCCGATGGAGTCGCTTGTAAATCTAGGTGACATTTATTCCCCGACGATCATTGATGGAACGCAGTGGGGCAGCGGGCCATTTATGATTTCGCAATTAGCCGAAACTCCGAACTGCATTTGCTGGATGGACGAAGGCTCTGGCATGTGGCTTACCAAAGCTCCTACAGATCAGAAGGCGATCGAGAATGCTTTCCTGACATTCTTTGAGAAGCACGAACACGGAACTGGATCGTTCAAAAATAAAAAATTCGTAGCGAGTAACGTTCATCTTTCTATGAACGCATGCTTTACGTTAAACAGCTTTACCGAGTCCTACCAAGGACGAGGAGCGGGAGGAAGCGGATTTTTGTCCCGCGTTCTTCTCGTGGTTGGAACAAAGATTCAAACGAACGGAAAGCCGTGGCCTGACTATAGGCAATCTGCCGCGAGAGGAATCGCAGATGACATGGCTGACATCATGGCTAATCCTCGGCCGCTATCAATCATTCCAGAAGCAGACAACTTGGCGAGAGACTTTAAGAAGTGGGTTGAAAAAGAAGATCAGCACTTCACGGCCCGCATAAACTATTACTTCGACAAGGACATGCTTTTACGAGCGACGTTCAAAGACGGTGTTGTGACACCGGCTCTAGTTCGTCGTTCTATCCGTTGGGCACAGGAACAACTGAATCTTCGAAAGCGTTTTTGGCCCGTCGATTCAGCGACTCCGCAAGGTGTTCTTGAATACAAAATCCTCAGCGAGTTCGAAACCTGCGAGACGCTCCGGTCGGATCGTCAGTTACAAGATGCACTACACATTGGATTCAGAGATTGCAGGTTTAGCGCACAAGCATACAACTGGGCTCGTGAAGCTTTGTTGAAGTCTGGGCAGATCGAACGTGCTGGTACGAACAGAAAAGGAAACTCGGTTTACAAACGCAGATCGCAATAAGGAAAAGACAAATGGGAAATCTATCAACGCTTGCGAGGGAAGCCCTTCGCCAAGTCGAAGGCGCATCGATTACGAAACGCATTTTGGTCAGTCGCAAAGTCATCTGTGATTTGGAAAGACAACCGGACGAGGCCAGCTTGCGAGTTTGTGCTGATCTTCGAAAAGTCCTTTTGTCCGTGACGACTGACGCAGAGGCATCACCCGAACAGGTTAAGGACACCAAGGGACTTCTGATTCGAGTCCGAACGATCAATCCTCGGAATCAAAGGGATAACGATGAAGTTTCGATCGAGGAACTCGAAACTACGAATCGTCGCATCGCAACGCCTGATCCATCAAAGTACGAACGGCCGGTTGTTCCAACGCCAAAGCGGGAACCTGACGGATACGATTCGAGTTTCATCGAGGGCGGCATTAATGCCGCGATTGAGCGCGTAATCTCCAAGGGCTACTCGGCGGATATGTCAATCAAACAACATGAGCCATTTCTTCAAGCGGCTTTGGGTCTTTCAAGGGTTCTCGACGCCTCGGCCGCAGAGCAAATTTGGCTCGCTCTTTCTTATGCATGGAAAGAGCGGTGGAATCAGAAATTAGCACCGATGGTGAAGAAACTTCAGACCGCTGTGCTTACTTATTTGAATCTCAAGGCCAAAAATGAGGGCTTTCAAATCCACGAAGCGGACTGCTTATCCTTCGTAGAAAGTATCGATCTTAGGAGTATGTAAAATGAATTCACAGCAGGAACAATTATTTGAAGAGATCATGGACCAGAAAATCTCACAAGAGAAGTTTCTCTATGAGGGCCGGGATGAGAATGGTCGTTGGAATCTAATTGCTGGACTCCGGAACTACAGAAAGTATGTTCGCGCATACATCGACGGATTTTCAGGCGGGCGGGTCTCGGACAGCGCTTTTGAAATCGTTGAACGAGAGATGGTGAACGCTGGCGAGCTTCGCCCGATCGTTGTGGAAGAAGAGCCAGAATTGACCTTGGAACAATATCGCAGCATGCCTGTGCGCCAGATTCAGTTGAAGTACAGAAACGATCCGGCATTCAAGGCCGGTGTGGAAAAGCTTATAGCGAGTGGTCAGATCTAATGAGCCTCGTCTACATCGTCGGTATTCAGCCGAACGGTCAGCGTGTTTGGTTCTCCGGATTGGATAACCGACTGGATCGGTACAAGCGCCCGGTACAAGTGCCGATCTGGGATGACGAATCCGGCCGGCAAGTTGATCTCGCGTTCGCCATAGATGCTCGGGAAAGATGGCGCAGCCAGGGTCTTAACATACAGATCACAGTGGAAAAGTATGGCCCTCCGATTGATGAAGATCGCGGAACAGCGGCGCCACAACAGGATTTGAGACAGCCACAGTTCGTTCCGTTCACCAACGGCCTCGGCCTGATCGTATCACCAGGGAACACACCGAAGGGTCAAGCCTGGTTTGTAAAGGCTTCAGAAATCCCGGCATTCAAGATCGATGGTCGCCACACGGCGATTGAATCCGTCAGCGGCGCGACACCGATCGAAGCAGCCCAACGCGCCGTCGATTCCTGGGGTCAAGAAATTCTTTTCCGCGATCCAGCGCAAGATGAGCGTGATGAAAAAGCGCGGCAGCAAGCACAAGTAGCACAACAAAGAAATCAAACGCCCAGGAACATTCGTCCTGGCGATAGGAGCTAAGCCATGGAACTTGATTTACTAGGAAATGAAATTTACACAGCCTCAGAAAACCGCGAACGGCTGAAAGCCACGACAGCGTGGGCGCTATTTACGGATCGGTTCGATATGTCGGATGCCCGCAACGTCACGCTGCTGAACTGGCTGTTTGAGGACCTCCTCGAAGAAGAGAGTCAACTAATCGATTACGAGAAGCTGCTTCAGAACATAGTCGCTGCCGGAGGTGTGGTTAAGGTCCGCGGAGAACGTTACGAGTTTGAAGTCGTTCCTACCATCGAGCCTGTGATCGAGCCGGAAGTTCCGAAGGACAAAAACGGAAATGTACTTTCGGAAAGCCAGATTGCCTGGGGCGAGATGACCAGATGGTCCCAAACCGCTTCATCGAGACAGATTGAGGATCGACGCAGAATCGATCCAGCTTTCGCAAGTTTTTATCGCAAAAATCTCGAACGTGAAGCGCGAGGAACCGAGAGCACACAGTTTCGTCTTGCTGGACAACAACCGGGTAAACCTGATGTCTCCGGTGTCTCACAAGAGTTATTGAATTTTGCGGATGAGTTTCGACGCACAAGCATGGACGAAGTTCGCCGGCGTAAGAGCCCGACTCTGAATCCGCTTGGGTGGGAAAAGTATCAGAAGGAACTCGACGCAGCCTTGGCTGCCTCGTTGATCTAGGGGGATAAGGAAAAGCACATGACCACACAAATTACGAAAGCACAGTTTTTATCGGAGCGGACTGAGGAAAGTTTCTTCCAGGACTATGGAGAACTTCTGTCCCACTTCAACATTAACGAACTGAAAGAATCTCTTTCGAGCTTTATGCAATTAAACTATTCAGCCGATCGACTTCGGGTAGCTCCCACTGAACCTGGAGCATACCGCCGAATTTTAGCTTTTAGCACGATCACGTTGTTAAATCGAGATGCGGTAACGCCGCTCGCAGAACTCAACTCAGCCGCCAATGCTGATATGGATCGGCTACGCCGGGAGACGGACATCGGCGCGGAAGTCATTTCCGCGCCGGCTCCGGCATCTCCAACCGCAGAGGAATTGCTTGCTGATGAAGTTCGCAACGACTGGAAAACTCTCCCGATGTCGAAGGTCAGGGAAAAGAAAAACGCCAGTCGAAAATATAGCGAGACTCTTGATCGACTGGCAAACGCTGGAACGTTAGAGTCATCGGTCACGTCACTTACTCGTGCGGGTGCATGATGACAAACCGTCAGCGTATCAAACGCCGAAAAAAGCGTGACCGGGCGCGAGCCCGAGCAGCGTCCGCACAGTCTCACGGTCTAAAAATACTATCTGCTTTGGATAAGCACCTAGACGATCTTTTCACTCGCAAGGACGTTCACAAATAGGCTTTCTACGAGTTGTTACCAATCTTAGTAGTTCTCGGCCCACCATTGGTCCGCACAAGAGTTCACACAGTTGTAAAAAGGATAAAGAAAAATGTCTCTAATCGATTTTGATTCTCAAAACCCGGTCGCGCCTCAGAAAGACGTTACCGCTCGTCCTCCTGTAGCCCCAGACATGGGGTCAGGCGTACCTGATGGAACCGCGGGAACAATTGCATCCCCGACGACGCCTGCGCCGCTTCCTCGCGGCACGCAGTTGAATACCGATCCCAACGCGGTCCCTGGCAGTGTGGAGCCGCACCACGGTCTTTTGGCCTCAATTTTCCAAGACTTAGCGGGCGGGAAGCGCACGGAATTTAGGCAAACCGAGAGCGGACCAGTTCCCGTCAAGGTCAATCTTCGCCCCGGCGAGATGGCACAATCGATTTTGAGTGCCGCGCTCGTGGGGCTCAGTGGCGGTCTGAAGACACACGGAGGTCCTGGCGGAAATAAGGGTCAGGCTTTCGCAGCCGGATTCGAGGCCGAGGAAGCTGCGAAGACTAAACAAGAGACTGATAAGAAACAAGAGGCACAGACAGAATTTCAGAACAAGAATGTCGCAGATGAAATGACTTTGCGGAAGGCCGCGAACGCACGCGACCAACAAAGGTCGATCGACCTGGCCCAAGAACATGCAATGCATATGGATGAAGCGAGGCAAGCTCTTGAGCAAGGCAAGTTTGAGTTCGCGCAACGCACCACGGAATTTGAACAGCGCCAAGCTGATCGTATGAATCTGTTGAGAAACCTCGGTGCTACACCACTAACTTATCCGGATGGAAAGCCAGTTGAGGAATTTAATTCCCCCGAAGAGGCAGGGGTGTGGGCTAACAAAAACGCAGCCTTAGCGATAAACAGTGGAAAGTACAACACCGTCTTTGAGGTAGATCCTGTCACAAATCGATATGTAATCATGCAGAAGCCGAAATCTTGGGATGATCCGCAGTGGCTTGGTGTGAAAGTTGATCCAAAAACGAATCTCCCGATTAGAGACAAAGACGGCCAAATGATTCCGGACGGAAACTTCAAAAACAGCAACGGAAAAGTTGAAGTTCCCGCAGGACAAATGACGCCACATCAACTCTATGAATCGCAAATTCGTTTGATCGATCTTAGGAACAAGGAACTGTCTCGTGAAGAAGCTCTTGAGCGTCTGAAGAACATGAAGCGTGAACGAGCCAAAGATGAACAGCAACAGAAAGCTGACGAAGAGTGGAATCGGGCGCAGGGGAACCCAGACGCGATCGATGAGAAGACTGGGACTTTTATCGTGTCTCCATCTTCTCGAACAATACTTCCGCAACGTTTCATCAAGGAAGCGGCTATGAACAAATCCATTATAGATGTGGACCAAAAGGAAATGGATCGAATCGGCGTGCCAGGGCCTAATAACACTCAAGCAGAGAAGCTCCAATATGACCAGATGGACCAGGAAGTAAAACAGGCTCACGAAAATCTTCGTCAGCTTCAGATCAACATGGGTCTTCTTGCTCGTACACCGAATGTTGCTGATGTAACAGCCAACAATGTTCGTAAGCAATTCACAAACGATGCTGGAGTCTACGACGAAACGGCAGCACTCGCTTCTGTTGAGAAGATGACGGCGCCGTCCGCTGTCAAGCAACAGCTTCGACAGAAATTGTCTGCCGAACCTCCGAATCGTCCGCCTGACCAAATGGAAAACGCTTTTAAAGAGCTTGCACCGTTTCCTAAAGAACGACAAATTGAAATCATAAATGCCCAACCGATTTCAAAGGCTGATAAACAGACTCTCATTCAAAGAGTGAACGACGCAGAGAAAAACTCTCTAGCTGAAGTTAGCCCGAGTTTGACAGTCATTCGTACGGCAGACGGACAACTGACAAGCATCGCCAACATCGGAGCCAACAAATACGTGGCCAACAACCCCGGATCAAAGATTATTGGCCAAGGTACAAAAGGAACCAAAGGCGCTTCAACTCCGAACTCTGAAGAGGAAAAAAGAATTCAGAGAGAGACGGATATGAATTCGGGAGTGTAAAGGCTCCTAGATCACACAACAAAGGTTTCACCGGGTTCCTTCCTCTCCCTCCTGGTGATAGGGCCACGGCGTTGTTCATTCTTGTGGGATGAACGGCGCCTCGGCCATCGCGTTTTCTAAATTCAAATCAAAGGATGTTTATGAGCGTAACAATCGGAAGTAAGCAAGGAAGCGTCAAGTGGTTCAATGATTCCAAGGGGTACGGCTTCATCACACCAGATGTGGGTGAGAAGGATGTCTTCGTGCATTTCTCGTCTATCGTTGGTCAGGATGGACGAAAGACACTACGCGAGGACAACCGCGTAGCATTTGACATCGCTAAGACTGACAGGGGTTTCGCTGCAACGAACGTCTCTCTTGTCGGTTAAAGAAATCGGGAGCCTCCAATGCCGACAGGACAAATTTTTAGTTATGTACTATCCCGAGGGTTCGGATTCATCGAACCGAGCGATCATGGACCGTATGTATTCTTCCACCTCGAAGATGTGATCCCAGATAAAACGGGGAAAAATATTTTCTCAGACGGAACAAAAGTCTCATACGAACTGATTCCAGATTGGAAGAAACAAGGACAATTTAGGGCCGGGCAAATTACCAAATGTGCGAGAAATCATAGGCAGAAAGAGGAGTTACGTCTGGACAGAAGGGAAGAGGAGTTACGTCTTCGTAGAAAAAAGATTCAGCAGGAGCGCATCGGAAAACTTCCCAACCATCGTCGTATTCTGGATGACCCTGAACATATAAGAGTCCATGCACTGACAAACAATTTTTGGAACTGTAGTGAATATTATGGCCTCCGTCATCTAGCGGTGTCCCTCCAACAAAGAAACGATGTTCAGGAGTCTTTCATGCGAAATGTGAGTCCCATCGCTGTCAAAGAACTAGACGCTATGTTTCAGGAGAATAAAGGGAATTTTATAGCGGTCTGCAAAGCCTTGGATGAAGAGATAGAAAATGGCTTTGATGGGCGGACAGAAGATCAAGAGGCTACTTGGGAACGATTTGGAATCGATGCTGACGAAAGTCGGAAGGCAAAGAGCGCGAGATCTAAGAAATCAGAATTACAGAATTTAGAGAAAGAGTCCGAGCCGGAGGTTCAACCCACTCTGGTCAAGCTAATAGAAGAGCAAGAGTCTGAACGTCGGCAGGAAATTAAGGATTGGATACAAGCCCAGGCGAAGGAAAAAGAGAAAGAAGACGAAGAGCCCGAGGAAGGTTGTGAGGATGAAGAGTCCGATTTTTAGGAGGAGCAGTGATAGACATTTATAACCATTACACAATCGAATGCCCATCACTTGATGTAGATCAAAATCAAACGGTTAATGAAGGCAAGCTGATAGAGGTCACGTCATCATCTCGAATTGAGTATAGAGAAGCCGTGGCAAGATTCGCTGGATACATCGCAGCGGAATTTGAATATGGATTCCCACCTTTCAAGGTAGACGGCGCAGTCCCATATCGGGCATTTCTTATTTTAGATCCGTGGAACCAGGGAATGCTCTTGGGAAAAAACATACCAATCGGGGCCTGCCTTTTTCGTTGGACCGCACCGGAGAAAAATGGCTTTCCAACTGAATCCGAGCGATGGTGGTGCATTTGGGTATGGTTGCATCCGTTTGTTCGACGCCGAGGAATTTTATCTTCTCTTTGGCCTTATTTTCATCAGAGATTCGGTGAGTTTGGCGATCATTTACCAAATGAGGCGATGCAGGCATTTCACCGACAAGCAAAGAGGAAGCAAAGAGGAAGCAGAGGGAGAACTTAGATGGTTGATCTTGTATCGGTTTATAACGCTAAAAGATTACAAGACATTTTGCGGACATGTCACCGGTCAGACATACCAGAACCAGAGCAGATATTTTTTCTGAGCGATGGTTCGACGCATATCTGTAAGTCGAAGCATTTGGATGACGCCTTCAATAAAATTCGGGAATGGTTTTATGTCGAGGAGTGAGTAAATGCCTGTCTATAGAATCGTTTTGAAAGCTGATGCAGCAACGCCAGAAGCCGCGGTCCAGTTCATTTTGGATGACACCGGAGGCGCTGTGATGCACGATCTTGCTTTCCCGGTCATTGACGAAGGCGATTCATGGCGAGTTCCCGTCTTCAGTTTCGACGGTCACTCCGGCCGGTCATCAGCGCCGCTCCACGTCGTACGTGAATTGGCCAAGCTCGGCCTGGATGCTGATGGTAATGAGTTAAAGGAAAGAGATGGCTTCGAGTCTGTTGGCCCAAATCCCACACCTGATCGTCTCGCTGAGATGAGAAGGAACGCCGCAGAGTTGCAAATACTTTTGAAGTCTTAGGAGAAAGACGATGAGTGAGAATCAAGGGAAGACAGTTGTAGAGATTGATGCTGAAGAAATTAAAAAGCCCGGATGGGAGCACGGTAAAGCATCAGGCGGACAGTTGCCTGGACATGGGGGAGTAGACATTGGGAAGGTTGCTGTCAAACCTACGGACGACGGCGTAAGTCATGGAAGTGGATGGAATCCAGGGCAAGCAGGGACTTATCTAGCTTATGGTTCTGGGGCTCTTGGAAGGGAGGGTGACTTCGAAGCAGCAAATAAAATTACCGAAGCCCTCCTCGCAGCAGCCGAGACAGAGCGTCTGAAACGGGAAGGCAAATGAAATGTCTAAGAAAACTACACCGAAGCTCACTGATCGTTTTCCTGATAACCGTCCATCGATTACACCGTCGCCAGGTCCAGCAAAACCGTTGCCGAGAAATCAGCAGACGCCCGGACTTCCTCCGATAACTCAGCGGCTCAGGAGAACTACGGGATCGATCCCTAAGTCGTGAAGTTATGAGTGACAAGCAATCGTACGTTCCTATACCGCCAAGCCGCGAGGATTGCATCAAGGGCGGAAAGAAGCAGGGCGCAATAAATCGTGATAGTGGATTTTGGGATTCGATTCGTGGACTCGGACTTTGTATTAGATGGCACAAGAATCGTGGAATTCAAAAGCCTGGTTGTGAATTTTGCGAATCAGCTATTGAGGCGGGCTAGAGTCCTTTTTATTGTCGGAACCGTCGAGAACTCTGATCGCCCAATCAGCAGCCTCGTACATCACGCCTAAACACCCTCGTACAAAAATGTAGGCGACTAAGATGCAGAGCCCGAGCTTGATGGCGCTTAGAAAGATCATGTGTGATTCCTCCCTTGCAGGCCAGCGTACGGGAAGCGGAATTCTTGTGTCCAATTAAATCGTCTTTGGTTCTGTTTTCATTCCTGAATTTTTATCTTATACAGCACACTTTATTTTTATCATTTAAAAAGTTTCTCGCCACGAGTCTTCTCATGTCGAAGGAAGCAGCGAGACGATATCACTCGCTGTCGAAAGCGCAGTGCCTTAATTAAGGAGTATCAAATGTCAGTTGAAGAAACGAAGAAGTATGAAGAAGCCCGAGAGAAGAACAGAAAGAAAAGTTCTGTGGTCCGAGGCTCCGTTCAAAATGCGAACACGAATTCGGGGCGAGCCGAACAGAGGGAAAGGTCCGTTGGTGAAGGCCAGTCGAATCTCGGATCGAACAGAAACATGGGTCGCAAGCACGAATCCGAGGATGCGCCAGTCCATGAGCCGCAGGGTGGGTTCAGCTATACGAAGGACCAAACTGTGCGCAGGCACGAGTCGGCTCCGGTCGTGGAGAAGGGCGCCATTGACAATCGACGGACGGTGAAGAGCAGCATTACGCTTGGCCGGCACGTCCAGAGTGATCCTGGATTCAAAATCGCAGAGCGTCGAAACGCAGCCGTGGTCGGGAACAGAAATTCTACGGCCAAAACGTTTGATGAGCACCGGAAGAAGTCATCGAGCGTATAACAATTCAACGTGGCCGCTCGTGCAAGCTATCGGCCATTTGTATTACTAAATGTTTGTATATAATGCAATTGCATGATCGAATTCGATTTCATTACTGACGATCGGTTTCGTGATTCACTTCTAGCCGATTATGCGGAGTTCCAAGCCTCTTTGTCCTCAGACGCCTGGAAGGCAGCACTAGTGCTTCTCGGCAGTATCGTTGAGGCACTCTTGGTAGACCATTTGATATCGACGGATTATCAGAAGCGAGTCGGAACAGACCCACTCAAAATGCAGCTTGGAGAGTTGATCGCTGCCTGCCAAAAAGAAAATATTCTCTCTGACAAAACGGCTGCTCTTTCGACTGTCATTCGAAAATATAGGAATCTTATCCATCCAGGGCGGGCTGTTCGTTTGGGGGAAACAGCTAGTAAGAGTGCCGCTATCCTTTCCGGAGAATTACTTCAGATGATCGTTGATGAGATTTCTGTCAAGAAACGAGCCCAATACGGATACACGGCGGAGCAAATTGTTAAGAAGCTGGAAAGAGATGAATCCGCGATGTCCATTCATAAGCATCTTTTGAAGGACGTACCTGAATTCGAGATTGAGCGCCTTCTGCTACGAGTGATTCCGAAGAGGTATTTCGAACTCGATACCACAGGGGGAGAGTTCGAACCCGAACCTGATACCGAAAGGCAGGCCCGTCTTGCAACATGTTTTCGGTCGGCTTTTGAAATCGCTTCCGAGGAGATCAAGAAAGAAGTAACAACGAACTTTCTTTCTATCTTGAGGAATGAAGACGAGTACAAGGTACTCACATACGAGACAGCCTTCTTTCGAGCCGCTGACCTCCAATACCTCTCAGCCGCTCAAGCAAAACTCGTCAAGGATCATCTACTATCGCGGATCAAAACAAACATTTCAACTGAACTTGTGGCAGCTTTTGATGGTCTGCCTACCTTCATCGAAAAAGAAGATATCGCTGATCTGGTTGATTCTTTATTGAGGGCCTGCCTTGGGAAAGGCTCCGATCAGTTAAAGGTTAGTGCTCGCAAATACCTTAGCGAACTATGGATGGGTTTGCCAGGAGGGAAGGACGGCCTAGATCAATTTGTCTTTTCTCGTCTCCAAGATTGGATCGTCCATTTCGAAAAACATCAGAATATAGATTCGGCTCAGATCGTCCGTGAAATAAGAGTGGAGATTCAAGACGCGAACATACCGTTTTGAGCCGAGTGACCCCAGGGCTCTCGGCTTTTCTCGGTAGTGGTACAATTTCAATGGAAACCAAAAATTGCGTATCCAATAGACGCACTGAAGACCAAGACCAATTCGACGGCTCCCGTTATTTTGATGAATTTGAGCCTTTTAGGCGTAGGATTCTTTACTCTGAAAATTCGGCACACTAGTTCAGGATAGGCGAAAAACATGAATCCCCAGCCGCCGACCCAGACAACACCCAGGGCGTACATTTGCGCTTGCGAGATCATGCCGCTGCCTCAATCTGCATTCTGTCCAATAGTCCTACCAATTCCTCTAAACTGTACCATTACTCTTTTTTCTCCTTTCTATTGACAATCTGGTACTGTCCTGCTACTCTGTACGGGTAAGGTAACACAGCCATCCTCCCCGGATGGCATCGCGTGTAGTTTTCAGTCCCGAAAATCCAAGACCTCACGCGAGTATTGGTGTGTGCCTCATGCCCATTCAAAAGCGATTTAAGAAACCCGTCGCTACCCCTGTTGCAATCAGTGGCCCTCGTTTGCTCAGTCTCAAAGATGCTGCGGTCTATTTGGGAGCACACCTATGGGCAGTACGGCAGATGGTCCGTGGCAGGGAACTGCCTTACGTTCCGATTGGCCGAAAGCATTTAATTGACAAGGTTGACCTGGACAAGTTTATAGAGAAGAACAAAATCGGTCTGGTTGCATGAAAACGATTCGAGGTTGCAGCTACCTTATAGTGCTCGAATTGCTGAAAGCGTTCTCGTTGAAAAACACCTTCTCAGAGAAAGCATAATCGTGGCTCTCTCCGCAGTCAGGACATTTAAGCCGAATCGGGTCCTCACCCAAATTTATCGGGAAACGAATCGCCCGGTTCGTATCTTCCTCTAGTTCTCCCATTTTTAGCCAGGACTTACAGCTTGGAGTCTTGCACGGGAATCCCCAAAAATTCATGGTTGGACCTCATACCTCATCTTGAAAAATGGCAGATGGGACTGCGCGAGATTTGTCATCGGTGAAGATTGCTGGCTGCCAAACGAATACACGCCCGCTGATACGTTAGTGCCGCTGACTTGGACCGTGGAAATCGTGTTAGGCACGTCATTGTAAAACTGAGACTCGACGTGCGGCGTCGCATGACCGCAAAGAGCAAAAATCAGTGCCAGCGCCAAGGCTAGCTTCCAATCTTTGAAATGCTTTTTCCAGTTCATATCGCTCGCTCCCGAGGTCGTGGTAGCCCGGACGGGAATCGAACCCGTAATCTTCACCTTGAAAGGGTGACGAGTTAACCAGTTACTCTACCGGGCCTCGCAAGTAGTTTATCGTGCTGATGACTTTTCAGCAATCGGTGTAACCGACGCCTGTTTGAACTGACCGACTCTGATGAGGGCTGCTTTGACATCATCGTTTACCTTGATGTTGTAGCGCTCGAAGATGTGTTCAGTTTTGTGGCCTGTGATTTTCATCGCAGTTCGCCGGTCAACACCTGCGAGAGTTAGATTTCTAGCGCACGACCTACGAAAATCGTGTGGTTTCAACCCCTCGTAGTGACGCAACTTCTTATCGAATTTTCCCAATCCCAATTTGTCGCACACATTATTCCAAGTGAACCGAAAATTACGAAAGCAGAACACTTTGTCTGTTGGCTTCGGGAAATTCTTCCGCAGCTTTTGAAGTTCATCTGCTACCACGCT
>Ga0179587_10000683_pt1 | contig 14369 bp, 6 predicted proteins | sample CZODoug2_1_08_16_FD_185932 | JGI IMG/M metagenome (GOLD analysis project Ga0179587, IMG submission 185932) | Vadose zone soil fungal communities from Angelo Coast Range Reserve, California, USA - CZODoug2_1_08_16fungal | ecosystem: Environmental > Terrestrial > Soil > Vadose zone | place: USA...
AAGCCTCTTCCATTTAAGGATTCAGACCGGCTCGTTTTTATCGAGAAGAAAAATCCTCCGCGCGGCTGGACGCGGAATCCCATTTCGCCGGCAGAAATTCTCGCCTGGCGCGATCAAAGCGGAGCTTTTGAAGACATCGCCGCATATACACAGCGGACCTGTGTGCTGACCGGAGCCGCTGAAGCGGAGGAAGACCCATGTGAAGTCATTTCTAGCAACTTGTTTCCCCTGCTGGCTGTGGCTCCGAGTCGCGGTCGGCCGTTTTCTGCTGAAGAGGATAGGCCGCAAGGGCCGCGCGTCGCGATCCTTAGTTACGGGTTGTGGCAGCGACGGTTCGCCGCGGATGAAAAGGTGATCGGGCGTGCTTTTGATGTCAACGGAGATAGCTATACAGTCGTTGGAGTAATGTCCTCGAATTTTTCACACTTGTATGCATCGCCCTACGGCGCGATTCCTAAGTTGTGGCTGTCCGGAATTGGGCTATCGCCCATGCTTGTATGGAACGACTACTTCGGGGTTGGCCGGCTGAAGCCTGGTATTAGCTTGCAGCAGGCTGAGGCGCAGATGAACACCGTGTCGGAGCGTATCGAGCCGATGCACAACGATCTGAAGGGGTGGAGAGCCCAGTTGATGAACTTACGCACTAATGCTTCCGGAGAAACGCGTCCGGCTCTTTCCGTCTTGATGGGAGCGGTGATCTTTGTTCTTCTTATTGCATGCGCCAACGTCGCCAACCTATTGCTCGCACGAGGCTCGGGCCGCGCGAACGAGTTTGCAGTGAGAAACGCGTTGGGCGCCGACAAGAGTCGCATTATTCGCCAACTGATGACCGAGAGCTTAGTGCTTTCTGTCGCCGGTGGAGCTCTGGGAGTTTTGCTGGCTTCTTTAGGATGCAAAGCCCTGGTGGCGCTAGCTCCGCCGTTCCTGGTGAAGTCCGCCCCCGGCTTGGCTGCCGGGGCGACGGACGTGCGGGTTCTCGCTTTCGCCCTCGTGGCAGTGATAACAACCACTTTCTTCTTTGGTTTGGCGCCCGCGCTTCAGAACGCCCGCCCGAATGTCACAGAAACCCTCAAAGAAGCCGGTCGTAGCGCGCTGCAGAGTCCCCGGAGCCGCCGCTTTCGAAGCGCTCTCGTTGTCTCTGAGATTGCGCTTGCCATGGTGCTGTTGATTGGGGCTGGACTTATGGTGCGGACTCTCGCGGGACTGAGCCGCCTAAACCTGGGCTTCAATCCCATGAATGTCCTGACGCTGCGTGTACCGCTTTCGGGTGAGCGCTACAAGGAGCCACAAGCGCGAGCGCAATTCTGGGAACACGTGGTCTCCGCTGTTGAGTCATTGCCGGGTGTTGAAGCAGCAAGCGTCTCCCGTGGTCTGCCAATCAACGGGTGGGAGGGGCAATTCTTCACCATCCTGGACGATCCCAATCCTCCGGCGGGGCAAGTGCCAGCCGCCAATTATGTTGTTGTCGGCCCAGATTATTTTCGCGCCATGGACATTCCCTTGCGTCGAGGCCGCAGTTTCAACGATCACGATACGCAGAGTGGCGAGAGAGTCGTGATCGTGAATGAAGAACTAGCTCGATCTTACTGGACAGGCCAAAATCCGTTAGGGAAGCAGTTGCGGATCGGAGGCCAAGGCCCTTGGCGCACGGTCGTTGGAGTCGCTGGCGATGTCCTGAGCCAAGGACCTGATGGCGGCTTTAACCCGGAGATGTACATCCCGTATCAACAGTTTCCGTGGTTGGTCGAGGGCCCGAAACACTTGGTCGTGCGCACGTCGGCGACCGTAAAGCCAGAAAGTCTAGTGCGCGCGGTGACCGAGGAAATCCATCGTGTTGACAAGAACCAGCCCGTGGCGGACATCGCCAGGATGGAGGAGATTGCGCTAGAACCCATCAAGCAGCAGCGCATGGTGATGGCGCTCCTGACGTCATTCGCTGGTCTGGCACTCGTCCTTTCGGCCTTGGGGATTTACGGTGTGCTTTCCTACTCCATAGCTCAGCGGACACGAGAAATCGGTTTGCGCCTGGCCTTGGGCGCCGACCAAGGCAGCGTGCTGCGGCTGGTAGTAGGCAGTGGCGCACGTCTGGCAATTCTCGGGATTGTCGCGGGAACGGTAATAGCATTGGCTTTGACGCGACTGATGACGGACCTGCTTTACGGCGTGAGGCCGACCGATCCGGTGACGTTTAGCGTCGTGACGATCGTCCTGGCGGCAACATCGGTTCTCGCTTGTTATATTCCCGCGCGTCGAGCCACGCGCGTCGATCCCATGGTGGCCTTGCGTTACGAGTAAATCATGGCTCTTTCAGAGCCACAACGAAGGATGAAAATGAGCCCGAGATGGCGTAGCGTTTGTGCAGCCGCGTTGGCGACAGAGGCCGACCTACTCTGGCGCTCGCAGAGCCCGCTTACGAGTATGGCTGGGACGCTGGGAAGCACAACGAATTGTAGCCTCCAGAAGTTGCGGAGAGCACGCGTAGGAGATTTTCGCTTTTTCGAAGCGTCCGACGCCGCGCGGTGGAAAGGAGTCGCGCGATGGAAGTTGTCTACCCGTGCTGTTGTGGTTTGGACGTACATAAGAAGAGTATTACCGCATGTGTGTTATGGGCTGAGGCCAAGGGGAAGAGCCGTAAAGAGAAGAAGCGCTTCGGGACCTTCACTCACGATCTGCTGCAGTTGGCCGATTGGCTCGCGCAGTGCGGCGTAACCCATGTGGCCATGGAATCGACCGGAGTGTACTGGAAGCCGGTGTGGAACGTTCTTGCGGAGCAGTTCGAGGCGTTGCTGGTGAATGCACAACACATTAAAGCCGTGCCGGGTCGGAAGACGGACCAGAAAGACAGCGAGTGGATCGCGGATTTGCTGCAGCACGGATTGCTCCGTGGGAGTTTCGTGCCTCCGCGGCCTACAAGTGAACTTCGCGACCTCACGCGGTATCGCGTGAGTTTGGTACAGGAGATCAACCGGATTGCGAATCGAATTCAGAAGGTACTGGAGGATGCCAACATTAAGTTGGCATCGGTAGCGACCGACGCTTTGGGTGCTTCCGGGAGAGCGATCTTAGAGGCGATGCTCGCTGGGGAGCGAGACTCGGCCCGACTGGCAGAGATGGCCCAAGGGAAACTGCGGAACAAGATCCCGGAGCTGCAGCTGGCGCTCGAAGGTCGTATGACCGAGCATCATCGATTTTTGCTCCGACAGCTCTTCCATCATCTGCGCTTCACGGAATCGAAACGGAGTGAGATCGAGCAGGAGATCGATAAGCGCATGCGCCCTTTTCAGGATGAGGTCATTCGGCTGTGCACCATTCCCGGAGTCGACCGAGTGACCGCCTGGGGATTGCTGGCGGAGATCGGATTGGATATGAACCAGTTTCCGTCTTCCGGGCACCTGGCTTCTTGGGCTTGTTTGTGTCCTGGGAGTTTTGAGAGCGCTGGGAAGCGGCTGAGTGGCAAGATGCGCAAGGGCAATGTCTCGCTCCGCCGTTGCTTGTCGCAGGCGGCCTGGGCCATTTCGATGATGAAGAATAACTATCTCTCGGCCCTGTATCGGCGCATTGCTGCTCGGCGGGGAGCCAAGCGCGCGATCATGGCGGTAGCCCATGCGCTGCTGGAGATTGCTTATCACATGCTGAAGCGTAAGGAAGACTACCGGGAACTCGGCGCGGATCACTTTGATCGGATCGACGTGAAGCGAATTCGCCGATCCTTGGCCAGACGACTGGAACGTCTGGGCCACAAAGTGACCTTGGAGCCACTCGCGCAGACTGCGTGAAAGTATTTTCGTAGGAGTTGAGCCGTAACAATTCCTTCTCCTAGCCGCGAGGTTTCTCTGCAGATCGACGAGTCAGGCGCCCAAAAGTGCCTGAGACACATCATTTGACCCGGCAGTGTTTCTCGCCATCTTTCGAAACCCTTGTGGTGTGACCGCCTCTCGCCGGTGAAAAGTGCGGTTAAACGTTTTCAAACTGTTAAATCCAACTCCAGACGCGACTCTGCAACAGGAGACGTCCGTCTCCAGAAGGAGTTCCTTGGCACGCTCAATCCGGCAGCGGGCGATTTCTGAGAGAATGGACCTCCCTATAGCCATGGAGAAGTGCCTTTCCAACGTCCGGCGGGAGGCCCCTACTTCTTCTGCCACATCGCTAACCGAAATGCCCTGTGCGAAGTGATCACGGATGAAACTCAGCGCGCTCACCATCAACCGGTCGTCTTGCGCGATCACATCGCTGGATCTCCTGGTAACCACGTGCGTCGGTTCCACGTGCACCACATAGCCTTCTTTGATTCGTCCGGACATCATTCCGTCAAGGAGTTGCGCCGATTCATAACCCGCGCGTTCCACATCGAGTGCCACGCTGGACAATGGTGGATCGGAGAGTTCGCAGATCAGGTCGTCGTTATCTACTCCTACGACCGCGATGTCGTCCGGCACACGCACTCCCGCCGTCACGCAGGCCTGCAAGACCTGCCGCCCACAAACATCATTGCAGGTCATCAACCCTACGGGTTTCGGTAACGATCGGAGCCAACTCACCATTCCGGGCTGCTCGTGCTTCCAGGTGTCCAGCCAATGTGGTTGCTGGATCCAACTCGCCATGTGGATGTGCCGCGTGACGCAAGGAAAACTCTTGTCGCCCAGCAGGCTGACATATTCCATCTCCCGCACGCTGGACCAGTGACAATTCATAAAGCCGCAAAACGCAAAACTCCGCAACCCACGTTCCAGTAAATGCTTTGCTCCTATTTGTGCGATGGCTTTTGAATGCGTATCGATTTCGCCAAATCGTTTCCCTGCTTTCGGCGGGCTCGATTCTCCGAGCTGCGAGGCGACAAACGGGAGTCCCGTCAACCGAATCTGTTTCTCCATTTGAGGCGACCGGATGCGCGCAATGATCCCTGTGCCATTCCAGGAATCCGCTTCAGGAAGGACTTGATCCAAGTGTCGAGGGGCCACGTACATCGACCAGGGCCCGTGAAGACGAGAATATCGCAGAATTCCACGAAGGAGTCCTCGGCCATACTCCGTCGAAGTTTCGAGCAGTAAAGCAACTTGGGGCGTCTGGACGCCGGAAGGCCCTTTTCTCATGGCTGTGAAGGATTCATATATTTGCTGCAAGCACTTGCAAGAATAGCACTTATCTGCCTCCCTCCGAGAATCGCCTCCTCCGGAGGCCACCCTTGGGACTCGGGGGGAGATTCTCGCCAAGTGAATGACGCAAAGTGTCGAATCCTTGTTATTCTAGATTTGCTGCCCCTCCATTTTCAAGAAAAATAACGAGGAAGCCCCTAAACGGCCTGTCGCAAAATGTCCATACCGTGTCGCACTTTGGGGCTGGACTCCTTCCAAAACAAGGGATATGGTCCGCCACATTGGTCGGCTGTATTCGCTTTCTGAATGGAACGAATTTGAATTTGTCGAGAATTGAGTGCGCCAGGTGCATGGCGCGCTCGAGCGAAAAGCTCTATCACCTGGGGCAAATTGGACTCAGGGATCCCCGCGCCAATTCTGCTCTCGGTAGGTGACTCGAAGACGGTTTTGGGGAGGAATGCAAATGAAATTACTTCATTCGCGATTTGAAGTCTCGGCCAGAGTGCTTTATGGAATGGCACTAGCCGTTGTCCTGCTCCTGGTGTTCTCGCTGCAACCAGCGTTCGCTCAAACCGTGACCAGCTCCTTGACCGGCACGGTGGCCGACACAAGTGGCGCGTCTGTTCCCGGCGCGAAAGTGGTGCTGACGAACGAAGGCACCAACGCGTCCCAATCCACCACTGCTAGTGGGGTTGGCTATTTCTCTTTTACGGCGATTCTCCCTGGCACCTACACCCTGACAGTTTCGGCAAAGGGCTTTGAAGCTTGGAGAGAAAAAGGTATCACCATTTATCAGCAAGAGAGCCGTTCCGTGCCGAACATCGCGATGAGAGTGGGCGCGATAACCGAAACCGTCGAGGTATCGGCCGCCGAGGAGCCGGTACCGCTAGATAACGGCGCCACCACCACGACCTTGAACAACACCATGGTGAGCCAGCTTGCCATTCAGGGCCGAGATGCTGCGGAGCTGATCCGGCTCATGCCCGGCATGGCCATGAACAGCGGGCTCGGCAACTCGCAGTGGAACAGTTATACGACGCAAATCAACAGTGGCCCGATCGGACAGTTTTCCTCGAACGGCGCGCAGCCAAACGGCTCGATGCAGTTGGTCATGGACGGCTCAGTGATTACGGACTCCGGAAACCAGGGAACGCAAATTGCCAACATCAACCAGGACATGACCCAGGAAGTGAGCATCCAGACGTCTTCATTTGATGCCGAACACGCCCACGGGCCGGTTACGTTTAGCGCTATCGGCAAAAGCGGTACTTCAAAGTTCCACGGAGAGGGTTACATCTATACCCGCAACGGCAGCTTGAACGCGAATGATTCCTACTTCAACGCGCCCACGGTCAATCAGCCGAAGCCCATCGATCACTACTGGTATGAGGGCTTCAACGTTGGGGGCCCCGCGCTCCCACACACGCATTTGAAGGACAAGGCGTTCTTCTTTTTCGGCTTCGAACATCTGAGCCAGAAACCGGTGGGTGCCCTCCACAAGTACATCATACCGACGGCTGCCATGGTGTCGGGTGACTTTACGCAATTGTCGGCGTTCCCCGGCTGGTCGAACTCCGCTAAGGTCCCATGCGGCGACACCACTACCTGGCAGTATGGCACTTTTTGCAAGAACGCAGTCAATACTGGTCAAGTCACGCTGTATGACAAGAACGGGCCGATTAACGGTCCTGCGTTTCTCCAACCCCAGCGGGTATACCGTCACAGGCAGCAAAATTACGGATCCGACCTTGGTCGACCCCAATGGGGCGATCCTTATGAAGCTGTTGGCGGGTGCGCCCGGCTTGCAGTCCATCGATCCCACGAAGACCGGTGGCTTTAACGCGCAATTTCTCGACAACCCTCCCGTGAACAGCAACGAGATGAACATCCGGGGAGATTTCAACATCACCTCGAAGGTGCGCGCCTTCGCTACTTTTACCCGTCAGCCTGAAACAGATGTCAACAACCTTGGGCTGTGGTGGTGGCCGGGCAACGCGGTGCCTTATCCTTCACAGATTCCTGCGAGCCAGCTCGCCCGCGACTATAGCTTCGGTGTTACCGCTAACATCACTCCGACCCTGATCAACGAGGCCACCTTTGGGTACGCGTATTTCATCAATCCCGTGACCCTCAAGGACCCCAAGGCGGCGGATCCGGGAACCTACGGTTATAATGTTCAAACCCCCTATGCGCAGCCAGTTCCACAGGTTCCGGACATTGTCAGTTGGTGCTGCACGTCAGGCGGAGGTGGGAGCAACAGCGCCAGCACTTCTGCTGGATTCGCTGCCTCTTCCTTTGGCACCTCCCCCAAATGGTATGGGAGTGCCGCTGGGAAAGACAGCTACACGCCGGACTTCAGCGACAATTTGACCTGGGTCAAAGGCTCCCATACTCTCAAGTTTGGCTACTTCTGGGCGCGTTACGCCAACGTGCAAACGGAAGGAGCCTGCTGCGGGGGCGGAACCGTGGGCAATTGGGTCTTCGATTCCTATGCCTTTTATTCGACTAATAATATCTATGCGGACATGCTAATGGGCCATGCAGCTGGCTTTAGCCAGGCGAGCACCAATTTTGTCGATAATGTGGTGTACAACGAGCACGCCTTCTACGCACAGGACTCCTGGAAAGCCATGCGAAAGCTGACGCTGAATTTTGGAGTTCGCTTCGAGCACGAAGGCCAGTGGTACCCGACCAATGAAAACCAAGGCATTATGGTTTGGAACCCGAATAACTCTGTCCAGCCTTATAGCGGCACCGCGTCTCTAGCGGGTTTTGAGTGGCATGGAATCGACAGTAAGATTCCCATGTCCGGCTGGGCCTCGCACACGATGTATGCGGACCCGCGCGTGGGCGTGGCCTATGACTTCACCGGAAAGGGCCGTACAGTACTACGTGGGGGGTTCGGCATCTACCGCCACAACGTCGCCTACAACTCCGTTACAGCAAACGGCATGCTGGACGCGCCGCTGGGGCTCAAGAGCTTCAGCAGCAACTGCTCGTTCATTTCCCTCGCTAGCCTGAGCACATGCTCGTCAGCTAGCGCGGGGTCGAAGACGTCGCAGAATGTCTCGGGAATGCTGTATGGTGATGACAAGGCACCTCACACGCTTAACTGGAACTTGACCATTGACCAACGCGTTCCTTGGCACTCGATGCTGGAATTGTCCTACCAGGGGAGCCGTAGCCGGGACCTGCTGCTCTCGCCGAATGGCGGCGGCGGCATAGCTATCAACAACATCAATTTCGTTCCAGTCGGCGCGTTTTTCAAGCCCGACCCGGCAAATGGTAACACGTACTACTGTCCCGGCGGTACGAAAGGAACCAGCTGCGACCCCGGCGCTCCGCCGTCAGGTGACGTCCCACTCTACAAACCTTGGGGCTACAACAGTCTGTATGTGCCTCGGCACGCCAGTTATTCCAATTACAACGGCTTGATTGTGCACTGGATGAAACAGGCTGGGCGGGCCGTTTTTGACGTGAACTATACGTGGAGCCACACCCTCGGCGTTCGGGACGGAAACAACGACAACGGACAAGGCTCCGGCGCCGCGCTCGATGCGTTCAGCCTCAAGAACAACTATGGTACGTTGGCCTTTGATAGAAGGCATATCTTTAATGCCTCCTACGTGCTCCAACTGCCGAGCCCCGTGCACAACGCTTTAGCGAGCCAGTTCGTAAATGGCTGGCAGGTTACAGGCGTGGCGCAGTATCAGAGCGGCCCGCCGCTGCAGCCCTTGACCGGTGGAAGTCTCTATGCGTCGTTCAACGGAAACCTCAATGGGGTGGGGGTGAATTCACAAGGCATACTGGGAACGGATGGCATAAAGCTGATGCCTTACCTGATCTGCGATCCGTCAAAAGGGCTCTCCGCCGGACAGTATTTCAACCCCAACTGCTTCCAGGAACCCAACATTCGCGGGCAAAATGGCCCCCTCATCTGGCCGAATATCACCGGCCCCGCATATGTTGGCGGCGACTTGGGTATTTACAAGAACTTCAAAGTGAGAGAGAGCCAGAGCGCTCAGTTCCGGTTCACGGCGTTCAATTTCTTGAACCACCCGAACGGGCAGTTTGGTTTGACGAACGACATCAACTTAAGCTTCGCGGCCCCCGGTGGGGGCAATACTAACCCCGTCACCAACGGCAAGCCTGGCTTCACGGTGGGCCGCCGCGTGGTGGAAATCGCTCTCAAGTACAACTTCTAACCCCGACCCCAAAACGCAGTAAAGAAAGGGGATGGCTCTACTCCATCCCCTTTTTATTTGTTCGTATGACAAAATAAGTGTTTGCGCACGGATCGGTCGTGATGAGCCTTTGACCCGCGCGTTCGCTCTTTGTCGTGACTTGGAGGTACGTTGAAATTGCATCCTCATGGAGCTCGCAGACCTTCCACGTTGCGGGTCTTAAACCGACGTGAAGCGCTTGCGTTGCTCGGCGGCTCTATGACTCCCTTGATCTTCGGAGGCGTTGGGCTGGCCCAGACTGCTATTCACCCGCAGATTCGGTTCTCGATGCAACCCTTGCCTTTTCGCGTCGAGACCGACGAAACCCTCGCTAACCCGCACGCCCCGGCGACCATGGCCGGAGGCGCGGCCGTTTTCGATTACAACCGCGACGGACGCCCAGACATTTTTCTCACCAATGGCGCGAATATGGCGACGCTGAAGAAGGACGCGCCCAAATATTCGAACCGACTCTTCCGCAATGAAGGAAAAGGCGTATTCACGGACGTGACCAAGCAGGCGGGGCTAGCCGGCACAGGATACGACATGGGCGCGGCAGTCGCCGACTATGACAACGACGGCTACCCGGACCTTTTTGTTGCCGGTGTGCATGGCCGGACGCTATATCACAACAACGGTGACGGGACGTTTACAGACGTGACGAAGAAGGCCGGGCTCGACAACTGGCGCGACACCGAGTACGGCCCTCTGTGGTCCATCGCGGCGGCCTGGGTGGACGTGAACAGCGATGGGTTGCTTGATCTCTTCGTGGTCAACTACGTTCAATGGGATTACAAAACAGAGCACGTTTGCGGATTGCCGGGACGATGGGACTATTGTAGCCCCAACTTCTATAAGGGATCGCCCAACCAACTCTATTTGAACAAAGGAGACGGTACGTTTGAGGATGTGTCGGCGGCCTGGGGACTGCGCGAGCAAATCGGCAAAGGGATGGGCGTTGGCGTAGCCGATTACGACCTGGACGGACGGCCGGACCTATTTGTCACGAACGACCTTTACTACAACTACTTATTCCACAATGCGGGCAGCAAGTTCGAGGAAGTCGCGCTCGAGAAGGGCGTGGCGCTGGTGGAGGACGGCCAATTCATTTCCGGGATGGGCGTGGATTTTCGCGACATCGACAATGACGGCTATCCGGATATCACGACGGTAGCATTGAACAACCAAACGTTTCCGATATGGCGAAATATCCAAGGAAAAAATTTCGAAGAGATCACCGGCTCGAGCGGGATGCGCCAGGCAAGCTTGCACGTGGGCGGCTTTGGTCCGGGCTTCTTCGACTTTGACAACGACGGTTGGAAGGATCTGTTCGTCAGTTGTGGGCACGTTGAGGCACTGACGAAGCCCGGCACGGAGATCAAACAGCACAACGCGGTGTTTCGCAACCCGGGCCCGAGCGGCCGCTGGCAAGCGCTGGTTTCCGAGGCGGGTTTTACGGCAGCACCACCTGCGCGGCACCGCGGATGCGCTTTCGGTGATTTCGATGGCGACGGCAGAATGGACGTCGTGGTGACGGCGCTCCTGGAACCCACTGAGATTTGGATGAACCGCACGGAGGGCGCGGGACACTGGCTGGACATTTCACTGCAAGGGACCAAGAGTAACCGGGACGGAATCGGCGCGGCGGTGAAAGTGGTTACGAAAACGGGAACCCAATACAATCACATGACTACCAGCGTGGGCTATGCATCTTCGAGCCACGGGCCGTTGCATTTCGGTCTAGGCGAAGAGAGGCGAGCCGAACTGATTGAGATCCGTTGGCCGTCGGGAATTGTGCAAACGTTGCGCAATCTGGACGCAGATCGCGTGCTCACGGTAAAGGAACTCTCGGGCTGATGACGCGGCTTTGCCCACGACGGTCTTGCTCCTCCGTTCGGAGCCGGTTCACGATCTCCTTCTCGCGGTCACCGTCGCGGGGACGTTGCAAGCGATAATAGAGCGCGGATAACTCGACGTGAGGCGGTAGCCATTGGGGGTCCTGCTGTTCGATGGCTTCGAGATCCTTGAGTGCCGCCGCCAGGTATCCCTCGGTGCGCTCGAGGCGTGCCAGCTCGTAGCGCGCTGCGAGCGAATTGGGTTCTATGGCCAGCGCCCGGTCGATTTCCTGTCGTGCCTGGTCGAGCTTTCGATCAATCAGGAACGCATTGGCGAGTTGGAGCCGTGCTTGGTTGTCCTTCGGGTCGATTTGCAAAGCCTTCCTGTAATTGTCCTGGGCGTCTTTCTCATTTCCAGCGAAGTCGTCGATCATGCCGAGGACCACGTAGGCCTTGGCCGCACTCGGATTCAGGCGAATGACAGCCTGCGCGTTTTCTTTGGCCTGGTCGAATAAGGTCAGGCCTAGATAAAGGTCGGCCGCGAGCTGATGTGCGTCAGCGTTTTGGCCTTTATCAGCGACCTTCTGGATGCGTTTCAGCCCATCCAGCGTTTGGCTCGTCCGGATCAGCGCATTCCCCAGGGCCCACTCGAGATCAAGGTTGTCAGGATTGGCTTTTTCGAGCGGCTCGAGAAGAGCAACGGCCTGGCCGACAAGACCCAATTGCACCTGGCAATTGCCCAGTAAGGTCGCAACGCGGAGGTCGCCGGGGTCTTCCTTGTGCAGCGAAGCGAACTGCGCGGCAGCGCCCGCAAAGTCACCTTTCTTGTAATAGGCAAGGCCAAGATTCAAATGGAGCGGGGGACTTCCAGGTGCTTCGGCGAGAGCAATATGATATTGCGTTATTGCCTCGTCGTAACGGCCGAGCGAAACTAGAACGACACCGAGGTTGGCATGCGCAGCAACTACGTTGGGGTCGAGCCGTATCACCTCTTGATACTTGCTCACAGCAAGCACAAGGTCACCGCGCTGCTGGGCCTGCGCCGCATCCTGAAAGTTCTGTTGGGGATCAGGTTCCTGCGCCCAAGGGCCGCTTGCGCAAAGCAAAAAAAACAAAAGCACTGTCGCGCGCATGACTTCTAGTATAACTCGAGTTTAGGAGCCCAAGTCAGGTTGTCGGGGCCAGCAGCTCGGTGTTCGCGTCCAGGCTTAGGCACTCAATTTCAGGGGGCCGAGTCCAGCGTCTTTTCCAGTATGATATCAGCGGAAGAACTGCCTACCCGTATTTTGACCTTGTCCTTCTCCACTACAAACCCGCGGCTGGCTTCGTCCCAATAGGAAAGGTCCGCTGCCTTCAAGTGAAATTGAACCGTTTTTGTTTGGTTCGGCACGACGCGGACCCGTTCGAATCCTCGGAGCTCCTCAATGGGCCGTTCCACTTTGGATTGGAGATGTTTCACGTACATCTGCACGACTTCTTCTCCAGCCAGAGTACCTGTATTCTTCACGTCCACGCTGACAATTAGGGAGCCATCTCCGAAAACATGGTTTGAACTTGTGCGCAAGTTGGAGTACGCAAACGTCGTATAACTCAAACCATAGCCGAAGGGAAAGAGCGGTTCGCCCCTGAAATACATATACGTCCGGCCATGCCGGATGTTGTAGTCCGTCATGTCTGGCAATTGATCAATCAACCGGGGCCAGGTGTGCACGAGACGTCCACCTGGGTTATAGTCGCCGAATAGCACATCCGCCAGCGCGTTTCCCTCTTCCTCGCTGTTATGCGCCATGTGCATGATTGCCGGCACATTTTCTTTCGTCCAGTTGACGGCAAATGGAAAACTCGCGATCAGGACGACTGCCATGTGCGGGTTTACAGCGTAGACCTGTTTTGCCAGTTCTTCCTGCTCCAACGTGATTGATTTTCGATCGATGGCTTCTTTTCCATCACTCGGAGTTGGACAGTGGTTCCAGCCTGCACCGCACGTCGGATGGTTTCCGATGATTACAATCGCGACGTCCGAGGTTTTTGCAATTTTCACCGCCGCATCACCGTCGTTGTTCGCGGCATATTGCACCTTCACTCGCTCGCCCACTTTATTCTTAATCCCCGCCAGCGGCGAAACAGCGTAGGGTGGCGTTCCGCTGTACCAATCCAGAAGAACTTCATCCGCATCCGGACCGATGACAGCGATGGATTTCAACCCATCCTTGGTTAAAGGCAAGAAATGATTGTCGTTTTTGAGCAACACAATCGACTTTTGTGTTACAAGCCTTGCTAAGGCTTTGTGTTTTTCTGTCTTCCAGGGGTCTTCGGATCCCTTAATACTCGCAAACGGAACCAGGGCCGGAGGATCCAACAGTCCGAGCCGGATCATCACGCGGAATATACCTCTCAAATCCTCGTCGATGTCCGCTTCGGTAACCAATTTGTTTCGCAGAGCGTCATTCACGGGGTCGCGGTAGCGATCCAAGAATTGGTTTATACCTGCATGAATGGCACCCGCCGCTGCCTGATCGAGCGATTTGTAGTATTTGTGCTCGCTCACCATATTGGTCAATGCTCCCGCATCGGTGCAGATGATCCCGTCGAATCCCCAATCTTTGAAAGTCATGCTTTTCAGGATTGGATGCGCAGCCATGGGAATGCCGTTCCAGGCGTTGTATGCGGTCATGTAAGCGCGCGCACCTCCATCGACCACACCCATACGGAATGGAACTGAGTAGTACTCCCTCATGAGTCTTTCATCAAAATTCGAGGAGGAACCTCCCCTGCCATTCTCGTTGCTGTTGGCCAAGAAATGCTTGAGCAGCGCAGCAGTTTGCCAATACTTCGGACTGTCACCTTGCAGTCCCTTTACAAAGGCCGTAACCATGGTTCCGTCAAGATAAGGATCCTCGCCGTAGGACTCTTCACTTCTTCCCCAACGCGGATCTCTGTCCAGGTCTGCGTTCGGGGCCCTGATGACGAGCCCGCCACGATGAAATTGATCACTTTGAAAAACATAGCGAGCCTCGTAGCCTTCGACGCCTGCTGCCTGTTTCAAAACTTCAGGATCCCATGTTTCTCCCAAGCCGACCTCCTGGGGAAACTGTGTAGTGGGTACAGGCCCGTCCAGAGATTTTCCGCTCGCGTCGCGATACCTGCCCCATCCTCCGGGGCCGCCTAGTGCCAGTCCGTGAAGGCCTTCCACGTGGCCGGAACCGACAATACCCAAC
>Ga0179587_10000685_pt1 | contig 14361 bp, 13 predicted proteins | sample CZODoug2_1_08_16_FD_185932 | JGI IMG/M metagenome (GOLD analysis project Ga0179587, IMG submission 185932) | Vadose zone soil fungal communities from Angelo Coast Range Reserve, California, USA - CZODoug2_1_08_16fungal | ecosystem: Environmental > Terrestrial > Soil > Vadose zone | place: USA...
TTGCTTCAGTGCGATTCGCCTCCATAAATGATTCGGAAATACCTGTGACTGTGGCTTTCTGACTCAGTAGTACTAGACGCGGTCCTCGAGCTGGAGGTCGATGAAGACGTGCTTCTGGTCCGTGTCAAAGGCCGTGCCGACGCAGCGGCAAAGCAAGGCCAGCTCGTGCGTCGTGATGACAATCCCGACGTCTTCAAGACCCGCCTGAAAGCATACCGCGCGCAAACCGCCCCCGTCACCGAATACTACCGTTCACGTGGACTGGTCCATGTTGTCGACGGCTTGCAGCCGATTGATGTCGTGACCGACGAACTCGCGGCGGTACTTACGGCGTTCGCCTGACATTGGAGTAGGAGTGATAACCAAGTCCCGCATGGTTTAGGCGCTGCCGATCATGTTGCAGGATCTTCGCGCCAATGTGCAGCAAAGGAGATGCTAATGTTCGGACCGTGGATCACTGTCGTCATGCTGGCGCTGGAGTCGAGTGAGGTAATTGGTCTCCGCGTTGCAAAACTTGCGCATGGAGGTGTCGATGCAGAGAACGAAGCTCATCTCCTGGTGAACGAAAAGGTTGTCGCGGTATTTGATGCCGGCATGAGGCTCGGGTGCGGTGCGACCACCAGTCATGTGATCGATGGATTCCGGAAGCAGGTCGCGGCGAACGCCCTGCGTCTTTCAACCGAACGCCAGCCCGCGCTTGGCCAGGAGTGAACTGGGTATGAGGTGGTCCAGGATGCCTTTCGCGCGCTGTTTACTCGTTGTAAGTGACCTTCTCGATCTGCCAGGGCAGAATGATTTTTCATGAACCGGTGTGTTCGCGCGTTTGGTTCATCCGTCTTGCGTTGGAAGGCATCTCTGATGTTACGATTAGCGTTCCATGAGCAAACAAGGACCCCGCCTCGCTGAACCCCTCCGGCAGCAAAGAATGGAACTTTCTGGGAGGTGATCTATGGCAGTGCGTTTCATAATTCTAGTAGCGGCGGTGTGCGTGATGTTTTCCGCGGCGCCTAACGCGTCAAGGGCGCAATCGGAGCAGCAAGAGCTCAAGCTCGTTACGCCGCCGCTCAGTATATTCAGAGAACAGATACGGCCCTCTGCTGACGCCCTGCTGGTGCCAACCGGATTTAGCAGGGAACAGATCCTGCATGGCGATCGCGTTTTTCATGGGGAAGCCGCGAACGGGCAGTGCAGCGTCTGTCACGGCAAAGACGGGAAGGGAACACCAAACGGGAACGACCTGACCGCCGGAATGTTCGTTTGGAGCGACGGCAGCGTTAAAGAGCTGAAGCGGACGATCTTGCACAACATGGCGGTGGCCCCTGGAATGGATGGCGACTTAAAGCCAGCGGATGTTGACGCGGTGTCAGCCTATGTTTGGGCCATTAGCCATCAGCCCCCGCCGCAGTGACGGCATCGCTGTAACTGCGCTCAGGGCAGGAATGCATGAACGGGGCTATGCCGACTGCCGCGTTCGGCCTGGCCATTCGCCGGGTTTTGCTCGCAATCGCCTATGAGGTGATCGCAAAACGATGTTCTTTGCTGCGGTACATGAGTCCGTTCATGGGCATGAAACAGACATGGCCTGATGTCCGACTTGAGTCCTGTGTGTACCGAAAACCTTATCGGTGTTGATGACGCCCCGGCTCCTATCAGCGAATGTCGGTATCGGTTGCGTGCACCCGATTTGAACGTACCGGGCATTGCCTCCAGATCGTGGAACGCCACTGACGCTGCGATAAAATCTGGAACCCGCACAACCGCTCAGGCTGCTCGCCGCCGACAGGAAAACAGCGCTTCAATAGTGGGTAATGCGTTGTAGCGCTCTCTCGCTACCAACTTTGTACGATTTTGCTCGCTTTGCTTCGATCTTCTGCGATCGCTTGCGCTCAACGGTAGCGCTTCGTCAGCGCGAACAGGTGAATAGTCAGGACTGGGACGACGCGGGATATCGAGAGCGCCAAAAACAAAAATGAGTATGAGCGCCTCCTCGGCGTTGACGCCTGAGGGCGCGTCGGAAGACTGCGGTCATCGTCAACGACGAAGCCGTCATCGAATGCCCCACCGGCTGCTACTGAGGTTCGATCCCGGCTTCCTTGGCTGCCGCCGCCCAGCGCTCCGCTTGGGCGCTTACAAACGCCGCGAAGGGTTCGGTCGTGTCACCCAGCGGCTCGAAACCGAAGTCCAGGATTTTGGCCTGCACGTCTGGCAAGCGTACAATGCGGCCGATCTCGGTCGCGAGCTTATCGATGATAGGCATCGGTGTCGCTGCCGGCGCGAATACGCCAGCCCAGCCGGTGAGCCCATGCAGAGGATATCCTAGCTGCTGAAACGTTGGTACATCGGGAAAATTCTTCAACCTGTGTGGCCCGGTAATCGCAAGCAATTTGACTTTGTCGGGGTATTGCCCCAGCCCGCCAACCGAGGCGAATGCCGACGAGATGTGACCGCCCAAGAGATCCGTGATGGCAGGTGCCTCGCCCTTGTAGGGGACATGCAACATTTTGATTCCGGCTGCAGCAGCCAAGCCATCTCCGATGATATGCCCGGTCGATCCGCTGCCGACCGAGCCAAAGCTCAGATCCCCTGGTTTCTCTTTCGCGAGCTTCACGAAATCGGCGAGCGTTCCGGCTTGCAGATCGGTTCGCACCGCGAAGCCGGTAGGCAGCTCGGCCAGTTGAGCGATCGGTGCAAGCTCGGAAAGTCTGAATGGCGGGTTCTTTTGCAGGCCAACGGCCTGGATGGTGCTCGCGATCGCGAACAGGATCGTGTACCCATCCGGCTTGGACTGCGCGACTGCACTTGCGCCGATGCCGCCCGAAGCGCCGGTCTTGTTCTCGATGATGACGGGCTGACCGACGGACGCAGAGAGCTTCTCGGCGATGACGCGCGATAGCGCGTCCATGTTGCCGCCGGCGGGGAGCGGCACCACGATCCGGATCAATCTGTTGGGATACTGAGCGCTCTCTTGAGCCCAGGCTTGTCCGAAGCTTGCGCCGATCGTCCACATCGCCAGCGCGAGAACGCCGAGCAGTCCGTATCGTCGAATTGCCTGGATCTCTCGTCCCAAACGAACCCGTGATCCTTCCCGCGACGGATCCGGCGCCTTACGATTTGCCTGCGACAGCACTGGATTTCCTCCCCGGTTCTTTCGCCATCCCCGCTTTGTGAACCAGCCGATCTGTGCGGCGCGGATTGCAATGGCCTATTGGTAGTACCAATAACTAAAAATTGGTCCAGGATCAAGAAAAAATGGCCCCGGGATCAATACGTTTGAGTTCTCTTGCGCCGGGCCCGATCGTTGGAGGTCGGTGCCGACGGTCAGGGCGGCGGCCCGGCACTCCATCGAAAGAACGGCGACGTGCAAGCCGATCTATCGCGGGCTCATTTCGAATCTGTGCAGCATTTGGCGACGAGCACGCCGCGTTGACCGGTCTGGTGGCCTTTGATCGCGGCCTTGAGCTGGTCAAGGGTCACGTCGCGCGGCACGTCAAGCATCTTGTCCAGGGTGTAGAGTTCGAAGAGGTAATGATGCGCCTGGATAATTGCTCCGGGCAGGGGCCCAACATAGCCATTGGTCAAAAAGCTGAGCTGAAAGGCCCCGGTCGGTAACATGGTTGTCCGGCCTCTGACGGTGTTCTCGGCCAACAGGCGGGTGCTGGGCGGCAGGTTGATGACCGCCCAGAGCAAGCGATCCTGCGGATTACCTCCGGAACTGGATTCCATGTCGATCATGAGGAGGACGACGGAAACCGTTCCTGCGGGCGGAGCCGTCCAGGCCAGCGGCGGCGAGGTCGCATCGAACGTTACCATCTTTGCGGCATTGGACGCGTACTTCAGCGGCAGCCACCCATAATCGGGGAAGGACGACGATATGATGGTGGGTTGCCGCGGATATCCGGGGCCTCCGGCCACGTCGGGCGCGGGACCTCCGCCACTGACCGGCTCGGCAACGGAGCTCGGATTTGGAACCAATATCGTCGGGCCCGTGGGCGATTTACTTCCGGTGTCTTGAGCGACGGCAGCACCTAGGCTGCTCAGGACGATCACCGGTACTGCGAGGCACTGCATCACAGTCATCATCGTTTGCCTCCCGTCGTCGCGCGACGCTGTTGAACCTGGGAATTTCGCTACTTTGATCCGTCGCAACAGGGGGTGATCATGACTGCCTTGTTGCCGGTGAGATGTCCTTCCATCGCCGCCAGGATGTCTTCGCGACTGGCGTCTTCAGGAAGATTCAATTTCCTGTCCAAGGGAAAAAGCTTCCAATAATACGTCCAGCGCCCTTCCGGGTTCAGCCTGGCCGCCGGTCCGATCCAGCCGTTGCTGCGGAAGCTTCGATGAAAGGCGCCCGCCGGCAGTTTTGAGGATTGGTTGCCGTTGGGTATCGCTTCGGGCAGGGACCGGACGTCGCCCGGAATATTGACGACGGCCCACATCAGCGTGTCGACATGGTCGTACAGCATCAAGACAAAAGCGTTTGTCCCTGGGGGAACGTTGCTCCACTCGATCGGCGGATTGACGGCGGCATTGTTCATTCCCGGCGACACGACGATGCTGGGCCGCGTCCCGGTTTGCGTGTATTTCAGCGGCAGCGGCTCCATATCCTTGAATGCCGGCGACGAAAGCGTCATTTGCGTCGCCGTACTATCCTGGGCCACGGCGAGGCTGAACGCGCCGAGGCCGATCATGAGCACCAGCGACCGCAGCAGATTTCGGTTCATTTGCGTATTTCCTCCAAATCCGCCGGCGTGACGAGGCTCACAACGACGCCGCATCTCCTCGCGCCGCGTGGTCAAACCTCAATCGGCCGACATCGGCTCGCCGGATAGTGTCCAGCTTGTTCCGTCGAAAACCGCGATCCGGAGGGTCTTGAACGCCGCGTAATCATCCGGTTTTGTGCTGATCGAGACACCAGGAAGCATCAACGGCAGTCGCTCGCCATTGAGCGACGTCGCTTGATGGACGAGGTTCTCCCTCGTCAGCTGATCACCGCATTTCTTCAGAACGAGGGTAACGCCATGCACGTTCGTGTAGGCCACCAACACGGAATAGTCGTCCGGATTGGCTGAGGGTGCGTACTTCCTCAGAAAGTCCTTGTACGCCAACATTTCTTCGTCATTGGCCCATGCGGGATCGCCTGGCTGCTTGAGAAATTGGGTCGTGACGAGCCCTTTTGAAGCCTCGAGACCCGCGGGTTTCAGCACGGTTTCGACCGATGCCGTCGACCCACCGATCACGTGGAGCGGATTCCAGTTCAGCTCGTGAACCCTGCGGATGGATTGCGCCGCGGCTTTGGCAGAAGATTGCTCGATCAGTGTGTCGATACCGGCGGCTTTCAACTGAACGATCTGCGAGTCGATGGTCGGATCCGCGAGTTCATACGAAACTTCGGCGAGGATCTGGGAGGCTTTCGCACCAAGACCGGCGCGCAACCCTTTTACGTAGTCTTTTCCGAAATCGTCGTTTTGGCGTAGCACCCCGATCTTGGCGTCCGGCTTGGCCTTCAAAATGTACTTGGCGATGACCCGCCCTTCTGTCTCAAAATCAGGATAGAGCGGCACCGTCCACGGAAAGGCCTTCGGATCGTTGAAGCGCCTCCCGCCCGCCGTTATGAACAGCTGCGGTACCTGTTTGGAGTTCAAATATTTCTGGATGGCGACATTCGGAGCCGTTCCGATGGTGCCGACCTCGGCCAGTACGCCGACATCTTCAACGAGCCTGCGCGATTGCTCGACGGCTTTTGGGGCGCTGTAAGCGTTGTCCAGTTGCGTGAAATTGATCTTGCGGCCGTTGATCCCTCCCTTTTCGTTCAGCATTTTGAAGAAGCCGACGACGGCCCGTCCGGCACCGGCGCCAAAAGCGGATGCCGGGCCGCTCAGCGGCGTCGATTGACCAAGCTTGATCTCCGTATCACTGGCGCCGGGGCTGTAAGTCGATTGCGCGTCAGCGGAGGGCACCGCAATGAGCCAGGACACGGCCAATGCGCCCCAAACGCGATTGATAGCAGGGCTCAACAATGTTTCCTCCCGATCGGTTTTCGACGTTATTGTTTTAAGAGCTCGCGGGCGATGACCACCCGCTGGATCTGGTTGGTTCCCTCAAAGATCTGGGTCAGCTTGGCGTCGCGCATCATGCGCTCGACCGGGTAGTCCATGGTGTAGCCGTAGCCGCCGAACACCTGAACGGCGTCGGTCGTGACCTTCATCGCCATATCGCTCGCGAAACACTTGGCCATGCTTGCGAGGACGTTCAGGCGCTTCCAGTCGCTTTCATCGCCGGCCCGCGCGCATTCGTAGACGAGGGCGCGCCCCGCCTCGATCTGGATTGCCATGTCCGCGAGCATGAATTGTACGCCCTGGAATTCCGAGATGGCCTTTTTGAACTGCTTGCGTTCCTTCGCGTAGGCGACGGAAGCATCAAGCGCGCCCTGCGCCAGTCCGACAGACTGGGCGCCGATCGTCGGGCGGTTGAGATCGAGCGCGCGCATGGACGCCCGAAATCCCTTGCCTTCTTCCCCGACGAGATTTTCGGCCGGAATCCGGACATTGTCGAAGAAGATCGGTGTGTTCGGCGCGCCGCGAAAGCCCATCTTGCGCTCGTGACGTCCGAAAGTGATGCCGGCCATCTGCTTTGGTTCGACGATGAAGGCGCTGATGCCGTCCGCGCCCGGTCCGTCTCCGGTTCGCGCCATCACCACGATGTAGTCGGCCGCTACGCCGTAGCTGCACCATTGCTTGCGGCCGTTGAGAATATAGGAATCGCCGTCCTTCTTGGCGCGGGTGCTTATCGCCGTGACGTCGGAGCCCGCCTGCGGTTCGGAAATCGCGATCGCCGTTACCACACCGCCTTTGGCGATGATCGGAAGGAATTTACTGCGCTGCTCCTCGGAGCCGAAGTGAAGCAGCGGCATGATGAACATCGAATTGAGACCCGCGATCGACGAGCAGGCAGGCGAGACCCTGGCGATTTCCTCACGTGCGATGCAGACCATCGTCAGGTTGCCGTTCGGACCGCCGTATTGTTCGGGCACCCACAGCTGCATCAGCCCCATTTCGCCGAACAGCTTGACGATCTCGAGGGGGAAGCGATCGGTCTCGTCTATTTCGGCGGCGATCGGCGCCACGTGTTTGGCGACCATCTTTCTGATGGTGTCGCGGAAAGCCAGGTGCTCTTCGGTGAAGTTCATGTGGTCATGACCTGAAAAATGACTTCCATTCAATGGTAGAACCATTTAATAATCATGCCAATGGCAAACAAGTCAAGTCCTCATAGGTCCCCTGACCCCCGGCGGCGCGATCCGGCGCCGCTTCCGCGTGCCGCCGTCTCGCCGGCCCCGCTGAGGTTTCAACCCATTCAGGTGCGCCGCACGTTCGACGAGATTTGCGGGCGCATTCGCGAACAATTGGCGCTTGGTGTGCTCAAGCCGGGAGACAAGTTGCCCCGGGAACGTGATCTCGCGGAGCAGCTTGGCGTCAGCCGCAACGTTTTGAGGGAGGCCTTGCGCAGTCTCGAAATGGCGGGGCTTCTGCGGTTGCAGAAGGGCGTCAAGGGCGGCGCCTTCATTCAGGCAGGCGACATGAGCCGCATGAACGACGTGATGCGCGACATGCTGAGCCTTGGGGCAATCTCAGTGCGAGAGCTTTCCGAGGGACGAATTCAGATCCTCGATCTCGTGGTTCGTCTGGCTTGCGAGCGCGCACAGGCGGCCGATTTCCAGGCGCTGGAAGCCAATATCGAGCGGTCGGATTTCGCCACGCGTGAGGGCCGATTGCTCGATCGGGTCGAATGTTCGCGAGAGTTTTACAAGCTGCTGGCAGCGGCGACCGGGAACAAGGTCATGGCCATGATCATGGATTCAGTCACCGAAATACACATGCGCTTCGTCTACGCCAAGGTTGCCTCAAGCGGCGTCTCGATGCCGCAGCTCGTGGAAAAGCGCCGGCAGTTTCTGTCGGCGTTACGTGCGCGGGACACCTCCGCGGCCGCGCGCCTGATGCAAGCTCATTTGGAATCCGTGCAACGGATGCTTGAATCGGACCCGGAAGCCATGTCGCCTCACGTCGCATTGTCGGAGATGCAGCCGGATGCGGGCCGTCGAGCAGGGTGGCATGCGCCTGCAAAATTGAGATGAATCGCAAATTCTGACGACAATGGAGGAAAACGTGTCGAAATATGCAAACTACGAGTGCTTGAAGATCGAAGTCGCGGACAAGGTGGCAACCGTCACCCTCAACCGCCCGCAGGCGCGCAACGCCATTAATCAGAAACTGATCCGGGAATTGCGATCGATCTGGGACGACCTCGCGGACGATCACGCGGTCAACGCCGTCGTGCTGACCGGAGCCGGGGACTATTTCAGCGTCGGCGGGGACGTCAAGGCGATGTCAGAGCGACCCGGCGGCGATGTTCTCGAGGAGGGCGAGGTGCATGATCCCATGATCAGCCGGCGCATCGTCAATCGTCAGCTCGAGCTCGACAAGCCGATCATCGCCGCCATCAACGGCGACGCCATCGGCCTTGCTGCCACGCATGCCTTGCTGAGTGATATTACCGTGATGGCCGAAGACGCGCGCATCGGTGACACGCATGTATCGCGGGTCGGCCTTGTCGCAGGCGACGGCGGCACGGTGATCTGGCCGCTGCTGGTCGGCATCAACAAGGCCAAGGAATTTCTGATCCGCGGCACCCTGCTGAGCGGCAAGGAAGCCGAACGGATCGGACTGGTCAACCATGTTGTGCCGCGTTCACAGGTGCTGGCAAAGGCCCGCGAGATTGCGGTCGAACTCGCCAACGGCCCGACCTGGGCTATTCGCTGGACGAAATTGTCGATCAACCAGATCGTCAAGGAGCGGGTCAACATGATGCTCGAAGCCTCCATGGCGCTGGAGCAGGTGACGTTCGATACCGCTGATCACAAGGAGGCGACCGCCTCGTTCAAGGAAAAACGCAAGCCGAAGTTCGGCTATGCGTAAATCGTCCGGGGAACGATTGGACCGAAGTGTTTTCGGTGCGTCGCGGCCGTGAATGGTCCGCGCCGCGGCGACGAGAACTTCGGAAGTAAGCCCGGGAATATCGGTATCTAAGGCTGTCGGCATGGATTTGATCCAACTGCCAAATGAAGAAGTCAGGCAGATGCTCCGGGATTCCCTGCGCGGGTTTCTCGCCGCGCAATGGCGCGCGGACGGCGAGCAGGCGACACCGCCGGAGGAAGTTTCGGCGACCTGGACCAGGCTCGTGGGACAGGGGGTGGCTTCCCTCGGCTGCGATTTCACCGAGGGCGGGCTTCGCGAGATTTTGGTGGTGATGGCCGAACTTGGCCGCGCCGCGTGCCCGGCGCCCATGTGGTCAGCCGCGCTTACCAATCTGGCGCTGTCGGGTGTTCATACGGAAGCCGCGGTTGACTTGCTTCAGAAATTGCATGTTGGCGCAGCACGCGTCGCGTTTTCCTTTGGCGTGCTCGATCCCGACCGCAATGCGGGCTCGGTCCGGCTCGAAAATGGACGTGCGACCGGACTACTTCGCTTCGTTGAGGTTGCGGAAAGTTGCACGCACCTTCTCGTGGCCGTCGATAAATCGGCGCTCGCGGTGGTCGAACTGAGCGCGTCCGGTGTCAATCTCGAGCCAACCCGGGCATTGGGCGCCTGGGGTTTCCATGAGGTTCGACTGAATTCAGTACCGGCCAGCCGCGTTGCGCTGGAACGTCCTGTGCCGGATGACCTTTTGATCGATGGAAAACTTGCCCTCATGGCCCGGGCCTATGGCGCGGCGCGGCGCGCCTTCGAACTCGCGGTCGATTATACAAAGGAGCGCAAGCAGTTCGGGCAGGCGATCGGCAAGTTCCAGGCGATCCAGCACAAGCTCGCCGATTGCCTGATCGCACTTGAAGGCGTCCGGCTGACGCTTGATCATGCGGCGCATCTGCACGATGGCAATGACCGTGATTGGCGTTATTTCGCCAATTCGGCCATCGCCTTCGCCGGTGACGCGCTGCGGCGGGTCTCGCTTGAAATCCAGCACACCTTCGGCGCGATTGGATACGCCGAAGAACACGAGGCACCGCGGCACTTCAAGCGAGTGCATCTCGATACCATTGCGCTCGGTGGTACGGCGCACGCACGGCGACGCATCGCCTCGTTTCTGCTCGACGACGGCGGCTCCGGATTGCCGCAATATGATCTCGGCCCGGCCGGCAATGACCTGCGCGAACAGGCGAGGGCGTGGCTGGAACAAAACTGGTCTGGCGAGCGCAAGGCAGATTTCGATGCGAAGCCGTTCTCGAAGCGCGAGTTCGATCCCGAATTCGCACGCGATATCGGCAAGACCGGCTGGATCGGATTGGGATGGGCGAAGGAATTCGGTGGTCAGGCGCGCTCACCGCTTGAGCAAATCGCTTTCATGGAAACCATGGAGCGCGGCGAGGCACCGCGAATCGGCGCGGCGATTCAGGCCAATGCGTTGATGATGTTCGGCACGCCGGAGCAACAGCAAACATACCTGCCTGAAATCCTTCGCGGCGAGGCCATGCATGGCATGGGTTACAGCGAGCCCCAGGCCGGATCCGATCTCGCCGCGCTGCGGACCAGCGCAGTGCGCGCGGACGACGCCTGGATCATCAACGGACAGAAGATCTGGACCACGACCTGGTGGGGAAAATACATGTTCCTCGCGGCACGAACCGACCCGGATGCGAAGCCCGCGCATGCCGGTATCAGCATGTTCATCGTCCCGATGGATGCGCCTGGCATCACGATCCGGCCGGCGACCACCATGTACGACGGCTCTTTTGCCAACATCTTCTATGACGACGTGCGCATTCCCCTGGAGAACATGGTCGGCGAGCTCGATGGCGGATGGAAGGTGCTGACGGGCGCGCTCGCCTTCGAACGCGGCCTTGTCGGCGGCGGCATCGTCCTCAAGGTCGTGCACGCCTTTGAACAATTGCGCCGGCACGTCATCGCTAAGGAAGGCGACATACCACCGCTGTGCGATGACCCGATCGTCCGAAACCGAATGGCTGCGCTTGCGTCCGAAATCGAGGTCGGCCGCCAGTTGATGATGCATTGCGCGGAACTCGCGGCCGATGGAATAACGCCGCCGGAATACGGCGCGATGAGCAAGGTGTTTTCCGGCGAGCTGATGGAACGCTTCGGTGAAGGAGCCCTCGATATTATCGGCATGCGCGCCGCGCTTTCTGAGCAGATGCCGGGCGCCCTCGACAATGGCCGGTTCGAGCAGAATCTGCGCCATTCCCTGATGTGGGTCATCAGCATCGGCACCAACGAAATTCAACGCAACCTGATCGCGCAACGGGGACTTGGGCTGCCGAGATAGGAACGACACCGCCGCCGGTGTTTCCGGCTGGCCTCAAAATAAAGAAGGACTAAGGCATGGCTTCTGCAACCACGCGAGCGGCATATCACCACGACGATCTCCGCCGCTTGATCGATCCCGAGATTGTCGCGGTCGTCGGAGCGTCGGAGACATCAGGTTCGTTTGGTGAGCGCACGCTGTCCAACATGGCGGATTTCTCCGGCAAGGTGTACGCCATCAATCCGAAGTATCAGAGCTTGCTCGGCCGCCCCTGCGTGCCCACGCTATCGGACCTGCCGGAGAGCCCGGATTGTGTTGTGCTGTGCGTGGCGCGGCCGATGGTGGAGGGCATGATCGAGAGCGCCGCAGCCGTGAGAGCCGGCGGGGTCATCGTCTATGCTTCGGGCTTCGCGGAGACCTCCAAACCCGATCGGGTTGAGGCGCAGCAGCGCCTGCTGCAGCTTGCGAACGGACCGGCGTGCGTGTCGTCGGGCCGAATTGTGTTGGGCTCGCCAATACGCGTTCCGGCGCGGGGCTGAATTTCATGCCCGGATACGCCACCATGGGGCATCGTCGCGGACCGATCGGGATCGTCTCGCAAAGCGGTGCGCTCGGTTATACGGTGTTGCAGGGCATGCAGCGCGGCATCGGATTCTCGCACTACCTCGCAGCCGGTAATTCCTGCGACGTCGACGTATGCGATTTCATCTCCTATCTCGCGGAAGACGACGACACGCGATCGATCATTTGCCTGCTCGAAGGCGTCAAGGACGGCAGCCGTTTTCTTGCGGCTGCGCGCAAGGCCCGCGCCGCCGGAAAGGCGCTGATCGTCTACAAGACCGGCAACAGCGAGACCTCCAGCAAGGCGGCGATGTCGCATACCGGCACCATGGTCGGCTCGGTGGTCGCCTATCGCACTGCGATTGAAGAGGCGGGCGCGATCGCGGTTGACAGTCTGGAAGCGGTGCTGGAGACCGCAGCCTTCATGGCGAAATCGAGAGCCCCGTCGGGCGGAGCGGGCGTCGGCATTCTCTCGACGTCCGGTGGGGCGGCCGTGATCTGTGCCGACAAGGCGGAAGCTCATGGCGTGCTGCTGCCTGCGATCGAGCCGAAAACGGACAGTGCGCTACGCGAGGTCGTTCCGGATTTTGGCTTGGTCGGTAATCCGTCGGACCTCACCGCCGAAGTGCTGAAAACGTCGGAGACGTTCGGATTTTGCCTCGATGCGTTCCTGAACGATTCCGGTTTCAGTGCACTGGTGCTGCCGATGATCTTTGCGCACGCCTCATCGAGCGGCGCCCGCGCGCCTGCTATCGTCGAGGCGGCAGCCCGATCTGATCGTGCGCTTGCGGTGGTCTGGATGAACGAATGGTACCAGGGACCGGGCAGCGAACTTCTCGACGCCGATCCAAGGGTCTGCGTGTTCCGTTCGGCGGATCGATGCTTTGCCGCCTTGCGCGCATGGTTCGACTGGCACAAGCGGGTAGAACCCGCAGGCGCTGCCCGACGTTCCGATCCGTCGGCCGAGCAGGCGGCTCGGCAGATCATCGCCGGGAAGTCGCCCGGCGCGGCCTTGTCCGAGACCGATTCGAAGCGGGTCCTTGCCTGCTATGGAATTGCCACGCCAAAGGAAATGCTGGTGCACGATCCGGAAGGCGCTGCGCTTGCGGTGAGCCAGATCGCGAGCCCGACGGCTATCAAGATCGTTTCGCCCGATATTCTTCACAAGACCGAAGCCGGTGGCGTCAGGCTCGGCGTCTCGAAGCCGGAGGAAGCGCGCACGGCGGCTGCGCAGATACTGGAGTCCTGCTTGCGGTACGCCCCGCAGGCGCGGATCGACGGCATCAGCGTGCAGCAAATGGTGCCCGCCGGCGTCGAGATCGTACTCGGCGTCAAGAATGATCGTCAGTTCGGTCCGCTGGTTGCGGCCGGGCTCGGCGGGATCATGGTCGAATTGATCGCTGATACTGCGGTGCGGCTCGCGCCAATCGGCGAACAGGCCGCGCGCGCGATGCTGGCTTCCCTCAAGGGCTATGCGCTGCTGAAGGGTTTTCGCGGCAAGCCGGGCGTGGATGTCGATCGGTTGGTCGACACCATCTGCCGGCTATCGGAACTGGCGCATGACCTGCAGGATGTGATCGACCAGATCGACGTCAATCCGGTTATTGCCTCAACGAGCGGCGTTGTCGCCGCGGATGCATTGATCGTGTGCCGGTGAGGACCGATCCGGCATGGTCGGCAGACCCAGGACGCAGATTCATTAAGGCGCAGCCATAGCCTGATTGACGCAAGTTGAACAAAGGCAAGGTAGTTGGCGGCAAGCCTGTCGTAGCGCGTTGCAACCCGGCGACATTGTTTGATCCTATCGAAGAAGGGGGCCGGCCAAAACGCAATGCTCCTGACCCGACCCGGTTCGGCGGTAAGGCGGACATTCAACCAGCAGCTCTCCAACGAATTTGCGAGCTGGACGATCCTTAACTTGACCGCCCCGCTCGGCGACGCAATGTTGTGCGTGCCGATTTCGCACAACCGTGTCATGATGCCTCTCGCTATTGGGAAAATCGCAAGATCGCTGCGCGGGTACATCGTTGCCTGGCTCTTGCTCAACCTCGCCGCCGTCCTTGCACCCATGACCGCTTCGGCAAAGCCATTGGTTCCCCTGCTCTCGTTCTTGCAGCATTGGGATCATCATTGGTACGCTTGGCTGCCGGGCGATCCTGTCTACGAGGCTGTGGAGGTGATGGCGACCGAGCGGAGTGGGCAGGAGCCGCTGGTCTGGGTGTTCTTCACCGAACGTGCGCCGCCGAAGAACCAGATCGACTATTATAACGATACGGCGGCGGTCACGGCGAGCAGGGCTGGAGGCCGCGTCAGTTATTTTGTGCCGATGGGTTTTGCCGTGACGGGAAACGACGGCGCCCCGCTCGGCGTCGCGGTTGCATTTGACGATGCGGAGTCCCGGCGGATCGATATCGAGATCGGCGTCGACGATGGCGCCAAGCTTTCGACCACCGGCTCCGGACTGACCAACCAGATTGGTCATAGCAGTGC